>JAAUYK010103623.1_pt1 | contig 18625 bp, 15 predicted proteins | sample 7278021 | NCBI WGS metagenome assembly JAAUYK01 (sample SAMN14350223, study PRJNA611818) | marine sediment metagenome | isolation source: surface marine sediment (1.8m) | place: French Polynesia: Moorea | collected 2018-08
AAGAAGAAAAGGAGAGAGAGGGAGGAGAAGGAGGACCTTGAAAGGGGAGAACATGACGGCGGCGGTGGCGGACATCACAAAAGGAAGGAGAAGGAGGAGAGGGCCCACTGGCGGCGCGCCGCTGTCAAGGAGGCCTCGACCAAAGGTCTGACAGACTGACCGAACGAGCGACCGACCGAACGGCGAAATTGCAGAAGCTCCAATCTGCATATTCAGCTAGGATTCAGCCGTCCGTCCGTGCTTTTCGTACGCGCTAGGCTCGCAGCGTCTTTTTTACTGATTATCATCGCGGCAGTATAAAATTGTGTCGTGCTAGGCAAGCTTTCCATGCAGTGTTAGGGATGGAAAAGGCTATTGCTCCAATCCGCCAGGATTGCCATACAATAAGTTGAATACTATCTTGTTTTCTCCGTCTCCTTTGTACCAAGGAGACTTTAATTTGCATGCTCTCTAGATCCCTGCGACATCCCGCTAGATTGTGTCCTAGACTTAGAATCCAAATTTGTCTACATTGTTTCATGTGAATGTGTGCTTCCCCGTCTTGGAAATGAGTTTCCAATTGGCGAGTCGCTAACTATATGTTCTGCTTTCAGCTCCGTTCTTCACCCGCGACCCGAAGCAGTTGCGCGGCGAGCGCATCCGGTGCAAGCTAGTCAAATCTCCCCGCGGCCTCGGCTTCACCATTGTCGGCGGAGACGACAATGTCGAGGAGTTCCTGCAAATCAAATCCGTCGTGCCAAACGGGCCTGCGTGGATGGACGGGGGCCTCAAGACAGGTAATTTAATGCGTTCGATAACCGCGAATTGAATCTTGGTGCACTTTATGCAATCTCTGTCTCTGAATTTCTCTTTCAGGCGACGTTCTCGTCTACGTGAACGACACCTGCGTCCTGGGCTTCACCCACCACGACATGGTCACCATGTTCCAGTCAATATCGTCGGGCGAGGTCGTCGTGCTCGAGGTCTGCCGAGGCTACCCGCTCCCCTTCGACCCCGACGACCCCAACACGGAGATCGTGACCACGGTGGCTGTCACGTCGCCGGAGCAGAACGACTGGGCCAACGAGCTGGAGCGGGTCAGGTCGGCCTCAATCGCGCCGGGCACCTACCCTCAGCAGCAGCAACAGCCGCCCGACGTGCAGTCCATGCCGGATCTGTCCTTCCAGCCGGGTATGGCCGGAGGCTACCGGATGAACCGGCCCGGCAGCGCAGACCTCCTCGGCGGCGGCCCCGTCGGTCCAGGCGAGTACGGAGAGAACAGCTCCGAGTTCTCGCACGAGGTGAAGAACGCGCTGGGAGCTCAGCAGCAGCGTCCCTCCTCCTCCGACTTCATGACAATCCCGATCACGAAGGGCGGCATGGGATTCGGCTTCACCATCGCCGACAGCGGGTTCGGCCAGAAGGTGAAGAAGATCCTTGACCGGGCCCGGTGCAAGAATCTTCAGGAGGGCGACATACTCATCGAGATCAACAGCACCAACGTGCGCCACATGTCCCACGGTGAGGTCGTCCAGGTGCTGAAGGACTGCACGCGCGGTCAGGAGGCCAACATCACGATCCAGAGGGGCGTGCTGCCGCCCGGAGGCGGATCCATGATCCCGCCGCTGACGACGCCCGGGTCGGCCGGGTCCAGTCCCGTGAAGAACAAGTACAAAAAGGGTAAGGACGGCGAGGGGCCAAAGCCCAAGTCTGGCTTCTTGTTCCGAAGCAAGACACCGACGGCGGACCTCTACAGCACGCAAGAGAAGGAGAAGATCCCCAGGAGGCCCAAGACCCCGCTCGTCGACACGCGAAACATCTCGAAGACGTCGCTGCTCGGCCACGACCCCGGCCCGGCGCCCTTCCAGCGCAACGACATGACGAGGGCGAGCCTGGGCGTCGGGGGCGGCTTCAACCCGCAGTCCAACTACGGCGCCTACGGCCTCTCCGACCAGTTCGGCGGCATGAACCTCCACTCGAACAACGACTACGGCAAGAGTATGGGCGTCGGCCGGGGCGGGGAGCTGGACTACGCCAACTACCAGCAGCAGCAGCCTCTAGGCAGCGGTGGCAGCGCCGTATACCCTCAGCAGCAGCAGCAGCAGCAGCAGGAGTACCCCGGTGGCTACCAGCCCGACCCGTCCTTCAACAACGGCTACCCTGATTACGGGGACTACGCGTCGCACGGCGGAAACATGATGCCCTCACCTGGCAAGATGTACGCCAACGCGCCCGGCGGCGGCGGGCCCTACAACGGCTACGGCTACGACCCGAGCGGTGGCTACGGCTACGCGGGCGGCCGGCCACAACAGCAACAGCAACAGCAACTCTACTCGCCCTCCGGTGCGTACCGCGCCGGTTCCCTGCCTCGAGGGCGCAAGGAGAGCACGAGCTTCGAGCACAGCGAGCCGCAGTCGGGCGGGCTGACGCGATGGCCGCGATCCGAGCGGAAGCCTCTAGACTGCGTGGAGCTCACCGTCACCCTGCACCGACAGGAGTCCGGCTTCGGCTTCCGGATCGTAGGGGGCACGGAAGAGGGCTCACAAGTATGACTCAGAGTAATTGTACACTGAAGATGACTTCTGTCAATTGTTCACTTCGTTTCTCAGGTATCCATCGGTCACATAGTTCCTGGCGGTTCCGCCGACGTCGACGGCCGGCTGTTCTCCGGCGACGAGATCATCGCCGTCGACGGCCAGCAAGTTCTGAACACGTCCCACCACCAGGTCGTCGGGCTGATGGGGGCCGCGGCCAGCAATGGCAGGGTGACCCTCACAGTGCGGCGAAGAATATACCAGCAAGGTACGTTATGAACATTAATTTAATTGTGCTTCCACACGCTATAAAATGTGTTCAACTTTGCAGAAGGCAGCTACGGGCGCAGCTCTGAGACGTACCCCTACGACGTGACGGTGGCGCGGCGCGAGAACGAGGGCTTCGGCTTTGTGATAATCTCGTCTGTGTCGCGCGCCGGCTCCACCATCGGCCGAATCATCCCCGGCTCGCCGGCGGAGCGCTGCGGGCGGCTGCACGTCGGAGACCGCATCCTCGCCGTCAACCACGTCGACATCAACACCATGCACCACGGAGAGATCGTGAACCTCATCAAGGACTCGGGATACAGCGTAGTCATGACTGTCGGACAACCACTAGGTAGAGAAATTTGCATGCGTAGATATAAAGCGCACACATTACAGTTTACTTTGTTCTTGCAGACGACACCTCCAGCAACGCATCCACATCCCACAGGGTAAATGAGCGAACAGTTTCTTTTGGGCTTCTTGCTTCTTTACTTACACTCAGCTCCTCTTAACAAACGTTTCCGAGTCATATCTAACAGCTAACATTCGAGGGGAAAATACGTACTCGTAGTTTACGTCTGGTCGTTCGGAGTTCTGGAACCTTAACACCATTATCATACGGGATTCATGTGTCACGCCTACATTAGTCGTATTCCTTCCTTCCTTTTCCTATTTTCCCCTAGTACTAGCACCCTCGGCGAACCCTTTATATCAGTTGTATTATATGTAGCCTTAGTTATTCATTTTCGTTTTTGTTTGAGTATTTTTCGTTTCTCCCTTTGCCAGAGTTCCACCAGCTCGATGGTGACAGCGCAGGCGCTCCCCACGGTTCTGCCGCCGACAGACTCGACCGGGAGCCAAGCGTCGCTGCTCTCTAACCAAGTTGTAGATCCGAGCAGGTACAGCATCATTTGTCTCTTTATTAGGGCCTCCTTGATTGCAGTTTTGTTTCTTTTGTGGGGCATTTTGTTGCGGGGACCAAGAAGTGCAAATGCAACGGGAAAGCAAGCTCCGCACACCAGTTAACGGCCGCCAAATGGAGTTGCACTCGTACACCCTACTAACTTTGTCCCTTCTCTCTCCTTTCCCTCCTCACCTCTGTCCCGTCGTCCTCGATCCTCGGCAGGTCTGTTTTTGCGTTCAACAGCAGCCTCCAACAGCAACAGCAGCAACAGCAGCGGCCGTTCGGCAGCAACAGCAGCAGCCACGGCGCATACTCCCAGCAACACCCGTCGACGTCGGTCGCGGCGTCGTCAGCGGCAGCACATTCTAACTACAGCAGTCAGTTCTATAACGGGCTGTCTGTGGCCGCGTCCGCTGCCGCCGCCGCGGCGGCAGAGGGCGGCAACTACCAGCAGGTAACCGACGACCGAGCCTGTCTGACGGACGGACGACTAAGATTGCCTTCCTTGACCTCTATCTTTGTGTGATGTTTTTCCGCCCGTACCTGTAATGGTCTTAATGCGTAATGCCGACGTTTCAGGAGGACCAGGAGCTAAACCTGCTAGAGCTGGACGACCAGTACTACGCGGTGGAGCTTCAGCGCGGCGTGCGCGGCTTCGGCTTCTCTATCCGCGGCGGCCGGGAGTTCCACTCGATGCCGCTCTTCGTGCTCCGGATCGCCGTCGACGGCCCCGCGGCTGCCGACGGCCGGCTCCGGGTAGGGGACCAGATCATTGAGATCAACGGCATCAACACGAAGAACATGACGCACGGCGAGGCGATCGACCTGATCAAGAGCGGCGGCGCCATGGTCAGGCTGCTCGTCAGGCGGGGAAAGATGCCGCCCTCAGCGCTCATGGGTATGACGTGCCTTTTTATCGCCTAATTAGCATGTTCCTAATTAATTTACTGCTTACAGAGCAAGTCGGTCTCTCGGCCCTGTCCCCGACGCCCGTGAACTCGTCGTCCGCGCTCGGCCGGCCGATCAGCGCCATGTCGCAGCCGGTGACGACGGGCGTCGTCGGCGGTCCGGTCAACGGGTACCCCGCCTACCAGAACATGCAGCTGCAGCCTTCGCAGCCTCCGCAGGCGAACGGCATGATCCCGACGCCGTTCACGCAGTCCTCGATGCCCAACGGCCACCTGAACAACGGCGGGTCGATGGTGCCGCCGCAGCAGGCACAGGACCCCTACTACTGGGGCCAGCAGCAGCAGCAGTACCAGTCCTAACTGGCCTACAAGAAAGAATAATGATCGGAGCGCAACGAACGAAGATGGAATTATAGGCGTCGGCAAGACGGAAAAAAGCAACGAGACGACGAGAAAGTCTTTCCATTTGCTACTACTACGCACCCCCAGCTAGCTACACTCCCCTCCGAAGAGAGGAGACAGCTAGAGGCCAATAATGATACGTACCGCTCGCTCGCTTTCATGCCTTTGAAGGCAGCCGAGCGTACTTCTTCGCCGTAGCCAGTAGGCCACAAAATGGAAAAAGAGAGTATATTTTTCGAAATGAGGCCCACCCTTCGCAAGATGCTATTATATGTCCCTATTACACGAGAATTTGTAAAAAAATGAATGCTATTTGAAATTCGATTCAGCCGAGACTTCGCAGAGACAGACAATAAATATGCCTTTACGTATATCTACGTATCTGCTACGAGTAATTGCATTTTGTACCGACGCAATGACTTTGCTTCTTCTCGTAGAGGTCGGCTTCGTTTAGTGATAGCTCTGAAAGAAACGCAAAAGCTCAGCCTCAACCTCTTTTACTTCAACCTGTTAAATGATTACTTAAGCTTTCCACGCCGCCAATCTGTGTAGCGTTCCCCTCCGCTTCCATTGCGGCCGCCCGGCTCATCACGGTGTCGAAGGCCATCGCAGCCATCCTGAGGAACAGGTCCGAGACCACGGAGGTCTGTCCCCTGACCTTGCTCGAGACCAGCCACAGCTCAGCCCTCATCTTCGAGGCCACCGCGGATGCTTGAGCAAAGACTTCGGATACTGTTGGAGGATTGGCATCCTATGAGAAAATTGCACTTTTGATACGAGTTTCCGAGTCCGAACCCTACATGCATATCGGCCCTGCATGTAGTCAGTCGGGCACTAACCGATAGCAAATCCTTTTTCGTGCCGATCAGGAACACTGCCGGTGGATATTTTGATCCCACTGCGGGATTCGTTTCTTGCGCATCGGTCAACCATCGTGTGGCGTTTACTAGTGTCTTCGGGTCCGTCATGTCGAATACAATAGCAATAACTGCGGAAATTAAATTCATCTAACTCATTTAAGAGGGCAGTGTCTTTCATTTCCAACCATTGGCATCTCTGTAGTACGACTTGGCGATGCATTTGAACCTCTCCTGGCCGGCGGTGTCCCAACTGCAAGGACAGACTTGTTTCTCATATCGGGGATGACGTATACTACATGTTTGTCGCTTTGTTATTCGCATTATCTCCTATTTCTGAGTGCGGCAAGCTGGGAATGTTTGGAAATTGCGACGTTATAATGAAGTACGTACATCTGCAGGTTGAACACGGTGTCCAGAATCTTGAATCGCTCCAGCTCAAAGTCCACCCCGATCGTCGCCTTGTAGTTGGCGTCGAACGCGCCGCGGCAGAATCTGGAAGAATTATAAGCACGAATGTTTTATTGGCAACTCTGGCCAGATAAATGATAAGCTCGGATAAAGATTTTAGAACGTTCCATTGCAAGATTTTTACGCCATGGGATGATTACTAGGCAGCCGATCGACCTTCTTGCAAGTTCTGGTGAAACTCTGTGTACGTAAACGTAATATGACATGACACGCGTTCGGTGATTGTCGAGCCGCGATATTGTGGGCTCAAAAATCAGACGTCACAGCTAGCTTGGCTTGCAGCACCGCCGACATGTGTGATAAGGCCGATCGCAATTACTACTAGCCGTACTTTTTATCTCCGTACCGAGAGAAAGAGCTAGAGCGAGGCCGGCCGAATAACGCCGACGAGAACGTTATCTCGAAAAGTCCCTCCCTCCCTCCTTCCCGTTCGTATGAGTGAATACGAGTACTAGCAGTAGTACACGATCGATATCGGAACAGATTGTTACCCCCAGAGACCGTTTCCTAACCTAATCCGTCGCTGGCCTCTCTAACCGCCATGAAGGCGCTGTTGCTCTTCGCCGCCGTGCTCCTGCCGGCCGCCGTTTTGGCCGGCAACGACGAGCCTCGACGTAAGTTTAATTAAAGCTTTCTATTACGTGTATTATATTTATAGCTGTACGTATATGATTCACAGTCTGTCCCGATGGGTACACCTATGTGGGCGACGACGCCACTCCCGACGCGTCTGAACGCGACTGGGTCATGGAGGAGATCGACCGAACCGGCGTCTACAGCTGCTACAAGCTGGTCTACGACGACAAGGCCAACTGGCTCTCGGCGAACACGGCGTGCCAGGAGGAGGACGCCCAGCTGGTCTCCTTCGAGGTCACCAAGGAGATGCAGATGGTGGAGAAGCTGAGGAAGAATAGCGGCGCCCACAGCATCCTCACCTCGGCCATGGAGTTCTCCGACGGATACTACTGGGTCGGATCTTGTAAGCTATAGCATTTGCTCAGGGTACGGATTGAATTAGATGACTCATCACCACACTTATTCTCAGACATGACCGACAAGAAGATGTCCAAGACGATTCAGGTGGAGAAGCGCGACATGGGCGACAACCCGGCCTACCCAGAGTCTAGGTACTCTCTGCAGTGCGTCGCCCTCGTCCTCCCCGAGGATTCCTCGGTGCCCGAGGACTCCCCGAAGGAGGTCCCTTTCCCGAGCCTGAAGGCGGTGCCCTGCACCATCAGGACGCCCGCCTACGACGCGTACATGTGCGAGGCGCGCGTCCAGACCGTCACCTACATCACGTGGTTCCAGGCCAACTGGCTCGACTTCATCCTGACCGCGCTCATCATCATCCTTTTCACGGCCCTGTGCGTCACCCTGTGCTGCTACCCGTCGCAGAGGCAGCACCACCACAGGTCCCCGCCGCCGTCGGCCGCCTACAGGGGCAGGAGGAGGCCGCGCACCACCGACGACGTCATCACGGTGAACAAGCCTCCCGCGTACGACATGCCGCCCGCGTACGGCGACGCCGTCAGGGTGCACAGGGTTGAGTCCGGCAAGCAGGAGCCGCAGGCTGTCCCCCTGTCCATGATGGACAGGTTCAAGAAGCAGGGTTCGGAGCTCGTGGCTAAGGTCTACTACTACAGGACCCCCGCCAGGACGGACGGCAACTCCAATGCCTAAAGTCTGTACCCTACGTCATTCATACTTGAAGAAGAACTGATTTCAACGAAAGACTTTCTTGACATCAAAAGCTATATTGCAGAGAGTAAAACCAATTGGAAATAGATGTTGAGTGTCCTCTATACGTATGTTCGACCCTGATTTTCTGACCGCTAGCGAGCGAACGAACGCGATCTAGGCCTAGGTGCTACGCATCGCCCTAAAAAACAAGTAATCTAGTAACCGACCGAGTTTGACCGAGATAAAGCACAATTGCCCTAATCCCTCCGTGCAACAAAGTGATCGATAGCGAATTTAACAAAACTGTGAACGCAATTAGAATACGTTCCCTTACCTGTTGACCAGGCAGGTCTTGCCGACGCCGCAGTCACCTATGATGATCATCTTCGCCAGTCTGGAAGCTGTCGCTATCCGGCTTTTTGCGGCAAATCGCTCGCACGCAGGAGAGAACTTGGCCTGGGTGTACGGAGTTGACTGCCGAGAGTAGGCCGGTGGCAACGCCGAAATTAGCCTGCTGTCCGGGATTACGGCCGGTCTGATCGTGTCCTCCATGTTCTCTTCCTTTTTTGCGAGTGAATGTTATGTGGGTTAATGACTCATCTGGTTGACATACAGGTATGGGAGCAATGCTTTCTCCCACGATGCTACGGTTCCTGGCGACGTCCGAGAGATGGCGTCTGAACTGACATAGCGACTTTATAGGACTAGAAATAGCTTGCGGAAACGGATATGGCGGTTATTTTGCATAACTCAGTAACGTATAGTATATAATACGAATAATGAAGAAGCCGCACTAAACATGAAACTTTGTTGTCGCAGTCGCACGAGGCTGGAGTAAATACTCTTCATTTGATGTGCGAAACCGCAACCATAATACATTTTCTGTACTGCAAAATTTGAACGAGCTCTCTTAAGTGTTGAAGAAGCGTTCATTTTGCGTCGACGTACAAACCCGAGCTTCGATTTTCCGTTAAATGCCATGGCATGGCACACGCGCACCTACTAGCTACCTACCAACCTCGATACAGAACTTTGACGGCGCGCGCGAGGCGAATGTAACGGTGCCGGGGGCGTCACGGAAGCCTACAATTATTTATGCCTCCCAGCTCTCCGGCCATGCAGGCCGCTGCCGACGCCGAGCGCTTCCGACAATTTCCTTCCCTCGCTGCATGTTCGCTCTTCCACGAACGTCCCGCGGCCTCTCCATTCTACGCATACATTCATTGTTGCAGAAATTTGATAAAACGCCGAAGATGGCTGCCCTGACTTTGCAAACTAGCATTTCCTGTCGGCCGGCCTGCGGTTTGCCGCCCTCGGCATGGGGCGGGTTCGACTCCCTCCCTTCCTCCCTCCCTACCATGCTTGTTGTTGCAACGAGGCTGCATGCTGCCATTTTGGAGTGGAGGGCAGAAGGAGGGAGGAAGCCGAATAGGAGGAGTGCAAAGCCGAACGAATGGACGGACAGGCGGAAGCGTCGTATGTTCGTTCGTTCGTTCGGCCAACTAGCTCCTTCCGATATTTTCTACGGGCTTCGTTCGTTCGTGGAACAGAAATGGTAGTTGGCGGGCTGGCGGACGAACAAAGTAGGTTGGCTTCTGCAGTTCCCTCCCTCCCCTCTCTCGCTCGCTCGCTCGCTCGTTCGTTCGTTCCCCCTTGCGGTTTGTACGAGTCTTATGATGATTGCTCCCTTCGGACCTCTGTAGCAGCGTGCCGGCCTCTCCACACTGCCGACAGACGTTCCGACCGTGAAGGCAGGACAGGGGCTATGAGGAAAATGGCTGCATACGTACTAATGACTCAATTTATAAGAACTAGCGTCTGTATCGGCTGCTGAAGTTTTTTTTTCCGGGTGCCGCGCCGCCACCAACTATGAGGCCGTCGTATCGAACACGCTCGCTCGCACGGAACCCGCCATGAAGCGTACCGCAGCAATCAACCGACGGGGGCGGGAGGGGAGAATGTGGCGGCAGGCGGTGCATGGAAAGCCGGCAGCCGACTCATGTGTCACACACAATGAGAATCCGCCCGAGGCGATATAAGCCCTGTCAGTCAGTCAGTCAGTGAGACAGACGCCATAGATACATCGTTATTGAGAGGAGAGACGAGGAAGCCTGAGGGGGAAGTGGGCGGCCTTATCAGAAACGACGCGACGGCGCGGCGGTGGCAGCGGCAAGTTGGGAGAGGCAGCAGGCGCGCTCCTATCGGGAGCTAGAGGCCTCCTGCTAGCCAGCGGCTCAAATCCAGTGCATTCGGAAACTTTTCAAAAGGGAGAGAGAGGAGAGGATTTCGGGACGGTCCGTCCTCTGCGAAAACTTTTCGCCACGCTGGCCGGCATCCGGACGGACGCTGATAGGAACTCGAATCGAGGCGATTCTCTCGTCTGTTGGTGATTGCATTGCATGTCTCTCTTCGCGGTGCTTTTCGTTCAACCATATTTCGACGCACGTGCGCGAGTCCGATAAATAACCGTGTGCGTAATTGCTCTCGCTATTGTATTAGAGGCACGTAAAGGTATGGGCAGGCATGCTTTCGTAGTTAATCGGCGGGGGCGGCGGCAGACAGGCAATTAGATTATCACGCTAACGGTCTTTGGGGCGGGCGGGCGGGGCCGCTCCAGTTACTCGTTCGGCTTCGGGCCGGGCCGGGAGCAAACACAAAGTGTTTCAAATGGGTGCGGGGAATTTAGGTCACCCGGCGAGGAAAACTTCTGCTCCGCATAATTAGCTCGCCAGCTTCCGCTCTCCTCTTCCCCTTAATCGAAGGCTGTAAATCAGGCTGGATGAAAAGACCCAACTATTGGAGAAGTAGGAGTTCCGGCCAAGGTTTAGGCCGGCAAAAACGACCATTTTTTGCCCGCCGGTTGGGCGTGTTCAGAACCAGAAGGTACAACCGACGGCGTCGGCGTCGGCAGCAGCATGCGGCTACAATGATTAATGTCCCTTTCACCTCGGAATTTATCACTCTGACTAAAACGCGCGAACACAGCAGGAGGCCGCCGCGCCGGCCGGCCGTATTTTAAGTCGATTTATAGGCTTCCATTCCGTCGGTCTGCCGGCCGGCGTCACTCTAGTCAGTTTCTCACTCCGCCTTCACCGTCCTCGAGCAATTCGATGTCGGCCGGCTCCGACGCCGCCGACGCCTTTCCCCCTCTTCCTCCACCTCCTCCCATCTCCTCCTCCCCGTCTGGTGGTATCGGCTGGATATCGGGCACGACGCACATCGTCTGCGAGGGAGGGAGGGAGGATGGCATCGATTCGAGGCTCAAGTTCCACGCCAAATAAGGGATTTTGTTTGAAGGGGGAACCCTGGTTTATAATGCCACTGATAGGGGAAAAAGTTTCTCTAAACAAATGGCCGGCAGTAATCCCCAAGCTGGCCGCGAGAATGAGGCCGTGACGAAAAAGTTTTCTTTTCCTAGCTGCTTCGCGGAACTTGAGCCGTCTATCTCTGCTCCGCTACGACCCTTCTTGAACTGGCCGAAGGTGATCATGCCCGTGCCGGCGACGTCCACCGCGTCGAACATGGCGCCCACCTCGGCCTCCGAGACCACCTCGGGCAGGTTGGTCATGATCAGGTCGAACTGGTCCCTGGTGATGCAGTCCAGCCAGGGGTTGTAGGGATCGGCCTTCACCTCGTCAGGGTAGGCTCTCGGGCCGGCCAGCACGCGGAACAGCTCCTGCTCGAACTTGCCGGTAGCGTCCTCCTTGCGGAACTGCTGCGCTACGATGGTGCAGAAGTCCGAGTAGTAGATCATCCCGCCCGTGTTGTACACGTTCTCCGTGTCCTGGATCTCGTCCGTGGGCATGGTCAGGCCGAGCGTCTTCAGGGCCACCTCGAGTTTCTGCAATGTGCCAACACGTTTGCTTAAGCGCCCGACTTAAATTGCGTGATACGGAATAATAGTCGTAAAACAAGCTGTAGGTAGTCCCGCCGATAGTTTTGGTAATTCAGAGCCGCGATCGAGCGGACGCGGACGGACGGGTCTGTTACGCAAATGGGAGTCTGCTAGAAGTTCAAAGAAAAGTTGGCCTAGCCGGCCGCCTAGCTCCCTCGGCCGCCTTTTAAGGAGGCCATTAGAATGCGGCGCCCGCCTCGCTATACCAGCCCCGTAGCCGTAATATATACTACTTGCCTCTTTCGCTATGGCCAACTTCCTGGGTCCCTCTCCGTACTGCTTAAACACCTCGGTGACCTTCTCCCGCTCGTTCCTCGTCAGACCCGGCTTCGGGGGACTGGGATCCCGACGGCTACGGGACATCATGGACAACTTTTCCAACTACTACTGCGGCCTCCTCAGTCCTCGCTGCTGCTGCTGCTGCTGCGTGCGAAAGGAAGGCGAAAAGTTTTGGCCTCCGCCGCCGTCGCCGCCGCCACCGCCAGTTGCGGTTATTCCACGTAAACACACAAGGCATGGCCACAGCCAGCGGTCGGTCGGTCGGACGGACGGACAGTCGGTCTGGTGCCACCCACGCTTCAAGCCTTGGCTGGACTCTCGCATTACCTGCCTTTTATATCGGACGGCGGACGGCGGGCGGCGAAAGGAAACGAAAGGGAACGAACGGCTTGCTCGCACGTTTGTACTACTACACTTGGCATTGTGGGTGGTCCTAGCTGCCGCAGCTGCATGCCATACATAGCGAACGTCTCGAAAGCTCGCGGTTAAGCCATTACTAAAAGGATTAAGTGTCCTACTCGGGCATTAATTTTCTTTATAATACCTTAATATGAGACCGTAATGACACATACTGTTCAATGCGGTATGAACACAATTAATATCCGAAAATGGCAACTCTGAGCAAAGGGGAAAGAGAGTGCCACCACTGTGTAGCTTAACCTCTCCGCTCCTCTTCTTCCTTCCTTCCGGCCGACTGACTCTCGTCTCTTTGCAGCTTTCGCCCCGGGCCGTTTGCCTTTTCGACACCTTCTCGGCGACGAACACGCCACTGATAGTGTTTCCCCGGCCGGAGTAAAAATATTTCTTTAATAAATTTGAGCGCACTTAAGCTGAGAGCAGTTGAATTTAAACGACCGGCCTCGGTCGGTCGGTCGCAGCGGGAGGCCAGAGCCGGCCATATTTCTTGCTCCCTCCTACTCTCGGCCCGGCCTGGGAGCACTTTTTGCGCCCTATAACTCGGCTGGCTAATTTATGGGCGACCCGGCCTTGATACACTTTCTAATTTCGAGAGCGTACCATGTCGTAGTAAAGATGGGCCCTTTGAATTCCAAAAAACAAAAGGAGCGCGCGCGAGAGAGAAGGGGAGGATTAATGCAGTCGATTTTAGCGTCCTTGGCTGGGGCTATAGAGAACAGTCGCTAGCTCTAGCTGTTGGTTCGCGCGCCGCGCCGGCTGCGGAGGCTGTCATTGGAGAGAGCTACAGAGAGAAGCGGATAGAGAGCGAAGCTCGGCGAAAACCCCCTTCCTCCACTAGACAAACTCAACTGACATCAGCAGCGCTGGATAGCAATGTTAGAGAGTTTGTAAAGCGGTCAACTTTTTTGGACGTTCGTTTCGCGTTGATTGCCCCTCAAGGATGCTCACATTTTTTGTAAAATTCTAAAGGATACGTGTTCATCAAGCCTAACTAACGCTGTCGCGTTTCTATACATTATCAGAATGGGCCGCTCTTGGGTATGCTAGCTACCGCTACTACGCGCGGACGTGAGCACACGTCGCAGTCTGTCCGTCCATCCAGGCCAACTTTCAGCTTGCCCAAAGTTCCGATGGAGAACTCATTCCTCACTGTCTTCCCATCCTGGCAGTGCCGACGCAGCAGATAGACAGTCAGTTAGTCGATCGGTTTAGACAAGAGTCGCACAGCCAGCGAGGCCAACTTGGCGACCACCTGTAAAAAAATTACGATGCCATTCGGTCGGTCGGTGACGGCCGCGTCCCGTCCGGCCCGGCCCGTCTCTGATGGCGGCGACATTATTAACTCTGCCGGCCAGTCTCGGTCCTGTCGGTCGGTCCATCCCATCTGTCTGACTGTCTTCGCTACTCGCACCCACTCCATCCAGACGCTCTTGAACACTCTGTCGTGTCAGAGGACGGACGAGAGGAGGAGGAGGAGGAGGAGAAGAAAGAGGGGAGAGCCAACCAATTGTCAGAGGTAAATATTTGCCTCGCTTGTACCGAATGGCCGCTCTCCAGCCCTAACTTTGTGACCGGACAATACGGCAGAGGGGAAAGGAGGAAGGGAGGATAAGTCTAGCCTGCGGGCGGTAGGATTCGAGCATCCTGAATATGCAGGCCGGCCCACAGAGACGGCGGCGAGGGGCCGGACGGACAAGCACAAATGCCTCTCGAGATTGTCGCAGGATTCGGCTTTTATTCGCCGCCGCCGCCATCGCCGCTTGGCTGCCAATTCCCAGGAGAGAGGAGAGGAGAGAAAGGAGAGGGAGAGGGAAGAGAGAGCGCGGCCTGAGAAAGTCGTAAAGTTTCAACTCGCTGCTGCTGCTGAGAATTTTCCCCTTTCCAACCCAACCCAACCCAACCGCCGGCTGACTGAATCCGTCCGAAGAGCGAGCTTTGTTCCCTTTGCTTCGAAGCCGGAACCACTCTAGCTCTCTCTCTCTCTCTCTCTCTCTGGGCTCCTCGATCCCTATTGTTCACGATTGCCCGTTCGTTTGTTCCCCTTCTCTGTGTGTGTACAGTACAACCAAAGTTGATGCTGGCAGGCCTCGCTCGGCCCTGATTGAATTTGCGGCAAGGCAAACCCAATACGCACCATCTGAATGACGATAGGATCGGGTATCTAACGAAGTTGCAACGTTGCCAGCCGCCTTTCGCAATCAGTCAGTCGTAGGTCCTCTATCGCTGACTGGATACAACCGAGGGGAATATTGCCGGCTTTACGGCCTCCGAGAGGACGCGCAATGGCTTCTCCGACCAGACAGTCGCAGTCACAGCCGGGTGCATCTACCCACCCAGCCGGCGACTGAAGGGGCGGGGAAATTGTCTTTTTTATTCCCCCCTTTCCTCTCTCGCTCGCAGCCGCCGCGCAATAAAGTTTGGCGTCGCGTCGTCAGCTCGGACATAAAGAAAGCAAGCAACGCTGCTGCCAGACAGAATCTTGACGAAGGCTCTCACGCTCTGAAAACGTTTTTATTCCCTTCGCCCCGCAGGCTGGTATTAATAGCACGTCGAGAGCGGGAGGCCGGCCTTTCTTTGTTTCAACGTTTATTCATTATCCTCCCGTCAAAGGCGGGACCTACTTAGTAGTACAATGTGGTAGTAATGAGACGTTATAAATTACGCATGTGGTACGTAAGTATAGGTGTGTGAGCAGGTGTTCCTATAAACAACTCGGCGAGAGCGCTCGCCTTCTTGAAAACAGCAAACGCGCGGTATGTAGGTATATCTAAAAGCCATCTGGCTACTTGCTAGCTATAAGACTCTTTGTTGGCGAGTGTAATTACACGCTGGCAAGGAAAACTTCTCCGGTCGCTCGCTCGCCCGCCAGCCTGTCAGCTTTGTTTCTTGGCGGCTTCTTCTTGGCTCCACCAGGCGCCTCTGGGCGAGAAAGGCCCTCGGGCAGTCGGCCGGCCTCCTTCCATCTTATTCCTCCGGCCTCCTCCTCTTCTTCAGCTCTGCTCGCGACACTTAATTATGGCGGCCGGCCGGGGTATTGTTATACTCGGGGCACATCAGCGATGCCAGATATCCACAAAGCGATCGTTGTTTTATCTCGAAGAAGCCTCAACATGGGACATATAGCCACTCAACAACAAAGAGAGACGGGCTGGAGAGCGAGCGAGCGCCGACAACAAGAACACAACCGCAATAACTTTTTCTTCCTTCTATCGCCTACTGTTTGTCACGATATATCGCAGTCATCACCATGATCCACAGCTCTCGCTTATACTATGTAGTAGTTCTTCTTCGTCTTCTCCCACGAACGGAATGTGCGCGCGCGTTTTGCGGCGGCGGCGGCGGAACACTCAATAATATCATCTCGATCCGGCAGCTCGGTATCCGAGTGTCCCAGACCGGAACCTAGCTCAGGAGAGAGATGTCTTTCAGCGGCGTGTACTATATGGAGGGAGAAGAAGATCGACTTGTCTGCGCTAAAGGAGGCCGGCCTAGCTCACGCCCTCGATCCGTACGCACGTCTTCCCCCTTCACTCCTTCCTTCCTTCCTGCCCCGGCCCGGCCCGGCCCGGCCCCCTTGAAGAAAGGAGAGGCACCATTAATAATGGCGGTGGAGGTGCGAGGAGAAGGTGGTGGATGGAGGTGGCTACGGAGGGGTCGCTTTGAGAAATGGCTTGAAAGCGGCGATGGCGGCGTCGCGTCGGACGGTGGGTGCATGGAGAAGCCTCCTCTTCCGCCTCCGAATTTGAGAATGAAACGACGCTGCTGCTATTGCTCCGAGGCGTCATTTCGCCGTCACCACGGTGTCCACCTTCTCCGTCTTCTTGGACTTCTTCCCGTTGGCCTTCTCCTCGTCGTCGCCCTTCTTCGCCGAGCCGTTCGACTTGTGGTGGCCGCCGTCATCGGTATCGATCGGCTTCTCGGGGATGGCAGTCTGCTTCGGAACGTCGCACATTCTCTGTATTCCGGTGTATAGAAATATGTTGTATATATAGAGCTGGGCATGCGTTCCATGTAAGCCATGAGACGTCCGATATTATTGCCAAAAGGCATTATTATTTTATTGAGACAGCTCTATATAAAAATGGAACATGTATCTTTCCTTGAACTCTCTGTACGATATGTATCCGTTGTTGTCCCTGTCGGCCACCCTGAACATGGCCTCCGCCTCGGACTCGGTGACGAACTCCGGCAGGTTGGTCATCACCATCTTGAACTGCTCCACGGTCAAGTACTCCTTGTGGACGTTGTAGAGCTGCGCTGGCGTCCCCTTGGGGTACTCCTTTGGTCCGACCAGGGTGCGGTAGAGCTCCTGGAAGAAGTTCTCCTCGTCGTCCTCGCGGAGCTTCCGCATGATGATGCGGCAGAACTCGGGGTAGTAGATGTACCCGTTCACCTCGACCTCGTTGATCAGGTCCTGGATCTCGGTCTCGGTCGGATTCAGGCCCAACTTCTTCATGGCGATCGCCAGGTCCTGGAAAGAACAAATTGAATTATGCATGGAGAAAATTGTCTATGCATATTTAACGGTTATTGGCGACTGCCACAGCCTCTACGTACACCTGAAAGACCTTTCGCAGCGGTTATACGCATGCACACCACACGAGGCAAGCTATCTGCCCTCGGTCGGCCGGCCGGCCTCGCTGACAAGCTGGTGATTAACGAGCTGCTTCGATCCGAGTTTATATGCAGAGCATCGATATCACCCTAGATTGCCGACAGGCAGGACGTTCACATAACTATAGTTTTTGCTGCCGGATTGCATTATTTATTGTGTGCCAGGGAGAATCACATTTGAAAGCATTCATTCAGACTTCATCCGGCTACCGGATAGCGCCCCTAGCTGCGAGTCGCCGTAGCAGTGGGTCGGCACGGCAGCAAGGCATCCGGACGACGAAGATTGATCGCATCGAGATGCGGCCGGCCGGCCGGGGCGTCCGACCGAAGAGAAGGAGGGAGTGAGGACGAGCAAGAGCCCGTTCCCGAGGTTCGGACCGGCAGCAAAGATACTGAGTGCATTGCATGCCAGAAAAGCACTATGGACGTACTATGTACGTACACGGACTACACACTTTGTCGAACGCAGTTTCGACATTGAGCAGCGAGCGGCGTAGAGTGCCACCGCAGCACCCAATAAAGTCGACACTTCGTTCGATGCGGCGACGCTCTACTGAACGAAGAAAGGCTATACATTTTCACTAGGTCGACCGACCCACCGACCGGCGAACTTCCTCCTCCTTCTTCCCTGGAGAGTGCGCAAACAACGGCCAACGCCGATAAAGTGAAAACTTCAACGCACCAGAGATCGCGTTCATAGCCACATGTGTACGACGGCCTTTTACAAAATCAGATATAGTAATCGAGCGATAGCTAGCTCTCCCCTCCCAAAACTGTATTCAAAATGCTTGCATGTCCCGGCCTCATTTAAGTTTCGTTCACTTTCTCGGCGCTGGCGTCGCGTCGGAGGCGTCGGCATCGGCATCGGCGCCCGGTCGGCCGGACGCCGCCTCCGGAGGGAGGCGCGGACGGGCAAAGTTATGTGAGACGAACAGCGGCGCAGAGTTGCCAGCCAGACCATCCATGTCAGAGGTCATGTTCGCTTTCGTGCGCGTTATACGTACGTAGTTAGCAGTCAGTTGGAGATTGAATTGCGGCCGACCTCACTGCCGGAAGCATGAGGTGCCTCCGCGACGTCGTCGGCTTCTCGCTTGACGCGAGTTTGACGGCATCTTGGCACGAAATGAAAGCCGAGAGCCTCGTCCGTCCGTCCGTCCGGCCGGCCGGCCGTCGCAAGAGTGCATGAGTGAGCGAAAGGCAACCCCCTTATTTCCTACTACGTACAACTACACGTTGTAATTTACCCACCGCTGAGCTACTACTTGGAACGCGGCGTGACGAAAACGCTTCTCTGCCGCATTCATTCATCGAGCTCCTTTAGTCTTTTAGTGGATAGACCTCTTCGACGACGAGAAGAGAAGAGGAAAGTTAATGTAAAAAGGAGGCGGGCGGGCTGACGGGACGGCCCAAAAAAGGCT
>JAAUYK010002789.1_pt1 | contig 18620 bp, 16 predicted proteins | sample 7278021 | NCBI WGS metagenome assembly JAAUYK01 (sample SAMN14350223, study PRJNA611818) | marine sediment metagenome | isolation source: surface marine sediment (1.8m) | place: French Polynesia: Moorea | collected 2018-08
AACACCACTTCCAATGCCGTTGTGCCGGCATGGGGTAACAAAAGCCCGGCCTTAAATATGGCCACCCTGATGATTTGCGTCGGCATCGGGAGAATAAAGTCGGGAATCGCAAAGCCCCTGCAGACCAATTCCCAGGAGGTCAGAATCAGCAATGCCCCGGCAAAAGAATAAAGTTTAGGGTATTTCATTTCCCAGCTCTTCTTGTAAGCGCCTTAGCACATGTTCTTTGATTTCAATTAATTCCGGATCACTCATGCGGCGGGGTTTAGGTCTTCTCAAAGCAAATTGCTCTATAATTTTCATCGGCAATCGACTCATGACCAATACTTCATCGGCCAACATTAGGGCTTCTTCAATATTATGAGTGATCATTAAGATGCTTTTATTGAATTCACTTTGAAGTAAAAGGAGCAATGACTGCAAACTGGTCCGGGTGATCGCATCAAGAGCTGATAATGGTTCGTCTAAAAGAACCAGCTCATGCTCAAACATTAAGGTTCGGACAAGGGCACATCGTTGACGCATGCCGCCGGATGTTTTTGCAGGCAGATAATTTTCAAAACCATCTAAACCCAGCCGTCTGAAAAGCCCCTGTGCCTTTGTTTTGGCGGCAGCCATATCCTTGCCGGCAATCGTTGCCGGAAGCAGGGCATTATTAATCAAATTAAGCCAAGGAAGCAGTAGATCTTTTTGCTGCAAATAGGCAGCGTTTTTCCCCAGGTTTTGAATTTTTTTTTCGAGCCAAAAGATTTCTCCTTTTTCTCGCGGCACAACACCGGTGAGCACATCAAACAACGTGCTTTTACCGCAACCGGACGGACCAATTAATATCGTAAAACTTTTGCGGGGGACAATCAGATTAAAATTTTCCAATACAGACAAGTCGCCGAAACGTTTGCACAAATCTAAAACTTTCAGCATGTCGAGGTTCCTCCGCGACTTCGTTTTGCCGGAGGATGAGGAAGGAATGCAGTGTTTTTCACATCAACTTCCCTACGCCGGCATGATCCGGATCAGGTTCCAGGGGTCGAGGCTGTCAGCCTCCTCTCAGCCGATCATTTCGGCTCCCCCATTGATTTTGGATAAATTGCTACCACTTAATAGATATTTTGTCAATTTTCTTCAATCAGGGGTTTTCTATATCAAGCTGTTCGAGGCGATTATTAAATTCAGCGCTGCGGATTTCAAGTTCACGCGTTAAATCATCCAGCTGTTCAAACAACTGATCGATGGTTTGTTGACAAGAATGAATGGCACGTGAAATTTCTGTGATCTGGGCGCCGTCTTTTGTTTGGGTGGCCAGTTGCATCGATTGATTCAGTTGGCTGAGTTCGGCTTCTTTTTCTTCAATCTCGTTCTCAACTGCAGTTGTCTGCTTCTGAAGTGGACCTATGATCCGGGAGCGTTCGGCAATAATGGCGGACCTCTGGCGCCGCAGCGCCTTTTTGGTCAGTTTTGCCGAACGGTTTACTTTTAAATCCGCAGGCTGCGGTTCGCTAATTACCTTGCGATCTTCCTGCCAACCGCCTTTTTCCAAAAACCGCTGATAGCCACCTTCAAAAACATCCAGGTGATCATTTTGAAAAACGATTAAGCGCTGCGCCAGGGCGTGCAGAAACATTTCGTTATGGGTGACCATAATGACGGTGCCGTCAAAATTGTCAATGGCCGCCAGCAGGGCATCACAGGACTCCATATCAAGATGGTTGGTGGGCTCATCGAGGAGCAGCAGGTTCGTCGGGGAGACCAGGAGCTTTCCGAGCATCACGCGGCTTTTTTCACCACCGGATAAGACGCTGATCTTTTTCAAGGCATCGTCTCCTGAAAACATCATCGCACCGCATATATTGCGGGCTCGCTGCCGATTACCATCCGGATTTGAAACGGTGATTTCATCCAATACCGTGCGGCTGTCAATTAGCGTCTTGACATTACTCTGCTCGAAATATCCTTTTTGTACATCCGGATGATATTTGATTTGGCCCGAGTCCGGCGGCAATTGGTTCGCCAGCAGCCTCAACAGGGTCGATTTGCCTTTGCCGTTTGGACCCACGACGCAAATGCGCTCCCCGGCAGCAACGTTGATGTTAAAATCGCGAATCAACGGTTTTTGTTTTTCGTAGGAAAAATTGATATCGCGGGCATTAAACAGATACCGGGCTTCAAAAGGGCTGCTTTTGAAGGAAAAATCCAGTAGCTTTAATTTCTCAAGCTTTTCTGCTTTTCCCATTTTTTGCAGGGTCTTGATACGGGATTGAACCAAATTCGCCTGCCGGGCTTTCGCTCTAAATCGCGTGATGAATTGCTCGATTTCCTTACGACGTCGGGCATCTTTAAGGCGGGTCTTCTCATAAATCGTTTCATCCGCAGCTATTTGAGCATAGAATTTTGTTGTATTTCCCTCGATTTTGCGGACGTTTTGCCGGTGGATGCCCATGATATGCGTCACGACTTTGTCCATGAAGCTGCGGTCGTGGGTGATGAGCATAATTTCATGAGCCCATTGCTGCAGGAAGCGTTCGATCCAGCGAATAGAGGTAATGTCCAAAAAGTTAGTCGGTTCATCGAGCAGCAAAAGATCCGGTTCAGATATGAGTGCTTTGGCCAGATTAAGGCGTATCTGGTATCCCCCTGAAAACGCTTTGGGGTGTTTTTGAAAGTCGGATTGGCCGAATCCCAGGCCGGCTAATATTTTTTCTGCTTTCCAGTGATGCGTCTCTTCACTAACCGGAAGGGCCGAAACGGCCTCTTCTATAATGGACGGTCGATCAAATTCAAGCCGCTGACTAACATATCCGATACGGTAATTTTTGGGCACAACGATCTTGCCCTCATCGGGGTTTTCTTTGCCCAAAATCATACGAAACAAGGTGGTTTTGCCGTGGCCGTTGCGACCGACGACACCGAGGCGTTCTCTGGGATTGAGAGTAAAGCTGATGCCTGTAAATAGACTCAGCTCGCCGTACGTTTTGGTTAGATTCTCTACTCGCATCATGGCTTAGAAACGTAGTTTTGGGTTTTCCGGTTGAGCCCGTTAAAAAAAGATTCGATTTAGTTTTAACCGGCATAATCCGCCGGAGGCGGACTCAACGGGCAAACGGGCCCAACCGTTTTTGTTAACCTTTTTGAAAAAAGGCGTCAATGGACAATCGTCAAATCAAGTAGCATCTTCGTTTCTTGCAACCTAATTCACATTTTGCTATGTTTTGTTGTATTCCAAATGCTTATGGCGTTTGCGGATAACAGATTGCAGCTAGGACAACTCAATGGAACTGCTCACGGCTCTCAAAAATCCGGTGGCCGCCCTTGGCCATTTCACCCTTGTTTTCATCAAAGATCTGGGTAGAATCTCCCTGTTTTTTGCTAAAGGTTTTGTGCTCATTTTTTCACTGCCATTGCAGATCAGCAAGATTTTGTACCAGGTTTATTTCATTGGCATGAAATCGATCTTTGTGATTTGCCTGACCGGTGCATTTACCGGAATGGTGCTGGGACTTCAAGGCTATTATTTGCTGGTAAAATACGGCTCCACCGGTGTGTTGGGTTCTGCGGTTGCCCTGAGTTTGATTCGAGAAATGGGGCCGGTGCTGACTGCGGTGATGGTGATCGCCAGAGGCGGGTCGGCGATGGCCGCCGAGATCGGTATTATGCGGATTTCCGAACAAATCGATGCCCTTGAAACCATGGACATCGATCCGATTCGTTTTTTGGTCAGCCCTCGAATTGCAGCGGCACTCATCAGTTTTCCGCTCTTGACGGCCTTGTTTGACGTGGTCGGCATTCTGGGCGGCTATTTAACCGGTTCGGTTCTACTGGGTCTGAACCCGGGTCTGTATTTTGCGCGGGTTGAATCATCCGTCGCTATGGTGGATGTTACCGGCGGTTTTATCAAGTCACTGGTGTTTGCTGTGATCGTGGTATCGATTTGTTGCTATCAGGGGTATTACACCCATACCCGGGCCGAATTCGGTGCCAAAGGTGTCAGCCAATCGACCACATCGGCAGTTGTGCTTTCATGTGTCTTGGTGCTAATCGCGGATTATGCGCTAACCACTTTCTTACTCTAAACCCAATTGAGTTAAGACTCAATTGGGTGTTACCTGTTATTCGTTATTTGTTATTTGATTAAAAGGAATGATATCTAATTTGAAACCCTTTGGGCTTCGCTTTCAGCTTCCGACTTCGCTCTTCGAGCTACGACGGGACAAGACGACCCAACAAGGCGGCAATCCGCCAGAGGCGGATCTTCGACCTCGACAAGCGCTCAACTTAGGATTTAAATCAAGCGTTTAAAATTCAAAAAATGGACCAACCGCTTATCGAAATAAAAAATGCCACAAAGCGTTTCGACGGCGTTACCGTGCTTGCTGGCGTCAACTTAAGTATTTATCGCGGGCAAATCCTGTCGATCATCGGGCAGAGTGGTACGGGCAAAAGTGTATTGCTGAAACACATCATCGGTCTGTTGAATCCGGATTCCGGTGAGGTCCTTTTTGATGGAAAACCATTGGCCGCGATGAAAAAGGCTGAGCGCAAAGCGTTGAAGCGAAAATTTAGTTATGTATTTCAGGATACCGCTCTTTTTGACTTTTTGACGGTGGCTGAAAATGTGGCATTGCCGCTTATTGAAAACACCGATCATAATCAAACCAAAATCGAGGAGCGGGTTCAGGCCAAGCTGAATCAGTTGGATTTATATGATATTGACAACAAATACCCGTCTCAACTCTCCGGTGGGATGAAAAAACGGGTTGCTCTGGCGCGGGCGCTGGTTACCGATCCTGAAATTGTATTATTTGATGAGCCCACCACCGGCCTCGATCCGATTCGAAAAACAGCGGTCCACAGCATGATCTCCGACTATCAGCAACGTTTTGGTTTTACGGGCATCATCGTCAGTCATGAAATTCCCGATGTGTTTTTTATATCCCAGCGGATTGCCATGCTTGACGAAGGTCAAATTCGGTTTCAAGGTACCCCGGAGGAGTTGCAGCAAACCTCTGATCCGGTTGTACGCAGTTTTATCCAAGGCCTGGAAAGTCCGCATGACGAATTAACCGGCGTTGCTTCGCGATCTCAGGGACAGAAGCGATTGGCTCGAGAGATGTTCCGATTGCAACGCCACTCGCGACCGTTTTCGATTGTGTTGCTATCGGTTGAAAATCTGGAAGATGTCGACCGCATTGCCGGGCATGTGGCCAGTCAAACCGCTTTAAGAAATTTCGCCAATTTTGTGAAACACAATGTTTATATCACCGACACCTGTTTCCGATATGATATGAACAAAATTATGGTGGTTTTACCCGATACCGATACGGAACAGGCGGGGATGTTTTGCGATAAACTGTCCCGCAACCTGGAAACAGATGCAATCTTCGGTGCATCAGAGAACAGCAAAGGATTGTGTTTTTCTGTGGCTGCAGGGATATCCCAGGCCCGCAAAAACAGCCAAATTGAAACCATGCTGGCGGATGTTGAAAAACAGCAGAATATATTCTGGGAGTGTCAAATATAGGTAAGAAGGTTCAAGGTTCAAGGTTCAGAAGTTCCGGGTTACGCGTTGCCCTTCGACTTCGCTCAGGGTGTGCAGTTTTCGCGTATCGGGTTACGCTATAGGTGGTGTATTGAGCAACCATCGAACGGCCGCCAGTAGCCATAACCCTGAACCTATGAACGCAGAACGCTGAACCTGAATAATGGAGGAACGATGAAAAAGGGCTCTGTTGAATTAGGTGTCGGTATTTTTGTCCTCATCGGTCTGATCTGTGTTGGGTATCTGACAATTCAACTCGGGAAAATGAAACTGCTCGGCGATGACCACTACTTTTTGAACGCCCGGTTTTTATCCGTTACCGGTTTGAAAGCCGGTGCTCAGGTGGAAATTGCCGGTGTGAAGGTCGGACAGGTGGATTCCATATCGCTAAATCCCACAGATAATACCGCGAAGGTGCGCCTGAAAATTCAAAAAACTATTGTGCTGACGGATGATGTGATTGCCTCGGTTAAAACATCCGGTCTTATCGGCGATAAATATATCAAACTATCACCGGGTGGATCAGATGAAATCCTGGAACCGGAGGATACCATAACCGAGACCGAATCGGCGCTGGATATCGAGGAATTGATCAGCAAGTATGCATTTGGTGACATCTAATCAGATGGGGCCTTGACAAAATAGCTGGGCACCCTATGATATACGCTCGGATTCAGGGCGCTTGCCTGATATACAACACCAGGGAGGTTCAATAATGGCTGAGGAAAAAGAGGGAAAAAAAGATTTTGTCGTTAAAGATCGCCGCATTTTCGCTGATGGCACTGTTGATGATGCCGAAACCGAAGAAAAAGAAGCACCGGCAGCCGAAGCAGAGGAAGCAGCTGAATCGCAAGAAACAGCTGATGCGTCGGCCGAGCAACAACAGGAGCCGCAGCCGCAGTTTCCGGAAATCAATTTTGCAACTTTCGTGGCATCATTGAATGCATCGGCTCTGCTGCAACTGGGCGCTATTGAAGACCCCACTACCGGTCAAAAGAATAAAAATTTGCCGATGGCCAAACAAACCATTGACATACTCAGTATGCTGCAGGAAAAAACCGCCGGGAATTTGAGCGAAGAAGAAGAAAATTTGCTGAAAAATATTCTTTACGATTTGCGCATTATGTATGTTAAGGAAAAGCAGTAGGCGCTAAAGTACACGATATTATAAAAAATAACACCGATATTTCATCTTCTGTTCTATCATCCCTCCATTCAGTGGTTCAAAGGTTCAACGTTCAAAGGTTTAGAGGTTTGAAAACCGAGAAGCAGATGACAGATATATAATCACGGGCTGCTCAAGACGCATACCACATAACACGAAACGCGGAACTCTGAACCCCGCTCGCCGCGGCGACTTGTCGCGGCGTAGCTCAAAAGAGCGAAGACGGAAGCCCGAAGAGCGAAGCCGGGAACCCTGAACCCAAGCGAAGCGTTATGAAGATACTATCACCTGCCAAAATCAATCTGTTTTTGCACGTGCGCGGCAAGCGGTCCGATGGTTATCACGAATTATTTTCGTTGATGTGTTGTGTAACGCTGTATGATGAGATTTACCTTCAAACAGCCCCCAGCGGTGAAATAAGCATCCAGTGCGCTCACCCTTTCGTTCCCAGTGATGCCACCAACCTTGCCTATCGGGCAGCTGCTGTATTTCACCAGAATTTGAATTCCGCCGAAGGCATCGATATTCGTCTGGTAAAAAATATTCCGGTAGCGGCAGGTTTGGGCGGCGGCAGCGGAAATGCTGCCAGCGTTCTGCTGGCATTGAATACCATTTATGATGACCCGTTCACAGAGCAGCAGCTGATGGAAATGGGCCTGACACTGGGGGCTGATGTGCCTTTTTTTATTTTTCAAAAACCAGCGATTGCCACTGGAATTGGCGAGAAACTGAACCCTTTTGAAGGCGCGCTACCGTATCATGTTTTATTGTTATATCCGGGATTTAAGGTTTCAACGACCCAGATATATCAAAATCTTAATTTGGCATTGACAAAAGATGAAAAAAAACCTACAAGCACTCATTTAAAGCAGTCGCGATTCGAGCCTGAGCACCATTTATTCAATGATCTTGAAACGGTTACAGCTCAAACATATCCTGAAATAGGTGTGCTCAAAGAAAAATTGCTTGACTGCGGTGCAATAGGAGCGCTGATGAGCGGCAGCGGTCCGACAGTTTTCGGATTGTTCGACGATACTGATACGGCAAAATCGGCCAAACAATCATTAAGTTGTGATACGGAGCTCAAGGATTCACAGCTGTTTCTTGTGGACCCCATCCTTGATTCCAGCCCCAAACTGATCGATGTTGAATGATTGTAACGGGCGCTGATTCACATTTGCAGTGGTCCTGATTCTGCCATCCAGGGTTTTGGGGCGTCGCCAAGCGGCAAGGCACAGGGTTTTGGTCCCTGCATTCGGAGGTTCGAATCCTCCCGCCCCAGCCAAATTCAATATCTATTGCGCAACACTGGCGTGACAAATTTAGGTGGCTGAAAACCACGAAGACACACAGAGTTCAAAGAAGGTCAGTCAAATAAAAACTTTTACAAACTCTGTGAACTTCGTGCCCTTTGTGGTGTGGTATGACCGCTTTCAAACGCAAGGGGCTTTAATCAACGCAAAAGTAATCTAAACAGCGGACTGCTAAATGGAAGGTATTTCAATATTCTCGGGTAACTCGAATCCGGAGCTGGCAACTCGAATTTGCGAGTATTTGAATCTGTCGTTGGGAAGTGCGCAAGTCAAAACCTTTAGCGATGGTGAAATCCAGATCGAAATCGATGAAAATGTTCGGTCTAAGGATGTCTTTGTGATCCAATCCACCTGTGCACCGGTTAACGACCACTTGGTCGAGTTGCTTTTGATGATTGATGCGCTCAAGCGATCATCAGCAAAAAGAATCACCGCAGTGGTGCCGTATTTCGGCTATGCTCGTCAGGACAAAAAAGTCGCTCCACGGGTCCCCATCAGCGCCAAGCTGGTGGCAAATATGCTGGCTGTTGCCGGTGCGAACCGGGTGATTACAATGGACCTGCATGCCGGGCAGATCCAGGGATTTTTTGATATTCCGGTAGACAATATTTTTGCCGCACCGTTGTTAATTGAACATATTCGCCAGAATTTTAATGCTAACCTTGTGGTTGTTTCACCGGATGCCGGGGGGGTTGAAAGAGCACGGGCGTTTGCAAAACGTCTGGATGCAGACCTGGCAATTATCGATAAGCGGCGATCAGCTCCCAACCAGGCCAAGGCCATGGCGGTTATCGGTGAGGTGCAAGGTAAGGCCGCGGTCATTCTGGATGACATGGCAGATACTGCCGGAACGCTAACCGAAGCGGCCCATGCGCTCAAAGAAAATGGGGCCAAAGAGATCCATGCCTGCTGTGCTCATGCGGTACTTTCCGGGCCGGCAATCGATCGAATTTCCGCTTCTGATATGAAAAGTGTGGTCGTCACCGACACCATACCGCTGCGAGAAAATGCCATCGCATGCGGCAAAATAATCGTCATCTCGATATCAGAGCTGGTGGGTGAAGCCATTATCCGCAGCTATCGGGGCGATTCAGTGACGTCTTTATTCGTGTAGTGCATCTTATATGGAGTATGAGTTAAGGAGGATAACCCATTGGAACAAACTAGTTTAGAAGCTCAGGTCAGAAAAACAACCGGCAATGGTCCTGCACGGGTCTTGCGTCGTGAGGGCCGGATTCCGGCTGTATTATACGGCCCAAAAACCGAGACGGTTATGTTATCGATTGATAACAAAGAGTTTGAACAAATTGTTAAAAAATCCAGCATCGGTTCTGTTTTGCTCAAATTGCAAATTAAGAACGGGCAAACCGGATCGCGCTCGGCAATGGTCAAAGAACTTCAGACCCACCCGGTGACCGGACAATTTCGGCATATCGATTTTTATGAAGTCGATCTGTCACGCAAGATTAATGCGATGATTCCGGTTACGGTGAAAGGCAAATCACAGGGAGTGGAAGATGGCGGCATATTACAGATCGTCCGCCGCGAAATAGAGGTGTTTTGTCTGCCGACGGCCATCCCGGAAACAATAGAAGTGGATATTAGTGACCTCGATATTGGGGGATCGGTTCACATCAATGATATTGATTTGCCCGACGATGTTGAATTGCCCGAGGATATTGATTTCACGGTTCTAACGGTCCTGGCACCGAAGGTTGAAGAAGAAATCGTTGAGGAAGAGGAGCTCGAGGAAGGCGAAGAAGTGGCTGAAGAAGGTGCCGAAGAAGCGCCAGAAGGTGAAGAGACCCCCTCCGAGGAAGAGTCAAAAGGGGAGTAACGGCCTGTCGGGCAGCAGCGCCTGCTGCAGTTCTCAACCAGAACGACTGTGGATGTTACATTATCGTCTGCTGTTTAGGCGGCCCCGGAACGAGAGGATAACAAGCGCTTGTTACCATCGCACATGCGTCTGATTGTCGGACTTGGCAACCCCGGGGCCCAATACGAAAATACACGGCATAATGCCGGGTTTATGGTGGCCGATAAGCTCGCCGGGGAATTTGGCATTTCCGTCAACAAGAACAAGTTCGACGTGCGTTTCGGCCGCGGCGACATCGAAGACCAGGCGGTCATGCTGGCCAAACCGATGGCATTTATGAACCGCAGTGGCTCGCCGGTTCAGAAACTGAGCGCTTACTTTAAAATACAAAGCAAGGATCTGATCGTTATTCACGACGACATCGACCTTGCCTTCGGAAGATTAAAAATAAAAGAGAAAGGAGGGCATGGCGGACACAAGGGCCTGAAATCGATTATCCATGCTGTTGGCGAAGACGCTTTTGTGCGTTTGCGTATCGGTGTTGGACGGTCCGAGACAGGGAGCAGCGTTTCAGATCATGTCTTGGGACCCTTTTACGACGACGAATCAAAGCTTTTGGGCACGATCATAGATCGGGCCCGGGATGCGGTGGTAACCATTCTAAAGGAAGGGACCAAGGCTGGAATGAATCAGTTTAATCAAAAGGATTGGTCATTAGAGTTAAAACGCTAACATATTAAATGGAGGAGAGGATGAATTACTTACCGTTAATTTGTACGCTGGTTGGTGCTGCGGGAGTGTTGTTTTCGATCATTCTTGCGGTTATGGTTAAAGGTGCGCCGGCCGGAAATGAAAAAATGCAGGAAATTGACAATGCGATCAAGGAAGGTGCCATTGCCTATTTGAATCGGCAGCTGAAAAGTATGGGCATCGCCGGTATCATTATTTTTGCGATCATCATTTTTACACTGGGGGTAAAAACCGCCATCGGTTTTTTGCTCGGGGCCATCGCCTCTTTTCTGGCGGGTTATATCGGCATGCGCGTATCGGTTCTGGCCAACGTGCGCACTGCTGAAGCAGCCAAGGGCGGACTGTCCAAAGGCCTGTCCATGGCCTTTAAAGGCGGTTCGGTTACCGGAATGATCGTCGCCGGTCTGGCCCTGACGTCTGTGGCCGGTTATTATGCTATATTAATCCAAATGGGAACGCCGAGTAGAGAAGCAGTCATCGCGCTGGTGGCCCTTGGTTTTGGTGGCAGCCTGATTTCGATCTTTGCCCGTTTGGGCGGCGGCATTTTTACCAAAGGGGCGGATGTTGGCGCAGACCTGGTGGGTAAGGTCGAGGCCGGAATTCCCGAAGATGATCCCCGTAACCCGGCAACCATTGCTGATAATGTCGGCGATAACGTGGGAGACTGCGCCGGTATGGCAGCCGACCTATTTGAAACGTATGCTGTCACCGCGGTTGCGGCCATGCTGCTGGGCAACCTGATTTATCCGAATATCGCCATTGCCACCGAATTTCCGCTGGTGCTGGGCGCGATCTCGATTGTTGCATCCATGATCGCCGTGTTTTTTGTCCGCTTGGGCTCAGGCGAATACATCATGGGGGCCCTTTATAAAGGAATGTTCGGCTCTGCTATCCTGGCGGGCGTTGCCTTCTTCTTTGCCTGTCAAAAAATGATGGGCGGATTCCCGGACATTTCAGCGCTATCGATTTATTATGCCACCCTGGTGGGTCTGGTGCTGACCGTTTTGATCGTTATCATCACCGAGTATTACACCGGAATATACGGACCGGTTAAAGCAGTGGCCAATGCATCGACCACCGGACACGGCACCAATATCATTGCCGGTTTGGGTGTCAGCATGCAGTCCACTGCCGCTCCGGTGCTGGCCATCTGTGCGGCAATTGGTGTGGCCTATTATTTTGCCGGACTTTACGGCATTGCCATGGCGGCCATGTCGATGCTGTCGATGACCGGAATGGTGATCGCCATTGATGCCTATGGCCCGATTACCGATAATGCCGGCGGTATCGCCGAAATGGCGGAAATGGATGAAAGCGTGCGCGCGGTCACCGATCCATTGGATGCGGTTGGTAACACCACCAAGGCTGTGACCAAAGGGTATGCCATCGGTTCAGCTGGTTTGGCTGCTTTGGTGCTGTTTGCCGCCTACACCCAGGAATTTGTGCTGCACGGCGGAACCGAGGAGTTGAGTTTTGACCTCAGTAACGTTAAGGTCATTATCGGTCTGTTTATCGGCGGACTTCTGCCGTATCTGTTTGCATCGATTGCCATGAATGCCGTGGGGCGCGCCGGCGGCGCGGTGGTGGATGAGGTCCGACGTCAGTTCCGTGAAATTCCCGGAATTATGGAAGGCACTGCCAAACCGGATTACGGACGATGCGTTGACATCGTTACCAAATTCGCTTTGAAAGAAATGCTCCTTCCGGCACTGCTGCCGGTTATCGCACCGGTGCTGGTTGGGTTTTTACTGGGCAAAATCGCGCTGGGCGGTCTGCTGATCGGCAGCATCATCACCGGCGTTTTTGTCGCCATTTCCATGACCACCGGTGGAGCGGCCTGGGACAATGCCAAAAAACACATTGAAGACGGCCACCTGGGCGGCAAAGGAAGTGACGCTCATAAGGCAGCGGTTACCGGCGATACTGTCGGCGATCCGTACAAGGATACAGCCGGCCCCGCCGTTAATCCCATGATCAAGATCCTCAATGTTGTGGCCTTGCTGTTGGTGCCGTTTCTCCTGTAAACAGCACTTAATTGCAGCATCATAGAAAACCCAAGAAGGGTTGGCGCCATCAGGTGCCAACCCTTTTTTATTGATTGTTGACCAAAGGTATGCTATGAAATTTATTATAAATGGTAAAATTTGGTAAAATTGCGAAAAGCCGCCTCAAAATGAGGTCGCTTTTTAAATTTAGCGCTTAGCGGTGTAAATATGACAGAAAAAAAGGACAAAGAGGGCGGAAAATCCAATAACGTACCCATACGCACATTTGAAGTCGGCGACCTTGCGGTCTATCCAGCGCATGGCGTCGGAGAGATCATCGCAATTGAAAGCCGCGTGGTCAACGGAGAAAAACACGATTTTTATATCATGAAGGTCATCGAAAACGGCATGACCATCATGATACCGACCAACAATGTCGAATCGGTCGGTTTAAGAGACGTGATCCCCAAAAAAGAGATTCCCAAGGTTTATGCGGTGATGCAATCCAAAAAAGAAGCCAACACCGATAACCAGAACTGGAATCGCCGCTATCGCGAATATATGGACAAAATCAAAACCGGCTCACTTTATGATGTCGCCGAAGTTTTCAGAGATCTGTTTCTGCTGAAACTTACCAAAGATCTGTCCTTTGGTGAGCGCAAGCTTTACGATACAGCCCAGATTCTTTTGGTCAGAGAGCTTTCGACTGCCAAAAAAAAGGATGAGGAAACCATTCTGACCGAGATCGAATCTCTGTTCGTTACGGATAAAGCTTAAAACTAACCCACCTTGGCGTGCCCATTTTCATGCCTCCCAACGGTGCCATTACCCTACATGTCAAACCATCTGATGAGGGTCAGCGGCTGGATGTGTTTGTGGCCTCAAAGATTGAGGGCCACACGCGCTCCTTTGTGGCCGGGTTGATCGGCAATCGCCATTTTAACGTCAATGGTCAAGTGAAAAAACCCGGCTATCGAATCAAGTCTGGCGATACAATTTCAGGCATCATCCCGCCGCCGGCTGCAATAGAGCTCAAAGCTGAACCCATTTCGCTGGATATTCTGTTTGAAGACGACGCCATCATCGTGGTCAACAAACAGCCCGGTTTAGTGGTGCATCCGGCCCCGGGCCATGATGGCGGAACACTGGTTAATGGCCTGCTTTATCATTGCACGGATCTGGGGGGAATCGGTGGTGAATTGCGGCCGGGCATCGTTCACCGCCTGGATAAGGACACATCCGGCACACTGGTGGTGGCCAAACACGACCTATCCCACACGCATTTAGCCCGCCAATTTAAATCCCGTCAGGTTCAAAAACAATACCTGGCCATCGTCCATGGGGTACCCAGTACACCTTCCGGAACCATTAATCTGCCCATCGGCCGGCACCCGGCGGATCGAAAACGCATGTCCACTGTAAGCCGCAGCGGTCGGACCGCGGAGACCCAATGGGCAATAAAGGACCAATTTAAGCAGTTTGCTCTTCTGGAGGTGACGTTGAAAACCGGGCGAACACACCAGATACGGGTGCATTGTGCGTCTATGCAGCATCCCATTGTGGGCGATAAAGTTTATCGGCCCCGGAAGCTGGAAAAAACAATTGCCAGACAAAGCCGCCGTCCGGACGAGATCCTGCAGGTCTTAAAATCAGCCAGGCGTCAGATGCTGCATGCCTGGCGACTGGGCCTTGCCCATCCGCAAAGCGATGAATGGATGGTGTTTGAGAGCCCGCTGCCGCCGGATATGGCTCAGCTGATCAAACAAATCCAGGAGGCGGGTTTATAGGTTCAAAGTTTAAAGGTTCAAAGGTTCCTGAAAGATTGAACCCTGAACCCTGAACGCTGAACCTTTGAACCCTTTATGCCTTGATAATCAGGTAGGTTAAATATCCCACATAACAGGCGAGCAGAAGGGCGCCGCCTTTGCGGTCGACGGTATAGGTTCGGCGCATCAGCAGCCAGGGCAAAAAACTGGTGAACAGCATCACCAGGTAATCGATCCACAGCCCGCTTTCAAAAAAGCCGCCGGGAATCGGAATCGGCCGCACCAGAGAGGCGGCGCCTAGCACGCTCATGATATTAAACACGTTGCTGCCGACCAGGTTGCCGATACTGATATCCATTTCACCGCGCATGGCAGCCACCACAGATGTGGCCAGCTCAGGCAGGGAGGTGCCAAAGGCCACGATGGTCAGTCCGATAAATTTTTCACTGACACCCAGCTCCGTCATTATGTAAACGGCGCTCTCGACCACCATCTGGGCCCCACCGACCACACCGGCGATGCCGACAACTACCAGCAAAATCTGCTTTGATCTGGAAGCAATATAGCCGATATCTTCCAGTTCGGATTCGATCGCCGCGGTCATCTCACCACCGCCGGCTTGCCGGGTTTCCTTTTTGGCCAGGTAATAATTGATAAAGGTGTAGGCGATGATGCCGCCGAAAAGCGTGGCGCCTTCAATGCGGCCCAGAGTGCTATTGAGCGAAAGGACCAGCAAATACAGGGAAATGCCCAGCATGATCGGTATATCGCGCCGGATGACCGATGGATCACTTTTGATGGGGTTAAATAAGGCCGACAATCCCAATACCAGGGCAATGTTGCAGATATTGCTGCCGATCACATTGCCGACCGCAATCATGCTTTTGCCTTTAATGGATGAGATCAAGCTCACCACCAGCTCGGGGGCTGATGTGCCGAAAGCCACTACTGTCAGACCAATGACAATCGGGGTCACCCCCAGGCTGCGTGCCAGGCTGGAGGAGCCTTTGACCAGCCACTCAGCCCCAAAATAAAGCAATACAAATCCGATCAGGCACAGCACGATGTAAAGCAACATACCCCTTAACTCCTTTCAGAACCGCTGAGCATGGTCAACCTATTTCAAGCGTCGCCTGCGATCCAGCTGCAATTGGGCACCGATGAAAGCGGGTAGAGATTCTGATGTGTCAAATTTTGAGCAGCGATCATAGGCGAGACCTGACCGGGTGTCAAGGGGATATCCGTGTTCGGAAAACCTTAAGAAAGCATTTAAAACCTAAGTTGGCAGTCCTGACAGGGTGGTATTATCGGGCGCGAAATGACATAACTAATTGGAATTTATATTTTTATACACCAATATACAGCTGCTGATCATTTTGCTCTTGACCTTTCCATTCTGTTGGTACATGATTCTGCTTGCGTTTCCCGAATGCTTCTTATACAACACTTTGTGGTATAAAAAAGGACAGATGGAGACCATACAGTTTTAAAATTATCAGGCTGAAAGGAGGTGAAGCACCGGACATTTTCAGGTTGAGTTAATTAGAACAGAGCCTTTTCGAAAACATTGACACTCAGTTTGGAATGTTTGTTTGCAACCCAACTAACCAAGAAGAAGGAGGCAAATAAAATGAGCAACGGAAACAACAGGACCCCGCTACTGCAAAATGAAGATTGGTGGGCCTGTTTCATTGGCTGGTTTATTTTGCTGTTAGCTGTCTGGGGTGTGCTCCCGGCAACGCCCAAAATCGCCACATGGACCAGCCTGACAGCAGCCTTCCCCAAAGGGTGGTCGACCGTAGGGACGGCGATCGTTTTATGCCTTACCATGGGGATTCTGACATTTATCGGCGGCATCTTCATGAAATATGATTTGAAGAATTACATCCCGGGCTTTACCGTCATTTTTGCCATCACCGTCGTGTCCATGGTGATATCCAAGCAGGCGTTTATCAAAAAGTGGGGTATTTCTTATGTCCTATTCGCCCTGGCTTTCGGCCTGATCATCAGCAACATATTCAAGGTGCCCAAAATGCTCAAAGCTGCCGGCCAGACCGAATTTTTTGTTAAAATCGGTCTGGTGTGCATGGGAGCCACCATCATGTTTTCGGTGGTTCTGAAAGCCGGTGTTTTCGGCGTGATGCAGGCGGTACTGGTGGCAACAGTGGTGTGGTTCGGCACCTACTGGATCTGCCGCAAATTCAAGGTGTCGGAGCGCTTCAGCAGCATTATTGCAACGGCCAACGCCATTTGCGGTGTTTCCGCCAGTATTGCCGCCGGCGGCGCCGTCCAGGGTGATCCCAAAGAGGTGAGCTACATGGTGGCCTGGGTCCTGGTATGCGCGGTGGTCCTGATTCTGGTGATGCCGCCGATTGCGGCATGGCTGGATCTGCCGACCAATCAAGGGGGCGCCTGGCTTGGCGGTGTGATCGACAACACCGGCGCGGTGATTGCCGCCGGTGAAATCCTGCGCGACAAGGCCGGCAATCCAAGCCAAGCGGCAGTTGAAGCCGCCGCCATGGTAAAGATGGCCCAGAATGTGATGATCGGCCTGGTGGCCTTTCTAATGGCCATATGGGCGACCATGTCGCTGGAGAAAAAAGAGGGCGTTGAGAAGCCCGGTTTCAGCGAGGTGTGGTACCGCTTCCCCAAATTCGTGGTCGGATTTATGGTGGCTTCTCTGGTGGTTTCTTTTATCATCGAGCCTTCGATGGGCAAAAAAGCGGCCAAGGCCGTCTCCAAAGCTTGCAAGAGCTATCGCAGCTGGTTTTTTGCAATGTGCTTTGTGGCCATTGGATTGGAAACCGACTTTAAAGAGTTGGTGACTGTCGGCGGCGGACGACCGGCCATTGCCTACTGGTTATCTCAGACCGCAAATGCTATTTGGACTCTGTTTATTTCCTGGGTACTGTGGTCTGGCACTTTTATCACTCCGCCGATTCTGCCGGACTAAACACTAAATTGAGATATAGACATTTAAAGGCGCTCTTTTCTGAAGAGCGCCTTTCTTTTTGTGTCGCTCAAAATTGTCAGCGCCACTAACAGCACTCATCTATCGCAAATTCAAAAATGGTTTCCGTTTCTGGTGTTTTTTTGGGATTTGACAAGTCGTTTCAGGTGATTTTCACCGCTCTCCATAGAATTTTACAGATAAATGGAATTGCGGTATAAGCTATTGTAGAAATAAAACGTTTGCTCATCGCAACGCATATTTAACAACCGCTATAAAGCTTTATTCCCATAACCGGCCACTGAAGGATATTGCCCTATGGAAAAACCCAAGATGATCCTGATAGCGGAAGAAAAACTGGCCCGCGAAGTGACCCTGGGTGTTATCGTGACCCGGCCGCTGACCGTCTGGCATTATATCATTCCGGGCATGTTCATCATTGATTTCCTGCGTCGCGGCAGCGCCCTGAAAAAATATACCGAGAATTTCCTTTTTCCCCGAAAATTGGCCGTTGATGCCGCTCAGGCACTTGCCCAGGGTGAACCTGAAGCTGATGTGTTCGAACACATTGAAAACGACACCCGGGTGTGGTTAAATTCCCTTGATTTGTATTCCACGGGGCTGCTGCAAGCCCAGGTGGGCGCTATTAAATTGCTGGCTGACCACTACGGCATGCTGCTAAAAGAGGACGGCTTAAGTGTTTATGCTTTGATGAAAGCCGCTTACCAAAACCAGGAGAACCTGCAGACATTCTTTGAGGAATTAACGGCTGCGGAAGCCGAGGTGGATCGCGAGCTGCTTGCCAAAAAGGGCGAAAACGAGAAACTCAAAGAGAAGATCTTGGCTGAACAAAAGCAGCTTGAAGAGAGGCGGGCAAAGATAATTGAAGAAGTTTTCTAATTCAGTGTTATCGAATCATGGTAAAAGATAAAGTCGTTCATATCATTTTCTTCCAGGCGCTATGAATGGCAAGTTGCCTGTGGCCTGATATTTGGGATGATATTAACATTTTCGCATAACCAAAATTTTAGATGCTAAACATCCCAAATACCAGGCCGCTACCATCTGATAAGGTATCTTATCAACATAGCGCCTTCCAGAAAACGACATGACCGACCTCGATAACTGTCACAGAACGAAAGACAGGGATTTAATAGAAAAGATGGAGCATAGCGACACTGCAATTTTAGTCACTTTAGTTCATTTTAGGCATTTTAGGCACTTGTTAATTTTGCCGAAGTCATGATTTGAGGCTTAACCATTTATAATATATCTTAACCCAGCGGAGAGACATTGACTGAGGATTATCACAAAAAATATAAAATCATCCTGGAAAAAGAGG
>JAAUYK010073508.1_pt1 | contig 18613 bp, 20 predicted proteins | sample 7278021 | NCBI WGS metagenome assembly JAAUYK01 (sample SAMN14350223, study PRJNA611818) | marine sediment metagenome | isolation source: surface marine sediment (1.8m) | place: French Polynesia: Moorea | collected 2018-08
GGTATCCAGTTGAGGACTGCGTAAAGGAGATCAGCAGGCAAGCAGATCCAGAGCAGTCGGCCACGCTTTAGCGCGAGACGCAGAGTTCATGGCCTTGCGGAAGAGACGCATGAGGTTATTCCACGCGGTAACAGGTATACAGAAGTCAAAGCGAAGACCGAATGCGGTGAAATGGAGCACAACCTTTCTTGGCCTGTCGCTATTCATACTACTAAGCGGATGCGGGTTAACACCAAAAACCATCGATACGACCGCTGGCCGCTTGCCGCTAGATAGTGATGTGGCGCTGGTCACGAGAAATGATGCTCACCTTAAGCGAATTACCCGGGTCCTCGACGGGGTGGTTGTTTACGACGTCAAGGCCGAGTCCTTTCCCTCTTCGATGTATCTAACGATCAGAGTGGCGCCTGGTCTGTACAGGCTTAACGCCGAATCGTGCTACTATCGACATAGATTAGTAGGTTGCGCAACGATCTGGGATGCATTCGAGCTGGAAGCGGGGCACGTTTACCGTGTTGGTGGATTGTCAACCACGACTGGCTGGGTGAATAAAGAAACCACCACGGCAATTTGGTTCGAAGACGTGACGACAGAAGAAGTCATCCTTTGGCGTGATGTGCATTTTGATAAATAGCCATCGTTTACCGCGGACAGCCTTCTAAAGCCTGCGGTGAAGACGATCGTCGTCCCGGCGCTGATCGGATCGCCCCCGAACTTTATTCACCCGTGATCGGCACCAGTTTTTCCGGACCGTCAGGCTTCCGGCCAGCTCTCGAGCCCTTGATCCATGTCAACGACAGGGCGCCCACCGCAGCGCAGGGATACTCTCGCACGCGACTCAAGGCATGGGATGACCCGAGTCACGCGAATCATCCTGATCGTCATTGTGTCCTCGGTATCCGGATGCATCTATGTGCCGCCAGTTTGGGATGCCGCTGACGAGATAGACCAACTCGGTTTTCTCAAGCCAGGGGTTACCAGCAGGGCCGACGTCATTGCCACGCTTGGCGAACCGGATACGGTAGACGAGGGAATTGACGGAAGCGTCTTCACCTATCGGGGTGAAAAGACTGAGGTTGCCGCGATCCTCATTCCCCCCATCCCGCTTCATAAGAGCAAATCCTGGTGGGTGAGAATAGAGTTTGACGAGAACGACGTAGTCAGGGCCGCCTCGACGTCGGAAGGAATCGTTTTCCCCAGTTATGCCCCGGCCAGTGAAACGGTTCTTCGCCGACAATGGCATTCGCTATGCCGACAGGCAGTTGCCGGGAATAGCCAGGCGGGGTCTGCCCTGGCTTCGCACTATCGTCATGGGTGGCAACCAGTTGAAAAGGATCTAGGCAAGGCTTTTCTCTGGTATAGCTTCGCTGCAGAACGTGGGTACCCGAGGGCTGGCGACTATCGCAAAAAGCTCGAAAGCGAAATGAGTTCAGAAGAGCTCTCCCAAGCAAGGACACTCGTCAAGGAATGGGAGCCCGCTCCGGCGGACTGTGAACTGGAAGCGGCGCAGGCGGACAACTGACGCTCGGTCCGCTTCGGGTCACGCCCGGTCCTGGGGCCCAGATGCCACTCACGTCCGAATATGGGTGCGGAGCGTGCCTCTCAAGCCCCGAGGTGCGGAACCGGGGCCAATGCGGATGTGCCGCGGCCGATGCGGGCACGGCGAGGTCTAGCCAAATGCAGACATTGAAGATCCGCCTAAATCACGTGCGACAAAGCTATTCAAGCCCGGCTTTACTCAGCTGGTCCACCAAACGATCTAAGTGCTCTTGGTCCTTATAGGGCTGAGATTTGGCGAAGACTTCCAGGCTGAACCCAGGCTTCAATGCCAGCACCTCCCGGGCGAATCGCTGGGCTTTCTCAGCCTGTCCCAGAACAACTGCGCAGGCTGTGAGGATCAGATAGGGCTCGATCTTAGTTGAATCGAGTTCGATTGCACTCCTAGCCGCCGCCATCGACTCCTCATAGCGCCCGGCGCCGTGATAAGCGGTGGCAAGAACGGCGGGGAAAATCTGCGGGTGAATCGGGCTGAGGCGAAACGCGTGCTGAGCGTGTTCAATGGCGTCGCGGGATTCTCCCAAATGGTTGAGGACATTGGCCTTTATCGCGAAGGAAGCAGGGCAGCTTGGTCTGGCGGAAACTGCTCGAGCGGCCTCGGCCTCGGCTTCGTCGAATTGTCGCCTTCGCAGATGCGCCTGTGCCAAAACCATGTGAGGGTACCCAGTCACATCGTCCAGCGCGATCGCCTGCTGCGCTAACTCCACAGCTTTGTCCAGCGACTGCTCTGGATCGTCGCTCAATCCGAAAAATGCGGCGGCCCAATGGGCCAGCGCCGCTTCCGCGTAGCCGATGGAAGCCTCGGGCTCCAACCTTATGATTTCTTCAAGCAGCCGCTGGGCTTCCTGCAGCTCCAACCTGTTAGTTGCCTTCCAAAGCAAGCGTTCGCCGTTGTATAGGCACTCTATAGCGTTTGGATTCTTAAGCACCTTACGAACGATACGCGCGCCCTCGCCGGTGAGCAGCTTGATGTCCAAGGCAGTGACGATCTCTTCAACGACCTCGTCTTGAATGGCAAAGAAGCCGCCGAGGTCTTGTAGTTCACGATCAAGCTTGCCAGCCCAAAGAAAGCGACCAGTCGAGACCTCCAAGAGCTCCGCGGTCACGCGGATCCTGGGTCCAAACTTATGCACCTGGCCTCTGAGCAAATAGCGCACGTCAAAACGCTGACCCAGTTCCTCAAGCGACATATGCTTCGAGTGCTGGAGGGAGGGCGATTCGTCTTGAACGAGAGTAAGTCCGGGCAAGCGGGTCAGCGCACAAAGTATGCCGTTACTCAGGCAGTCGGCAAACTCATCACTGTCGGCGTCGCTACGTAGCGGCTCGAAGGGTTTCACCGCGAGGGTTGGCTCGCTTGCTGGCCTAAACGCATTGCCCGGGCTGGTTTCCTTGCTTCGCAGCGCCGGGCTGGAGGCCGAATCTTTCCAGAGGACCCGAAAACAGCGCACTGACTTTGACAGGTTCTTCAGCTGCTGCTCACCAAGAAACTCGCAGGGCATCGCCAACTTGTTGCCGGTGGCATCGTACACAGAGCCTGATAGGCAGATACCTCCAGGCTCGGCAAGACCCTCCAGGCGCGCCGCAACGTTTACGCCATCACCGTAGATATCCTCGCCCTCGACGATTACATCGCCCAGATTGATACCGATACGCAGCTCGATGCGGCGATCTTTCGTCATCCCAGCATTCTTTTCCTCGGTTTGCTGCTGGATCTCCGTTGCACAGTTTACCGCGTCCACGGCGCTCACGAATTCAGCCAGGATGCCGTCGCCCATTAGCTTCACCAAGCGCCCATTGTGGGCGATGATCGCAGGTTCGATCACATTGCGGCGATGCTGTTTTAGCGAGTGTAGAGTGCCCGCCTCGTCCGCCTCCATGAGGCGGCTGTATCCGACCACGTCGGCCACAAGGATGGCCGCAAGCCGACGATCGAGTCTTTCCTCGGCCATGTTGACCTCCGGTGGATGTCGCCATCCATGGTATTTCATTGGCTGGCGTAGAAGGAGTCCCTTGGGCAAATGCCGTTCAAAGACCGGTTAGGGTCATACCCGGTCGTGGCGGGCCTCACCGTAACCAGCGACAACGGTAACCGTCGCGTTCAGGACTATCGCATCACGACGGGAGCTTGAGATCAGCGCGGACTCCTTATGTTCTTCGCACCGTTTCAAACCATTTCAGGTTAGGAGGTCGTTTCAGCGTATCTGCGCCACCCGAGCCTCAATGACCCAAATAATGGCAATGCTTCTCCGCTTTCGCCGTGCGTTCAGGGCTTCCCGAGGTCTTCGCAAGCGCCAGACGGATTCAAATCATTTGGAAGCGGAGGGAGACGTTCTGCGAGGCTCGAGGGATCGCTTCCCAGCGCACAGAGCAGCTTGGCGAAGTTCACCAAGTTGGTACCGCTGCGCAATTGCTTCCGCATGCTCGACTCCGAGTCACTGGAGAGGATCCATCCGAGAGCAAGCGACTCATCCTTCGCCTTGAAGAGCCGAAAATGCAGATACATCGAGGGCCTGTCCCGTTGATCCTGCAACCAGCGCGCCCAGTCACCCATCGTCTTGGCCGCCAATACCCCGCGGGCCGTACGCGTGTTGAGAAGGCCGACGACCGGGGCGGTGACCTCGTTGAAAGTCGAGCTCGCCTTCCGTATGCCCGCGGACCTCAAATACTCGGTCGGATCCTTTGTTGAATCTGGCGGGAAAACGGTGGCCGCCTTGTCGGAGCCGGCTGGGCCCTTAACGGTCAACCTGTCAGCGAGGTCGGTATCGTTGGAAATCTGGATGATTACGATAGGCCGCTTGCCCCCATAGTCGGAATCGACTGCACTCAGCCGTTCGTCGATGCTCTCCACCAGCTCGTTGATCGTATGGGCCCCATAGTTCTCGAAATAGCCGCCATCGATAACGTGCCCGCCGGTCTTGAGAGTTCCGGCCGGGCTGACATAGCTGAAGCGCGCGCTGTTGTGGGCGGCCGTGCTTGCGGGCATGTCTCCGTAAAGAAAGACGGGCTCGCTGCCGTTTCCGTCGATCTTGCTGTAGATGTCGGCGGCATCGATGAAGATATCGGGTGTTACCCGCAGGTTGCTTGCAATGATCCGCTTTCCGGATTCCTGGTGGGTACCGTTCAGGAACAACGCCGGCAACCAATCGGGTTCGGCCGACGCCCAGAGTTTAAGGAAGGGCTCTGCAAGACGCCCCGGGCTATCCGGGTAGATCCGATCCCAGGAGCCCTCCCAGGAAGTCTCCAAGGCCGTTGCGCGGCTCGGCAAGAATGCAGGGGCGACGACCTTTTGCACCAAGTCGGGATACATCATGGCCGCGGCGGTCGGGCCGAGAAAGTCGCGGGAGAGAACCGCTTGCGCCGTCGCCTCGAAACAGGTCCGCGTTTGGCGCTCCTCTCCGTTCCTCGAGCGCCAGCGGGCAGGGCATGTGGGCGTCCCTTGGACCAGGACAGCGTTGAACACTGTAGCACCCAGGCTACCACCGGACACGCCACTTATGGCAAAGAGCGCGTCACGAAATTCCGGCGCTGCATCTTGTACTGCACCAAGAACTGTGACGGTCCAGTAAGCCGCCCTGAGGCCACCCCCCGCAGTCGCGACCAATACCAGTGGACGCTTGTTCGATGGCACCTTTTTCTCTTCGCTCATCCACCACGTCGCGGTGGAACGACGGGCTTCGTCCACGTCCTGCGCCGGTTTCCAGTCGTTGAGCGCCTTAGCAAGTGATTTTCGATCTTCCACGGGGACGGGGTTGCCCGCCTCGTCTTCCGCCACTCGTATTCGGTGGTTGTCGTTCCATCCGAGTCCGCTGAACAAACCCGCAAGGATCAACAGGACAGTGACGACTGGGAAACCGATTTTGTGCGTCTTCAACACGATGAAGTTGCCGACCACCGCAATCCCGGCAAGGCCCAGGAACACGACAGTCGCCGCCCCGAGTGTGAAGCCCATGGAAACTGGCCCCCAGATGGCCCAGGGCGCGAAGAGAAGTAAAATGGAGGCATTCAAAACGTGGCTGATCGGCCGCGCGTACCTGCTTCTGGCGGCCGCGGCCGCATCGGCTTCCATCAGATCGGCATACTGCCCAACACTCTCGTGCCATCTTCTGGTCCAGTAGGCGTAAGAGACGGCCCCAAGGGCCCCACACGCGAGTACCGTGTAGACGAGGCCGTTAAGTAGAGACGAGCCCACCGCAACGGCAAAGCCGACCAGACCGATAAGCCGAGGCGTATTGGCGAAGGTCCAGTTTCCAAAGCTCAGTAAACCGTCTTTGTCTGCGTCTTCACCGCGATCTTCCGCCATTCGTCTCAATGCCTTCTTAAGGACCGGGGCACGCGCCAGCAGGATTCGCCGCGACCAATACCAACTGACCCAGGCCCAGACCGTTACGGCTATGACAAAAAAAACTTGCTTGATTGGTTCGCGCGCCAAGCTGATTGTGAGCTCGTTTCCTTGATCGGTCAGGAAAAGCAGCGCGCCGCCCGCGACAATCACTAGAACACTGACCCGGCAATACCTGAGAAGCTTAAGCAAGAATGCGAACCCGTCGCCGATCCGTTGAACTTGAGGATTCGCACTCATGTACCCGCCTCCAATTCTGTCCGCTTACTCTGGTTGGGCTGGCTGGTCTGGTTGCTCTGACTCGTCTGGTTGCTTGGGCTGATCCGGCTGCTTGTCCTCGTCTTGAGGGGATTGCGGCCGTGTGAGCATCAATTTGAGCCGCCGGTCGCTGAGCAGGATCTCCCCCGGTCCCGGCTCGGTGCCGGTCACCTGATCGTCCTCCTGGGGCTCCCACTTGGGGTCGGCGGGCTCATGATCGATGTCTAGGCCGCTCAAGAGCCTGCGCACTTCTCCGTAGTTTCTACCCGCCAAGCCCTTCGGCACCACCTTGATAGCCTCGAGCCGCGGGGCCGGAGGCACCGGAACGATGCGGAAGGTCAGTTTGCTGGCGGCTTCGGAGTTAAAGTTGTAGCTGTTGCTATAGGTCGCGTTCATCGTCGCGCCGTGGAGCTTGATCCCCACGCCGACATCCTTATCCGTCTTCTCGCCGATCGAAACGGTGAGGGAAACCTCGGCGGTGGCCTCCGGGATCCTGTACCAAGTCGGCTGATAGCCCATCTGACGCAACTGGGCGAAGGCCCCCTCGTCATCGTCGTAGATCTTCTTGAGGCGTTCGAGGGTCTCCAGATCCATCTCGTCCTGGGCCTGGGCCACGCTTCGAGCCAGCGCCGCGACCAGTTCCTCCAGTGGCGCCGTGATCAGCTCTTCCAGTTCCCCGGATTTTGTCGGCTCAGGCATCCTTGCCTCCCCCTCGTCTCATGTCGCGACACCGCCTGCCGGCACCGCGCTATGCCTCGCTATCGCGCCCGGCGGTCTTGCGCCGCAGGCGGGCGGAGGCGAGCGCGTGGCGACGCTCGTCCCGGCGATCCTGCCAGGCGCGCTCCGAGGCGCGCGCCAGTTTCCGCTGGTGCAGCGCCTCTTGGCGTTGCTCGGCCCAGCGCGCTTCTATCAGAGCCCGCGCCCGGCGCTCGCGGAGCAGCAAAGCCCGGGCCTCGGCGCTGCGCTCGGCCAAGGCTTCCTCGAGCCGCTGCCGCTCACGCATCCGCTGCTCCTGCTCGGCCTTCAGATCCGCCCGCTTCCGATCCTGCTTCTCTACGAGGCGCTGATCGATACGACGACGACGCGCCGCGTTTTCTCGCGCCTCTTCTTCCTTCAGCGCAGACCGACGCTGCCACGCGTTACGCTCCAGAAGACGCTGCTTGAGAAAACGCTCTTGTTCGTCGCGTCGCTTGAGCCGGCGCTCTTCGATCCGGCTCTCTCTGGTGTGGACCTGGACCGGGTACATGCGCGCGTACCGCTCGGCGTCAGGGTCGGGCTCGCCCTGTCCGGTCAAACCCTTGAGCCGGTGCTCTAGGGCTGCGATCTCCTCCAGGAGCGCGCGCAGCTCTTCCGGCACCTCCAGATCCGAGGCTGCTGCGCCGCTAAGTAGCCCTTGCAGTTCGGCGCGCACATCGGGCCGGCGAGCGTAGGCCGCCGGTCTCTTCCGCCCGGCCTCCTTATCTTCATCCTCATCCAGGAGATCCAGCCAGGTGTGATATGGTTCCATGGCCCGCTGTCAGCCTCGCCTAAATCTGGTTCTGTTACGCGGGCTTCTCCCGCTTTGGGGCTTCCCTCTCCAAGATATTCCGGATGCGTTCCTCCAGGATCGCCGGCGCCGGCACCGGCGTCAGCTTGGTGCGCAGCAGGCTCGCCCCCTCGGCGCTGTACTGGTACTTGTTGGAATAAGATGCGCTTACAGCGCTGACGTTGACACTCATGCTGGCGCGTGCGCTGAAGAACCCCAGTCCGCCCTTGGCCTTGCTTGTGACATGCGCTGCGGCAGACTTGCGAGTCTGTTCCGTGGTGGTCGAGGTGCTGATCGACATCTTCACTTCGATAATCGTGTCCACGAACTGATAGAAGGTTGGGGTAAAACCTAGCTCGAGCAACGAATAGTCATTGCCGTCGAATTCGACGAGGCTCCTGACCTTTCTGGTCGTTCCAGGCTGGTCCGGATCCTCCAACTCATACTCGCCACCGGACATCATCTGCGCCAGGCGCATACTCATCATGTCCAGATCGAACTGGGCCTCCGCAATTCCCGCGGCCAAGCTCTTGACCATGGCTGGAAGTGGGACATCGAGAAGTTCTTTTCCTATGTTGGCCATCGACAACTCTCCCGGTTCGTGTCTTCATCGCCGTACGGTCTAGCGCGGTCCTCGGCTCCCACGAAGCCCAGAGCCGCGAGTCCCTCATCCCGATTAGGGCTTGCTCTGATCCGCTTCAACCATCGCCCGGATCCGCTCCTCAAGGACTGCGGGCGGCGGTACGGGCACCAGCTTAGTACGCAAGAAGCTTGCTCCCTCGACGCTGTAACCGTACTTGCTGGAATAGCTCGCGCTCACGGTGGCCGCGACCGGAATTGCTTTCTTGGCTGTCTCCTTGCCTTTCACGGTCAGATCCGTGGAATGGGTCATGGTGATGGAGATCTTCACATCGATGATCGTGTCGATGAACTGGTAGAAGGTCGGCGTGAAGCCAAGCTCCAACATGCTGACCTCGACGGGCTTGCCCTTCTCGTCATGTCCAAAGAAGATCGTTGTGGGTTCCAACTCACCGGTAGGCCGGCCTTCTGCGTTACGTACTATTCGCTTTCCGCTCATCAACTCCGCATTGTCCGCGCTCGCCTGATCCAGCTTCACTTGGGAATCCGCGATCGCCATGGCCATCGAGCGAATCATTTCACCCATTGGCACGTTGAGCAGCTCCTGGCCGACCTCTATGCCGCCTATCGCCATGGTTCTTGCCCTCCTTTGCTAACCCTCTTCAAGACACGGTCCCTAGCGGCCCCATCCCGCATGGCGAACGCCGTGGACCCGAATTCACCTCACGAGCCACTCCTCTGCTTCTCACCGAAGTTACTCAAGAGATCGTTGAGCGGCGCTGGCGGCGGCAGCGAGACGATCTTTGTCGTCACTTCGCTGGAACCCTCCGCGCGGAACGAGTACTTGCCGCTGTAGGACGCGTTCACCGATGCGAACAACATCACCGGCGGCACTGCAAAGCCGCCGCCCACTTCGACACCAAAGGACAGCGCGTGCGACTCGACAGATGTGAATGCGACCTTGGCAGTGATCGTCGCCTCGCTGAAATGGTAGAAACTGGGCAGGAAACCCAACTCGAGCAAGGATCGGTTCTTCTCGGTCCCCGGCACTTTCACGCCGGATTTCGGGTCTGCCAGGTAAGTAAGCGCGTGAAGCATGTTCTGGTCGAGCTCGAACTGCGCCAGCGCGATCGCCTTGCCGAGGTTCTGGATCAACTTCGGCAGCGGCGCCTGCTCGAGCATCCTGTTGATCCGACTTGCCATGTTGCTTCCTCGTTAATCGAACGGCCAAGAGGCTGGCCGCATTCAGGGCCCTTGTAGGGTCGTGTCGGAACTCCTACTCCTTGCTGCCGACCAGTGCATCCTGCACCCATTCAAGAAATGCGCTTGGCGGCGGCACAGCGACGATCTTGGCGGTCACTTTGCAGACGCCAGTGCCGTCGAAACCGTATTTGCGGCTGTGCGCCATATCCACCGCGGCGGTGAACATGACTGGCGTCTTTCCGCCACTGCCAGAAGCAGCCTCTGCCCCGCCGAATTCCGTGTTTCCTGGAACGGATTTCGTCTTTGCCGGCTCCTTGTCGGTACCCGCGGACTTTGTCTTTGCCGGCTCCTTGTCGGTACCCGCGGATTTCGCCTTTGGCGTCTCCTTATCGGTACCCGCGGATTTCGCCTTTGGCGTCTCCTTGGCCATCTGCCAATTCTCCTCCGGTGCTTTCGCGTGAGGCTACTCTTTGCCGCCTATCGAAAGGCCCGCCTTGAAGCCGACCTTAGTTTCATCCTCGACCCGCATCGAGAGCGTCACGCTGAGCTCGATATCGGCCTCGGTGAACTGATAGAAGGTTGGCGTGAAGCCCAACTCCAGTAGCGACTTACTAATCTGCCTGTTCTTGGCATCGGTGATCGTCACTTTTTCCGAGCCCAGCGCCATTGCCGCTTCTATGCTCTTCTTATCCATCGCTCCCTGAGCGTCGGCGATGGCGAAGCCGAGGTTGCGGATCATGGTGCCGAGAGGCACATCCTGAAGTGCCTGACCCAATGCCTTACCGCTGAGATCCATGGTGATACTTCCCTTCAAACAGTGGACGTAGCCCCGAGCTGCTCGGCCGGCAGCCGAACCGCCCGGGCCGCATCAACCTTGTCTTTGCGCACACTGAAGTAACCTGTCCGCCGCTGCTCCTTTTCCACCCGGGCGGGCTCGACGTGCAGGCCGAGATCGACCCACCGGAGCAGGCGTTGCGCCAGGGGCAAAGGCCGCCCTGCGGCGCGGGCCAGGGCGAGCGCCTGGTTCAAGGCCTCAGCCACGCCCTCGCGCCGGCCCGCCTTTAGAAGCACCGCGGCCTTGCGTTGATGGATGTGGGCAAGGTCAAAGCGCGTTAGATCGTCGCGGGGCGGGTTGTCCTCGTAGAGCCCGATGGCCTTGTCGCAATAGGCGAACACCTCGTCGTACGCCCCGATCTGCTCCAGCGATTCGATCGCGCATTCCAGGTAGTGACGAAAAAATATCTCGGGGTTGCCCGCCTCCACGCTGAGCCGCATGGCCTGGCGGTAATAGGCCAGGGCGAGGCGGTGCTCGCCGGCAAGCGCATGCAGCTTGCCCTGTTCAGCCAGCCCCGCGTGCAGGGGAAAGTCCGGCTTGGGCTGGGCTGCGGCGCTCATCGCAGCACCAGGCGGCCGACGGTACCGACACGCTTGAGCTCGTGCTGCAGCCAAAGCGCCTGGGGCGGCGTCAGCGCGGCATCGACGAGCCTCACCGTGCCTAGGGCGTCGAGAGCTTCTTCGCGGGTGAGCCCGCCCAGGGCCTGAAGCAGCGGTGCGGCGGCGGCGCGGTCTCCGACCTCTTTCAGCTCCAGTGAGAAGGTTTGAAAGGCCAGCAAATGCCCGGATGCCCGCCCGCCCAGGGCGGCGATCGCGGCCAGGTGGTTTTCGAGCTCCGCAAAGCGGAGGCTTTGGTGGGTGACGATCGGTATCTGTTCGAGCACCTTCCGAGCGATCCGCTCCGGCATGCCGGTCGTGGCCATCAGGAAATCGGCCATCTCAGGGCCGCGCGGCGCTTCGTCGAGGCGCAGATCAAAGCGCTCAAAGTCTCGGTTGACCAGCCGGAGCGGGAGCCGGCTGCGTCCGACCTGCTCCCAGACCGGCTCGGCCTCGGCGCGGGACAGCCCCAGGGCGAGCAGCGGCGGCGCCGCCCGATCGCAGGGGTCGTGCAGCAGCGGCAGATTCAAGTCGCCTAGGACCCGCCCCAGGCGCAGGTGATCCGTCGGCCCGCAGTCGCCGAGGAAAAGATCGAAGCGGGCGGTCGAGGCGCGCGAAACGTCGAGTTCCACGTCGAGGGCGGAGAAGCGGTCTTGGAGCGCGGCAACGGTGTTGGCCGAGATCTTGCCTAGCAGCACTGTCGGCGAGGCGCAGAGAATCCGTCGCGCCTGTTCGGCGCCGACCCCTAGGATCTCCATGACCAGCCGAGCGACCTCCGGCATGCGCCCATAGTCGCGAACCACCAGCGCAACCTCGTGTTCGGCATCGCCCGGCGTGAAGGCGGCGTCCCTCGCAATGACGTCGCTCTCGAGGCCGGCTGCCCGAAGCGTCGCGTTGATCTGTTCCGCGTTCGTCCGCGAGAGGCCGCCGAAGAGCTCGGAGGGCGCTTGGTAGAGCAGCGCCGCTAGCTGGCTCTCCGGCAAGGGCGACACCTGCTTGAGCGCGCCGAGCAGCGCGGCCCCGGCTTCGCCTAGGGAATTGACGACAATCCGCCATTCGCCGGGGGGCGCTTCTAAACAATTAGAGGAACTGACCTTCAGGTTCATTACTCGTCGGGCTCTAGGCCCGAACTCCCTTCGGACCAGCAGGCCATCCTCGCCCCACCGGCCACCCCTCCCAACGAGAGCTTCCTATCACATGGACTGCTCTTCAATCATCCAATGGTACTCAAGTGACCGATGTGACTCAACCGACGAATGAACTGCGGGTTCGTTGGTCTCGCCCCATTAGCACCGCTCGAGCCTCAATCTTGATGCTAGGAGTGTGCCATTGGCGCACAGCCAGGAATTCAGGCCGATTCGGCCGAATTGTCTCTCCGTCACAAGTTAGGGCGGCAGTATGATGAATGTTGTCTAAAGCCCACTACCGTTTCGACTCGCTGATGGAACCGACTCTCGCATCGACGCGCAGCCTCTTATCCACTCCTTGCCATTTGGCCTTCAGACGGAAAATGGCTCCATCTTTCTTGACATTGCGGACATCGGTGAAGCCAAGTTTCTCCATGAGCTTCTTGAATTGATATCCCCCGATGTTGCCTGAAGGGGGTAGAATGATCACGGAGGGCATGGGCCGTGTCGGCGGTGCTTCACCGCCCGTCTCTTCCTCGCTTGGCTTCTCCTCCGGTTCTCCCGGCTTCGGAAGAGGCTTTTCCTCCTTCGCCTCTTCAGCTGTCGTCGGGCCTTCAGTCTCGCGCGGCACCGAAACCAGGTCGATATCGATGGTCGTCACGAGTTCGGCTTCTTCAGTCTTGGTCCGCTTTCCGGTAATGAAGTTACCGTGCACCTTTCCATCGCTGTAGGACAGTGCCACCTGCATCGAAACGCGCATTTTCGGCAAATGGTAAATGAAGGGTATGTCCGCCCATTCCTCCTTGTCGAACTCCCTGCGCAGATCCCTGGAGGCGGTCAGGAAAGCGCCACCCAGTTGTCGCAGAATTTTGTCGAGATCAAACTTTGTTTCGGCACCGGCCATGGCTCAACCTCTCTCCGGAGCAGGCATCCGAAGCATTTCACTGTCCAACCTAACGTCGGCCTGGTCAGCATTGGGATGGTCACAGGTGGCTGAAATGAAGAAATCGGCGTTGCCGCCCAGGTCGAGTTTGTGGACCTTGTCTCCAAGCACGTCGATCTCACTCGTTCTGGCGCGGAACCAGAAGTTGATCCGCCCTGCAGCGTCGGTGGTCAACTCCAGTGTTTGAGCCGTGCTGGGCGCGCGGGTCCCGGCTCTCACGACATTGAGGTAAACCACGTAGTTCGGCACCGGCCTACGCTCGTTGTTGACGAGCCAGATACGCAGATTCAGGTCGGGCCGGAACTTGCCAAGCGGATCCAGATCCGCCAATCGCAGACACGCTCCCTCGAGGAAGGTTACCGGTTTTGTTTCGACCCGGAAGCTCAGCTTGGAGCGCTTGCTCGGATCAGCAGCGAAATCGAGCCGAACGCTCTTGTCGGCGCGATCGGCGCCGGTCCCGACATGTATGGCAGCGCTCAAATCGAAATCGAGTGCGTCTATCGAATAGAAATGCCGTTCGCCCAATGAGAATTCGATATCCGCCTTGCCGGCCTGCTCGGCCGCATAGACTGAGCGGGCCATGCTCTTCTGACAGGCGACCAGGAACTCCTCGAGAGTGACATCCGATTCGCCTCCCGGTTCCCCTGTCTGGTTCTGCGGTAGCGAATTCTTTTCGTCTGCCATCCTTACGTATCCTAGCTCCCAGCCAATTCATGCCGTGGCCGGCGTTGAGCCAGGCCCAGTGCCACTTGTTACTCGCTTGAAAGAAGGTTACGCCGGGGGATGGCGGCCATAGTCAGCTTTATGGTGCTCGAGGCGGTTTCGTCATAGCTGTATGTCTTCGAATAAGCCGCGTTCACGCTGAAGGCATAGAGTGCCGCGCCGGCGGCCAACGCCTTTTTCGTTTCCTTACCCATTGAGATCGCCACCTTCACCTCGATCTCTGCCTGGCTGATCGCGAAGACGGTCTGGGTCTGCTGCGCTTCCGCATCCGTTTTCAGGAGGTCCCGGTTCGCCTCAGCGACGGCCAATCCGAGATTCTTAATGAGTTCGGGGATTGAGGCCGACTGGAGTGCCTCGGTGGAACGAAGTTCGCTCGGCATTTGGCCTCCCCCTTTTAGCCTACCTATTCGCCGGCAGACTGTACCATAGGATGTATCGGCGCAGATAGCTCAGATTACACATAGAACCCTGTCACACACAGGGGCTGAACATTTTCCCTTACCCATCAGTCTTTTAATATCGAGCACAAAAAGTTCTGTAAGATTGATATCCCCTGAGTACTTACAAGCAAAAAATATTCGGTCCCCTATCCAAATATAATGCAGCCAGTATTATACGCCGTCAATTGAGTAACATACGTTGCTGTGGGGGCGGTTATTGGCTCGACGCTAGACTAGCATTGGACCATACTCGCCTACAAAAGCAATGCTCACGCCTTGTTCCGGTGATCTCCCCTCGCCCAAGTTTTGACCGCTGGTAGTACATTGACTGGGCTAAATCGGCAAAACTGGCCGAAGTATTGACGTTCCTAGGTCCACTGTGACGTTTTTCACAGCTACGAATGGCAAGGCCATGCTTAGATTTCAGATTAGCTCTACGTTGGGGGTGGCTGGGCATGCCAGAGTACGTGGAGAAATACAAACTCGTCGACGAAGCTTCGGTGCTTATGCGATACGCTGCAGCAAACGGCATCGATCCAGATGGGGAATTGCTCAAGCCACTTGACAATGCACTGAACGCTTACAACCAGGCCGAGGACGACGAGAAAGCCCAGCATCACGGTGAATTGATATCCAGGTACTCGGCACTCGTAGAACGCACGGCCCCAGTTAGTGGTCGTACATTGCTGGAAACACGTGCCTCACAACCCACTTTTTTTTGGCTGATGGTGATAACCTTTGGCGTACTTCTCTTCGCTATCTTGAACGAGGGCCTAGCTGTCTGGTTTGCGGAACTCCCAGAGCCGGAAGAAGGGCTAAGTCGATTTGTTTTCCAGTTCCGGAACTCCTTTATGGAGATGCTTAGTCCATTCCTTTGGGGTGGTCTGGGTGCTTGTGTGTACCTAATGAAAAGATTGAATGACATAGCGGGCGATCAGCAGTTCGATAGCGCTAGGCTCAAAGGTTGGACGCTGCGCCTACTATTGGGAGCCATTCTTGGCGCAGTGGTTGCGCACATATACGACGTCTCTCAACTTGAAGGAGATGCCCAGAACCTTGGCGAGGATGTGCTTGCCTTCTTTGCCGGCCTCGGTGTGAAGGTCGTTTACGGTGCCTTCGAGCGTACGGTTGAAGTTCTTTCCGAGAAACTGAACCTTGGCGCTGGACGGCGAATGGAACCGAACAGACAGGACGTAAGCGCCGCTCTTACCAAGAGGCTTGCTGAAATCAACAAAGAAAAAGATCCCGCCAAACATCAAGCCGTGGTCGATTTGATCGAAGAAATCGAGCGCAAGAGACAGCGTGCGTAACCACCGTGTGGCAACATTCACGCAACTTTGGTTGTTTCCTTTTTCTCTCACTCTTGGCTCTTCCACCAAGTGAAACGTTTGGAGACTATCAAGAAGCTGCAAGTCTCGAGATCCATTACATCAATGTAGGACAAGGTGGTTCCACACTGATCATCGGCCCTAATGGGACACGGATCCTCTATGATTTTGGAAGGTGGTCGGGAGCTCGGGACATTCTCCCTTACCTAGAATCGATCGAGCTGAAACCAGAACATGGTCTTCACTACGCTATCCTGAGCCACTACGACCTGAATCACTATGTCGGCTATCGGGCACTGGTAGATGCAGGGTACGACATCCTGGTTGCCAACTATGGCCCATCACCGGAACCGCCTGACAAAGACAGTCTTGAGAGAAGTTGGCTGGAGCCCGCGACACGGACGACAGCCGGCCCTGTCCGATCAATTCCCGTTGGATTGCGCATGGCGCTTGGCAACGGAGCAGAAGCAATCATCATGGCGGCGAATGGAAGAGTCTTTGGTAGGAAAAAATCCATTGACATCTCGAACGAGAATGATCGGTCGATCGCCATTTTCATTCGCTATGGTCGCTTCCAATACATTCTGGATGGCGATCTAGGTGGTGGCCAGGAATCTTGCAGCGAACATGACACGAGCCAAAGGGACTTGCAGACCAAGGTAGCGAAATCACTGTTAGATTTGGGGCTGATGTCACCTGAACATGGAGTAGACGTTCTTCATATCGCAAACCATGGCAGTGAAAGCAGCACAAGTGCCGCTTACTACAACATCATGAAACCTGAAGTTGGTCTAATTAGCGTTGGCTTCAAGCAGGGTAGCTTTCTGCACCCGCGACAGGACGTTGTCGATCGCATACTATTAGGTGAAGAGCGAGCCGGTTGCGTCACGGCGCCGCCTTTGAAAGCCCTCTATCAGACTGAGCAAGGAAAGGAAGGTTGCTCGAGCACCGGGTGTACGAGCTTTACTGGAATTGCGGTCGGTGACATCAAGCTTACGACCGACGGAACCACTGGATACTTGATCACTGGTACAGGTCGAGTTGACCCGGAAACCACTGCTGAACCATTGCCTGAAACACATTTCGATTTTGACGAAGGTGTTCCCGGCGGATAGAGCCCGTCAATTCAAAGCTACGGCAAGGCGCTAGCCCCAATGACTGAGCCAAATGAGGTTTCTGCCGATTGGTACATCCGATTTTGGGGCCTAAGCGGTAGTCACCGTGGCTAATGACCGGCGTGAACAGGTGATCGAATGAGGACCTCATACATCCAGGAATTCTGCAGAATCTTCCAGCAAGTCCGCTTCTTTGTTTCGGCGGGTTGGGTAGTCGTCGCCGAATGCCCTCAGCTCGGAAAGGACATCACGCCAGCGGCGTTCGGTACACGCACGCCAGAACCGGGGAGTCCGCGTTTCAAGGTTCGATCCGTATTGAAACGCGACTGAACAAATAACGGTCTGGGCCTCTTCGCTCAGGTCGTTGAATTTAGGAGCGGTTGGATTGTTGGCAATGGCCCGGTCATAACGATCTCGCACCTCAGACACCGAGCCTTCCTTGGACGCACGATCTAAGGCATCTGCCTCCTCTTTGGAAATCGTCAATGGCTGTTGCGCCAGGAAATTGACGGCATCTTGCTTCTTTAAGCCAACATAGGGCCTTAGCTTAGTCTTCAGCTGTCGAGAAATGGCAAGGGCGTTGATCGAGTCCTCGCTCCTCTGACCAAGATCGACACCCGTCGCGATGGTGACGCCACTTTTGCTTTCCTCTACTGCTGGAACATACCCCTTGAGCTGCTGCCCACCCTCGAGCTGACTAATGAATTCCCATCTAATCGTCATTGGAGCACCTCCCCGTAGGTGTAACTGAGACCATCTTCGCTTTCCGTCCAATCGGATGAGTGAATCATGATCTGGTCGGATGGTTCAATTGAGTAGTCTATTCCAAGAACATCGGCTAGAGATTCTGCATTCGGAACTGCGCGCGGACACTGTGGTACGATCGCGAGGAGACCGGATTAATCAAGAGCTGACAATCGGGCGGTGCGGCGGAGCAATGAGATTCTATAGCCACGCTTACCATCCGGAACTTCCGGTCTGGGTAACACCCGGTCCTGGAGCCCAGACACCGCTTATATCCGAATATGGAGGCGGAGCAGCCCTTTCGAGGCCGCTGGTTCGACCTTTGATCGAACCTCTCTACTCCGGCAGTCCAGCCTTGAGCAGAGCCTCTCGAAAGTGGTTCACGTCGGCGGTATTCACGTAGGGCAGCCGTCTGCCCAGGCTCGCCACCGTGGCGTCGGGAACGAGTTTCAGGGCTTCCTCCACCTCGACACCGGCCTCTTCCGGCCGGCCCAATTGGGCGTAGCTGCCGGCCAGCACCGCGCGACTAAGCGGCGTGTGGTGCTTCACGTTCCTGATGGACGCGATCGCCTCCTCGTAGTTCCGTGCCGTAAATGCCGCGTTCCCCAAGACCCGATTGTACCATTCCGGGTGATGCGGGTTCAGGCGCATCGCCTTCTTTATCAGTCTCATGCCCTCCTGCGCATCGACGCCCAGCAAGGCCAGGTTCAATCCCCAGTTCGCCAGGATGTCGGCATTGTTGGGGTTCAAGGCGAGGGCCTTGTTGTACTCGGCTTTCGTGCGTTCATACTCGGCTTTGTACATGTGGATTTCGCCAACAGCCCAGTGGGCCTCGGCGTCGGAGTCGTCGAGGACGACCGCCGTTCGCGCCGCCTCCAAGGCAAGCTCGAGCGTCCTGGCCGGCGTGTCGCTCCATCCGAAGAGGTATTCCTGGAAGTAGGTCCAGGCCAGTGCGACGTAAGGCCGAGCGAATTTCGGATCCAGCGCGATCGCTCGGTCGAGGAACTTGTGCGCGAGCATCGTGTCCTCGCGGGTGTAGCGATGCTTGTACTGGACACCGAGTAGGTAGCTCTCGTAGGCGCCGAGGTCAGAGGTCGGCTTGCGCCTGGCACGCTTCGTGGCGGCCTCCGCCAGCTCTCCTTCGTTGCCCCCCATTCTTGAGACGATCGCCTGCGTTACTTCGTCCTGCACGGCGAAGATGTCGGAAAGGTCGCGGTCGTAGCGCTCGGCCCAGACATGCTTTCCTGTCAAGGCATCGACCAGCTGCGCCGTGATCCTTATCCGCTCGGCCGAGCGTTGCA
>JAAUYK010109981.1_pt1 | contig 18613 bp, 17 predicted proteins | sample 7278021 | NCBI WGS metagenome assembly JAAUYK01 (sample SAMN14350223, study PRJNA611818) | marine sediment metagenome | isolation source: surface marine sediment (1.8m) | place: French Polynesia: Moorea | collected 2018-08
CCTCGATGGAGTCGCCTATAACCCGGCGGTAGAGGCCGAAATCCAGGGCCGCCTCGACAATACCCCGGCGAACCAGCGCCTGTACCTCGCGATCAGCCCCTTCAGTGGCGGCCGCGACGGTCTTGCCGCGAATTGGGGCGCCGGGACCAACGAGCCGCTGCAGGCGCCCTGGGACACGCGCGACTTCGACAGCCCCGAAGTGATTACGGCCTACACGAATTTCGCCCGGGACATGATCACGCGCTTCCAGCCAACGTACTTCAACCTCGGGATCGAGGCCAGCGAGCTGCTCGTGAACGACCTCGACCGCTTCAATCGCTATGTGACGTTCGCCACGCAGGTCTCCGCCGCGTTGCGGGCCGACTTCCCGAACCTGCGTCTCATGGTCAGCGTTGCCTTGAAGTCGCCGGGCTCCGCCAGGGCGCAGTCGATTGAAGCGAACATTGGTCCATTGATCGATCTCGTCGATGTCGTCGGCATCAGCGTCTACCCGTACGTCTTTTTCGACCACGCCGACAAGGGCGACCCGGCGAACCTGCCAGCCGACTGGTTCTCCCAGATCCAGAATGTCGCCGACGGCAAACCGATCGCGGTCGCCGAGACCGCGTGGATCGCCGAGCGACTCGAAGTGCCGACATTTGGCGTCGATGTCATGGCCACCGCGCAGAACCAGGCCGACTACATGACGGAGCTGTTCGCCGAGGCCGAAGCGCTGGATGCGGAGTTCATCGTCTGGTGGGCCCTGGTCGATTTCGATGCGCTCTGGGACGGCGTGCTGGGACAGGACCCGGTTGCTCGCATCTGGCGTGACACGGGGCTATTTGACGAGGCCTTGAATACCCGGCCCGCACTCGATACCTGGCAACAACAGCTTGCCATCACCAAATAACGCTGGGCGAACCGATGTTCGGTACTATGGTCAAAGCTGAACGGGAATCGTCCGAACCCGTTTAAGGGGATGAGCGATGGGGCAAGTGACTCACTATTGGCGCACGCTTTGTGTGTGCCTGATTTTCTCGCTGACAGGCTGGGCTCAGCCGGCTCATGCCGGCGCGACCGAATGGATGGAAATTCGAATCGTCGACGGGCTGATGCTGGTGGAATCCAGTGTGGCAGGCATCCCCGGGTATTCGGTCATCGACACGGGCGCCACTCTCGAAGGCATCAACGGCGCGTTTCTCGAAGCACAGGGGCTGGAGTACAAAAAAGACCGGAAGCTGACGGTCGTGGGCGTACACGGCAAAGAGGAACGCAGCAGCTATCGCGCGGTTGAAGCCGAGGTCTTCGGCTCCCCGATAAAGTTCACGCGCCTCGTCGATCTGGACCTTGGGCCGCCGGAGTATCAACTCCTGCTCGGATCCAATTTTCTTGAAAGCTACATCTTCCAGTTTGATTACACCAATGCGCGAATGCGGCTCATCACGAAGGACAGTGTTGACCTGAAAAAGATTCGCAATATTGAGACCAAGCTGGATAGCAACAGCAATTCGCTCCTGGTCAGGGTCGGCCTCGACGAAAAAAACGAAGCCTGGCTGCAGATGGACACCGGATCCAACGGCGGCATCATGGTCGACCGGCCGCTAGCCAGCCGCCTGGGCTGGATCGATACCTACCCGACAGTAGATGGCGTTTCGTCCGGGGCGGTATCCAGCAGTGCGATGGAGTACTTCCGGGTACCACTGATTACGGTTGGCCCGTTTGAACTCGAAAACGTGCTGGTATCCATTCCGGCGACCGGGGAAGACCTCGAGGTTTTCGAGAGAACAACGGAGATTGGTACGAGGATCGCTAACCGCCGAGCCGCGGCAGGTCTGCTCGGCTACGAAATCCTGCAGCACTTCGTTGTGACGGTCGATTACGATCGCGGCTACGTGCATTTCTACCCGGGCGAGAAAGTCCCCAACGAGTAACGACGAGAGCTCCGGCAACAGCGAGAATCCCGGCTTGATCTAGATCATGGATGCCGGCGGTCAGAGGCGGACAATTTAAGCATCCGGTCATTCCGACCTGAAGGATGCTCGATGTATCACCGCGCCGTCGTTCCTGCCGTGGCTGCCGCACTCGCTCTGCTGGCCGTGCCCGCCGTAGCGTCAACGAGTGATGGCCCGAATGTCGAGACCATGGATCAGGTCGTCGTGGTTGCTCACAAGGACAGCCGCTCGATTCGGGAAGTGGCTGCCAATGTCACGGTTCTCACCCGAAGCGAGCTGAACGCCGAACTGGCGACTTCAATCGGCGATGCCTTTCGGTACGTGCCCGGCGTCGACTACGAAGGCGCGGGAACGCGCTTTGGCACCGAAGGCATCAATATTCGCGGTATTGGCGGTAACCGGGTGGCCATTCTCGTCGACGGTGTGCCGCTGGCCGACCAGTTCGACACGGGCAGCTTCTCGAACGCTACGCGCGATTTCATCGACGCGGGGCTGATCCAGAGCATCGAGGTCCTGCACGGTCCGGCTTCCGCGCTTTATGGCAGCTCGGCCATTGGCGGTGTCGTCGCTGTGCGCACGCCCGACCCGTCCGATTTTCTGCGGCACGGCACATTTGGCGGCGAGTTCCTGGGTACCTGGCGTGGCACCGACGACAGCGTGCACGGACAGGTGATGGCCGCGATCGGCGACGAGGCTCTCGGACTCCTGGTTGGCTATAGCCGCCGGGACGGCGCGCAGACGAAGTCAGCCGCCGCGCCGGACCACCTCGATAGCCGGGATTACTCGCGTGAGACTGCCCTGCTCAAGCTCGTTGCCGACAACCGCTTCGGTCACACCCTCCGCGCCAGCGCGGTGCGCCAGGACGGCCGCACCCTGTCGAGCCTCAACTCCATGCTGGGCGTGGGCCGCTATCGCTCGACGACCGTTCTCGAGGGCGACGACAGACAGCGCATGGACTTCGTCCACCTGGCCTACGAATTCGGCTCGCCCGAAAGCTCGATCGACAGCGGGGTGATTCGGGGCTTCTGGGAGCGGACTGAGATCGACCAGTACACGCTGGATGAGCGTGCGGCCGCCCGTACGCCCGTGTCGATCGACCGCTTCTTTTCCTATGACCAGGACATTCACGGCGTCGAGTTGAACCTGTGGAAGAACTTCTCCGGCCAGACCGTATCGCACCGCTTCGGCGTCGGCGCCGAGTACCGCAGGCGAACGACGGAGGAGTTTCGCGACGGGCTGTCGACCGACCTGGTGACCGGCAGCCAGTCCAACGTGCTGCTCGGTGAAGTCTTCCCGCTGCGGGATTTCCCGATCAGCAACACGACCGAAACTGCGGCTTTCATCGAGGACACGATGTCGATCGGTGAGAAGTGGACCGTCATCGCGGCGCTGCGTGCCGACCGTTACGAACTCAGTCCCGACGTCGACGCCATGTACCTGGCCGATTACCCGGACTACGAGACGACGCACCTCGACGAATCCGACATCTCGCCGAAGCTCGGCGTCATACTCAGCATCACGCCAGGCGTCGATGCGTTCATCCAGTATTCGCATGGCTTCCGGGCGCCGCCGTACTCCGACGCCAATGTCTCGCTCGAACTGCCGATGTTCGGTGTGCGCGCCGTGCCCAATCCCGACCTCAAGTCGGAGTCGTCGGACGGCTTCGAAATCGGCCTGCGCTGGTACGGCCTGCGCTCCACGGCACGCGTCTCGGCGTTCCGCACCGATTACACCGATTTCATCGAAACCAAGGTCAATATTGGCGTTGACCCGATCAGCGGTTACACGCTGTTTCAGTCGCAGAACATCGATGAGACCACGATCGAAGGCATCGAGGCCGGCTGGAACGCGCGCTTCGGCAACCTCGAGCAGTTTTTGTTCGAAGGCTCAGCCTTCTACGCTCGCGGTACCAATGAAACTACCGGCGAGCCGGTCAACTCGGTGGGCCCGGCGCAGGCGATCATCGGCTTCAGCTGGCTCTCGGCCGATGAAAACCGCGAGCTGCGGCTCAAAACCACGTTCACGGACAGCTTCGACCGGGTCGACGAAACCGGCGGCGAGCTGTTCAAGCCTCCTGGCTACGCCGTATTCGACCTCTATTTCACGCAGAAGCTCGGCGACAACGTCATCGTTCGAGCCGGCCTGCAGAACCTGACTGATCGCACGTACTGGAACTGGACAGACGTGCGCGGTCTGGCGCCCGACAACCCGATTCTTCCATACCTCGCACAGGCGGGACGCAGCGCGTCCGTGAGCCTCAACCTGGTGTGGTGATTTTCCACAGTGTCAGCAATGACAGGGGAGAAAAGATGAAACGCAAAACGATCAGCATGCTTCTGGCAGTGCCATTACTCGGACTGTCCATGGAAGTATGCGCACAGGAACCGGCCGATACCGCCGTTCATGACGCCGAGGCGGCCGTCGCGGCGGCCGAAGAACTCATGGCCAGGGGCCAGGCTGTCTATAACGCCAACTGCGCCGCTTGCCATCAGCCCAACGGCCAGGGCCTCAAGGGCGCATTCCCGCCGCTGGCGGAATCCGATTACCTCCAGGGAAATCGCTCGGAGGTCCTCGCGGCCGCCCTGTTCGGGCTTGAAGGCCCCATCACGGTGAACGGCGAGAAATACAACGGTGTGATGCCAAGCCTTGGCCACCTGCCGGACGAAGACCTCGCGGCGGCGATCACCTATGTGTTCGGCTCCTGGGGTAATGACCTGGCCGCCGTCAGCGTCGCAGAGGTCGCCGCGTTGCGCGCCGAGCTCGGCCAGACGGACCGCGCCGCCGGCCAGCGCCACGTTGGCGCGACGGAGGGTGAACTCAAGTATCAGGGCACGCCGTCTGCCATTCCGGCCGATGAGGCACGCCAGGTCGTATCGCCCGGTGGCCCGGTCCTTTCCGAAGCCGAGTTTGCCACTGCCACGCAGCTTTATTTCGAACGCTGCGCCGGCTGCCACGGCGTACTGCGCAAGGGAGCTACCGGCACGGCGCTGACACCGGACATCACGCTCGGAAAGGGCACTGAGTACCTCAAAGCGCTGATTACCTATGGGTCGCCAGCCGGCATGCCGAACTGGGGCACCTCGGGCGAGATGACGCCGGAGCAGATCGATATCATGGCGCGCTTCCTGCAGCAGGAACCGCCAATGCCGCCCGAATTCGGTATGCCCGAAATGAAGGCCACCTGGGAGGTTCTGGTTGCGCCCGAGGATCGTCCCTCGGAGCCGCAACACGATCGAAATATCGACAATTTCTTCTCGGTCACGCTGCGTGACTCGGGGCAGGTCGCGATCATCGACGGCGACACCAAGGAAATTTTCAGCATCGTTGAGACTGGCTATGCGGTGCACATCTCGCGGGTATCCGCGTCTGGCCGCTACGTCCTTACGATTGGTCGTGACGCGCTGATCAACATGGTCGACCTGTACATGGATCCGCCGGAAACCGTTGCGCAGATCAAGGTAGGTCTCGAGGCACGTTCGGTCGAGACGTCGAAATACGAGGGCTACGAAGACCAGTATGCGATCGCAGGATCGTACTGGCCGCCGCAGTACGTCATCATGGACGGCGACACGCTCGAGCCGTTGAAAATCGTTTCGACGCGAGGCATGACCGTGGACACGCAGGAATACCATCCGGAACCGCGTGTTGCCGCGATTGTCGCGTCGCACCAGCATCCCGACTTCATCGTCAACGTCAAGGAGACGGGGCACATCCTGCTCGTCGACTACAGCGATATCGATAACATCGCGGTAACCGACATCGGTGCCGCGAAATTCCTGCACGACGGTGGCTGGGATCGCAGCAAACGATACTTCCTGACTGCGGCCAACCAGTCCGACAAGATTGCGGTCGTTGACTCGAAAGAGCGCAAGCTCGTCGCGCTCTCCGACGTCACCAAGACGCCGCACCCGGGCCGTGGCGCCAACCTCGATGATCCCGAGTACGGGCCGGTCTGGGTGACAAGCGCACTCGGCAACGCCAACGTGACGTTCCTCGGCACGGATCCTGAAGGGCATCCCGACAATGCCTGGCAGGCGGTTCGGGTCATTGACGGCATGGGTGGCGGTTCGCTGTTCGTCAAATCGCACCCGAACTCGACCAATCTCTGGGTCGACGCTCCTCTGAATCCCGACGAGTCGATCAGCCAGTCGATCGCCGTGTTCGACGTCAATAATCTCGAGGCCGGCTTCGAAACCTTGCCGATTGCCGAATGGGCGGACCTGGGTGAAGGACCTAAGCGTGTCGTACAACCCGAGTACAATCAGGCGGGCGATGAAGTCTGGTTTTCTGTCTGGAGCGGCAAAGACCAGGAATCAGCGATCGTCGTGGTTGACGACAAGACGCGTGAGCTAAAGGCCGTCATTAAGGGGCCGGAAATGATCACGCCGACAGGCAAGTTCAATGTCTACAATACGCTGAACGACATCTACTAAAGGAATAAACCATGAAACGCGGTAATCATATCCTCCTCGCGCTCGCGGCTTTGCTGCTGCCCTTTGCCGGGCAAGCGGCCGAGGAGGACGGCGCACAGGACCTGGGTTCCGCCATTACGTCGGGCAAGGCCTCGATATCGGGTCGGTATCGCTATGAGCACGTTGACCAGGATAACGCCCTGAAGAACGCCAACGCGTCTACCCTGCGATTGCGGCTGAACTACCGGACCGGCGAATGGAACGGCTGGTCCGCATTCGCGGAATTCGACCACGTCTTTCACGTTTTGATCGACGATTTCAATTCGGGTGGCGGTACGAGCCCGAACCGGAGTGAATACTCGGTGGTTGCAGATCCGGACGGGTCAGATCTCAACCAGTTGTATTTCGATCTGGATCTGAACGATGACTGGAAATATCGGCTCGGTCGGCAGCGGATCCTTCTCGACAACCAGCGCTTCGTCGGTGGTGTCGGCTGGCGGCAGAACGAACAGACGTTCGACGCTTTCACGTTGAATACCGAGGCCATTTCGAAGACCACCCTGTCATATACCTACGTGAACTACGTGCGGCGGATTTTCGGGCAATCTGTCCCGGCGGGCAAAGAGAGGCTTGACGGACACCTGGTCAATGCCAGGATCGCGCTGACCGACAGCGTGTCCCTGACGCCCTACCTCTACAGCCTCGACTACGACGATGCGGTCGCTAACTCGTCTCTGACCTTTGGCGCGCGCGCTGTCGGTAGTCATCCGTTCGGCAGCGGCAAGTTCAACTGGCTGGCCGAACTCGCGCGGCAATCTGACACGGGCGACAACCCGGCAAGCTACGACGCGGACTACCTGCACCTTAACGCGGCCTATGCGGCGGGCAACGGCATGACGATCGCCCTGGGTTACGAGATCCTGGGGGCCGATTCCGGGGCCGGCGTGGGATTCAGCACGCCGCTCGCGACGCTGCATGCGTTTAACGGTTGGGCGGATCAGTTCCTGTCAACGCCCGGCGCGGGTCTCGAGGATCTCTACGTGACGTTCAAGGCCAAAGTGGCGAAATGGAACCTGACCGGCGTGTATCACGACTTCTCGTCAGATACCGGCGGTTTCGACTACGGTGGCGAACTCGACATCTCTGGCGCCTACAAATTCAACGATCGCTATAGCTTGTTGTTGAAGGCGGCGTTCTTTAGCGCCGATTCGTCATCGCCATTGACGAACGTCGATACCAACAAGTTCTGGGTAATGCTCACGGCCACCTACTAGGACACCGGCAAGCCGGTTCGATTGGGCCCCGCTCGCGGGGCCCTTTTTGTTAGCCGAGTTTGCGATGCAACTTCGCATCGTGCGTCTGGAAGTGGTCCGAGAACCAGCTGTCGAGACTCTTGGACAGGGCCGCGCGATCATAGCGGCCAGCGGCGTCCACACTGTCAATGATCTCCAGCAATGCGTCCAGCAACAGCTCGTGGTCCTGCTTGTGCGTCGCATACCCCTCGTAGCCGGCATCGCGCATGATCTTCTCTTCGAGTGCGAAGTGCGCTGAAATGCGCGCATAGATATCCCCAAGCGCCCGCAACACGTTCCCTTTCGTGGCGTACTCCATCATGTCGGCATCGAGACGATTAATCAGCTCGATGAGCTCGCGGTGTTCCAGGTCAACAGCGGCGACACCGACGCTGAACTCTTCCTTCCACTTAATCAGGCTCATCGGATTGCAAAACCTCCGTTGTCCGCACGGAAAGTGATCGTCAGGTAACGCCCGGCAGCCAGGTCTACCTGTTCGTTCAGTTCATAGTCCCAGCCGGAGTCGCGCGCGGAGTCCCTGAGGCGTGCCGAAATGGAGTGCGCACCCGCAGTCACGGCTATCCGCTCGTAAACCGAGGCCGGTCCGTCACTCCAGAGCCCTGATGGCTCCGCCGTCACGGCAATGACGGTTTCCCCGTCGACGTCTATCTCGACGCGGAGTGGCCGCCGCTCGCGCCCGCAATCACTCAGCGACTCACCTTTCAGGGCACGCGCATTGATCTCATCCGGCGTCAGCTTGACGCATTCCTCAACACGCTCGGCAGCATGGCTCAACGACAGCTTGACGACAGCGAGCTCCGGGTCCGCATAGCGGTAGGCCGGTGCGATGGACAGGTAGCCGACGAATGCCGCGAAGGCTACGTACAACACTGCCTGGGCGATCCTATTCATCATCAATCTCCGCCAGCGCGGCCTGGAAATCCGCGAGCGCTCGCTGTCGCCGGCGCCGCGAACCCAGCGGCAGCCAGCTGAGACGCAGCCGGCGCTTGTCGACACGTTGGCGCAGGTACGGATCGCGCCTTCGCGCCATGCGCTCGATAGTCCACTCGTTGCCGAGGCGATGGTGACAGTCGCACTCGGCGCAGCCTGCAATCATGACACCCCTTGCGTGGCGGCGAGCCAGCGCAAAGTCGACGAACGAGGGCGGCAGCATGCCGACACAGGGCAACTCGATAACTTTCATCCCATCCTGTGCGGTCGTATCTGTACCGCCCGTCTCGCAAACGAACATGAGAACCTGTGGGGTTTCGGCGCCCGCCACAAGCTCGTTGCGCAGGCTCGCGATGGTCCGATGCGGCAGGTCGATGCCTGGCTGCAGGGGGCCTGAACGCCGAAACGGCGTCGATGTCGGGCAGGAGCCCGCACAGATACCGCAGGAAGTGCATTGATTGACGTTGACCTCGGGCTCGAACTCGTAATCTCGCCCGTCCGTTCGCGGGACCATGCTAATCGCGCCGAACGGACAGTCGTCAAAACAGCGTGCGCAGCCATTGCAGTTATCGAGGTTGACGATTGCCGCCGGTACGCGTTTCGCGGGCGGGATCCAGGGTAGCGCTGCGAGCACTGCGAAACCGACGAAGAGATACAGCCAGAGCTGGCCACCGGGGACGATATCCAGCAATGGATAGCCCGCAAGGTAAAACCAGTCGAATCCTAGCTCAGTCGGAACGACGTCGAGATCTGCCGGGCCCTGGCTGACAGCCGGAAACACCAGCGACAGAATGACGAGCACGGCGAGCGTGCCGATAGCAAGTGGCTTGGGCGGATTAACCTTCGCCTGGGAATGTCTTTGAATATGCACCCACATCAGCAACAGCATAAACAGGGGGCCGAAGATGTGGATGAACACCATCAGTGTGAAAAAGCGCCCCCCCAGCGTCGTGCTATTGAGGAAATTGTTCGCGATCGGTTCGCCGAAGATCGGCAGGGTGTCCAGCCACTCTGTCGTCGCGACGGCGATGTATTGCGCGAGCTGGTCCCACACGAGCCAGTATCCGCTGATACCGCAGATATAGATAAACGCCAGCAGCGGCACGCCCGTTAGCCACGCGAAGAAGCGGCGCCCGCGCAGCCGGTCAAACGCGAACTCGCGGAAGATGTGCAGAACAACAACCACAACCAGCGCATCGGACGCGTAGCGGTGCAGGCTGCGCATGATGCCAGCTGCATACCACTGGTCGTGCGTTATGTACTCGACCGATGCGTACGCATCCGTAACGCCGGTGTCAAAAAAGATATACAGGTAGACGCCCGTTGCCGCCACGATCCAGTAGAAGTACCAGCCGAGCGCGCCGAGCCACGCGAACGGCGTATTGTGCTGCCCGAACGCGTACTCGAAGACGGTTTCGACGCGCGCAAACGCATGCGCGAGGGCTCTTTTTATCCATCCCATGGTCGGCCTAACGGGCGCGTTGCCATTCCCTGATAATAAAGGCCGCGATCATCCCCAGGCTCAGAAGGCCGACGACGATCGCGGTAAATATCGAATAGTCGAAGCGATACCGATCGCTATTGGGATCGTAGACGGTGCAGAACAGCTTGAACGTGCTCACCCAGTGGTCGACAAATCCCGCGGCGCGTGGCGTATTGAACACAAGTTCCTTGAGGGGCTCGACGACCGCTGTGGTCTCAACGTCGACTCCGTAGACCTGCCTGTAGATCTTGCCGTCGGCATCCACGACGGTTGCCTGGGCAAGATGATCGAATCCCTTGGCGCTCGGGTAAAACAGGAAACCCAGGTTATCGCTGAGTTCGTCCACAACACCGGCTTCGGTGGCAAGAAAGTGCCAGTTCGCGACGTCCGTGATGCCCAGTCGCGACTCGAACTCGCGCATGCGGTCGGGCGTGTCCACTCGCCAGTCGAACCCGACCGTGACGACGTTGAATGCATCTTCGCCCAGCGCCTCCTGTGCGATGTCGATCTTGTCATGCAGGTTGCGGGTGATCGTGGGACAGACGTGATGGCAGCTGGTGTAGATCATGCTGACAACGAGCGGCTTGCCGCGAAGCTGGGATATTTCGAATGGTTGTCCCGTCGTGTCGCGCAACGTGAAGTCGGCCAGCTGACGTCCGATCGCACCCTGACTGATGTCGAGCGCCGCGCCGCGATCGTACTCCGCGCCGACAGCGGTCAACGCTACCAACGTCAGGAAAAGCATCCCGGTGCAGCATCGCATCGTTCAGCCGACCAGCACACCGTCCAGCATGGCGGCAACCAGCAACAACCCGAGCTGGGCGATCGAAGCGGCAAACGCGCGCCACGCGTTGGTAATGCCCGGTGCGACGTAGAGCCGCACACAGGCAAACAGGAAATACGCACCGCCAACCATGGCACCGATCGCGTAGATCCAGCCCATTCCGTACCAGAGCGGAAGCATTGACAGGGCGACCAACGCGACGGTATGCGCAAGAATGGTCAATGTCGCTATCTTGTCGCTTACAACGACGGGCAGCATCGGCACGCCGGCGCGCCGGTAGTCTTCCTTGCAGGCCAGCGCCAGCGCCCAGAAATGCGGCGGCGTCCAGAGAAACAGCACGCCTGCGATGATGAATGCGACGGGCGAAAACGTGGCCCCTGCCGCTGCGGACCCCGCAAGCACGGCAAAACTGCCCGCAAGACCACCGACGACGATGTTGAGCCAGGTACGGCGTTTTAGCCAGACCGTATAGATGACGCCGTATGTAAATGCTCCCATGAACACAAAGAAGGTCGCGAGCCAGTTCGTCGCCAGGGCTGCAGCGGCCAGCGCCAGCAATAGCGCAAGAACGATGCCGCCGAACCAGATCCAGTCCGCCCGGAACCGTCCGGTGACAAACGGTCGCGACTGCGTGCGCGCCATGTGCGCATCGAGGTCACGTTCGTAGAACTGGTTGAAAGCGCCGGCCGCGGACGATGCGACCAGCGTCGCAACGCCGAGCACGAGAATCTGCCACGCACCGAGGCCATGGCCAGGGATCACGGCCACGCCCGTCAGGGAACAGGCCATGATCAGAAACCCGAGGCGGACTTTTGCCGTGTGGTAGATGAGTTTGATCGTTGCAGACATAGCTGTTCCGACTCGACGCTCAGCTCATTGGCCAGACTTCGGACAAATACTTCCAGTTGACGAAGTAATACAGCACAAAGGCGATAAAGAAGATGGCGACAAGCATCGTCGTACCCGGGATCTTCAGCGACTTTGCACTGCCGTGCTCGCCAACCACCGCTGCTTGCGGCGGCACGTCGGGATAGCTCGGCTTCTCGTCAGTGCCGAGTTTGCGGCCGAAGAACACCGAGCCGACAACGACAACAATAAACGCGATGCCGCCGACCGCTGCCAGCACGGCGAATATGCCGTTCAATCCCATCATCAGGAACGCTGCCGACGGATAGTCGAACGGAAGGGTTGCGTCAGCGAACTGCATATCCCAATGACGCCTTGAAACACCCAGGGTTCCGGCGCCCATCATGAACACTGAAATACCGGCAGCGCCAATGCCGAACAGGTACGGCTGCAGTTTCGCAAGCGCCATGAACTTGAGCTCGCGGCGGAAGACCAGCGGCACCAGGTAATACGTGATGGCCATGAAGGCCAGCGTTGTGCCAGCTACGACCGTGCCGTGGAAATGGCCCGGAACATACAGCGTGTTGTGCATGATCAGGTTGATTTGTTCCGTACCCATGACCACGCCGGAAATGCCGCCGATAAAGCCGAAGAAAACGAGTGACATGAACATGCCTGAAAACGCCGGGTTTCCCCACGGTGCTTTGCGCAGCCACTCGAACATTCCCTTTGTCAGGCCCCGTGCACGCTGCGCGGCTTCGATGGAGCCGGGCACGGTCATGCCGTGAACCATGCTGCCGAGCACGGCCAGGTACATCGCGTAGCTCGTGTTGAAAATCTTCCACTCCGAACTGAAGCCGGGCTCAACCAGCATGTGATGCGCGCTGGCTATCTGCAGGAACAGGATGTACATGAGAAACGCCGTGCGGCTGACTTTCTCGGACAGGGGTCTCGCACCAAACGTGATCGCAGCAATTGCGTACCAGATCGCGACGTGCGCCGAGACGTTGATCTGTTGTGACGAGTGGCCCATGGCCCACCAAATCGTCTTGTACAACAGCGGATCGATATTGCTGACCAGGCCGATCGACCAGAGCAGTGTCGGGATAAGGATGATGGCACCGGACGCAATGGTGAAAACAGCAATAATCGCGGCAGTCAGTGCGCCGAAAGTTACGAGTGGAATCGAGCCCTGGTATGTGCGTTCCCGTCGAGCTACGACGAGCGTGCCGAAAAAGACAAAGCAACCGATAAGTGCGCCGACGGCAAACAGGATGATGCCGAGGTAGAAGCCCGGCTCGGCCTTCAGCGGCACGTAAGACGTGAACATGACGCTGGAACCGCCCTGCAGCACGACGACATTCGTTATCAGGGCGCCAACCAACATCAGACCGAAGCCCGTCCACGCCCATCGGGGAGCCGCGATTCGGCTGTTTAGCAGAATCGCCGAGGCGAAATAGAGCACCGCCATCTCGAAGAAGATAATCCATACGAGCAGCACGTCCAGGCCGTGCGCCGTCAGCGCCAGGTAGAACCAGTCAGCGGGAAGGAGGTGAACCTCGGGCCATCGCGTCAGTGCCACCAAGAGGCCGAAGAGGCCGCCGATTGCAAGAAAGATGACCGCTGCAACAGCATTGGCTTTGATCAGCCTTTCTGCATCGAGGTCAACCTTGAGGCCCGTTGTCGGGCAAGTGCGAAATTCTGTGTTTCGTGACATGTCTGCCCCCCTACTCGACGACGTAGAGCTTGCCGACCATCAGGTGGTGGCCGATCCCGCAAAACTCGTTGCACACGATGCCGTACTCACCTGCCTTGTCCGGTCTGATCGTAATGACCATGTCGTAACCCGGATGCACCTGTACGTTGATATTGACGGGCTGCAGGGAGAATCCGTGCTGTACGTCCACGGAAGACAGGTGCAGGCGGTAGGTCTGGTCTTTCTCGAGCTCGAGAATCGGCCACCAGTTGAACAACCGGCCCGTCAGGTAGACGTCGCTGCCCGCTGGCGGACGCACGACCGGATAACCATTCTCCTCCCGCACTGTGTGCGCCTCGATCATCGCCTGCGTTTTCGCGGCGAACTGCTCGGGTTTGATCTTGTAGGCCTCGCTCGAGAGATTTTGCTCTCCCGCCCCGTGCCAGTAGATCATCATGAAGAACATGAGAAGGCCCCAGGAGAAGGCGATGATTATCCAGATGAGTTCGACCCTGGCGATCGGTTGCTTCCACCAGATCCGTTCACTCGGCGGTGTTATTGCCATCGTCTTGCCCCCCGTTCAGTCCGCGATCGGAATCTGGGTGATCTCCATGATTCCCCAGATGATGTAGAACACGGTCGGTACCGCGACGCCGAGGAAGAGGAGTAGAAATGGATTGTCGAGAACCCTTTGCATGAGCGGGATCTGCTCGTCTTCCGGCGGGCTCTGTTCTTCTGAGTTGCGTTCTTCGGTCACGGTTTATCCCCCCTGGGTATTCCCGGTCAGGTAGCTGATGAGCATGAAACTCGTCGTGGACAGCGTTAGCAGGATGCCGAAGAACACGAGCGAGCGATGCTCGAAACGCCGGCCGGCGGTCACTTCGACGCGGTCAAGGATCCAGTCCGATAACAGGTACAGAATGGCTGCAGCCAGCGTGAAGTAGACAATGCTCATAAGCGACCTGCCTTTGCGGTGCAAAAACACACCGCCAGTCGGCATCTTGGACCCGCCCTTGCGGAGGCTCCATGATCTAGATCAAGAGAGGCAGGTCAGTCGTACGGCCGCATCCGGGCCAGGCTGTGAACGAAGACCAGGCGATCGTCGACGGTCAGGATGCCCTCGTCCGACATGGCCCGGAGCAGCCGCGACAGGGTCTCGGGTGTGATCGAGAGCCTCGAGGCAACCACGTGCCTGGGTAAATCCAGGCGCACCGTGGCCTCGTCGTCGTCCGCCTCGACAATGTGGTCGATCAGGTAACTGGCAAGCCGACTGCGGGCATTCTGGATGGTCAGCCGCTCGATCTCCTGCACGCGCTGGTGAAGGTGATAGCAGACATCGCTGAGCAGGCGCATGCAGGCGCCGGGATTGTCGTGCAGCAGATCGCGATAGGCGGAATTGGGTATGCGGTAGACCACACTGGGTGACAGCGCTTCGGCCGTTACCGGGAACTTGGCTTCTGCCATGAAGATGATCGCTTCGGCGAAGGTTCGGCCATCGGCAATTACTTCTACGATCTTCTTCTGGCCGTCGCGTGAAATCAGGCTTAGTTCGATCTGGCCGGACTCGACAAAAAAGAAGGCCTCAGCTTTGTCACCGCGGTGAAACAGGATTTCCTCTTTGTCATACGATTCAACCGACGCTTCCCGCGCCAGGGCGTCGAATTCGCTATCGGTAAGGCCTGAAAACAGGTAATGGCCGCGAATCGTCTGATATTCGGGGGAGTCCTTCTCCATGCGGGAAAAGTCTATCACCTTGGATACGCTGGCGATCATATGACGCAGTCTAACCACGCCCGCAGGGCGCGCATTGATCTAGATCAGATTGACGCCGTAGTCCCTGCGGTAGCATTCCTGATAAATGCAACCAGCATGCCGGCCAGGCTAACGGCGCCGGCAGGGAATTTTTCATGCTCGAGCTCTACCCCGAAATCAAGCTCGTTCACGTGACCGCCGTGATAGCGAGTGGCGGCATTTTCCTGCTTCGGGGAATCGCCGTTAACTGGGGCGGCCGCTGGGGCATGATCACGCCGATCCGTTACCTGAGCTACACGATCGACGTCGTGCTGCTGTCCGCCGGTCTTGCGCTGTTTGCGATTTTGCCAACGGCCGTATTCAGTAACGGCTGGCTCACTTTCAAACTGATTCTGATCGTCGTGTACATCGGGCTCGGCACTCTGGCGCTAAGACGCGGCAGTACAGCGAACATCCGGCGCAGCTGCTTTGTTGCGGCACTGGCTATCTACGCCTGGGTGTACGGCGTCGCCAGAATGCACGACCCGCTCGGCCCGGCAGGCCTCCTGCAAACATAAAGAATGCGCTCGAGCTGCCGATAAACACTTGGGATTCCGAGAGTTTTGCGCAGGGAAGGCAATGTCTGTCATTTCAAGCCTGCAATCGTTGGCCGGCAACACGAGCGTAGCAGCCCGAGAGACGGCGCAGTCGGGCCTCAGGCCATATTCGGCCGTTGATACGGAGGCACGCGTCGATCTGCTGCGCGCCCGTGGGCGGCTGCTGCGACTCTTTCGGGCGCTCGAAGGGCTGGCGAAGGCGGCCGGCGTCGAGACCCGCACCCTGCTCGATATCACTGACGCCCAATCGCAGTCGGGCATCGGGCTGGATCTCACGCGCGCGGCGGCGACGCTGGATTCGAGCGACGAGATCAACGCATCGCCGATGTCCTTCACGCCATTCGGGCCGAACTGGGATGGCAGCTCGAGCGCGCTCATTACGATCGGAGGCGAATATGACGGCAGCCACGGCAGCGGCAACCTGACGTTTGAAGTGCGCCGTGCCGGCACGCGGGGCGTCAATGACCTGCGCATTCGTGTCGAGGATCCGCAAGGCAATCGTATTCGCAACGTCAATGTTCGGACCTCACACGACCTGGACCGGCAGTACGACCTCCGCAATGGCCTGTACCTGACACTGGGTCCGGGAGCACTGATCAACCGTGACACGACGACGATCCAGGTCAGCACGACCGTCGGCGCGGCCGTCGACCCGACCAGGCCACTGGGCGGTATTCGCAACCAGAACCCGAACCTGCAGTTTGGTGCACCCGCGATCACCGACGGATCTTTCCAGCTCAACGGCGTGGGCATCAGCGTGGCGACGAGCGATTCGATCAACGATGTCATAACCCGCATCAACCAGTCCGGCGCCGATGTGACGGCGTCATTCAACGCGCTGAGCGAGCGCATCGAGTTTGTTCATGACGCCGTAGGCTCGGCAGGCACCATCGACCTGCAAAGCGACACGTCGAATTTCTTGCAGGCAGTCAAGCTCGACAGCGCCAATACCGTGGCAGGACGCGATGCGGACAATGAAAGCGTCTTGTCCAGCGTCGCCGCATTTGCCGGCGTGCAATCGGGTGAGATCGTAATAAATGACGAGCGTATTGCCGTGGACTCGGCGAGCGACAGTCTCGATTCGGTGATTGACCGCATCAACGCGTCCGACGCAGGCGTGACGGCGTCCTTCGACCCTGCGTCTCTGTCAGTCAGGATTCAAGCGGAAGAAGGTGCTGGCCAGCTCGACATTGACGGCAACGGCACCGGCCTGTTCGCCGCGCTGAACATCGCCGAAGGCCAGTACGAACGCACGGTGCGCGGTCGTGGCATCGGGCGGCGCCAGGCCTACGCTATCGCGGACGAACTTGGCGGCGTGTTTGGCGAACTCAACCACCTGTTCCGCGACGCATCGTTCGCACAGCGCGGCAGGAATGCCGGCGCTTTTCGCGGGCCGCTGGAGAGCGCGATTCGCGCTGCGTTTGGCGATAGCCTCGAGAAGGGTATCGACGGCCTCGCGATTGACCCCTCCACCGACGCACGGCGCCGCGGCGGCTATGCGGACATGGACCGCAATCAACTCACCTCGCGGCTGCAGAGAGAGGCCGATCCGCTGATGAACCTGCTGCGCGGGATCAACGGGGACAGGGGCCTTGTTGAGCTCCTGATGAACGGCACGCAGCAAGCCGTACGCGTCGTGAACGCCCAGCTGGGCATTCGCGGTGGCATTGTCAGTACGTTTGCCTGATCCGCAGCATCAGTTACCGAATAACCACGACAAGGTCAGGCGGACGCTGTACTTCGTCGTGAACTGCAGCTGGTCGTTGAGGTCGCGCGACAGCGGGATCTTCCCCGAGGCGCGCAGCGCAACCGTCTCATTGATGTGGTACTGGACGGCGGGCACCAGGTTGAGCCATTGGCCGCCCGTATTCGGGATATCGACGCCTGCACGCTGGTCGCGTTCGGTATGCCGGAACAGCAGCTCGAGATTGAAACCCCAGGGGCTCTGTGTCTGGTATGAGCCGCCAAGGCTTGCCGTGGTCGAATGACCGAACTGGTAGTCGCGATCGTTCTCGCCGTTGTAGGTGTACGTCGCGCTTGCGTAGAGTCGAGCGGCTCTTGAATCGTTGAGCGCGCGGGCCGCGTAGAACCAGAGCAACCCCGCATAGGCGCCTGTCGATGGCTGCAGGTCTTCAGCGAGTACGATGCCATCACGCGATGCATCGTCTTTGCCGACCGGTAACCGCGAACCGATGCCGAACGACAAGGCGTTGCGCGAATACAGGTTGATGGTCGCCGGGGAGTACTTGAACATCACGATAGCGTCGCCAAGTCCCGTCACGTCGTCGCGGATTCCGCCGACCGTGCGTTTGTGATTGACCCCGGCAAGCAGCGCGGAAAAAGAGAACTTCTCACCGAACCCGCGACTCAATTCGAAGATAGCTGCCTGCGAGGTGCGATCACGCCCTGTCTGGTCGGGCACCGATGACGACCCGCTGACCAGTTCGCTGATGTCGTGGAATTCGTAAGTGGTGGCAAGAAACCACTCGCCGATGCCCGGCGTGGCCAGCTCCATGGTACCGAGCAGCGGAACGCTGGCGCAGCTGCAGGTCGTGGCCGTCACCGGGGTAGCAGCCGCTGACAGCAGGATCGCAAGGGTGATTCTTGCGCCTGTTTTCATCAGTTGAAGTGAAGCTCGGTGTTCTCGAAGAACGCGGCCCAGGCAAACCACATTGCGGTGTATGACGTCGTCCGCGCGAGCTGTTCGCCGGCCCGGGGTCCCGAGACAGCGTTGCCGAAGATATCCCAGGTATTGCCTTCCGTGTCGCTCATCACCACCGGCAATTGATCTTCGAGCGCGGAAAACTCGAGAATCGTTCCGTCTCCGAGCTCCCGGCTATAGATAGCGGCGAGGTCGAGTTCGGAGTTAC
>JAAUYK010088481.1_pt1 | contig 18563 bp, 20 predicted proteins | sample 7278021 | NCBI WGS metagenome assembly JAAUYK01 (sample SAMN14350223, study PRJNA611818) | marine sediment metagenome | isolation source: surface marine sediment (1.8m) | place: French Polynesia: Moorea | collected 2018-08
CGTGGCCGTACTTGGCCCGGCCCGCCTTGGTGATCGCCTGCTCCATCGCCTCGAGCACCTCCTCGCGGTCGATGCTCTTCTCGCGGGCGACGGCGTCCGCCACCTGCAGCAATTCGGTCTTTAGTGCCGTTGCCGTTTCCATGGTTCAATCCGAACTCCGGTGTCCGTTCCTTGCCTTTTTCGCGCTCGCCGCCAGCAGCTCGTCGGTCAGGACCAGCTTCGCTCTCTGGATCAGGTCGAAGGGCAGGCGAACCTCGCCCTCCGGCAGCTCGACGCGAACCTCTTCCTCGTCCGTGCCCTTCAGCCGGCCCCGAAAGCGGCGGCGGCCGTCCCGCGGCATCGAAAGCTCGACCCGCGCTTCCAGGCCGGCAAAGCGATCGAAGTCCGTCAGGCGGGTCAGCGGCCGGTCGATCCCGGGCGAGCTGACCTCCAGGTTGTAGCTGCCCTTGATCGGATCCTCGACATCGAGCAGAGCGGACACAGTGCGGCTGATCTCGGCGCAGTTGTCGACGATCATCTCCGAGCCGTCGCTGTGCTCGGCCATGATCTGCAGCCGCGGCCGCTGGTCTCCGCTCAGCTGTATCCGAACGATGTCGTAGCCCATCGCCGTCAGGGTCGGGGCGATCAAACGCTCGACCTCGGCGGCCTTGCCCTCGCTGGTCTTCGATCGCAGAGCTGACGCTCCCTTCGGACCGCCCCAATTCCTGCGGCTCGGCAGGAAGGCGGTCCCAAAAAATAAAAAAGTGGGCCACTGGCCCACCCCTTCGGTAGCCGACAAGCCACTCGCTCACTTGAGCAAACAGAGCAACCCGTCAAACCCTATGGTTCGGCGGGAACTTACTCCCGATCTGGCAGGGCCCGCAAGACCTTTCTAGGAGTTCAGGGCGCTTTGCCGGGCCCTTGGCCAGATCCCGCCATGGCCCGCTCGCGCCGACCAAATCTGAGATAGGTCGGCCGCGCACCCCCGGCCAGGGCCTTCTGCTCGTAGCGACTGGGCGGCCAGTCGGCAGGCCGTTCGCGCCAGTCCGCGGCACAGCGGGCGAGCCAGTCGAAAGCCCCGTGCGCCGTGGTCTTCTCCAGCATCCAGCTCAGATAGTCCGGGTCGTCGGTGGCGAGACGCAGCTCGCCGCCGTCGCGCAGGACCCGAGCCAGGTGATCGAGGGTCTCGGGCTGAAGGATGCGGCGGCGCCGATGGCGCGCCTTGGGCCAGGGGTCGGGGAAGAGCACCGCAACCCGCGCGAGGGCGGCCTCCGGCAGCGCCTCCAGCAAGTCGCGGCCATCGCCCTGGTAGATCCGGACGTTGCTCAGCCCCTCCCGGTCGATGTGGGCCAGCAGGCCGGCGACCCCGTTGACGAAGACCTCGGCGCCCAGAAAGCCGATCTCCGGGCGCGCCGCCGCCTGAGCCGCCAGGTGCTCGCCGGCGCCGAAGCCGATCTCGAGCCAGAACTCTTCGGGCGCGGTCTCGAAGAGGGCCCTCAGGTCCTGCAGGCTCCCGGCGGTCTCCAGGGTCAGCGCCAGTCGCGGCAGCAGAGTCTCGACCAAACGGGCGCGCGCAGGCCGAAGCGGACGGCCATGGCGGCGGCCGTAGAACTGCCGTCGGGGCGGATTTTGCTCTTGGCGGCGGTCGGTCATGACCCTGTTGCCGCCGGGGGCGGCGCGGCTCAGGCGTTGAAAGCGGACGTCAGGTCGTCGACCAGGTCCAAGCGCTCCCAGGAGAAGCCACCGTCGGCCTCGGCAGCCCGGCCGAAGTGGCCGTAGGCGGCGGTACGGGCGTAGATCGGCCGGCTGAGCTTCAGGTGCTCCCGGATGCCGCGCGGCGAGAGGTCGACGATCTCACCGAGCTTGGCGGCCAGCTTCTCCTCGTCGACCCGGCCGGTGCCCTGGGTGTCGACATAGATCGACAGCGGCTTCGGAACGCCGATCGCATAGGCGAGCTGAATGATGCAGCGTTCCGCCAGGCCGGCGGCGACGACGTTCTTGGCCAGATAGCGACAGGCATAGGCCGCCGAACGATCGACCTTGGTCGGGTCCTTGCCCGAGAAGGCGCCGCCTCCGTGGGGCGCGGCGCCGCCGTAGGTGTCGACGATGATCTTGCGACCAGTCAGGCCGCAGTCGCCGTCCGGGCCGCCGATGACGAAGCGTCCGGTGGGATTGACGTAGAATTCCTGCTCGTCGCACATCCAGCCCTCGGGCAGGACGTTGACGACGTGAGGCCGGACGATCTCTCGGATTTCGTCCTGCTCGAGGTCCTCGCTGTGCTGGGTGGAGACCACGACCGAAGTCGCGCGGCAGGGCTTGCCATCGCGGTACTCCAGAGTGACCTGGCTCTTGGCGTCGGGCCCGAGCTTGGGCTCGGCCCCGGAGTGCCGGGATTCAGCGAGAGATTTCAAAATGTTGTGTGCTAGGTAGATCGGCGCCGGCATGTATTCCGAGGTCTCTTCGCAGGCGTAGCCGAACATGATGCCCTGGTCGCCGGCCCCCTCATCCTTGTTGCCGACGGCGTCGACGCCCATCGCGATGTCGCTCGACTGCTCGTGAATGTAATTCTCAATCACGGCATGGCGCCAATGAAAGCCCTTCTGCTCGTAGCCGATGTCGCGCACCGCCGCGCGCACGACCTCCTGCAGCAGCTCGGAGGTCACGTCCTTCGGGCCGCGCACTTCGCCCGCCAGGACCACCCGATTGGTCGTGGTCATGGTCTCGACGGCGACGCGGGACAGCGGATCGTGGGCCAAGAAAGTGTCCACGACGGCATCCGAGATCCGATCGCAGACCTTGTCCGGATGGCCTTCGGACACCGATTCGCTGGTGAAGAGATAGTTGCCTTGGCGCACGCCGCGTCCTCCTTGAGTTCAGTGCGGTCTGCGGATTGCGGAGGCCAGAGGGGATCAATGGGCTCCGGCCCGGGACGGCGCGCGACCGACGACCTGCTGGTAGGCGTCAATGACGGTCCCGGCGGCCGGGAATGTGCCGTCGAAGGAAAACCCGCGTCAAGAGACAAACCGTCCCGAGCCGGTATGGTGCTTGCTAACGCTGCAGGAGAGCTGTTTCGATCTTGAGGTTCCGCGCTCCCGGGGAAAGACCCCCCGGGGCGCAAAACTCTCACGGCAGGGCTTCAGGAGCCCTTCCCGTTCCTTTCGTCTTGACCTTCGGACGCGGCAAGCGCCTTGGTCAATTCGAAGATCCGCTTGCGGACCTTGGGACTGGAAATCCGGTAATAGGCGCGGACGAGTTCGAGCGTCTCGCGCTTGGCCATGGGATCGAGCTCGGGGCCAATGGCCTCGAGCACCGGTTCCGTGCTGCCCCGGATCTGCCCCGGCGAACTACCGGCGACTTCCTCCGTCATCTCGTCGAAGAAAAAGCCGACCGGCACGTCGAGGACGCGCGACAAATCAAAGAGCCGGCTGGCGCCGACGCGGTTTGCCCCACGTTCGTACTTCTGGACCTGCTGGAATGTCAGGCCGATCGCTTCCCCGAGCTTCTCTTGGCTCATGCCAAGCAACGTACGGCGCAAGCGCACCCGGCTGCCGACATGTACATCGATCGGATTGGGACTTCCCAGGCGGTCCACACTACCTGATGAGCGGCCGCGAGCCATGCTGACCTCACCTGTCTTGGTTCAACATTTAGGAGAATTTTTTTAATACGGCATGGCCTACTGGGTCAACCAAAGAGTGAAGCATTTCACACACGCGAAGCGATTTAGGATCTTCGGCCTATGCCTATGGTTAAAAGAACACCGAAACCAAGCAGAATTGCAAGGCTCAGATTGCCTAACGCCGCGAAGGCGGTAGGGCCGGTCGCAGGTCGCGGCAATCCAGCGTCGATGACACCGCGAGCCCCCAAGGGTAGAAAGCGACGAACCCGTCCATATCCGTCCACCACTGCGGAGATGCCCGAATTGGCTACACGTACCAGTGGCAGGCCTTCCTCGACGGCCCGCAGTCGGGCGCTGACGAAATGCTGATAGGGTCCGGAGCTCTCACCGAACCAAGCGTCGTTGGTGACATTCAGGAGCCATGCGGCCTCGCCCTCGCCGTCGGTCACCGCGCCGGGGAAGATTACCTCGTAGCAGATCAACGGTGAGACCGGCGGCAGTCCCTCGAACTCGAGGGTTTGGCGGCCGGGGCCGCGGCTGAAGTCGAGCCGCCCGTGGGTCAGTTTCGCCATGCCCAGGATCCGGGTGATCAGGTCGGGAACGTATTCCCCGAAGGGCACGAGGTGCTCCTTGTCGTAGACCGCCGTCGCCGCTCCGGCGGCGGACACCGCGGCCAGGCTGTTCCAGACCAGCGGCCCGCCCTGCGGATCGCGGGTCCAGCGCGGCAAGCCGGTGATCACGAGACCGTCTTGCGGGACCGCTGCCACCAGGCCGGCCATGGCCTCGGGGTTTTCGCCCAGGACGTAGGTGAAAGCCATTTCCGGCCAGATGACGTGGGTGATCCGGCCGGCGGCATCCTCGCCGTTCCCTGAGGCTTTCGCCGAGGCGTCGCCATCCCGGCTGAGCGTCACCAAGTCACGGAGGTGGCCCAGGCGCAGATCGTGCCGCCACTTCAGCCTCTGGTCCACCGCCGGCTGGACCAGCCGCAGGGTCACCCCGGGGACCAGATCGCTGCCTGGCTCCGGCGCGCCCGCCAAGCGGACCGTCCCACCGACCCAGACCAGGGCCAGCAGCGCCAGGCCGACCACAGGCAGGCCCCACACCGCCCAGGCGCCACTCCGAACCGGCTTCCGATCGGCCCCAGGGCCCGCCCCCTGGTCGGCCCCGTGGTCGGCCAAGGTCGCGGGGGCGGCGGCCACCAGCACGGTCAGGAATGTCAGCCCCCAGACTCCGCCCAGTGCGGCGAGCTGAAGCATGGAGTCGGAGAAGGCCCAGACGGTGCCGGGCTGGTTCCAGGGAAAGCCTGTGAAGATCCAGCTGCGCAGCCACTCCAGGGCCAGCCAAGCCGTCGCCAGACTGACGATCCGGGCGGGACCCCGCCATAGGAAGCGCCTGGCGGCCGCCGCGGTGACCGCCGTGAACAGGGCCACAACGGCCGGCAGCCCGAGCACCGCGACCGGCAGGAACCACCAGAACTGCTCGGCGACGACCAGGACGGCGCTGCCGACCCAGAAAAGGCCGGCCAGGTGGTAACCGAAGCCGAAGCACCAGCCGACGGCCAGCGCCCGCCGGCTTCGCGCCGCCGCGTCGAGCAGCCAAACCAGCCCGGTGAAGGCCGGCCAGAGCAGGGGAACCAGGTAGAGCGGCGGCAGTGCCAGGGCTGCGAGCAGCCCGAGGCCGAATGCCGCGAGCGCGGCCCGCCTCGTCGAGAGACCCCCGAGGCCCCTGGCCAGACGGGGCAGCGCGCCGCGGCGCAGCGCGCCCACGGCCTCGGTCGTCACCGCTCCGACGCCTCTTTCTCGGCCTTGACCGGGGCCTCCGCCTCTTGCCGGGTCTCCGGAGCGCTCTCCGACACCGGCTCGGGCACTGCGTCGTCGGCCGACTCGGTCTCGCTCGGCGTGCGGCGCACCCGCAAACGCTTGATCCGCCGCGGATCGGCCTCCATGACCTCAAAGCTGACGCCCGAAGAGTGCAGAATCAGCTCGCCTCGGGTTGGAACACGGCCGGCGATGGTGGCGACCAAGCCGCCCAGGGTGTCGATGTCTTCCTCGCGTTCCTCCTGGGTCAGCACCTGGCCGAAGGCCTCCTCGAACTCGTCGACGTCGACCCGGGCGTCGGCGACCAGGGAGCCGTCCGGCCAGCGGACCAGGCGCGGGCCGGCTTCTGCGTCGTGCTCGTCCTCGATCTCGCCGACGATCTCCTCGACCAGGTCCTCGATGGTGATCAGGCCGTCGGTACCGCCGAACTCGTCGACAACCAGGGCCAGGTGGACCCGCGACAGGCGCATCTGCAGAAGCAAGTCGAGGACCCGCATCGAGGGCGCGACGAAGAGCACGCCGCGGGTCAGGCCAGCCAGGCTGAACTTGCGCTCGCTCTTGACCGCGGCCAGAACGTCCTTGATGTGGACGAAGCCGACCACGTCGTCCAGGTTGCCGCGATAGACCGGCACCCTGGAATGACCCTTGCCGCTGGTCACGGCGATGACCTCGTCCAGCGGCGCCGAGATGTCGACGCCGGCAATGTCGGCGCGCGGCACCATGACATCGTAGGCGGTGAGGTGACGCAGCTTGAGGATGTTGCCGAGCATCACGCGCTCGTGGCTGCCGATGGCGATATCGGCCTGTTCCTCGCGCTCGGTCTCCTCGATGATTTCCTCGATGGTGTCGCGCAGGCTGTTGTCGCCGTTGCGGCCCCGAAGGCGGCCGCGCAGCCGCGCCCAGAAACCGGTCAGCGGCGAATCGTCGCCGGACTGGTCCTTGGACTTAGAGAGATCAGACGTTTCGCTGGTCGCGCTCATTCGCATCTAGCCGCCGCCGCTTGCCTCCCGCTTCGGCGGCAACCCGTTGTCCTCCGAGACTTGATATGGGTCGGGCAGTCCCAGACTGCCAAGGATTCCTCGTTCCAGATCCTCCATGACCCGGGCCTCGGCCTCCGCTTCGTGGTCGTGGCCAAGCAGATGCAGGGTTCCGTGGACGACGAGGTGGCTGAAGTGAGCCGCCAGGGGCTTGCTCTGGGCCGCGGCCTCGCGACAGAGAGTCTCCCAGGCCAGCGCCACATCCCCGAGGATCAAGGCCATGCCGGGCGGCGGCGCGCTGCCGGGCGCCATGTTGGGAAAGGCAAGGACGTTGGTCGCGCTGTCGCGGCCGCGGTGGTCCCGGTTGAGCTGCCTCAGGGTCGCATCGTCGGCCAGAAGGATCGAGACCTCCGCACCCTCGAGGTCTGCTGCAGCCATATCCAGGGTCGCCGAAACCGCGCGCTCTGCCAGGGCCTCCGCCTCGGGCAGGGCCCGCGCCCAGTCACCGCCGTCGCGGCTGACCGGGGTCAGGTAGGATCTACTTCCGGGTTCGTCGCTCATTTCTGCCGGGGACCTTTAGCGAACATCCTCGTCCGCCACCCCCGCCTCACGGGCGGCACAGTCTTCACAGCGCCTCATCGCTTCGCGTCCCGGCCCCGACCGGCAGTTTCATTGGCCTTGTCCCGTGCCTCGTAGGCGCGGACGATTCGGGTCACCAGATTGTGACGCACGACATCTACATCAGTGAACTGCACAAGGGCCACGGAGTCCATCCCCGTCAGAAGGTCGACGGCGTCGCGCAGCCCGGAGAGCTGGCCCCGGGGCAGGTCCACCTGGGACAGGTCGCCGGTCACCGCCATCCGCGAGTTTTCACCCAGACGGGTTAAGAACATCTTCATCTGGACCGGGGTGGCATTTTGCGCCTCGTCCAAGATGATGAAGGAGTTCGCCAGGGTGCGTCCGCGCATGAAGGCCAGGGGCGCCACCTCGATCTCGCCGCTGGCCAGCCGGTTGGCAACCTGGTCGGCCGGCAGCATGTCGAAGAGCGCGTCGTAGAGCGGCCGGAGGTAGGGATCGACCTTCTCGCGCAGATCGCCGGGCAGGAAGCCCAGACGCTCGCCGGCCTCGACCGCAGGGCGCGACAGGATGATCCGATCGACCCGCCCCTCGAGCATCATGCTGACCGCCACCGCGACCGCCAGATAGGTCTTGCCCGTGCCGGCCGGCCCGATGCCGAACACCAGCTCGTGCTGCAGCAGGGCCTCGATGTAACCGGCCTGGTTGGCGGAGCGGGGCGTCACCTGGCGCTTGCGGGTCTTGACCGTAAGGGCGTCCTCGTGCACCGCCTCGGCGCCGGCCTGGCCTTCCGGCGCGTCACGGCTCAGGCGCACCACCGCGTCGACCTCGGCCTGGCCGACCTCCATGCCCTTCTCCAGCCGGGCGTAGAGCGCCTTGAGGGCGTGCTGCGCGGCCTGCACCAACTCCGGAGGCCCCGAGATCGCGAGGCGATTGCCGCGGGTCGCGACCGAGACCCCGAGTTGGGTTTCGAGGCGCGACAGGTTCTCGTCGTGCTGTCCGAAGAGCTGGGGCAGCAGGCTGTTGTCGTCGAACTGAAGCATCAGGGAATTGGCGTTCCGTGCCCGGCTCACGATGCCATCTCCACGGCGCCGGCCGCGCGGGCGCCATCCGGGAGGCCGTCTGCGCCCGATAGGCGCCCGGCCAGGCTGTTGGGATGGGCGCTTTCGATCCGAACCGGCAGAAGCCGACCCCTGAGCCGCGCCGGGGCCGCAACGTGAACCGCCTGCATGAAGGGGCTACGGCCGAGAAGCTGGCCCGCCCGCCGTCCCTCGGCCTCGAAGAGCACCTCGACCTCGCGCCCGACACAGCCCTGATTGAAGGCGATCTGCTGCTCTGCGAGCAGGTTCTGCAGCATCGCCAGGCGCTCCGCCTTGACCGCCTCCGGCACCTGGCCCGCCGCGTCGGCAGCCGGCGTGCCCGGACGAGGGCTGTACTTGAAGGAATAGGCCTGGGCGTAGCCGACCTCGGTGACCAGGCGCAGAGTATCGGCGAAGTCGGCGTCGCTCTCGCCCGGGAAGCCGACGATGAAGTCGGAGGACAGCGCCAGGTCGGGCCGCGCCGACCGCAGGCGCTCGACCACGCGGCGATAGTCGGCGGCACCATGGCGCCGGTTCATCGCCGCCAGGATCTTGTCGGAGCCCGACTGCACCGGCAGGTGCAGGTAAGGCATCAGCACCTCCAGGTCGCGGTGGGCGGCTACCAGGTCGTCGTCCATGTCGCGCGGGTGCGAAGTCGTGTAGCGCAGCCGCGCCAGGCCGTCGATTTCGGCCAGCGCCGAGAGCAGCCGGCCGAGCCCCCAGGTCCCGCCGCCGGGACCTTCGCCGTGGTAGGCGTTGACGTTCTGGCCCAGCAAGGTGATCTCCCGCGTGCCGGATTCGACCAGGCGTCGGGCCTCGGCCAGAACCGCCGCGGCCGGCCGCGAGTGCTCGGCACCGCGGGTGTAGGGGACGACGCAGAAGGTGCAGAACTTGTCGCAGCCCTCCTGGACCGAGAGATAGGCGGCGGCTCCCTGCGGCCGGGCTTCCTCGGGCAGGTGGTCGAACTTCGATTCCGAGGGGAAGCTGGTGTCGATCACGCCGGCCTCGCTGCGGGCCGCTTCGGTCACCAGCGCCGCCAGGCGATGGTAGGTCTGCGGACCGAAGACCAGATCGACCTGGGGCGCCCGGCGCAAGATCTCTTCGCCTTCGGCCTGGGCGACGCAGCCGGCCACGGCAATCATCATCCGGCCGCCGGTCTCGGCCCGGGCCGCTTTAAGCTGGCGCAGCCGGCCGAGCTCCGAGAACACCTTCTCGCTGGCCTTCTCGCGGATGTGGCAGGTGTTCAGGACCACCAGATCGGCGGCGTCCGGCGTCTCCGTCGTGGAATAGCCGAGCGGCGCCAGCACGTCCGCCATCCGCAAGGAGTCGTAGACGTTCATCTGGCAGCCATAGGTCTTGATGAACAGCTTCTTGCTCACCTTCGAGGCCCCTTCTCCGGCCACCGCGCGCCCAAGACCGGTCGTCTCTCGGTCGGTCACGCGGCGGCGCTCTCCAGGATCTCCGGCCGCCGGGTCGGCCGGTCGGAGATCGCCGCGGCAACGCCTTCGGTCGCCACTCTCTGACAGTGTTCGCTCAGGGCCTTGCGGGAGCCGAAGTCGTCAATCGTGACCGGGGGGTGGAACTCCACCACCACCGTACAGCGACCCAGCGCCAAGGCCTGCCACAAGTGGCTCGCCAGGTCCATGTCACCGTACCAGGCGAAGAACGGCCTTAGATAGCGCCCCAGGGGCATGCCGTCGAGCTTCGTGTAGGCGATCGACACCGGCTGAACCACCACCGGCTGGCCGGCGACTTTGGATTGGGCGATGGCGAAGAGAGAGGATTTGAAGGGCAGAACCCCGTTGCCGTCGCTGCTGGTGCCCTCGGGAAAGAGGATCAGGTTGTCGCCGCCCTCCAGGCGCTCGACCAGCTCGTTGCGGTGCTCGACCGCTCGGCGCGCCACACGCTCGATGAAGACCGAGCGCTGGAGCTTGGCCATGGTGCCGATCACCGGCCAGGATCTGACCTCCGCCTTGGCAACGAAGCAGCCGTCGACCAGGGCGCCGAGGATCGGGATGTCGAAATAGGACATGTGATTGCAAACGAAGAGCGTCGGGTGCTCCTGTCGGGGGGCGCCACGAAGGTCGATCCGGAAACCCACGACCCTGCACGTGACCCTGTGATGCCAATGGATGAGCGTCCTCTGCACCTTGCTCAGGGACCGGCAGATCAGAAAGACTGCAACGCTGAACAGCGTCCAAGTGACAAACAGCGTCAACCTGACTGCGGCTCTAGTGGGAGACCCGATCGTCGACCTGTTCATGATGACCGGCAGCGAGCCCCGACCATTCAGGACTGCGGCTTGGCGGTCGATTTCCGCGCGTAGTGCCTGAAGTATTTCTCGGTGAGACAGTCCGTCTTGACCATCACGCAGACGTCCGTGGTGTTGAAGTCCTCGTCGATCACCGCACCGTCGCCGACAAATCCACCGAGTCGCAGGTAGCCTTTGATCAGCGGCGGCAGCATCGCCTTGGCCTTCTGCTCGTCCACGGCCTCCGGCGCGACCCGCCGCATGTCGACGTAGAGTTCCGGCAGGGCCCTCGCCCTCAGTTCGGGCGGCGCTAGGTGGTTGTAATAGAGGTAGGTCAGGGGCAAGGCATTTGCGTCGAGGTCGATCCCCGGCAGGCTGGCACAGCCGAAGAGAATCTGGATGTCGTAGTAGAAGACGTATTCGGAAATGCCGCGCCACAGCAGCTGCATGGTCGAGCCGCGTCGATAACCTGGGTGCACGCAGGAGCGGCCAACCTCGAGGACCTCGCCCGGATAGGCCAGGATACGTGAGACGTCGTACTCGCCCGAGGAGTAGTACTGCCCTCTGCGTGCCGCCGCCTCGCGACGCATCATGCGATAGGTGGCAACCACCGAATCGGGGCTGCCGGCCTTCTTCAGGTCGAAGACCAGAAGGTGCTCGCAATGTGGGTCGAAGGAATCGAACTCTCGCCGGGCCGCAGTCATCTCCGCAGTCGACTTGGAGCCCATCTCCTCGCAGAAAACATGGTATCGCAGAGCCTGTGCCGCCCGCACCTCTGCCGGCGACTGTGCCATTCTGATCAGGAGATTGCCCGCGCGGACGTTGACCGGCTTGTCCGCTTCCGCTTGTGTCGCCCGCATCTTGCGTTCTCGCCCTTTCGAGATTGGTCCAACTCGGGGCTCCGATTCGGGGTCGGGTGGGCAAACCCAAGCGTGATCTCCTGCCCGGAACGCCAGAGCTTCCAAGAAGGCTGCGGAGTTCGCATGACCCGACGGTCGCGGACCCCATACCACCTTGCCAGCCCAGGGCGTATTACCCTTTCTTGAACTCCCCGCCCGCTCCCTTTAGCCGGACGCCGTAAAGCTCCAGTCTGTGTCCAACCAGTCTATATCCAAGAGTCTCGGCAACATAGGCCTGAAGACGCTCGATCTCATCGTCGCGGAACTCGATCACCTCGCCACTGTTCATGTCGATCAGGTGGTCGTGATGCTCCTCCGGCCGCTCCTCGTACCGGGCCCGGCCGTCGCCGAAGTCGTGCCGGTCGAGGATGTTGGCCTCTTCGAATAGCTTCACCGTACGATACACGGTGGCAATGGAGATCCGTGAGTCGATTTTGCTAGCGCGCTGATAGAGCTGCTCGACATCGGGGTGATCGTCAGAATCGGACAAGACACGAGCGATGACCCGTCGTTGCTCGGTCATCTTCAATCCCTTGTCGACGCAGAGTTGTTCGACTCTCGAAGTCATCTTTGCCAGCACGCCCCTCCAGAAGACCGCGGTCGATCATAGCGCAAAGGGCCGCCGACTCCCAAGGAACCTGTCCAAGGAATCCGCAGGCCACGCATCGACCGGCGCATGATCGCTTCGCAGCGCGCCGGTTGGAGCGTGAACGGCGTTCTAACCCTTTAGAGTAGACCAAGAATTACGGCTCGGATTGACCCAATCCGAGCCGTCTTAATCTAGGCAGACGCCCTTCCCCAGGTGACCGAAGAGCGTGCCGGCCCAGTCGTACACTGCGGAAAGATCGGAAACTCAGGCTTTCTTGCGGCGCGCCCGCGTGCCCAAACCGATCTGCTTTGCCAACTTGCTCCGCTGCTTCGCATAGTTGGGCGCGACCATCGGGTAGTCCGGCGTCAGGCCCCAGCGATCGCGATACTCTTCCGGCGTCATGTTGTAGGCCGTCTTGAGATGGCGCTTCAGCATCTTGAGCTTCTTGCCGTCCTCCAGGCAGACGATGTAGTCCGGGGTCACCGACTTCTTGATCGGAACTGCCGGAGTCGGCCGCTCCTGAACCGGGATACCGGTGCCACCGACAGATGCAAGAGTCTCGTAGACATCGCGGATAAGCTTTGGGAGGTCCGCCACCGCCACGGAGTTGTTGGACACATGCGCGGCGACGACGTTACTCGTCAGGGTTAATATCTCACTTGGCTTCGCTTGTTCGGTCATGGCCTTCTCGCTTGTCCCCTGCTATGTGCTTTTTAATCTAAAGTATAAAAACCGTTAAATCAAGCAAGCCTATTGAGCAAGTATACCCCTGGCAATACCCGCCAAAGCGAGGGATTCTATTGGGAACGCAGGAAAAGCAGGCGTTTGCGTCTCTCCACTCTAGTCCCGAATGGCCGCTGCGCGCCTCCGGCCGAAATTAACCAAAGAATTTCACAAAAATCGCACAGAGACGCAGTCAAAGCCGTTCAGTATCAATATCCTATTAGATGCGCCTTTACCTCGGGGTCAATTGCATTATCACCGCGTCGACAGGCCGACTAGGGCGCTGGTAGTAGCCGGGCCGGCGCCCGACCTGCTGGAAGCCCGCTGCGGCGTAAAGATCGCGAGCGGCTTTATTGTCCTCGGCCACTTCAAGGAAGACCTTGCGGGCACCGAGGACCGTTGTCCGCGCCACCAGGGCATCGACCAGGGCGCGGCCAAGGCCCCGTCGTCGAGCCTCCGGACGCAGAGCGAGCGTCAGGATTTCCGCTTCCTCGGCCGCGATCCGGCCCAGGACGAATCCAAGGGGTGCCCCGCCCGCCTCGACGATCAGCGCCAAGGCCCCGGGTATGGCCAGAAGTTCTGCCAGGGTCCCGGCGTCCCAGATTTCATCGCCCGGCTGCGACTCGAAGGCGGCGCGGTGCAGTGCGGCCAGGACATCGAGGTCGAAGGCGCCGGCGCGGCGCAGCTGGGGCCCCGCGCTGGGCTCCGGGCCGGGCGCGCTCACGGCCCGAGCGTCCGCGGCAGCGTGACGTCGGGCCCGCGCAGATAGAGCGGCCGCGGCGGCGGGGCCTCCGGCGGTGGCAGCGGTCGGCCGGCGACATAGCCGGCAAAGCGCGCCGCCTCGGCATGCCCGGGGCCGGGCACGACCAGGAGTTCCGGCCGCTCCAGCTGTTCCCTGACCCGCGCCACGCCGTCGCCGGCGACCGCCAGCGGCCCCTGCGGCAGGGTCGACGGCAGGTCCCCGGGCAAGAGCGACAGAGCCGGGCCGGCCGGCGCGAGATCGGGCGCGAAAACCTGCAGGTAGACTTCCGCCCGCTTGGCGTCGAGAAGAACCGCCAACGGAAGATCCCGGGGTCGGGCCTCCTGCGCCGCCGCGGCGACGGCCTCGAAACTGGTCAGCCCGAGGATGGGGCGGCGGGTGGCCAGGGCCAGGCCACGCGCCGCCGCCAGGCCAATCCGGACCCCGGTGAAGCCGCCGGGCCCCAGGGTGACGGCAAGCGCGTCGAGCCGGTCGTAGTCGAGGCCGGCCTCGGCCATGACCTCCTCGATCATCGGCACCAGGCGCTCGGACTGGCCGCGAGCCATGGCCTCGAAGCGCGCCGCGACCACCCGCCCGGTGTCCCAGACCGCCGCCGAGCAGGCGGCACCGGCGCTGTCGAAGGCAAGCAGGCGTTCTGCGTGGGTCATGGCTCGATCGCCCTTGAGATCCTCGAGCCGCGGCGGCCTAGAGGATCTTGCAGACCTCGTCGAAGTCGAAGCGCGGCGAGCGCGGAAAGAGCTTCGAGGGATCGCCGTAGCCGAGGCTGCAGATGAAGTTGGACTTGACCTTGCCGTCCGGGAAGAAGGCTTTATCCACCATCGCGTTGTCGAAGCCCGACATGGGCCCGCAGTCCAGCCCGAGCGCCCGGGCCGCCAGGATGAAGTAGGCCCCTTGCAGGCTTCCGTTGCGGAAGGCCGTGGCTTCGATCAGGTCGTCGTTGCCCAGGAACCAGGATCGGGCGTCGGTGTGGGGAAAGAGCTTCGGCAGCTGTTCGTAGAACTCGAGATCGTAGCCGAGGATCGCGGTCACCGGCGCGGCCATGGTCTTCTCGACGTTGCCCGCCATCAGGGCCGGCTTGAGCTTTTCCTTTCCGGCCTGGGTCTTGACGTAGACGATCCGTTGCGGCGAGCAATTGGCAGATGTCGGCCCCATCTTGGCGAGGTCGAAGATCGCCTGCAGCAGGACGTCGCTGACCTCCTTGTCGGTCCAGCCGTTGTGGGTCCGCGCATCGCGAAACAAGAGATCGAGGCCGGCATCGTTCAGGATGTCGCTCACGCCGTATTCCTCCAGCCGTCGTGCAATGGATCGGAACCAGCCTAACGTGGCCTCCGCAAAGCAGGGCCGCAAGCCAAAAGCCGCCAGGCCGCCGGCCTAGGGCTCCTGGGGCCCCGAGAGCCGGTCGTGGTTCAGGTCTGGTGGAGTCTGGAGCAACCCTGCCGGCCTCGCGGGCCGGGGCGCCCGGGTCACATGACCGGGCGCACCTCGATGACTTCCGGGATGTAGTGCCGGAGCATGTTCTCGATGCCCATCTTCAAGGTCGCCGTCGAGGCGGGGCAGCCCTGGCAGGCGCCCATCATGTGCAGGTAGACGATGCCCTGGTCGAAGCCCTGGAAGATGATATCGCCGCCGTCCTGGGCGACCGCCGGCCGCACGCGGGTGTCGAGCAGCTCCTTGATCTGGGCGACGATCTCGCTGTCCTCCTCGCGCACGTCCTCGTCCGGCGCCTCGACAGCTTCGAGCAGGACCGGCCGCCGGGCGGTGAAGTGCTCCATGACCACCCCGAGGATCGCCGGCTTCAGCAGGTACCACTCGCGATCATCGGCCTTGGTGATCGAGATGAAGTCGCCGCCGAGGAAGACCCCGACAATGCCCTCGATCTGGAACAGGCGCTCTGCCAGGGGCGAGCGGCCGGCGTCGGCAGGGTCGGTGAAGTTCGCCGTGCCTGCGCCCATGACCTCCCGTCCGGGAAGGAACTTCAGGGTGGCGGGGTTCGGGGTCTGCTCGGTCTGGATGAACATGGTTACTTTCCTGGCTTGGAGCCTCGATCTACCGGTGAATGTGGCGTAGATACCGGCCGAGTTCAAGGCGACCCCGGTCCTGTCCAGACTCTGCCCACGTAGGGGGCGGCGGGCGCTGTCGGCCTCAGGCGATCGAGTCGATGTCCTCGTCCGAGAGATTGCCGGGAACGATGGTCATGGGAATCCGCAAGCGGCTGAGGAATCGGCCGGTCAGGGCGGAGACCAGCGGCCCCGGACCGCTCTGCCCGACGTTTGCCGCCAGGACCAGGATCTGGATGCTGGGCTCCTCGTCGATCAGCTGTAGCAGCTCGTCACGCCGGTCGCCCTCGCGAAGGTAGAGGATCGGCAGCTGGCCGGTCAGCTCGTTGACCCGGGTCGCAAGCCGCTGCAGCAGCTGCTCGGCCTCGCTGCGGGCCTCCTCGCGCATCAGGTCGCCGACCGTCATCCAGTGCTGAAAGTCGGCCGGCTCGATGACGTGGAGCATGGCGACGCGGCCGCCGGTGTGCTGCGCGCGCCGGGCGGCGAAGCGCAGGGCGACCTGCATCTCCTCGGACTGGTCGACGACCACGAGGAAGACACGCTGTTCCAGGGTTTTCGAATTGTCCGGCATCGGGGAGAGCTCAGGACCTTCCGAACGCAAGGTGGGCCGACCATCCTGCCATCAAGGCCAGCACCACCGCAATCAGGCCGTAGACCAAGGGGTTGTTGTGCGCGAAGTCGAAGATCCAGGCCTCCACGCCGGTCTTCTCGACGAAGAGCGGAATGGTCTGGGCGCTTTGTACCTTGCCGTCGACGAGGCAATAGGCGCTGGCCAGGTACTGCCCGGTCGGCACGTTCGAAGGCAGCTGCATCCTGGCCCGGAACAAGGTGTCGCCGAGAAAGGTCACGCTGCCGATGTTGCTGGGAAAGAGGCCGACGTTGGCCATGTTCCGCAGCAGCGCTTGCTTCCAATCGTCGCGCACGTCCGGCGAGCCGACGCTGCGCGGCAGGTCGACGACGTAGCCGACGCCCAACTGATGCAGCTTGAGCTCGGTCTCGGCGGCGATCTCCTCCAGGGGCCGGGTGGCGACGATCGAGAAGAAGCTGGGCGCTTGCTCGAAGGTCATGCTGGCGGCATTGACCCAGATGCCGGCGACCCGGGCCTTGCGGAACATCACGACCGAGGACAGCGGGCCGCGCAGGGTCACTACCACGTCGCTGGGCTCGTCGACCGTGCCGAAAAGCAGGACCTCGCTGCCGGCGAAACCGGTTGTGATTGGAATCCGGTGATCCGAAATGTCGAAGATGCAGGACGCCTGGCCGGCCTGGGAGACCAGCAGCGTCGCGACCAGGGCGAAGAGCGAGACCGGGCGGTTCATCGGATGGTCCCGATCACGTAGAAGTCGCTGGGCGGTATGGTCAGGTCGTAGACCAGCTTGGCACAGACCATCAGCACCATCACCGCCAGAAGGACCCGCAGCTGTTCGCCATGCAGACGGGTTCCGACCCGGGCGCCGAGCTGGGCGCCGATCACCGCCCCGGTCAGCAGCAACAGCGCCAGGACGACGTCGACGGTCTGGTTGGCGGTCGCCTGCAGCACGGTGACGTTGGCGGTGACGAAGATGATCTGAAACAGCGAGGTGCCGACCACGACTGCGGTTGGCATGCCGAGCAGGTAGATCATCGCCGGCACCATGATGAAGCCGCCGCCGACGCCCATGATCGCCGCCAGCACGCCGACCACGAAGCCGACGCCGACCGGCAGCAGGGCGCTGATATAGAGCCGCGACTTGCGAAAGCGGGTCTTCAGCGGCAGGCCGTGAATCCAGGTGTGCTGGTGCAGCTTGCGGCGCTCGGCGGTCGGGTTCCGGCGCCGCATCAGGGCGCGGACGCCCTCGACCAGCATCAGGCTGCCGATGATTCCCAGGAAGATCACGTAGGACAGCCGGATCACCAGGTCGATCTGGCCGAGCTCCCGCAGCAGGGCGAAGAGCGCGACGCCCAGGGCCGAGCCGAGAAAGCCGCCGATCATCAGGACGAAGCCCATCTTGAAATCGACGTTGCCGCGGCGCCAGTGGGCCAGCACGCCGGAAACCGAGGAGGCGACGATCTGGTTGGCCTCGGTGCCGACGGCGACCGGGGCCGGAACCCCGATGAAGATCAGCGCCGGGGTCATGAGGAACCCGCCGCCGACGCCGAACATCCCGGACAGGAAGCCGATCACACCGCCCAAGCCAAGCAGCAGGAAGACGTTTACGGACAGCTCGGCGATGGGCAGGTAGATCTGCACGGCTGCCCGCCTTAACGAGAGTTCTGATCGCGCCGCGGCATCATGGCTCGCGCGGGGCCTCTTGAAAAACGCGTGGGTTCACGACGGAAGGCCGCCCTGTGAACGGCCGCCCCCATACACCTGCGAGCCTAGCGGTGAAGCCCCGCGCCGCCAATGGCTTGGCCGTGGATTCCGCGGCGCAATGACGAGAAATACTCGGACTGTGACCTCGTTGCACCGCTCCTTGCTGCGCCGCCCCCTCAAACGGGTGAGATCACGCGGACCCTCTGGGCTGAAGGAAGCCGACGATGTCCCGGACCTCGTCCAAAATCGGCTCGGCAATCGCCCGGGCCCGCGCCGCGCCCTCGGCCAAAACCGCGTCGACCTGGGCCGGATCGGCCGTCAGGCGCTTCATCTCCGCGCCCATGGGGCCCAGCACGGCGACCGCGAGATCGGTCAGCACCGCCTTGAAGTGAGAGAACTGGCTGCCCTCGAACTCGGCGAGCGTCTCGGCCAGGGTCTTGTCGGCCAGGGCGGCGTAGATCCGCAGCAGGTTGAAGGCCTCGGGCCGTGCCGCCTCGGCCACATCCGGGAGCCGGCCCTGGTCGTCCAGGACCTCGGGACCGGGCAGGGCGTCGGGATCGGTCTTGGCCCGGCGGATCTTCTGCGCCACCGTCTCGGCGTCGTCGGACATGGTGATCCGGCTCATGTCCGAAGGATCGGACTTGCTCATCTTCTTGCTGCCGTCGCGCAGGCTCATGACCCGGGTCGCCTCGCCCTGGATCAGCGGCTCGACGATCGGGAAGTAGTCGACCCCGAAGTCGTGGTTGAATTTCTGGGCGATGTCCCGGGTCAGCTCGAGATGCTGCTTCTGGTCCTCGCCGACCGGGACGTGCGTGGCCTTGTACGCCAGGATGTCGGCCGCCATCAGGTTGGGATAGGTGTAGAGGCCGACCGACGCGTTTTCCCGGTTTTTGCCGGCCTTTTCCTTGAACTGGGTCATCCTGTTCAGCCAGCCGAGCCTGGCC
>JAAUYK010064620.1_pt1 | contig 18461 bp, 19 predicted proteins | sample 7278021 | NCBI WGS metagenome assembly JAAUYK01 (sample SAMN14350223, study PRJNA611818) | marine sediment metagenome | isolation source: surface marine sediment (1.8m) | place: French Polynesia: Moorea | collected 2018-08
ACCGCGACGTCGGCGTGCAGGCTCATCCCGCCCTCGCGCACGCAGCGGGGCGGAGGTTCCTCGGCGACGTCCTCGTCGGCCGGCTCGACCCGGTCGCCGAGCCGCCTCCAGCGCTGGCCAGCTACCGGGCCCGTCGCGATGCGCGACTGGACCGAGGCTGCCATCAGCGTCACCAGCAGCGGGTCGTCTTCTGCAGCCTCGTCGTCGAGGCCTCTGCCCTGCTGCCGACGGCGTTCGGCGAGCCGCATCACGCGCCGCGCAGTGCCGGCCATCACGCGCGCCACGTCCTCCGTCTCCGGAGGCGGCAGCGGCAGGAACGATCCCGGGGAGTGAGCGGGGCCCGCGTAGACGCCGTCCAGCACCAGGCTGTGGAAGTGCGGTGTGAGGTTGAGTGCGGATCCGCGAGCACGCAGAGCGTGCGATGCGCTTGCCGAGCGAAGCTCGGCCGCGAAGCGCTGGATGAACGTCACCGCCGCGCAGTGGCCTCCATGAACTCCGTGAACCTTCTTCGCACGGCGCCGTTGGTCGGCGAAGAGGGCGCGCAGGAAGGCGCGGAGCACAGCGCTGGTGAGCTTCGCGTCCCAGGCGCAAGGCAGCCGCAGCGGGTACGGCAACGTGAGCACCCACTGGCGGATGGGGACCTCGGGCAGAACCCGCTCGACCAGATGCGCCGCCGTGTCGGCCATGCGCCGCCCGCCGCAAGAAGGGCAGAAGCCTCGCCCCTTGCGCGAGAAAGCAACGAGCCGATCGCATCCGCAGTCGTCGCAGTGCACACGCAGAAATCCGTTCGCCAGAACGCCGCAGTCGAGGTAAGCGCGGATCTCGCGCTCGACGAACCGCGCCACCGGCGCGCTCGCCTCGTGTGCGCGGGCGAGGAAGGAGTCGAGCTCTTCGCGGACGACCTGGTGGAGGAGCGTCTTCTCGGGCTCGTGGCGTTCGTACTCGGGCACGCGGTCCCGCATCGGGACCGGCCTGGGGGAGGCGACCGGAGAAGGTACGCCGGATGCAGCCGAGCGTCAGCGGGATGTGTGCCCCGTTGCGACCGATCGTGACCGGGCGCCCCGGCCGCGCGACATGCCTCGAGCGTGCATCCATCCGATTCGGAAAGGGAATCTGCCGGCCGCGCGCGGTGCGTCTCCCGCCCGGGGCGGATTCCCTCACTCCGTTTCGAGTTGACGGAAGGGGTCTATCGGACCCGACTGAACCGCAGCTTCGCTACTCCCATGCTCGGCCCGGCTTGACGGCGGCAGGTGCGTGATAGACGATGCCTATCACCATGGCCGATCGACCGGGCAACTGGACCCTCACTGCAGCTGCCAGGCTCCTCGAAGAGCCCCAGCACCGGCTCATCTACCTGTGCGAGAAGCGGGTGGTCGAGCCGGACGTCGAAGACGCGGGCGGACGCGGCAGTAGTCGCCGCTTCTCCAACCGTAATCTCCTCGAGTTCGCCGTGGCGCTGTGCCTCCGTGACCTCGAGCTGCCGGCGACGGTGATCGCCGCTGTCGTTCACGTCCTACGGGCCTTCGAAGGGGCAGTGGCTCGCGAGATTGGCGGCTTCCAGCTGCCGGAGAGCCTGCTGGCCGAGGGCGCGCCCGACCTTCGCGTGGTCATCGGCGACGGTCGGCGGCTCTACTTTACGCTCGGCGTGGGGGGGCGGGCGGCGAAGGTGTACGGCGGCGTCGATCTCGATGCGCTGAAGGCTCGAACGAAGGAAGGGGCGTCAGTCCGCCCGAAGCTGAAGCTCGTGAGGCCCGAGGGCTCGGGAAGCGGCAGTTCCGAGGCGGGCGAGTTCGGTGGCCCCGAAGGCAGCCGACACACGCGCGTAGAGATCAGCATCACGCGAATTGCCCAGGATCTGCCCCTCGACGGTTGACTCCTCGCTTCCAAAATGATATACAACGACTATCATTTCGGAGGTGCCGTGGGCAGCCTGAGGGCGACGGCAACGCAATCGAGGGGGCAGGCTGAGACCGAGCGACCTTCCCTCGACCCCGCCGTCACCGCGCTTCTCGACCACATCGCCGAAGACCTGGCTCGCGAGTACGTGCGCCTGATGGAACGCGCGGCCGATGCCGAAGGCCACGAACACCTCCCTTCCCCTGATGGCGACCAGGAGGCATCCCATGCGGGCCGCGATCTACGCCCGCTACAGCTCGGAGAACCAGCGCCCGCAGAGCATTGAGGACCAAATCGGGGCCTGCCACCGCCTGGCCGGCGAGCGCGGGTTTCGCGTGTTGGAAGATCACGTCTACGCCGATCAGGCGCAGTCGGGCGCGCGCCGCGATCGCGAAGGGCTCGGCGCCCTGGTTGCCGCGGCGCAGAGCGGGCAGTTCGACGTCGTGCTGGTCGACGACCTCTCCCGACTCGCTCGCGACAACTACCTGATGCTGTCCGTCATCGCCGAGCTGCACTTCGAGGGCGTGCGCGTCGTGTCAGTGGCGGACGGGCTCGACAGCGAGGACGAGGAGGCGATGCTCGGGATCCGGATCCGCGGGATCTTCAACGAGCTCCAGCTCCGCGACCTCAAGAAGAAGACGCTGCGCGGGCAGATGGGTCAGAAGGAGCGTGGGTTCTCGGTCGGCGAGCGGACCTTCAGCTACAAGTCCGTCCCGGTCGGCACCATCCGGATGGACAAGAAGGGCCGCCCGAGGCCCGAGGGCTACCGGATGGAGATCGAGCCGCGCGAGGCCGCGGTTGTCCTCCGGGTCTTCAAGGCCTACGCCGACGGGCTCTCGCTCACGCGCATCGTGTGCATGCTCAACGAGGAGCAGGTGCCGGGTCGGATGCGCGCGGCGAAGGGCTGGTCGCCGGCGACCCTGATCCGGCTCCTGGACAACGAGAAGTACGTCGGGCGCTGGATCTGGAACAAGACGGAGAGCCGCCGCGACCCGCGGACGGGTCGCAGGCGTCGCTTCACGAAGCCGGAGTCCGACTGGGTCGTGCAGGAGGACGAGTCGCTGCGCATCGTGCCGGAGGCACTGCGGGAGCAGGTTCTGGCGCGGCGCCAGGACGTGCGGCGGAGCTGGCTCGGCGGCAAGGGCCGGCGCGGCTTCTCGCGCGGGCAGGGTGGTCGAGAGCAGCACTTCCCCACCCACCTGCTCTCGGGCTCGATGACCTGCGGTCGATGCGGAGCGACCATCGCCCAGGTGAGCGGGAAAGCCGGCGGCTACTACGGCTGCCTCGGGGCCGCGAAGAGCGCCTGCGACAGCAAGATGCTCGTCCGGCGGAAGCTCGCCGAGACGATCATCCTGAAGGCGGTGCACGAGCAGCTCGGCCGGGCCGAGCACATCCGATACCTGCTCGAGCGGGTTGAAGCCGAGGTGGCCAAGCTCTACGCCCACATCCCGGAGACGGTCCGCACCAAGGAGGCCGAGCTGGGCGCCGAGGAGCGCCGCCTCACCAACTTCGTCGAATTCATCGGCGAGGGCCGCGGGAGCCAGGCGCTCGCCAAGGCGCTGGTCGAGACCGAGCGCAGGGTCGAGGCCTTGCGCGAGGAGCTGGACGGCCTGCGCCGTAGCCGCGAGAAGGTGTTCCAGGCACCCCCGGTGGAGTGGATCGAGGAACGGCTCGCCGGGATGCAGGAGGTGCTGGAGCGGCGGACGGACCGCTCGGCGCTTCTGCTGCGTTCGTTGCTGGGACAGATCCGTTTGGAGCCGACCCGAGGCGAGATCGGGAGGCCCTACTACCTGGCCCGGACCTCGCTCGACACCCTGGCGCTGCTCGCGCCACTCCCGGGCCAGGACAGCCCGGAGGCCGGTTCGAATTCTTTGCGATGGTGGAGGCGGCGGGAATCGAAAGCGCCGCCACCGCCCCTAGATCCTAGAGTTTTCAGCCACTTAGGACACGCCAGGGTGGAGTGCGGCTGGAGTGCAGCTCCTACTCGTCGTCGGTCCCTTGCTTCTCCACTTCCTCGCCGTCATCCGAGCCCTTCCCTTCCAGGCCGAAGCGCTGGATGGACCCGAATCGCTGCTTCGCAGCACGCACGTAGCGCCGGGTCGAGCGGATGTCCTTGTGATTCAGATACTCCTTCAAGTCAGCTTCCGCGCCACCCGCTGCGATCACTGCGGTTGCGAACGAGTGCTTCGTACTTGCGTAGGGAGGTACCCGTCTGCCCAGGGCCTTGTCACACGCCTTGTACCAAGTCGCTCGTAGCCGGCTCTCCGTCCAAGCCTTCCGTGGGTTGTAAGCATCGGGGTTCTCGAAGAGCAACCGCTTCTGGAGGATCTTTGACTTGGGCACCCACTTCTCGATCCACTCGGCCAGCTCATCATCCACCGGGATGGTCCAGCTCGATCGGGTCTTCGTGCCGCCTACTCTCGACGACGCTTTCCGTCCCTTCCTGGCCCGAGCCAGGGTGAGCATACGAGCCCTGCGATCGTAGTCGCTGGCGAGGATCTCGACCGCCATCCCCGGGCGCGGTGCTCCGAGCCGCATGGCGAGAAATACACCCCGTTTCCGCTCGGGGATCGCAGCGATCACAGCATCACGCTCATCGAGAGAGATCACCTGAACGTCCGGCTCGTCCACGGCCGGCCACGGATACCATCCAAGGGGGCGGATACGGCGATCTCGGCGGCTCGCCCACACCAGAAAGCTGTGAAAGGCCGCCATGATATTCTGCCTCGTCTTTCCGCTAAGCAGCTTCCCCTTGGACCTGCCGCCCTTCACCTTCTGGGTAGCCAGCCACCGCTCGAAGTCCTCGACGGTCTCCTCATCTAGGTCGTAGAGCGACTTTCCCTGCCACCATTGAAAGTACCCGGCTCCACCATCTCCGAGCCACCGGTCGATGTCTCGGACGTAGTTGCCGGAAAGATCCCCGCTCTCGACCTGCTCGTGGAGACGACCGGACCACTTTTCCATGCGAGACAAGACGTGGCTGTGCTTTCCCGCCGGAAGGAACTCCAGAACAACATCTTCTGGGCTCCGGCCACCGTTTTGGATCTCGGAGTTGATGCGAGTCAGGATGAGCTGGGCAGCAGCCTCGGAGTCGAACGGGGCACCCTTCCCCCAGCCGTAGATGTACCGTGTGCCCACGGCACGCTCGACCGACCTTCCGAGGTCGATTCGCCACCGCTTGCGGTAGGGAACGACCTTTCCAATTCCGCCCTCGCTTGCCATCCCGGAGACGATACCAGCATCGTCTCTCTTTCCGAGTAGCGCGTTGAGCTGATCCGGGCTGATTGATCCGAGGCCACCGTTTCGCGAATCGACCTCTGTCTTCTTGGAATCCTTCTGGCGCGAAGCCATGACGTACCAGTCCTTCGAGAGCACTGGTCGCCTAACATTAAGGCAAGGATCTCCTCGCCCGTACACGGACTTCCGCCCGCGCCCATCTCTTTGCACCTGGGCCGTTTCGGCGCTTCGTGCCCCAGGTGGGGGCATGAGTCCGATGGATTCCAGGGCACGGCTCCGCTCTTCTAGATGGAACCGTGCGCGGCGCGGCTGACGACTTTCTATTCAGTTTCTCGCCCGCATCGAGCGAGCGGCTGAGCTTAGTGACGGCATTGGACCCGCGAAACTTTATCCGCGATGCCGGTTGGTTGCCGTCGTATTCATCTGAATCTCAGAAGCTTTCGCGGCACGGCCGACGAAAGGACTCTCTAGATCGACCTCAGCTTGTCGTATCTGTCTCTTCGCCTGCGCGGTGTTGCGCCTTCTGCGCAGATGCGTTCAGGCGCATGTGAAGCGCCCGTACCTCGGCCCGATGAGCCAGTGCCATCGGCCGATGTGCCGGGTCTTCAACGTCAACATCTATACAGTGCTGCTGGGCCAGTGCGTAGTTGACAATATCCCGTTCGGGAGTGTCGCTGCACAACCTTTCGCCCAGCTCTTGAGGTGAAATCTGAGAGAGTTCCTTGGAGCGCTCCAGTTCATGTTGAATGAAGAACTCGGACTCGTTCAAGGTCATTCCTCGGGGCTCTCTTGAACACGTTGGGCATTTCCTCGACTCACTCACCATGTCGTACAGCTCACTCCGAATTTCCTCATCGGAGAGTCCGAGCATCTTGTGTCGGACTCGGCGAAAGGGACCCAGGTAGCTCGACTCCTCTGGATCTTCCTCCGTCGTCAGCTTGGCGATCGCGTCACACGCTCGCATCCAGCCCTGATCGGCGAGATACGGCTCGCAGCCTTCTGTCCAGGCAGAACGAATCTCCTCCGGGACAGGCGGCTCATGGCTCATAGTGGGGTCATAGACAGGCCGCGAAGTTCCCTCTCGCAGCCATAGGCGGTACCAATCACAGAATTCACACTTCATTGTCTTGCTCCTTTAGCTCCCATCAGTGGAGAGCCACATCCGAAGCCCAGTCGCGTGGGACATCCACTCGACGGCCCTGCGGAACTTCTCTTTCTTTAGACTTTGCGGTCTGGCCCTCACCCCGCCGAGCACGAGCCGCCGGCATCGAAGTCCATGCAACTCTCGCCATATGGGGCGGGGTGATGCGCTCTGATTGCGCATCGAGGAGGAAGCCCTCCTGAAGCCGAAGGGGCGCACTCCAAAGGTCGCCTGCACACAAGCTGCCGGTCTCGGATCAGCGGCCTGGGCATTGAGCTGAAGCTCCTGGCACGCGAACGCGGCCGCTACCCCGTGCAAAGGGTTGCCCTGCGGCCCAGTGAGCGTGCGAACCGTTGCCGCAAGCGAGGGGCCGCCCGAGGCCAGCCTACGCATCGCCGTCGTGTCCTCTGCGCCTGTCCGCAAAGCACCTCTCCGCAAGGGTGCTCGCACGTCGGAGTTCCGCGTATGGGCAGCTCGATTCGAAGGCTCACGCTGACTTATCGTCTTCATCGTCCCTTTCGAAGTAGCCACACCGCCACCACTCCTTCTCCTCAAACCCGATCTCTGCCGCCGCCCTTCGGCCGGCCTCCTCTACCGCCCCTTCTACGACGCCAACCTCCTCGGAGAAGTCATAGGCTCTGGCCATCACCTTGCTGTCCACCACGTCTTCCCGGAGGGCTTGCCTGATCCAAATCAGAAGCTCAGCTTCCCTGTAGAACCTGTCTCCGATCGCCTCGATCTCCTCTTCTGAGCGCCCGTTGCGTCGAGCCCAGGCGACTGCCCTCGCTTGGGTTTCCTCGCCCGCCCGACTCGCCATGCGATCAACCTTGGCGAACAGCTTCCGGGCTTTCTGCTCTGCTCGTTTGACTCTCTCCAGAATGAACTTCTTGCCTTCGTCGGTCAGCTCGTACCCGACCGTTCCTTCAATCTCTCGGATGTACACTTGCGTTCTCCTACTACCCTATTGGTGGGCTCGCTTCTTTCCTGCGAAGCTGCTCCGCATTTCGCTTCTTCCCACTCCTTTATCAAAGGTCTCGATCGGGGCCGAAGATCGGCGTCATCTCGGGAACGCGGATGAGCCCACGGTCTCTCGCCGCCTTAAGCAACTCGCTGTTGGCGCGGCTTCGTCGGGCGGAGGCCCTGTAGACCCGCTCCCCAATCAGCACCTTTCGTTCCACGACGCCCTCTCTGACGAGAAGAGCGAGGCGGGTCGATGCGGTGCTTGCGGCTACGCCGGCTTCTTCGGACACCCGCTTCTCTGTGATCCAGAAGCCCTCGTAGCGCCAGAGCACTGCGAAGATCTTTGCTAGCGATGGCGTGACCGAGCCAACGCTCCGGTTGAATCTTTTGTTCATGAACTTCTCCTCCGTCCGACCTCTACTCCAGCGGACTGCTCGAACAGCAGTTCCCTCTATCCCTTGTTCTAGTGAGCAGAGGCGAGGCAGCGATGTGGCTAGCCAGTGCGGAGAAATCGGGATGAACTTCGGCAGGTTGGGTCGATCTTCGCCGGTGGGTTGCGCACCTGAATACTCAGCGAATCGGGGGGATTCGGGCGCTTCCTATGGTCGCTTGGTGTCGCTGCGGCTGTGGAGAGGCGCTGCGACCCGCTTCAGCGAGAGCGCCAGCAACATCTCGCCAGGATGAGCACTGTCGCTGCGCAAGAGATCCGCCAAGTAGCTGTTTTTCTTGAAGGATTAATTCAGCCCGGAATCGCTTCTTCTCTCCGTATTACCTCTACCTATGGACACTTACGTTCACCAGTCCGCAGGAGGAGACAGATGAGCAAGCCACCAGAAGACCTTCGTGCCCGGGGCGAGCGACACGGGTCTGCGAAATTGTGCGAGAGCGATGTGAAGGAGATCCGTCGTCGTTTCGAGGCGGGCGAGACGTTCAGAGCGTTGGCCGACGCCTTCGATGTATCCGAGTCCTGCATCGGGCTCGTGCTGCACCGACGTACCTGGGGCCACGTTGAGTGACTCGCGCGCCACAGGAACAGGTCAGACGCGACGGACGCGGTGGACCTAGTTCGCCGGCTACAACCAGCGAATAGGATAAAGCAGTTAGACAGAGGCCAAGGTGGCCGACCCCGGCGGTGCCAGTTCTACGGAGCATATGAGGTCATCGGCGGCTTCAAATGGCAGCGACCATGTTCGTTGTAGTGGTCGAAATCTGTCCCGGAGCCAGAGCTAGAGACACTCCCTCCACAGGAGGATTATCATGAACAGTATTGACTACACTGAACCGGCCGAAGCCGGAGCCAACGCTGGAACGGGTCCATCCGAACCACCACCTCATCAGCTCACCGAGGCCAGGGGATTCCCGGGTCATCCCAGTCCACCAGAACTAACCCGTGCCCGGCTTGAAGGGTCTCCAGCTCCACCCGGCCTGAGAGGCTCGCTGGCTCCGGCTGGCCGTGCTGGTTCCGGCTGCCCTGAGGTTTATTCGGAGGGCTCAACCGGCAGCACGGGTGTTTCGAGTTCCGGCTCCGGCGTCCTCCTGGCTCCTGATCCGGGCGTGGACGGGCCGTTCGGGTCAACGGGTCCACTCGGTCCGGGGGGCACCGGGGGTCCGGGAGCCACTTGTTCCACCTTGGGTTCGGGGTCCACTGGGACCACAGGCGCTCCCGGTCCGCTGGTGGTTCCGGTTCTCGCCCTACCAGACAGTCTCAACCTCGACCAGAACCGAAGGGTCTGCTGTGAAGGGCTCGGAGAGCTGGCTCTGGCTGACTTCCTGGCCTGGGAGCTTGATCCGTTCTGGATGCTGACGGTCCGGCCGCCGGACACCTGGGCGGTCGAGAAGATACAGCAGGCGGTCATCGAGGCCGCGAAGCGCTATCGCCGGAAGACTCGGGCCAAGCGCGCCCTAGTAGACGACGATCTCGTCTACTACGCCGCCATCCTGTACTGCCACGAATGGAAGCTCTGGCACGTCCACATCCTGTGCCAGAGGCTTCCCGCCCACAGCCGCACGCTGACCCGGTGCTTCAAGGCCGAGTTCGGTTCCCGCTACGGAGTAGTCGATCTTCAGGATCGCACCGACCTGCGAGAGGAGGCGGCGGAGCGCTCCGGCTGGCTTCAGGAAATCCACGAGGCGGTGGACTACCGGACCTACGTGGCCGGGCGTCGAAACATCGTCGGTCACTACGGCTACGATGAAGAGCAGGCTCTCGACTACCACGTAGATCTCCACAGCCCGCTGCTCAAGCGGCACCCGAAACGAGAGCGGCCAGATGTGAAAGCTCGACCGGAGCCCCTGATTGAGCCTGGGCGTAGGGGTACCGGGTGGTCGCGCATCACCGCTTCACACGCAGCACCACCGCCACCCGGTAGCCAGGAACTCGCGGTGCTTCGGTTGGTCGAGAGCGAAGCCTACTTCCGCAGCCGGAGCGCGTGGCCGCATCCGAGGATCGCTCGGACGCTTCGTGACGATCTAGGTCGAATTTACCGGTGGGACGGCACCTGTAGTTTACCGGTGTACTTGCACGGCCGAGGGAAACCGGGGCGCTACCCGCTGATCGAAGACGTACCTCTGGCGCTCCGAGCGACGGTCGGGCGGGTCTGGCACAACAGGACGATCAGCATCTCCCGGGCCTACATCCGGTTGGACCAGCAGCCCGAGGAAACAAAGTGGGCCTACGTGGAGGAGTTCGGCATCGCGCCCAACGAGCTGGGCTTGGAACCGGAGCAGACGGGCTGATACCGGGCCGAGATTCCGGCCGGAGCCAGAGTCTCCGAGGAAGTCTGGCGACACTTCGATTGGGCAGACGCCAGATTTCGGGACCCCAGGCCAGGGGTCAGGTTAGGGAGTTTTCTCCGTCGAGCGATAGACCGCCGACAACGGTAGCGATGGGCTTTCGGCCACTGGGGCGTGGGCTGTAGCAGGACCAGCGAGGAGCTAGCGGGAGGCGCTGGGAGGGAATTTCTGGGGTCCTTACACAGCTTGATGACCTTCTGGGGATCAGGCTCCAGCCGACCCTTGCGCCGGAGACCTTTTGCGTAGCCGATCCCACTTTTTTCGATCACGAACCAGCAGACCCTCTTATCTATGTGTTGAGCGGCGTCGCACCCCACCGGTGCTGCCCGCTCAGCCATAGGAGGCATCAGAAATGAGTCAGAGGAAGACAGCAACCGGAGAGTATCTCGACCCGCGTGAGTTCGGAGAGCTTCTCAACCTGAATCGAGAGAGCATCTACAAGGCGATTTCGAGAGGTGAGCTTCAGGCCGTCCGAGTCGGGCGGGCGATCCGCCTTCCACGCAGCCAGCTCGATCATCTGGCGGCCGGGCGGACCGGAGGCCGGCGCAGTTCGACTCTCCGCTGCCTCGCGAGGGCGGCAGCGGCGGATGTCGTCCCGGGGCCGGAGGAAATGTCGTGAACTTCGACAAGCCGCCGCAGCCGCCCGGAGCCTCGCGAATTTCGGTCAAGCTGGACCAGTGGGACGAGCTTCGCCTGGACGAGGGCGCGGAACTGGACACCATTCCAATGACTCTCGGTCCGGCCGATCACATGGCTCCACCCGCATCATCAGAGCCGTGGCGAGTCCAAGCTCCCGGGATCGACCCGGGAGGGATGTCATTGGTCTCCAAGCTGAACTGGCGCGTCGCCCCGCGCGGTTAGATGCCGGGCGCGATTCGAACGCCCCCCCCAGGCTCGGAGGCTGCTCGGGAAATCGCGCAACTGCTGCTCGTTCTTCCGCCTTCTAGTTTCCAGCAGCCTCTACCCCCAGGATTACATCCCTGGCATCTCCGTATGTCTTGATCCACATCTCGACCATCTCCTTAGTCTCAGGCCGAATGTTCTCCACATCCTCGTATGGAATACCCCGCGCTGGCTTCCAATCAGGGAACTTGTCCTTCAGGCGAAGATGCTGGACGCGCATTCGGACGAATGGCGTACCGGCCCACACACCTTGATACAGGAGGGGGTTGTCTTCACGAGGGTCCCAATAGAGATTGAAGATCTTGGCCATCGCGGGGTTAACCCCTGGCGGTGGCCAGTGGATCTTCATGTTCTGCTTCACAGTCGCTTTGAGTGAGTCAACCTCGTACAGATGCACGTAGTCTCGGCGTCCGTGAGTATCGCCCTTGAGCAAGAGGGCAGTCTGGTCGATTCCGTCAACGACTCGGTCTCTGGGAATGCCTTTGGTGTTTCCTGCGATGCGAGCGAAGGTCGTGTAGAGATCACTGACGAAGATCATGTCGCCGGAAACCGAGCCCGGCTCGATCACCCCAGGCCAACGCATGGATGCACCTACGCGGTGGCCACCTTCGAGCGCTTGGCCCTTGGTTCCTCGGAACAGCCATTGTGAGTAGCCAGATCCCGGGATCTCCTGCTTCATGGGTCCGTTGTCGCCCATGACCATGACGATCGTGTTGTCTGCGATTCCGAGGGCCTCGATCTCCTTCAGGACCTCGCCGATGTAGCCATCGACCACCTGCATCGCATTGGCCCACCGTCCGCAATTCGGCGTCTGGCACTCACTGTCGTCCGCCGAATTCAGGATGGCCACCGGAATCTGTGGCCAGTAGTTCAGGAAGAAGGGCTTCTCGCCCTTGGCCAACTCGCGCAGTGATGCGAGGGCCTGCTCCTGAAAGCGATCGTTGACCTTCTTGTAGAACTCGATGTCAGGCCGCTCGCCAGACTCGATGCCCCACTCCCGCACCTTGCCGCCACGCTTGCCTTCGACCTGAGTCACCCAGTCGTACAGCCTGAAGGTCTTGTCCAGACCGTAGTCGGGATCGACTGTCGTCGGCGTGAACGAAGTGGTCCTTCCATAGACCTCAGCGTCTCGCGTCAGGAAGCTGTAGGCGACTTGGTTGTGCATCGGGAACGATGCGAAGTCGAATCCCTGGTGCGTTGGGTAGGCTTCCTTGATGTCGCCCATGTGCCACTTGCCGATGTGGTGCGTGGCGTATCCGGCGTCGGACAGCAGCTCGGCGATCGTCACCTCCTTCCTCTGGAATCCGACGCCTTCGGGCGGCGTGACCTTCGTCAGCTCCATCCCGGTGCGTACCGCATAGCGTCCGGTCATGAATGCGACGCGGGTAGAGGTGCAGATGTTCTCTGCATAGAAGCGGGTGAAGGCCACCCCCTCCTTCGCCAGCGTGTCCAAGTTCGGGGTCCGTCCACCACGAATCTTGTTTAGCTCCGGGATTCCGAACTCTCCGAAGCCCATATCGTCAATGAGGATGTAGACGATGTTGGGGTGCTTGCCTCCATTCCGCTGTCGGATCTCCGCCAGTCTCGCGTCGATCTCCTCGTCCTCGGCAGCCCACTGCTCGGCGTACTGGTGGAGAAGGACATAGTGCTCCGCATCGTGCTGGATCGGCTTCGCGTGGCTGTCTCCCGCACACGAGAGGATCACGGCAGTAGCGATCGCGAGGATCTGAATGGGGCGTTGTCCGCTCATCGAGTGTTTCTCCCTGGGGTCCAACGGAGCGTCTCCGCGTGGGTCGAAGCCTTCACGCAACGTCCCGCGCCGGATGAAGTTCGACATCGGATCTGGCACGCCACACCCGGGCGGTGGTTGCTTGGCGGGGGCGACCAGACCCTCCCCCTTCGGGATTGTGCGGGCGAGCCGATTCCCGCACTATCCACATCCAGACGCAAGCGCAGTCACGACTATCCGGATATGGACAAGCGACCAGCAGTGCGGCGTGAACGCCACGGGCCGAGCCGATCAGCCGAGCATGGGGACCTTTGTGCCGAGCTTTGGTTCCACACAACGGACCCTGACCATCTCTCCGAGACGCTGCTTCCGGTCGCCGGGGACGTTCGGCTGAACCCCACCAAGAGCGGCGAGTTTCACGCTGGACTCTCCGCCTTCAGGCTGCCCAATCTCGCCATGTTCTCGATCCAGGTCAGCCCAGCGCAGGTGGTGAGCCCTGCCCCACGAGATTTTCTCGGTATCACGGTGCCTGGTACCTCCCCCATCGAGATCTTTGAGCAAGGCCGTGTCGAACGATTCTCGGCGGACTCGACTCACCTCCTGAGACCGACCGACCCATTCGATCTGAGAACCCCCCGAGACAGTCGGATGCTCGTGGCAAACATCGACATGGGCTTGATCGAAGAGCACGCACGAGGATTCGATGCGGCGGATGGATGGTCCGATCGTATCCAGTCGAGGCTGTCAGCCAGTACGCCTGAGGGATCAAGCGTTCAACGTTACCTGCGCTTTCTATGGCAGGAATTGCAGCCAGAGGGTTCCTTGCTGCGCCAAGCTCGCATCGCCAGGGAGGCCGTGGATACGCTCGCCTCGATGATCGTCGGGGCGTGCGTTCGCGACTGTCGTTCACATGACGCAGCGCCAGCTCACGTCCAGCGAGCGGAGGAGTTCCTCGTCAGCCAGATTGCTGCACCCGTCTCGTTGGCGGAAGTCGCCCAGGTTGCGGGCGTCAGCACACGAACACTCTCCCGTGCCTTCAAGGATCGCCACGGCGTTACTGTCATTGAATTCCTCAAGCAGCACCGGCTGGAAGCGATCCACCGTGATCTTCTTGTAGCCGAACGAGACAGCACATCCGTCACCGAGGTGGCGCTACGGTACGGCGTCAACCATCTCGGTCGGTTCGCAGCAGAGTATCGAAGGCAGTTCGGCGAGAACCCCTCCGAGACGCTGCGGCGGTGACGGATTGCATAAGCGACGGCAAGAGCTGGCCGCGCATCGAGTGGAGCTGTTGACGGGTATGCGAGGCTGGGGCTTTCACGCCCGGTAGCACGTCACGCCATCAAACGGGTCCAGTTCCTCAGCCAGCCACTTCTCGATCTCGGGGGCGTCCGGGCTAAGTTCAGGCTTTGGCTCGAAGTGCTGGCGGTTGAACTGCGCGTAGACGATCTGGTCGCCTAGGGAGAACCCGGATGACGACACCCGTAGGACCCGGTGCCGAAGCACAGCGAGCAGGTGAGCAAGGGTGCCCCGAACCACGTCGCGCAAGAGAAGATCAGTGTCGATCCAGACGGACGAGGTAGAGGTCGGGTCGATGGTGCTCGCGGAGCTTTCTAGATCTGCCTTCACTTCGTTCTCGATTTCCATGTCCGGCCTCTTTCAGTGTGACGACGGGCTGTAGACGTAGGGCAGGCTGATCGTCTCAGCGGCAGCGTGCTTCGCGCGCTCGTCGCGGCGATCGTATCTCGCGGTGACGTTGGGGCCGCTCTCGTGGCCGCACAGCTTGGAAACTACCGAGATGTCTACGCCGCGATCGAGCAACGTCGAGATGTAGGTCCTTCTCATGTCATGCGGAGTGAACGTCGGGATTCCGGCTTGGTCAGCGCGCTTCGCGCAGATCTGATAGATCGCCTCTTCCGAAATGTGGCGCGACTGGATTCGCCCGCCCTTGAGAACCGGACAAACTAAGGGGCCGGGCTCCTCTCCTCGGTATGAGATCCAAGCCCGGAGCGCGTCGGTCGTGCCGTTCTTGAGGGGGACCTCTCGAATGCGCCTCCCCTTGCCGACGACCGTCAGTACCCAAGTGTTCTGATCGAGATCGCACAGGTTGGCTGCTGCGATCTCCGCGCGTCTGAGTCCTCCCCCTGCAATCCCGAGAGCGAGCACGGCAGCGTCGCGCGCACCGGCGGCTGACTCATCACGCTGGAGGACGTGAAAGAGCGCAGCCACCTCGTTCGGCTCTAGCGCCCGACCTCGCAGTACCGACGCTCCCCGGACCGGGCCGAGGTCGGTAGCTCGGTGATAGTCGTCGGCGGTCATCAGATCGAGACGCCATGCCTCACGGAGCACGCCACGCAATGCCGACAGGATCTTGTTGACCGTAGCTGGGCTCAGCGGTCGGCCGGTTCGCTCCGAGGTCGAATCGCGCAGCGCGGCGCGGATGGCCTGCGTGTGCTCTCGCCTCAGAGCCGCCCAGGGCAGATCCTCGGCTCCCAGTTGATCTCCTGTGGCGATCCGCGCCACCCGGTCGAGCGCCTGGGCCATCGCCCTTCGGCTCCCGGCGGCAAGGCCAGCAAGATAGACCCGGAGCGGGTCCTGGCTCGGGGGGTGAGCGGCTGCGACGGGGAGGTCGAGGCCGGCCCCCTGGGGATCATTGCTACTGCGAATCGAAATACTCACAAGCACATAGATCGGCAGCTATGGGTCGAAAGTTGAGGGGATAGGCCCACGGTTCCGGATCGGTCCCGAAAAGCGCTCTGAGGGCCTCCCAGGCCGCGTCAGGGCGCTATTTCTCGTGTAAGATGCTGTTCGCGGGGAGGTTTTGGCGACTGAGCCGGTGAGCCATCGAGCAGGGCTGGGAGGGGGGCGGAATGTGCAGCGAGCGCGGTGGGGGAACCAGCCCAGGACACGGCGAGATCCCCTCCAGGGCACTCTCTTCAATGCAGCCGGGCTGCTGGAGGCTTGATGGCCCGGCTTGAGGATCTCACCACCGGCAACTGCCTCGTCCGGCCCACGCAGTGCCACCTTCGAGTCCATTCACTGGATCGGCGGGCGCGGCCTCAACGCCATTACTCGCGTGTCGGCCGCCGCTTGGGCTCGGTCTCCCGGGCGAATTGCATCGGTCCCGCCCGACTCTTCCGCCCCTCCGTCGTCACCATCACCAGCATCTCAACGGAGCCGCTGAATGACGGATGAACGCAAGGGCAGTGATCTGTTCATTGTTGACAACAGCATCTCCGGCTGGACGGGCCTCCGCTACCTCGAAGAGTGGACCGGTATCGCCAAGAGCTTCGACATCGCCACTGGTTACTTCGAGATCGGCTCTCTGCTGGGACTTGATGGCAAGTGGCAGCAGCTCGAAAAGATCAGAATCTTGATGGGTGACGAGACGAACCGGAGGACGAAGAAGGCACTTCTCGAAGCCATCAAGACGAACGCGGAACAGAAACTCAACGACAGCCTCGAAGAAGACAAGCAGGCCAACCCGTTCCTCAATGGCGTCCCAGCGATCGTAGAAGCCCTGAGGTCCGGGCAGATCGAATGCCGCATCTACAATCGCGACAAGTTCCACGCGAAAGCCTACATCACGCACGCGAAGCTGGACGTTGTGGGCGCACAGGCCCTCGTTGGGTCCAGCAACTTCACTCGCCCCGGGCTCACGCAGAACGTCGAGCTCAACATACAGGTGCAGAGTGGGCGAGAGGTGGCGCAGCTACAGGACTGGTTCGACGAACACTGGGAAGAGGCCGAGGAAGTCACCGGCGACATCGTAGACCTGATCTCGCGCCACACGCACCTCTACACACCATTTGATGTCTACGCGAAGGCCCTTCAGGAGTTCTTCAAGGGGCACGAGCTGACGGCGACCGAGTGGGATGAAACTCGTTCACAGATGTTCCCAAAGCTCGACCGGTACCAGCAGGAGGCGTACTGGGCACTCATGAAGATTGCCCGCCAGCATGGTGGAGCGTTTCTGTGTGATGGGGTCGGCCTCGGGAAGACTTTCGTTGGGCTGATGCTGATAGAGCGACTCGTTCTCCACGAGGGGAAGAACGTAGTCCTTTTTGCACCCAAGGCGGCCAAGGAGTCCGTATGGGAGCCGCACTTGCGCGAATGGCTCCCGCACATCGGCGGTGTAGGCGGTGGCGCAGACTTCAGCAATCTTGCGGTCTTCAGCCATACAGATCTCGGAAGGAAGGGTGACTTCCCCGAGCGATTTCGGCGGATCGCGGAGCTTGCCGATGTCGTCGTCATTGACGAGGCCCATCACTTCCGCAATCCAGGGCGGCGCGCGGCAGACGGTGAGCGCGAGCCATCCCGCTACTACCGACTCTTCGACCTTCTAGACGATAGCGAGCGGCCCAAGACCCTATTCATGCTAACGGCTACGCCCATCAACAACAGATTGGCCGACTTTCGGCATATGTCGGAGCTCTTTACGCGCCGAGACGAGGCGTATTTTGCGCGGACGCTAGGCGTAAACAATCTAAGGGCCCACTTCAACAACATGGAGAAGACTCTACGAAGTGCCGTGGGCCACGACGTTACCGATGTCAGCGAGCATCAGGCCGAGGCCCAGGAGTTGCTCGCCGCCGACCAGATCTTCGGGCAGCTGGTAGTTCAGCGTAGTCGAGCGTATGCGCGGGAGAGTCAGCTTCGCGAGACGGGTAAGGCAGCAGCGTTTCCTGTTCGAAGGCCGCCGCAAGTCGCAGAGTATTCGATACGCCAGACCTACGGGCGGCTCCTCGATACATTCGAGAAGGCATTCGAGAGAGCAAATCCACTCTTTACTCTACCCATGTACTACCCGCTGCACTGGTACACGGGGCCAGACGCGAGCATCGATCCTCTGGAGGAGGGACGCCAGAAACAGGTGATCGGTCTGATCCGTACTCAATTTCTCAAGCGCTTCGAAAGCTCGGTTGCCGCCTTTGAAATGTCCTGTGAGCGACTTCTCAAGAAGCTCCTGGCATTCGTGGAGGTCCACAGCGAGAGCGATGCGGAAAGAAAGCGTCTGGAGAGATGGAAGGCGCAGAACTCGGAGATCCTGGGCTACGCGGCAGAGCGTCAGTACGAGTTCTGGGGCGAAGGCGAAGACGATGCGGAAGACGAAGACATAGTTCCGCAGGAGCTCCTAGACGCCGTAGAAAAGGAGAAGCTGGACCGAGACGAGTTCAATGTGTCAGAGATGCTCCAAGAGAGCCTCCTTGATCTCGATGAGATCGTGAAGTTCCTCGCCGAGGCACGGAAGTTCGAGCCGAAGCACGACGACAAACTCAAGAAGCTCATTCGCCTGCTCAAGACGAAGGAGCTCTCAGATCAAAAGGTTCTCATCTTCACGGAGTTCGCCGACACTGCTCGCTACCTCGCGGCCCAGCTCGACAAGGCTGACGTTGGGGGCGTGGCTCAGGTAGACAGCGCCACGAAGGGGAACCGGGCTGACGTGATTCAGCGCTTTGCGCCCTACTACAACGGGTCCAGCAGCCCGAAACTGGTGGATTCCGGGCGCAGCGAGATCCGCGTCCTGATCTCCACCGATGTGTTGTCTGAGGGTCTCAACCTTCAGGATGCGTCGCGGATGATCAACTACGACATTCATTGGAACCCGGTGCGCCTTATGCAGCGTATAGGCCGGGTGGATCGCCGGATGAACCCAGAGGTGGAGGAGCGCCTCGTGGCTGACCACCCCGAGGTGGCTTCATCTCGTGGAAAAGTGAGCTTCTGGAACTTTCTGCCGCCCGACGAACTGAACGCGATTCTCACTCTCTACACCCGCGTCACCCAAAAGACCTTGCTCATATC
>JAAUYK010072506.1_pt1 | contig 18460 bp, 14 predicted proteins | sample 7278021 | NCBI WGS metagenome assembly JAAUYK01 (sample SAMN14350223, study PRJNA611818) | marine sediment metagenome | isolation source: surface marine sediment (1.8m) | place: French Polynesia: Moorea | collected 2018-08
CCGTCCACGACGATCCGCGCCGGAGCGCCTCGGGGCGGCGCTCCGGGGTCTGGCGTGATCCCCGGATCGCCCTCGACGAAGACGCGTACCAAGGGGTCGAAATCGGACCGACTCAGGCGCGCGAGGAGCCGATCCGTCTCGGGGGCGTCCTCCCAGCGATAGGTGACGAACGCACGCGGCAGCACGTTCGTGTTCTCGAACAGCGAGAACTCCCGGTCGGGTGAAGCGACCGGGCGCAGCCCGTGCTCCCGGGCGATCTCCGCCATGCCGGGCTGGGTGGCGAGCAAGCTCGGGCCGATCACGAAGCGAACCGCGGCCAGATCGAGCAGACGCCGCCGCTCCCAGAGCCGGGGCGAAACCGTACTGCGCTCCCCTCGGCGCGCCTCCCGCGTCAGCTGGAGGGCCGTTCCGGGCAGGACGCGACCGTGGAAGAACATGCGCGCCTTCCGCCCCTGTGACTCTCCGTGGCTCAGGTAGCCGAAGTACTCCGCGTGGCGCGCGAGATTGAGCGGCTCGTAGTCCTCGATCCAGCGCAGTCCGTAGCGGGCCCCCAGCTTGAGGCGATGCTGGGGCCAGAAGTAGTAGCCCGTGACCCGCTCGGATCCGGCCCGTCCCGCCAGCTCGCGAAAGGCCTCCGCCTTGGTCCCGTACGCGGCCGCCTCGTCGGACCGGTACGGCGGATGGAAGGGGTGCGGCAGCGCGACCGACGCGTCGGCGAGCGCGAGTCCGATCAGCGCGGTCGTCGCCACGGTCCCGGCGCGTCGGAACGGGCTCGCCCACGCGAGCGCGACCGCGGACGCTGCGCCCAGCGAGATCCACCGCACAGGCGACGTGGCCCTTCCCGCCGCGCTGTAGGCGAACAGACCGCCCAACACGACGGGGAGCAGGGGACGCAGACCCGGGGTCGAGACGGTCGCCGACGCTTCGTCGGGCCTCCCGCGCTGCCGACCCAGCGCGGCGTCGAATCCGATCGCGGCGGCGAAGGCCATGCAGAAGTTCACGGCGAACAGCAGTCGGCGCGGCTCGCGAAACCAGCCCATCACGGGCAGGGCCTGGTAGGCGGCGTCGAGGCGCCCGGAGGCGAGCGCATACCCGGCCAGCGCGAGGGCGAGGGCCCAGATGGCCAGGGCCCGGCTGCCCCGCGCCAGGAGTGCGACGGGAGCGAACACCAGCACGATCACACCGAGGGAGATCGGACCGCCGCGCAGCGCCCAGGGGAGCTTCCAGAAGTTGGCCTTCCAGCTCCATCGACGCAGCCGCTCGTCCGGGAGCACGTCGGTGAGGCGGTTGGCCTCCTGGGTGAACTCGAAGGTGGGAAGGATCTGCACGGCGGCGAGCGACGCCCCCAGCATCAGGGCGGCGAGCGCGACCGCCCCGATCCCGGCCCACCTCCGCGGTGGCGTCCCCGCGTCGACCAGCAGGGCGATCAGCAGCGTGCCCCAGACGTAGCCGAGCAGCACCGTGGACTGGACGTAGCCAGCGAGAAGACTCATGCCCGCGCACAGCGAGAGCAGCGCGGCCCCCCGGGCTGCACGCTCCCGCACGAGATCCACCAGCGCGACGCAGCCCAGCGGGAGCCAGGCCGCCGCCTCCAGGGCGCTCGGATAGCGAAGCCAGTCGATGCAGGTCCCGCGCAGGGTGAAGAGCAGCGCCGCCAGCGCGGCGGCCGGACGCGACAGGCCGAGTCGGAGGCACAGGAGGCTCGTCCCGGCGCCGATGAGCACCAGGTGCAGGACATTGGAGAGCGCCAGCGCGACGTTGGTGGGAAGCGCCACGTAGAGCAGGTGAGGTGGGTAGAAGACCCCTGCCTGGAGGCTCGCGAGCCACGGAATGCCGGTCAGGTGGAAGGGATTCCACAGCGGAAGGCGGCCCTGGGCGATCCAGCCGAACGTGTTCTCGTAGAGCGGGTAGTAGTAGTTCCGGACGTCGTGCCCGCGGAGCGTGGTGGCCTCGACCGCGTAGACCCGGACGAGCCAGAAGGCGACGACGCACGCGGAGACGCCGACGAGCGCCAGGATCTCGCGCTGCCGAGCTACCGGCGTCGACACCAATCCGCCCCGGGATCAGTGCATCTCGACCGCGACGAGCTTGCTGACGCCCTTGCGCTCCATCGTCACGCCGTAGAGCACGTCTGCGACCTCGATGGTCCGCTTGTTGTGGGTGATGAGCACGAACTGCGAGGCCTCCGCGAGCTCCCGCACGATCTCGTTGAAGCGGCCCACGTTGGCATCGTCGAGCGCCGCGTCCACCTCGTCGAGGAGGAAAAAGGGAGAGGGACGCACCTGGAACACGGCCACCAGCAGCGCGATGGCGGTGAGCGTCTTCTCGCCGCCGGAGAGCAGGTTCACGTTCTGCAGGCGCTTTCCGGGCGGCATGGCCATGATGTCGATCCCGGCCTCGAGCACGTCCTCCGAATCCGTGAGGGAGAGGCTCGCCTTTCCGCCGCGGAACAGCCGCGGGAAGTTCTCGGAGAAGCACTTGCTGACCGCTTCGAAGGTCTCCCGGAAACGGCGCCGACTGGTCCGGTTGATCCGGGCGATGGCGTCGCGCAGGGAGGTGAGCGTGGCCTCGAGGTCGTCCTTCTGCTCGCCGAGGAAGCGGAAACGCTCCGACAGCTCCTCGTGCTCCTCGATCGCGCCGAGGTTCACCTCGCCGAGCGACTCGATCTTCTTGCGCAGCGCTTCGAGCTTCGGTCGGCGCTCTTCGGCCGGCAGGCGCGCCAGCTCGGCGTTGGCCCGGGCCTCGCGCGCGGCATCCGGCGGGGGCTCCTCGGCCTCGCCGGAGCGGGGCTCGAGCTCTCCGGCCGGATCCGCGGCCGAAGAGCTCGCGAGTCCGGCAGACGCAGCGCCCCCCTCGAGCGGGGCGCCCGAAGCGACCTCGGGCTGCAGGGCGGGCGGCCGCCAGCCGGCCAGATCGACCTGCCACTTCTCCCGGACCGATTCGTCCAGGTGCGCGAGCCGCATCTCGCTCTCCCGAAGGCGAAGCTCCGACTGCCCCAGCTCCTCGCGACGCGCGGCGAGGTCGCTGCGGATGGCGCGGAGGCCTGCCTCGAGCTCGTTCACCTCGGCGGCGACGCGATCGAACGACTCCCGCTTCTCCTCGTTGCTGGCGCGCGCGGCCTCCTCCTCCCGCAACCGCACCTCGAGCACCGACTGCGCCCGCTGGATCTCCTCGGCGAGCTCCTCCCGTCGGCCCTCGGCCGACGCGATCTCCTGCTCGCGGCGCGCGATCCAACCCTCGTTCTCCGCCACCGCGGCGAGCGCACGCGCGTGCGTCGCGCGAATCCGATCGCGCTGCTCGGCGCGGCCCTGGTGCGCGACCCGCAACTCCGTGGCCACGGTCTCGAGGCGCGTCACCTCGCGACCGGCCGATCCGAGCCGGAGCCCCAGCGCGTCCAGGTCGCGCTGCCGCGCGCTCCGCTGCTGTCGAGCCGTCTCGAGCTCGCCCGCGACCCGCTGGCGCTCGGCCTCGAGCCCCTCGATCTCCGTCAGGATCCCCGAGCGCTCGGTCGCCCGACCCTCCTGGGCCTCCCCCAGCGCCTTGAGGCGCTCGCGGGTCCGCTCCAGGTCCTTCTCGTGATTCGCGACCGCCAGGGCGGCCGTGTGGTGACGATTGCGCAGGTTCTCCAGCTCGTCGGCAGCAGCCGAGAGCGCGTTCCGGGAGCGCGCGTGCTCCGCTTCGAGCTCCGCGACCCGCCGGGTGAGGGAGTCGACCTCCGACGTGAGGTCCCGCACCTCTCGCGCCCGGGCGATGAGCCCGCCCTCGCCACCCTCGCCGCCGCGCACGATGCCGTCTCGCGTCAGCAGGTCTCCGCGGGGCGTCACGAACGTGGCCGGAGGCCGGACCTTGCCGTAGACGCGAAGTGGCTCGCGCAGGTCGTCCACCAGGTTCACGTCGGAGAGCAGCGTACGCGCCAGGCCTTCGAAGCCGGGACGCGCGCGGACGCGCGGGAGCAGCGGCTCGCCCATCGGGACGAAGCCGGTCGACTCGGGCTGGGGAGGAGGCGTCGCGAGGAAGATGCCTCGCCCCGCATGGGCGGCGTGCAGCGCCTCGAGGGCAGAGACCGCTCCCTCCACGTCGTCGACCACGACGGCCTCGGCCCGCTCTGCGAGTACGGCCTCCACGGCTCGCTCCACGTCGAGATCGACCTCGAGCGCGTCGCGCACCAGACCGTGCAGCCCGAAGCGGCTCCGCGTCGGCTCCCCCTCCGCGAGCAGGTACCGCGTTCCCGCACTCACGTCCTCGGCGCGCTCCAGGACCTCGCGCAGTGACGCGAGTCGGGCCCCGCGCCGCTCGGCCCGGGCCCGCGCCTCGCGCAGCCGCTCCTCCGCCTGACGCTCGGCCGTCACGGCCTGTTCGTGGGTCTCCAGCGCGGTGCGCACCAGACTCATGACGCGATCGCGCTCGGCGAGCAGATTGCGAAGGCCCTCCTCGAGCGCGCGTTGCTCGCGATCGGTGCGCGTGGTCTCGGTCTGACCGACCTCCAGCACCTCTTCCGCCGTGCGCATGCGCGCGTCCTGCTCGGCGCGCCGGTCCTCGACGCTGGCGAGTCGATCCTCGCAGCGCGCGATGCGCGTGAGGACGTCGACGAGGGCCGCACTCGAAGCGTCGCGTTCGGCCTGCAGGCCGCGGAGCGCCTCCTGGGCGGTGCGCGCGGCGGCCTCGGCCCGCGTCAGCGTCTCCTGCTCCGAGTCCACCGCGGTCTCGAGCGCGCGGAGCTCGTCGCCGCTCTCGGCAGCCTCGCGCTGCCGCTCCTCGAGCTGCTCTCGCAGCCGATCCAGCTCGGACCGGCGCGCCTCCGCCGTCTCGGCCAGGCTCTCGCGCTCGCGGCGGCCGAACTCGATCCGACCCTCGCAATCCTTGATGTCCGTGCGCAGCGCGAGCAGCCCCTCGCTCCCCTGGCTGAGGGTCTTCTCGCACTCGGCGAGCTCGAGGCGCTTGCGCTCGATCCCGAGCTCGCGCTCTGCGAGGTTGGTCTCGAGCCCGGTCGCGGCGTCGCGCAGCCCCTGGAGCTGTCGCCCGGCGCCATCGATGACCTCGCACAGCTCGCGGCGATCGTCGGCTGCGAGGGAGAGCTCCAGGATCCGCAGGCTCTCCCGCAGCCGCTTGTAGCGAGCCGCCTTGCGCGCCTGCCGCTCGATGGAGGAGATCTGGCGGCGGATCTCGCTGAGCACGTCGTTGACGCGCAGCAGATTCTGCTCGGTGGAAGCGATCTTGGATTCCGCCTCGCGCCGGCGCGCCTTGTACTTCCCGATGCCGGCCGCCTCCTCGATCAGGATGCGGCGCTCCTCGGCCTTGGCCGACACGATCTCGGCGATCTTGCCCTGCTCGACGATCGTGTAGCCCTTGGTCCCGACCCCGGTGTCGCGGAAGAAATCGTGGACGTCGCGGAGTCGACAGGGTGTCTTGTTGAGTAGGTACTCGGATTCGCCCGAGCGGTAGAGACGCCGCGCGATCTGGATCTCGTTGAACGCGGCGAAGGCCGGGGGAGCGCTGCCCTCGGCGTTGTCGAATGTGAGGACCACCTCGGCCATGCCGACGGCGGAACGCCCCTCCGAGCCCGCGAAGATCACGTCCTCCATGCCCCGGCCCCGGAGCCGGCGCGGAGACTGCTCTCCCATGACCCAGCGGATGGCGTCCACGACGTTCGACTTGCCGCAGCCGTTGGGCCCCACGACGGCCGTGATCCCGGGCTGGAAGCGCAGGGCCGTCTTGTCCACGAAGGACTTGAAGCCGTTCAATTCCAGGGACTTGAGTCGCACCGTGCCTCGATCCACGAATCCACTGGGGCGCTCGCGGGAGAAACGCGCCGCCGGAGTCTTCGCCTTGGGGGGTCTGAGGCAGAGGGGGGTAGCGGTTGTTTACCACCCGCCCCGGCCCGAGTGCAAGGCCCTTCGGGGAATCGGCGACCGGGGACCTCGTGTGGCTTCGCGAGAGCCCGGGGTGTCGGGACGCCGCATCGCTACGCCAGCGCGGCTCGCGGGTGAAGTGGGTCCGGCCGGGGCGTGGGTGGACTTCGAGGAGCGCCTGGTCTGGTGCTTCGCCGCGCTGCCAGGGAGACGCGCGTCGTCCGTCCGCGTGCGTCGGCTGGGGCGCGATGCGCCTCATCGTGTGACGACCGTTCTCGTGGGGGCGGGTGGGGGGCTGCCGACCGACGACTGGGAGGCGGCCCGGATGCGAAGAGCGGGATGTGCTTCGGAGCGGACCCTCGGTGAGATCGCCCCCGCGGACCCCCGAATAGCCGGACGTCGGAGGAGGGAGGTTGCCCCCCGCCCGCGCCCGCTCGGTGCGTGCGTCTGGCTCAGGCGCCGACGCGCTGCAGGGCCTCGGCGACGGCGTAGCGGGCGCGCAGCGGCTCGGCGCGGCCCCGGCGTTCGGCGGCGACGATCTCCCGAACGCTCTCGACGCAGCGCTCCAGATCGTCGTTCACCACCGCGTAGTCGAACAGCGGAGCCGACTCGAGCTCTCGGCGCGCAAGCTGCAGCCGGCGCCCGATCTCGTCCTCGGAGTCCGTGCCGCGGCCCCGGAGACGCTCCTCGAGGACGCGGAGCGAGGGAGGCAGCAGGAAGATCAGGCGGGCATCGCGCCGCCGCTCGCGCACCTGACTCGCGCCCTGGACCTCGATCTCGAGCAGCACGTCCAGGCCACCCGTCAGCGGCTCTTCGATCGCGAGCCAGCTCGTGCCGTAGAGATGACCGTTGTATTCGGCCCACTCGAGGAAGGCGCCCTGCTCCACGAGCCGGCGGAACTCCGCCTCCGTCGCGAAGTGGTAGTCGACGCCGTCCCGCTCCCCCTCCCGGCGCGCGCGCGTGGTGTGGGAGACGGAGAACACGATCCGCTCGTCGCGCTCGACCAGCTGGCGGCAGACCGTCGTCTTGCCCGTGCCGGAGGGCGCGGCGACCACGAGGGGCAGACCGGGCTGCGGACTCACCGCTCGGCTCCCGAGAGGTCGTCCTGGGTGAAGCGCGCAGCAATGGTCTCGGGATTGATGGCCGAGAGGATGACGTGATCGCTGTCCGTGATGATGATCGACCGCGTGCGGCGTCCCTGGGTGGAGTCGACCAGCTTGCCGCGACGCGCGGCCTCGTCGCGCAGACGCTTCATCGGCGCTGCCGCGGGAGGCACGATGGCGATGACCCGAGTGGCGACCACCAGGTTGCCGTAGCCGATATTGAGCAGCGCGCGACTACTCAACGTTCTGCACCTGCTCGCGAAGCCGCTCGAGCTCCGTCTTGAGCTCCACCACGGAGTGGGCGATGGGCGCGTCGCCTCCCTTGGAGCCGATCGTATTGGCCTCGCGACCGAGCTCCTGGAGCAGGAAGTCGAGTCGGCGGCCGACCGCGTGCCCGGGTTGGGCGTCGCCGAGGATCTTCCGGAACTGCTCCACGTGGCTGCGGAGTCGCACGATCTCCTCGGTCACGTCCAGACGGTCGGCGGCGTAGACGACCTCCTGATGGAGCCGCGCTTCGTCCAGGATGCCGACCTCGCGCTCGAGCTGGGCGGCGCGCTTTCGCAGCCGCGTGCGCGCCGCCTCCTGCACGGTGTCGGCCCGCCCCTGCAGCGAATCCGCCATCTCCGCCACACGAGCCAATCGGGAGCGCAGCTCGCGCTCCAGGGCTTCGCCCTCCTGGATCCGCATGGCCTCGAGGGACGAGAGGGACGTGTCGAGGGCGCCGAACAGCGCGCTGCGCAGCTGCTGCTCGGGAAGCTCGGGCTCGGAGAAGCGAGCCACGCCCGGCAGGGAGAGAAGCCGATCGACTTCGAGCGCGCCGGCGATACCCGTCTCGGCTCGGAGCTGCTCGGCGGCCCGAACGTACTCCCGGGCCGCGTCCAGATCGACGAGCAGCCGCGGAGACGGAGTTCCGCCCTCCGGCGCCGTGATGGTGAGATCGACCTTGCCTCGGGCAAAGCGAGCCTGGACGCGTGCACGGATCTCCGGCTCGTAGGCCGCCAGCGGCCTCGGAAGCCGCAAGCGTACGTCCAGATGGCGTTGGTTGACGGAACGCACTTCGATCTGGAAGGTTGCGTCGTCGACGCGGAAGTCCGCGCTGCCGAAGCCGGTCATGCTCTGGATCACGTGGCGCCCCGGGCCGCCGCGATCGCGGAGGGCAGCAGCGCCTTGACCTCCTCTCCGCTCGCCGTGGCGGTACCGACCTTCTCCACCACGACGCCCGCCGCCGCATTGGCGATGACCGCGGCCTCCAGCAGGCTTGCCCCTGCGCGCAGCGCCAGGGCCAGGGCGGCAATGGTCGTATCGCCCGCCCCCTGGACGTCGAAGACCTCGCGCGCGACGGTCGGCACGTCGATTCCCGGCCCGTCGCCCTCGTAGATCGACATCCCGTCTGCGCCGCGCGTGACCACGAGCGCTCCGCCGTCGATCCGACGGCGGAGTCGGGAGACGGCGCGGTCCAGGTCCTCCCGGCTGCGAATCGCCACTCCGGAAAGGGCCTCCGCCTCCCGCAGGTTTGGTTTGAGGAGCGCGGCGCCTCGGAAGGCCGAGGCCTCGGACTTCGGATCCACGACGACCGGGATCCCCCTGTCGCGAAAGCGCTGCATGGCCGAGCCGAGCAGTCGGCGCGAGAGCAGCCCCTTGCCGTAGTCCTCCACGACGACGCCGTCCACACGCTCGAGGCTGCGCTCGAGTGCGGAGAGCAGGCGGCGGCTGTCCGCGGTGGGCAGCGGCTCGTCGGTCTCGCGGTCGAATCGAACGATCTGCTGGGTCCGGGCCACGACCCGCGTCTTCCGTGTCGTGGTTCGTTCGGCGACCATGACGACGCCCTCGGGATCGATGCCCAGGTCCTTCAGCATGCGCACCAGGCTACGGCCGGCCGCGTCGTCCCCCACCGCGGCGCACACCTCGACGTTCCCCCCCAGCGCCACCACGTTGCGGGCGGCGTTCGCGGCGCCCCCCAGCATGAGCGTCTCGTCGACCACGCGCACCACGGGCACGGGCGCCTCCGGGCTGACACGCTCGACTTCGCCCCAGACGTACTCGTCGAGGACGAGATCGCCGAGCACCAGCAGGCGCACTCGACAGAAATCGTCGATCAGCGACTCGAGGCGCGCCAGCTCAAGCATCGAAGGACGATCCCCACTCCCGCCCGCGGCGTAGGGAGCCGGCCGACGGCTCGGAAGCCGCGTCCACGAGGCCCGACGCCGTCATGCGGTGGAGTCCCACCGATGAGGGGCACCCTCGCAGGTGCCAGACCAACACGTCCCGGTGGATCTTCCAACGCGCGCGGTGCCGCGCTCCGACGGCCGCGAGCGGCGCCTGGCTCAGCACGTAGAGGAGGGACTTGGCGAACTTCACCGCAAGCAGAACTCGTGCCGAAGCACGACCCCGGAACTTCCGGTAGAAGCGGTACAGAGAGCGATGGTACTCGATCCGGGTGAGAGCCGGGTTCTTGCGCTTGCTACTGGCGCCGGAGACGTGGAGGACCCGGGCCCTCGGCACGTGCGCGATCTGCCAACCGCGACGCCGGGCGCTGCAGCACCAGTCGGTCTCCTCGAGGAAGAAGAAGTAGTCCTCGGGCAGGGGCCCCAGATCCTTGATCAGGTCGCCTCGCGCAAACAGCGCGGCACCCGCTACCGCCTCGACCCGAATCGGCTCCTGGCCGGCCCAGCGTCGGGAGGGAAAGCGTCGCCGGAACAGGTACTGGAACACGCCCTTCGGAACGAGCTCGGTCGCCAGGGCCGGCACGTTGTGGAAGGAGTTCTGACGGCTGCCGTTCGGGTGGAGTAGCTGCGGACCCACGATCCCCACCTCGGGGTGCGCGTCCAGGAAGCGCACGCAGTGCTCCAGGGAATCGCGCAGCACGCAGGTATCGCTGTTGAGCAGAAGGACGTGGCGGCCCCCGATCGTTGCCAGGCCGACGTTGCATCCGGATGCAAAGCCGAGGTTGCGGGGCAGCTCCAGCGTGCGGACCCACGGGAAGCGCGCCCGGACGGCATCCACCGAGCCGTCGCGGGAGCCGTTGTCCACGACGATCGTCTCGGTCTCGATCCGGCCTCCGTCTCGGCGCGCGCGCACCTCCTCGTCGATCGAGTCGAGGCACTGGAGCAACAGGTCCCGCGTGTTCCAGTTGACGATGACGATGGAGAGATCGAGCAAGCCGCGGGCCCCTCACCTTGGCCTGTCTTGGAACCACCCTGGAGCGATCCGGATGCGGGGGGGGACCGCGCTGGATAGCATACCTCTCCATGCGCGTGCCCCGCACCCTCTCCCTGTACCTGGTGCGAGAGGTGCTCCTGTACACCCTGCTCGGGCTCGCGGCCATCACGATCGTCCTGGTAACCCGCAATCTGCTGCGATTCCTGGACGACCTGATCGGGGTCGGGCTCTCGGCCGGCGAGGTATTCACCCTCGTGCGGCTGCTGGCGACCATGCTGGCCGTCTACAGCCTCCCACTGGCCTTTCTCTTCGGCATCCTGCTGGCGATCGGGCGCATGTCGGCGGACGTGGAGATCACGGCGATGCGGGCCTGCGGTCTCGGTCTGCGCGAGATCACGCTTCCGATCGCAGTCCTCGGAACGATCATCTCGGGCTTCACCTGGTACCTGGTCTTCGAGGTCGAGCACGCCGCGCACCGCGAGCTCCACAACGTCGTGAAGCGGCTCGCGGCCCGCGGCGCCGCGATCGAGCCCGGACGCTTCCGCAGCATCGGTCCACGCGTGGTCTACGTGCGCAGTCGCGGCTCGTCGAACCGGCTGGAAGGCATCATGGTTTCGGATCACTCCGATCCGAACCGTCCCCTGATGGTGTTCGCCGAGTACGGACGGGTCTCGTACGACGAGGACCGGGGGGAGCTGCTCCTGCTGCTCGAGAACGGAGACATCCACTCGGACCCCCCCCACGACGACGAGCGCTACCATCGGATCTCGTTCCTCACTTTCGAGTACACGTTCGAGGTCTCCGCCCTCATGGGCAACGAGCTCGCGCGGCGGCGTCCTCGAGAGATGTCCACACGGGAGCTGCGCGAGATCGTCGCCCTGGCCGAGTCGGGCGGCTCGCTCGAGCATCTGCGCAAGAAGGACCGGGTCGAGTACGAGCTGCAGATCCAACGGCGCATCACCTCGCCGCTGGCCGCGCTGCTCTTCGCCTTCATCGGCGTCCCCCTCGGAATGCGGCGTACGCGCAGCGCAAGGGCGTCGGGAGTGCTGCTGTGCGTGGCGGTTGCCTTCGTCTACTACGCGATCCTCAGCGTCAGTCAGTTCATGGCGCTGAAGCGCTGGGTCTCGGCGGCGGTGGCTCTGTGGATCCCGAACCTGGCCTTCGCGGTGATCGCCTACGTGCTGCTGGCGCGCGCGCGCCGCTACGAGGCCTGAGGAGGGACGTGGCGGCGACGCTGCCGGCGGGGTTCCGAGAGCTTCGTGAACGCGACCGCTATCTGTGCGTGGCCGAGCGGATCGAGCGCGCCGCCCGCGAGCTGCGACTGCTGGAGGACGGAGGGCTCGAAGCGGTGCTTCGGGGCGACGGTGCCCGGGGACGGGGCGCGACCTTCGTGGTGGCCCTGCCCGGATTGGACCTGCGCCTGCACCTGCGGCCCGTGCGCCACGGGGGCCTGTTGGGGGGGCTTCGCGGCGAAGGGCTGCTCGGGCTCGGCCGGCCGCTGGCGGAGCTGCGCGTGAACGCAGAGCTCGCGGCGCGTTCGGCACCGGTCGCCCGCCCGTTGCTGGTGGCGGCCCGACGCGGACCGGGACCTCTCTGGTTCGCCGCCGTGGGGACGCTGCACGAGGAGGACGCCTGCGACGGCGTGGCGCTGCTGAGCGCCGCGCCGCGGCGCCTGGACGTGCTTCGCGCCGCGGCCGCCGTCGGCATCGGGCTGCGGCGCTTCCACGATGCGGGCGGGCGCCATGCCGACCTGCAGCTGAAGAACCTGCTCCTGCGCGAAGGGCCGAACGGAGTGGAGGTGCGCGTGATCGATCTCGATCGGGGCCAGGCTGGCCGTCCACCCGGGCCGCGCCGCCGCATGCGGGAGATCATGCGGCTGTACCGGTCACTCGTGAAGCGGGGCGTCGCGGAGACCGTGGGCGCCCGCGGCTGCGCGCGCTTCTTCTCCGCCTACGTGCAGGACGACCGCGCCCTGCGCCGCGCGCTCCTGGCCCGGCTCCCGTCCGAGCAGCGGCGGATCGCGTTCCACGCGATCGGGTACGACCGACCTCGGCGCTGATCTCCCAGGGCCGGGGCCGCGGCGCCCGGTGGCCTCGGCGTCCGCCTGCAGCGGCCCGCTACCGCAGCCGCGACTCGACCCAGTCGAGCAGGGACGCGGGCTCGTCGACCTCGAGCTGGATCGCGAGGACGTGCACGTCGGCGCGCCCTGCCCAGCCGGGGACGATCTTCACCGCGTCCTTCTCCGTCGTCACCCACAGCGGCGCCTCCTCGGCCAGTCCGCGCAGGTCTCCGGGTCGGTAGCGGTGGTGGTCCCGGAACACGCGCTCCGCCACCACCCGCGCCCCCAGCGACTCGAGCGTCGCGCGAAAGCCACCAGGCCGGGCCAGGGCGGCGAGCATGCCGACCTCGGCGCCCAGCAAGGCGTCGGGTGACACCGCGAGCCCTCCTTGGAGCGGGTGCAGAGATCGGGGCTTCCTGCGCGCCTCGAAGCGACGCGCGTAGGGGGCCCAGTGCCGGGCGGCCTGCTCGTCGGGCTCGGGGAGCGGACCGTCCACGACCCCCAGAGCGTCGGCATGGGCGAGCCCACGCGGCGGCTCGCGCAAGGGGCCCCGGGGCAGCACCCGGCCGTTCCCGAAGCCGAGTCGACCGTCGAAGAGCACGATGTCGAGGTCGCGCTCCAGGCGGTGGTGGTGGAATCCGTCGTCGAGCACGAGCACGTCCGCGCCGAACGCGGAAAGGGCGCGCAGCCCGACCACGGTCCGGTCGCTTCCCACCAGGACCGGAACCCCGGGCGCGTGCGCCGCGAGGAGCATCGGCTCGTCGCCGGCCGTCTCGAAGCGGCCGCGCACGTAGCGCCCGTCCGACACCACGGTGAGGGGCCTGCGCGCGGAGCCGCCGTAGCCTCGGCTGGCGAGCACCACCTTCCGCCCGCGGCGGTGCAGCCCGACCGCCAGCCAGGCGGACATCGGCGTCTTCGCGGTTCCCCCCACCACGAGATTCCCAACGCTCACGACGTGGCTCGCGATGCGGCGGCGGGTGAACGTACCGCGCTCGTAGAGCCTGCGGTGCAGGGCCGCGGCCGCCCCGTAGGCGGTCGCCGCGACACCGAGCGGTGCGAGGGCCAGTCGGCGCGCCCGGGTCTCCTCGCGCTCCTCGAGCCAGCGGACCCGCACGCTCAGCGACCGGCGCGCCCCGGCGGCCCAGCCGACTCGAGCGCCTCACCGATCAGTATCGCCGCCCGCTCGGCGCTTCCCCGATGTCGCTGCAGCGCGTGCCAGCCCGCCTCGCCGCGCCGTCGCGATTCCACAGGGTCCCGCAGCAGCTCGATGACCGCGTCTCCGAGCTCGCGGGCATCGATGAGACGGATCCCGGCCCCACTCGCCTGCAGGATGTCCACCGCATGGCGGATGTCGTGGGTGTGGCGCCCGTAGAGCACCGGGCGTCGCGCCAGGACCGGCTCCAGTACGTTGTGCCCACCGATGGAAGCCAGGCTGCCACCCACGAAGGCGAGCTCCGCGAGACCGTACAGCGAGGCGAGCTCGCCCAGGGTGTCGACAATCAGCACCTCGTCGCGGGCCAACGGCTCCACACCGAGCCGGGAGCGACGCCGCGGGCGGCGCCCCGTGCTGCGCACCACCCGCGCCACCTCGCCCGCGCGCTCTGGATGCCGGGGCGCGATCACCAGTCGGACCGACAGGCCTGCGCGCTCGACTTCGCCCTGCGCGGCGAGCGCCGCGCCCTCCTCGCCGGGATGGGTGCTGCCGGCAATCCAGACGGGCTGCTTCGAGAGCAGCTGCTCCAGGTCTGCGGGTGCAGGCCGAGGTGTCGCCTCCACCTCGAGCTTCAGATCGCCGCTCACCGTCACCCGGGACGGCTCGGCTCCCAGGGAGATGAAGCGCTCGCGATCGACGGCGGTGCGGGCTCCGATCGCGCGGATCCGCTCCAGGGTCCGGGCCGCGAGGCCACCGATGCGGCGGTAGCGGGGATAGGAGCGGTCCGAGAGGCGGCCCGAGACCAGCACCACGGGAATCCCGCGTCGCTCCGCCGCGGCGATCCAACACGGCCACAGCTCCGTCTCGATCAGCACCAGGGCCGTGGGAGCCCTCCGCTCCAGCGCCGCGTCCACGCACCAGGGGTGGTCGAGCGGAGCGAGGTGGCAGGGCACTTCCGGACGCAGGCGACGCATCACGTCGCGCCCGGCGACGGTCACGGTGGAGGTGATCACCGTGTGCCCATCCTTGCGCAGGCTTTCGACGAGTCGCGTCGCCGCCAGGATCTCGCCCACGCTAGCACCGTGGATCCAGACGGCCCCTCTCGGGCAGCGCGGCGCGGAGCCGATCCGCTCGGCGAGCCCGGCCCGCCAGCTCGGCCGCACGGCGAGCAGGCCGGCTCCAATCGGAGCGGCGATCAGGGCGGAGAGGGCTGCCCCGCTATGCCGGAAGACGCTCACGCAACATCTCCGCCGCAATCTCTGCGGCGCGTCGGGCGGCTCCGCCCTTCGAGAGGGTATCGCGCACCCCCGCGAGCCTGGCCAGCTGGCGATCCCGCTCCGGTCCCTGCAGCAGCGCGAGGAGCGCCTCGGCGATCCGGTCCGGCACCGCTTCCTCCTGCAGGTATTCGGGGACGATCGCCTCGCCTGCGATGAGATTGGGCATGGCGAGCGATTCGACCCGCACCAGGCGGCGCAACAGCGCCGCCGTCAGACGATTGCTACGCGCCGCGACCACCAGCGGACATCCGAGCAGCGTCGACTCGAGGGTGGAGGTTCCCGGCTTGACCAGCGCCACGTCCGCAGCGCACAACACCTCGTGGGCCCTGCCGTCCACGAGGTCGAGCCTCAGGCTGGCGGGAAAGCGCGCGGAACGGATGCGCGCCTCCACCAGGCTCCGTTCCACCGACGCGGCAACCGGCAGCGCGAAGTGCAGCTCCGGCGCCCGCTGGTGCAGCACGCGGGCCGTCTCGAGCTGGATCGGCAGCAGGTGGCGCATCTCCGCCCGTCGGCTGCCCGGCAGGAGCGCCACGACCCGCGCCTCGCGAGGGAGTCCCAAAACGGCGCGGGCGGCGCTGCGCTCGAGCCGCGAGGCGCGCAGCCGCTCGACCAACGGATGGCCGACGAACTCGACCGGCAGGTCCACGCCGGCGTAGACTTCGGGCTCGAAGGGGAAGATCACCGCCAGACGGTCCACGCGACGGGCGATCTTGCGGATCCGGCCTCGTCGCCACGCCCAGACCTGGGGAGAGACGTAGTAGAGCGTCGGAATCCCGAGCCTCCGGGCGCGGCGGGCGAAGGGGATGTTGAAACCCGAGGAGTCCACCAGCACCACCAGATCGGGACGCGCCTGACGCAGCGCTGCGGTCATCAGACGCCAGGCCCGGACGATCCGGTGCAGATCGGGAACCAGCTCCACGAGCCCGTTGACGGCCACGTGGCGCTGGTCCACGATCAACTCGACGCCCGCCTTCTCCATCTCCACGCCGCCCATTCCGAGGAACCGGGTGTCGGCCCGGAGTCCGCGCAGGGCCGTGACGAAATCGCCGGCGTAGACGTCGCCAGAGGTGTCGCCGACGGCCAGCAGCACACAGCTCATTCGAGCTCGTCCAGCGATGGCATGGCCTCGACCACGCGCAACGCGGTGCGCAGGGCCGCCACGGCCTCGTTGCCGTAGACGGCCATGCGATCGGCGCAGCCCGCCTCCTCGCCGAGCAGACGGCCGCGCACGGACTCGACAAACGTCTCGAGCTGGCGCATCAGGGCGTCCTCGGGGTCGGTCTTCAACTCCTCCATCGAGATGCGCGGCGGGCTGCCGTCCTCCGAAGACAGCCGACGTACGATCGTCGCCTTCTGTTCGAGGAAATCGATCGAGAAGTAGCCGTCCCGCTGGAACAACCGGAACTTCCTCATGGCCTGCACGGAGACGCGGCTCGCGGTCAGGTTCGCGACGCAGCGAGAGGGAAAGGTGAGGCGAGCGTTGGCGATGTCCGAGTGCTCCGTGATCACCGGAACGCCGACCGCATCCACCCTTTCGGGCTCCTCGCCGAGCAGCTGCTGGAGGATCTCGAGATCGTGGATCATGAGATCCCGGACCACGTCCACGTCCGTTCCCCGGTCCGGAAAGGGCCCCAGGCGGTGGATCTCGGCGAAGCGCGGGGTGTGGATGTGCTCCCGGATCACGCGCATGGCTCCATTGAACCACTCCTGATGCCCTACCTGCAGAACCCTGCCACGACGGCGAGCCAGCCGCAGCAGTGCCTCCGCCTGCTCCAGCGTGGCCGCGATGGGTTTCTCGACGAGCACGTCGAGGCCGTTCTCGAGGCACTCGGCCGCGATCCGATGGTGCTCCACCGTCGGCACCGCGACGACGGCGGCGTCCGCGAGGGGCAGCATCTGCCCCAAGCGGGTCACGTACGGCACGGCCAGCTCCCCCGCGACCCGCTGTGCGCGCTCGGCGTCGAGATCCACCACGCCGGCGAGGCGCAGCTTCCGATCCCGCTGCGCCAGCGTCGCGACCTTCTGGGCGTGCCGGCTTCCCATGTGACCGGCGCCCACGACCGCAATGCGCAACGCGCTCACGGTCCCCCCGCGGCTCGCTTCGGATCGACGCCCACGAGGACGATGCCGTGCGCGTCCGCACGGGCCACGATCGCATCGCGATCCAGCACCACGGTGGCGCCCGCCTCGAAGGCCAGCGCCGACGCCCGCGCCTCGATCAGCACGTCCGCGGTGTGCGGTCCGATCACCGGTACGTCGAAGCGCGGATCCTGATGGGGCTTCGCGACCTTCACCACCACGCCACCGGCCGCGATCCGCCCCGCCCTGCGAATCGCGGCGTCGGTCCCCTCGATGGCCTCGACCGCCAGGACGGCCCGGTCCCGCACGACGACGGTCTGACCGATGTCGAGCTCGCCCATGGTCTTCGCAATCGGGAGGCCGAAGGCGATGTCTGCCTGCTGCTGCGGTGTGGGCCCGACGGCTCCCAGTGGGCCCTCCCCGCCCAGCAGCTCGGGCACCAGCGACCACTGCGGCAGCAGCCTGATCCCCTGGCTCTCCAGGAAGTCCGCCACCAGTCCGAGGATCGAGTCGTCGCGCCGGTCCGGCAGGCTCTCGATGAGCCTGGCGGCGTCTGCCTCCAGGTGGAGGCCTTCCGGGTCCTCGATCAGATCCACCTTCCCGACCTTTCCGGCCATCACGGCTTCGGTCACGCCAGCACGGCGAAAGGCGTCGATGCCCGCCGTGACCTCTCCCGGATAGATCCAGGTGATCTCGGCGACCTCGGTCTCGATGCGAGGATCCGTCTGACCGCGGAACGCGACGCAGGCGACCCGTCTCCGGGCCCGCCTGGCCGACCGGGCCACGTCGAGGGGAAACACGCCTTGCCCTGCGATCAGGCCCAGGACCTGCGCGTCGCCCGACACGGTCAGCGCGTGAAGCCGCGCGTGGAGCTGCGCAGGAACTCGAGCAGATGCGCCACCTCGCACGAACCCGCGCACTCCTCCTCCACGCGCACGCAGGCGTCCTCGAAGCGGAGCCGCGACTGGAAGAGCAGGAAGAAGGCGTGCTTGATCAGTGCGATGCGCTCCGGCGAGAAGCCCCGCCGTTCCAGGTTGACCCGGTTCACGCCGACGAATCGGGCGCGATCGCCCGCCACCTTCGCGTAGGGCGGTACGTTCTTCGACACCATGGTGTTCCCGGCGGTGAAGGCCGACTCTCCGATCCGTACGAACTGGTGGACGCCCGTCATGCCTCCGAAGACCGCGAAGTCCTCCACGACCACGTGCCCTCCCATGCCCGAGAAGCCGGCGAGCACGCAGTGATTGCCGATCTGGCAGTCGTGGGCCACGTGGAAATTGTTCATGATCAGATTGTCGTTTCCGATCGCGGTGCGACCGCCGCCCGCGGTCGTGCCCACGTGGATGGAGGCGTGCTCCCGTATGATGTTGTCTTCGCCGATGAGCAGCTCGGTGGTCCGGCCTTCGAAGTGGAGCACCTGGGGCTCGACGCCGATCACGGAGCCGGGGTAGATGCGGGTCCTGGCGCCGATCAGCGAACGCCCGGTGATGGAGACGTGGGGGCCGACCTCGACACCCGAGGCCAGCTCGACGTCGCGACCGATGACCGAGAACGGCCCGACCTGGGCGTCGTCCGCGATCTTCGCTCCCGGGTCGACGACGGCCGTCGGATGGATCTTGGCCACGCTCAGCCCTTCTGGTTGTACTTCTCGATGATCAAATCGGTGATGTCCAGGGCCTCGCGCGTGTAGAGCACGCCGGGAGTGTCGCGACGCAGGATCATCGAGGCCACCGGCAAGGACTCCGGTTTCACGATGATCCTGCGTCGCGACACTCCCGGCG
>JAAUYK010033247.1_pt1 | contig 18440 bp, 14 predicted proteins | sample 7278021 | NCBI WGS metagenome assembly JAAUYK01 (sample SAMN14350223, study PRJNA611818) | marine sediment metagenome | isolation source: surface marine sediment (1.8m) | place: French Polynesia: Moorea | collected 2018-08
CCTGATCCGGCTGACGCCCTGCACGAAACGATTCGAGCCGACACCCTAAATAATATTCATCATCCTAAAGTCCGGGGTGTAACTGTCGATAATGAATATGACAGCGCCGTCACACATAAAGAGAAACTTTATCAACTCCCCGCGAGAAACGCGAGGAAACTCCAGAAAGGAAAAACACCATGGCTATGAGCAACGTAACACTGACCAGCGGCATGCGCTCCAATCTTTTCAGCCTGCAGAACACCGCCAAGATGATGGATACCACCCAGACCCGTCTGGCGACGGGCAAGCGGGTCAACTCCGCCCTGGATGATCCCATCAACTTCTTCGCGGCCCAGGGCCACACCCAGCGGGCCGGCGACCTGGCCATGCGGAAGGATGAAATGGCCGAGGCCATTCAGACCATCAAGGCCGCCGACAACGGCCTTACGGCGATCACCGACATGATCGCCTCGGCCAAGTCCCTTGCGCAGTCGGCCTTGGCGACCAACAGCATCACCGAAAGAACCGATCTGGAGGCTGAGTACACCTCAATGCTCGAACAGATTGCCACGGTTGCCGATGATTCCGGCTACAAGGGCACCAACTTGCTGGAATCCGCGCAGTCCATTACCGTGTATTTTGACGAGGACGGCACTTCGAATCTGGTCGTGGCGGGTGTCGATGTCGAGGACCAGCTCGAAGATTCCACCGCTGTTGGAGCATGGAATGACGCCACGCTTACCACGGGTGCCGCCGCTATTCAGGCCAGCATCGACGATCTTGACAATGCCCGCGATGATGTCCGCACAGCGGCCAAGACGCTCTCCGGTAAGTTGAGCACGATCACCACGCGCCAGGAATTTACGGACAAGATGATCAACACCCTGGAAGACGGGGCGGCCAATCTGGTCAATGCCGACCTAAACGAAGAGGGCGCCAACATGCTGATGCTGCAGACCCGTCAGCAACTGGGGACCACCTCGCTGAGTCTGGCTTCGCAGGCCGCTCAGAGCGTTCTAAGATTGTTCTAGTCCACCGGGTTTTAAAGGAATCTATCCTGCAAACCCACGAACCCGGAGAGGGCAGAAGCCATCTCCGGGTTTCCCTTACAAGGGGATAGAGCCATGATTACACCCAAAATTGCAGCCAACCAATCCTTCAGTCAACTTAACCGCGCACACAAGCATGATGAGCAGCAACGCCAGCAGGTTAGCGGACAGGGGCAGACCGAGACCCAGGACATCGATGCCGTTAAAACCGAAATCAGCGCTTTCTCCACCAATCCGATTCAGCAGTTCAATGCCCAGTTCAACGCGGTTGTGAAAAGCATCCGCATTGCCGACCAGGCCATGGCGGAAATAAGCGCCAACATCGAGCAGATGGAATCGGAAGTCGAAATGTTCGTCAAGCACTACCCGCCTTTTCCTCCGGGAAGTGAGGAGCGGATAGAATTGCTTAACCGGTTTTCAGCGTTGCGCAAACAAATTGATCGGCTGACCTTTCCGCCGGATCCCTTTGCCCAGAAAATCATCGGAGATTCGGGCAGCGGCGATGGAACCGATTCCTGGGACATTGAAATTGGCGACAAGACGCTAAGCGGTGCGATTCGCCGTCAACCCATGCATACCGGCAGCGAGGGCCTCAATCTGCCCCCCATGCCGCCCGATGCATCCGACATGGATGTCGTCGGTCTGCAGACAGCCCTGCAAACAGCCGGGCGGATCGTCGCCCAACGCAGAAGCAATTTGTCGGCTGATGTCAAAAGAATCATCTGGCAGTTGGAAAAGCTCGTGTAGCGATGGCGCAGGCCGTTTGCTATCGACACCGGCATTGACAAACATGGGACGTGTTTCTATACCAGCCGTAAACAAAGGTACCGGGGAGATAACGGCCACGACCCCGAAAATCGACCTGGATTAACCCGGAGGAAAACGTTCCATGCCCCTCAAACTGACGCTCAAACCCGGCGAGCGCATGATTATCGGCGGTGCCGTCGTGACCAACGGCGCCGGCAAGACCGAGCTGTTCGTCGAAAACAACGTCCCCCTGCTGCGGGAGAAGGACATCATGGGGGAAAAGGATGCCGACACGATCGCCAAGCAGATCTATTTTACGATCCAGTTGATGTACATCGACCCGGAAAACTTGGTCAGCCATCACAACGCCTACTGGCACCTGGTCCATCAGACCGTCAAGGCCGCCCCTTCGACCGTCGGACTGGTCGACCAGATCAGCGAAAAAATCGTGGCCAACAACCACTACCAGGCGCTTAAGCTGACACGCCAATTGATTGCCTACGAGAAGGAGATAATGGATCGTGTATAGCCATGGTAACGCTGTAAATGCCTACAAACAAGTCGACCGACATACCAATTCGGGCCGGGAGACCGAGGCCCGAGTCTTGACCGAGGCGGCTTTAAAACTCAAACGGTGTCAGGAAAACTGGGACGATCCCAATCGGGATCGGATGTTGGATGTTGCGCTCCGTTATAACCAGAAGATATGGAGCTTGTTCCAGAGTGAATTATCCCGCGAAGACAATCCGCTGCCTCAAAAATTGCGTGTTGATATCCTCAGGCTGGCGGCATTTATCGATAAACGCATTTTCGAAATCATGGCTTACCCGGAAACGGACAAACTGAACATCATTATTGATATCAATCGAAATTTGGCCGCCGGCCTAAGGCGTGCGCCATAGGCCTTTAAAGCCCTACCGATACGCTTCCCTTAGAAAAGTAGGGGAGCGATTCTCCTCCCAAAATACCTTATCGGAAGCCCCGATGTTCGTATCCGAAAACTGATCCGATCGGCACCAAAAGAAAAGCCAAATTAATTGCATACCGCTTCTGGATAGGTGCGATCGCCTTGACCCATATTGATCTGCCCGGCCTCCAGCGACGCTTTCAACTGTAACAAGGTTTCGTCACCTGGGTTTAATTTTTCGGCAGCGTCTAACAGTCGTTGCGAATAGGCCGGATGCCCGGCACGATGCAAACCCTTGGCCAGGTCGCTGAAGGCATAAACGCTATATTGCCAAGTTGGATAATGCTTTAATCCGGCAAATGTCTTCAAGCCGGCAGATACCCCCGAGGCGCAGACTTGGGCGGCCCCGCAAAAAAAGATCGCCGACGGGTAATCCGGATGCCGTCTTAGAAGGTTGCAGAGAATCTCAGCCGAACGATCTGCATTCCCTAGATATAATTCGCTGACACCCAGATTGAGGTGGCCTTCCTTGCGATCGGGGTCGGAATCGACCGCATTTAAGGCAGCTCGATTGGAATCCCAATACTGACCGGTTTTAATGTAAAGCGCCGATAAATTGGTCCATGCTTTGGCATTCGATGGTTCCTGCGCAAGCAAACGCCGCCACAGCGTGATGGCTTCTTCGAAATGATCGAGTTCAACGGCTTGAATGGCCAGTTCGCGTAACGCCTTGGGTTGATCATCATTTGCTTCAAGCTTTTTTAAACCGATCCGATAATAGGTTTCCCCTTTCGATTGGGCATTTTTGCGGTTCATTTTTCCATAGTGATGAATCGGAATGGATGCCTGTTTGATTCGATAGCCCGCCTTAGCGATGGAATGATCGACAATTTCGTGAACCGGAAATTCAAAGCGGATCCGAAAATCGTTGGGGAACAGCCGCACTTTTTGGCTGGGAACCCAACCGGTTGATTTTTCTTCGGCACCGTAAACACCATCATTGGCAACCCAGCCGTCCGTATTGAAACGATTCATGTAGTTGCGCGTCACCATTGAAAAAGCGACTTTTCGCGACTTGGGTGCTTTGATCATTGCACGCAGACGACCATAATCTTGAGTGGCAATGACTTCATCCGCATCCAGAACCAAAACCCAGTCGCCGTTGGCTTGCGCCAGGCTGTAATTGCGCGCGGCGGCGAAATCGTCGATCCAGTCAAACTCGTAAACCCGGGCGCCGAAAGCGGCGGCGATCGAGCGTGTCTGGTCGTCCGAGCCCGTATCGACGACGATCATTTCATCAACCACAGGTTTAAGGGATGAAAGGCATTGCGCCAGATATGCTGCTTCGTTTTTGACAATCATACACAACGAGAGGGTCGGCGTCTGATCGGCCTTGATTTCGCTGGGGCCTAATTTTTGACGAACCGCCAGTGCGGCATCGAGAAGCCCTGGTTCGATGGCATTTTGAACCAAAAGGGTTTCGATGAGTCCCATGGCGGATTGGGTTCGATCAATTTTCAAATAGAGGTCGATCAATAAATGGATGCCTTTGCGAAATCGCGGATATCGGCGGATCGCATCTTCGAAAATAGATGAGCCCCTAGCGAATGCTTCGGTCTTGCATAGCGCCGCATGGTAATTAGCGGCTACGTGCGGTGCGGTTGGTGATAAGACAAAACCCTTTTCAAAGCAATCCAACGCGCGATTAAAGTCACCAACCTCCCAATGGATCATACCCATGTTGGTCCAGGGGTCACCCCAGTGCGGGCTTTTCTGCGCAGCGCGGTCAAAGCGTTCCGTAGCAGCTTGAAAATCGCGACGCTCAAAAGCCAAAAAACCGCTTAGATTGTGAGCATAGGCATTGTCGGGTGTCTTCTGGTACGAGGCTTCCGCAAGTTCGGCGGCCATGACGAGATCACCGTAATACGCGAAAAGGTTTCCAAGCGTTGCCAGGGTGGCACCCGGAATGTTTTTGTGGGTCATAATCGATCGGACCTGCTCGGGAATATCAGCGTTGGCCTCGACCGACAGAATCATATCGGTCATATGGTGGTAGGCCTGCCAGTTGTCCGGCTGGATCGCCAGAGCCTTTTGCAAAGACCGCCAGGCATCTTGCCAACGGTCTTGCAAATGCTGGTCACAACTTTTTTCTAGCCATATGGCACTTAATGCTCGCGCTTTATCCGGTGAGTCGGAGCCAATGGCCTCGTAAATCGCGGTGAAATGTTTTTGATCCAACACGAGCATCTCTTTGTTGGACCAGATTTGCGATGGTTCGCGTTTCCCGTTGGGGGTAAAAACGATGCCACCGGAAATAAAATTACGATAGCCGGCCAGTTTGTGGCGGTAGCATAAATCCTGAAGGCCCACTTGAAGGGTGTGATATCCGTCCTGGAATCCGCCAATTTCTAGAAAAGCGTTCCGGTCGACGAGGAAACAAAAGGGCTCGACGGTTGACGTTGGAATGAGTCGATTGCAAAAGGGTTCTCTGAGGATATTAAACCCGTCCGAATCGACTAATTCATCCCAACGCTGAATCGGTGATTTGGCGAAGCTCCCCATCGGTCCCGAGACGCCAGGCCGATCGATAAATTTTCGACTTTGTATTAGATACTCTAACCAGCCATCAAAGAATGAGAGATCATCCTGGACAAACGCAATCGTATCCGCTGCCAGCGTTGCAATGATCGCGTTTATCTGACGGCCCGGCGACCGATCGAGGTCCATGTAAATTCTTTTAAACGAACCAGGCGATTCTGACGAATCCGGCGCTTTATGGCCTTTGACCGGCGGTTCCAGGATGATGATATCATGAACATGGTTCGAATCGATTTTTAGCCAGGTTGATAGGTGATCATATGGCAAATCCCGATCTGGACCGGCAAAGATAACAAGCGCAACGGTCTTTTGCGGATGCGAGGCGTCGATGACTGTGTCCGGGCCAACGTCTATATGGCTGCCTCCGGTTTGATCCTGCTCCTTGCGCTCGATGGGATGACTTGATTTTGGGCCAATCGATCTTTCGATCTCCGATAGTTCGCGGTGCGGTCCAAATTGGTCCACAAAATTTTTTATTTCGGCCAGCGCTAAACGATGCGCTTCATCTTTGATCAAGGCATCGATATACATTAAATGGATTTTTTTGCAATGAGGATGGGTGCGGCCGATCTTTTGCAATATCGGCAAGGCACGCGTGAGACTTTGCGTGTCCACTATGGCACTGTAGTAGGCGTCGGCGACATGCGGTGATGTCGGTGAGAGTTCCAGGCCTTTTTCCAAGCAGTCTAAGGCTTTCGATTTTTCGTTTTGTTCCCAGTGCAGTATACCCCGATTGGTCCAGGGATCGCCCCAGCGTGAATCGTAATTGGTCGCCTTTTTAAAATGATCGGCGGCCATGGCATAATTGCCCTGGCGATAGGCAAGGACCCCTTGCAGATTCCAGGCGCGCGCGCAGTGCGCATCTTTATTGGAGGCCTTGTCGGCAAACTTGGCTGCCAAGTTCAAATCCCCCGCGGCCTCAAATCCACTGCCAATCGTTGCCTCCAACCATGCGGGAAGATCCCTTCGCGCAATTAGGGGCCGCAGATATTCGATAAGCTCAGCTTCTTTGCCCGCGTGGATAAGACAGTCAATCAATAGACCGTAGGCTTCCCATGGCTCAGCTTGCGAAGTGATTTCCGCTGTCAGAATAGCTTCCGCATCATCAAATTCCTCTCTTGCGATAATTGCGGCCACCGGTAAGCGGTTGTTGTTTGCTTGGTGACCCGTAGCGGTATTCAAAGAACCAAGTGCCTCGAAAGGTCGACGGATGATTTTATGTTGCCTGGCCGCCCGTTGATACAGACTAAGTATTTTGCGGTTCTCGTCGATTTGACGCTCGCGGTTGCGATGCTCGATGCTTTCAGGCGATCGCAGATAAAGTCCCAGGAATTGCGGCATATGAAAAAAGTGATGGGTTTGTGAAATGCGGAGCCAAAATTCATAGTCCCCGGACGTCACCATCTGGGGATCGAACAACCCATATTCGTCATGCACCGATCGGCGCCACATGGGTTGCGGCCCCATGAAACAGCCCTTGAAAAGAAGATCGTGGCGATTCCAATCCAGCCAATTGAAGGCACCGACCGGATTGCAATTCGCAAAAGATTCATTTTCCGTTTCGGTTATCAGACAATCCGCATAAACCAGAGCGATATCCGGGTGTTGGTCCAAATACGACGCCATGATTGCAAAGGCATCGGTTTTGTGTCGGTCGTCCGCATTGGCGTTGGTGATATAGCGACCGCGCGCCACCGCAATCCCGCGATTCCAGGCGGCATAAACGCTTTCACGCGCGGTGCGAATATAACGAATATTTCGGTAGCGCTGCTGATATTTTTCCACGATGGCCGCTTCATTTTGCTCGGAACCGCTGTCGATAATGATAATTTCGATTGAATCGGCAATCGTTTGGGCCATCAAATCCTGAATGCAGCCTTCGATGAAATGTTCGGCGTTGAAGGTGGAAACGATCGCGGAAACAAGTATACCGGTAGAGGCCGAGGGAATCTTGACATTCGCCGGGGCCGTATCGGAGCCCTGATTTTGACAAGCGATGATGTTGGCAATCGACTGGCGGGCCTGCTTCTGAGTCGGGTCAATCATGAGGACGTAGCGATAAAACTCGATGGCATCATCGTGTCGTCCAAGTTTGCAACAGTCGTCCGCAATGCGGCTGAGCAAGTTCATATCGCGCGGGTTGGTTTTCAAAAGGTCAATATTGTGCGCTAAATTGAGAGCCGCCCGATTGTTAGGGGCAAGCGTATGATTATCGGAGCCCTTGATGGCTGCCGTACCAGCTGAAACATGCGCGGAGTTGTCTGCAAGGGCAGGGCCATTGGCATCCAATTCAGCCGCGTTGGCGAAGTGATGATTTTCCGTCCAAGATTGCCGATGCCAATCAATATCCCAAATATCAAGTTCACGGAAATAATCTTGGCCGTATTGACCGAACCACGCGAGGATCTGCTGGCGGCGCCATTGGTCAGGCAAGGCGAATACCGATGCATCAAAAAATTCGTAGTCACAGAACCATTTGAATGGCGCTTCGCGCAGGCCTAAATCCGTTTCATCTTTGCTGGGCGCGTATAATTGATTGATATCCGTGCACGGCTTGTTCGGTTGCCGGATTCTTTCGAGACAGCGGTACCAGGCTTGTTTGATCAACAGATTCGACCAGTTTACAAACTGAAAGTGCAGGACGCCGTAATTGTATCCGCGGATAATATGCTGTTGGCCCTTCAATCCAGCGGGGGTGCGGCCGGTATGGATAAAGTCCGAACAATAGACGCTTTGGGCGTCATCGGCAAAAATGAAAGGCTTATAGTTGTTGGACCAAACGGAATTGTCATAACGGTAGTTTAGGACACTTCGCCATAAACAGATCCACGCTAAACAGATACTGTCTCCGGGATTGAGTGCCAAAACCTGATTGCGCAGGAGATTGTTGTGTTGAAGATTGGCGGTGAACATTTCATCGGCATCAAGCACAATGAAATGGGTGCCGTTTAGTTTGCGTCCCATGGTCAATAGCAAATTGCGATCACCCGGCTCATCCCGGTGCCAGGTGTCTTTGGTAATTATTTTCGCGACATTGCATTCGCCACGGAGGGATTTAATTATCGCTACAGTCGAATCATCAGAGGCATCATCCAGAACGACAATCGCATCCGTAAATCGCGCAAGCGCTTTGAGGCATTGGGCTATAATTTGTTCTTCATTGCGAACGGTGACCAATCCAATTATTTTTGAACGCCTTGGTTTTTTCGATTGGGTTGCATTAGAGGTGGTCGCCGCCTCCGGTCGCTTGTGTTGCGGCAGACGACCAAAAGCGACCCCGGCACACGGGTATTGGGAGGTCAGCCGATCCCAAATTTTAGTCGCATGGGTCCCACGAAAGTCTGCTCGTAAGTGTTCATATTGTGAAGAGATTTGCTGAACTTGGGGATCGTGGTTGACCGTTTTGGATTTGACGACTTTTTTCGTAACGCGATTCAGGACCTGTTTGGCCCGCTTGGAATCATACCGGTATCCGCAAAAAGCGGAGAGTTGTTGGAAGACTTTCAGGGGATCTTGCACGAGATCTTCATAGCAAACAATCATCTTACGTTGCGTAAAAGTTTCCGTGTAGATCCATTTCGTCAAATGGGATCCATAAAGATCGGTCCATTGTAAGATTGTGTCCGGGTCATCGAAATTTTGATTGTGATATTTGATCTGAGAAAAAACCGTATCGATCGGATCTCGATATAAATAGATCACCGCTTGTGATTTTTCAGACAAGGATAGGTCGTGATCATGCCAGAACAGAAATTCGTCACCCTCGTGTTTAAAAAAGGAGCGCGTTAAAAGGGGGCGATCAAAATAAAGCTCGCATAACATGCGCAACCAATGACTGCCGGTGCGGGGAAAACTGATCAAGGCGATGCTGTTTTCTCCCCGCCGATAAGCATCAATCACGGCTTCACTGCCGGTCCATCGATAGCCTGTGGGGGTGTTGCCGATGATATTCTTGACCGATCGATTTGGCAGACTCCGGAGATTTCGATGGCTTTGATTGCCAACCGGTTTTGATCGTGAAGATTTTGGAGATTTGATGGCACGACCGTCAATCAGCGCCTTGATTTCAATCTCTTGAAGATGGCTTAGACAATTGTGATCGGACGTTGGAAGCGGATAGAAAAGAACGTTTTGCTTTTTGGTAAGTTTTTCAATTAGATTACGATGCTGATCATCATCAATCTGATTGCCTTGTCCCCAAATGACCGCGAAGGAACTATCGTTTCCGGAAGATTGTAAGATCGGGCTTAGATCACCCGAATAGCCCAACTCGATGACGCGGCGCGCCAGTGGGCAGCGCAGTCGCCAAGTTTCCCCGTATTTTTCGATTAATTGGCTGTCGACGTTCAGATCCAATTGGGCTGAAAAGGAGACGGCACGTCCATACGCTAAGTTGGCCACCAATTCCAGAGCGGCTGACCCGCCTGAATTTGCCCCGATGACGGTCACATCCGCTTTGGCGATTTGGCGCATCTCCCTGACGGCTTCGATTAAATTGGCCGTTTGACCGCGCCCCAAACTTAATTCTTCAGAATGGAGATACCATTGATTTTCTGGATCTCTCAAGAATAGACAATTCGCATCGCGATAATTCTTCTGTGCGAAACGACGCCATTCGAATATTTCGCTGTCGAATAGCCGGTCGATGGGTGGCAGACCGGTTAGGAACACATATAGTTTTTGATCTTGCCCTTCTTGAAACCGAAAATAGGGGATTCCTTTAGTCACGTTGGTTTTTTGATTGGCAGGTGCCGATAAGGCTTGAAAGCGTCGATTAATGAAAATATCGTCGGCACCAATACGACCATAAAATTGAAAGCCGTGTTGGTCTAAGAAACGCCGTGTCTTGTCCTCGTTGTAATTATTTTCGATTAGCAATAGATTGAAATGGTATTTTGAAAAATCGATACTTTCAAGAATGTTGAGCTCAGACCCCTCGGTATCGATGCTGCAAAGATCGATATGCGTAATGGCATGTTTCGATAAAACCTCTTCCAGGCGCACGACCTGTACGTCGATTTTTTCGACAGTGCTCTGTTTTGCTACCGGAGAATCCATTTCATTCGCTATGCGTACGCGATGACGATCATCATAATAATCGAGTAGACCGCTGAGTCCCTTCCCATACCCGGATATTGATAGAAAGGGGTGAACTCCTGCGTTTTCGCCGATGGCCACATTTTCACACAGACAATTTCGATTTTGGATCAGTTGGGCATAGGCTTCGGCCCGTGGTTCAATACAAACACCTCGCCAATTTAGGCTTTCTTCAAAGAAAAAGGTATTGCTGTTCTCAATTCCATCGTCGGCACCTATTTCAATGAAGACACCTGGCTCCGTGAATTTTTGAAAGAAAATTTTATAAATAAGCTGGTCTTGTCCATTCTGGCTGTAAAACTTCATGATGACGGCTCTCTATTGTTAAGCTAAATTGTCGGTGTGCTGATGGGAAGTTGGTCGTGATTGAATTGAACGGCATGCATTCTTGCAGACATCAAATCGGAAATCCGGCCGGGGTTGTTGATGCAACAGCCGTCTCGGCGACCCCCCGACCTGATTCTAGGTTAACCACTTTTCAAATGTTCCCAATCGAATTTAAACGCTTGATTCGCGCTTATGGGACAGATCGAACTTGCCATGCCGCCTCTGAATTTTTGATTGATTTTGTGTGACCATACCAAGCGTTCGCGAGCCATCTGGCTTCCTTTTTTTAAATTCCGCATCACATTTCGATAATGCTTCAATTCAACCATTCGAAGTTGGGTTGATCCCAAAGTTTCCCTGATCAATTCGTTGATGCGTTGAAACACAGCCGAAAGATGCGCGGATACACAATTCGTGATAATCCCCATCACGAGCTGAACCAACAAATCAGGATTTGGCCTTGGCCAACCGGTCTCATGAAAGCCTGGCGCCGGGATTATTGTTTGGTCACATTTTGGTTTTGAAGGATCGATTTGGTTTAGGTTCCGATGGTGACGACCCACCTCTTGAAAGACATCGACCAGAAGTCTTAACAACGCGGCCATATTTAGAATAAGCTCTTCGCATTTGCGAAGTCGCTCATGGGTCAAAAGGGAAGTGTCTTTCGTCGCCATGACGATCGATAGATGCCCGAGAATCACCATAAACAAATTATTGAAGTCGAACGCCAGTTCTTCAGCAAAAGTTTGCAAGGGGAACTTCGCATCCACCGATAATTTGTCTAGTATATCGACCAGATCCTCCGCCATTCTCCCCGCATAGATTTGATTTGCCCCTATGTCGATGCGGATAGGAAGGGATCCGGTGACGGCGCCTGCATTGGCTGGCCAGTTGAAGGCGACATCGGATGGCGGCTGCGTATCCCTATCCTGCGTAACCGGATATAGCGAATCTGCCCAAGTAGACGGCGTGTTTGATTCGAACTGCAGCAGGGTCGCCACCACAGAATGGCGGCCGTCCCCTGAATTCATAATCATCTGAAGGTTGGCAATCGTGTTGGCGTCGATCATTTGCATTCTCGCATGGTTTACAATGTTTCCGAATATGTTAGCAAAAGATGGGCCAAAGTTGATAAATTGCGTTATTGATAACCAATACAGGTAATTGGCAATCTTTTCCTGCACCATGACCCGGCAAAATTTACCACCAGCCAGTTTAGGGCATGGATCGGTAGTCAAGGACTTGACACCCGATCCGTCATCCCGACGGTGTTTAAAGCGCTCCATCGACTCGGCCGATATAAGTTTTGAAGACATCAATTTGAATGTTAACGACAAGTAACCAACAAAGGTCGGTGTCATGGATCACATTGCCAATCTCAGGTTTACACCCGGCCGTCAGATGGGGTTGTGGTGCGGGGATGACGAATTGAAAAGGATCAAGGAAACCGTTTGTCGTAAGCTGCGCGTCGGGCATGATCAACTCAACGAAATCGCCCTTGAGGATATTGAAGTCGAGCGAGACGCTCAGCAACGGATTTTTAGCATGCTCTACGATCTGACCATGGTTGCCGTCGTCAGCGGCGATACTGTCGGCACCAGCAGTGAACACCCGGGTGTGCCTTGTACCGGTTTTTGGATCGAAGAAACGTTGGAACTGATTTTGCATGCTTGGAATGACGACCAGTCGAAGACCATCGTGATCCCTTCATCCGACTGGTTTTTAAGGGAAGATATCATCGTGCATTAATACTTGATGACAAGCGCGTGGGGGGCGGGCAAGGGGTATGCGAAACAAGGTTGATTTCCGTGTGATTTGCGATCGATTGGATGATGGCTTGCTCGTGGTTCAAGACCAATTGGTGGTTTATGCGAACCAAACGATAAGCGAACTGGTCGGTCTTTCCGACAGCCAAATCCGAACGGTCCCCCCCGTCGTTTATCTGGCGATGGATCTCGACGCGGATGAACGTCGTAAACGCTATAGCGCCCATGGTGCCGATGGGGTCGTTGACGAGTCGCGCATCAAAGGTGCCGACGGTCAGTGGATCGATGTCGAAATAAAAGGGCAAATACTCGATTGGCCCCAGGGCTTCGGTGAATTGCTCATCATCCGGGAAATTACGGAGCGCAAGCGAATCGCGGAGGAACTGCGCAACGCCCGCCATTTGGAATCGATTGCGGCCCTGTCCGGCGGTATTGCCCATGACTATAATAACCTGCTGACGGCTATCATGGGCAACATTTCGTTGTGTATGACCAGTCTGCCCGCAGACAGCCCTCAGCACGACTGGCTGGACCAGGCCCAGGATGCCGCCCTGATCGCCAAGGATTTGACCAGTCGACTGATCACATTTTCCAAGGGCGGAACGCCGCAGAAGGAAACCGTGGCACCGGCGGAATTGATCGAGGGGGCCACCGAATTTGCCCTGAGCGGCTCAAATATTGAAGTCCACTACGATTTGTCGAACCAACTCTGGCACATGGATGTGGACCGCATGCAGGTCGGCCAGGCCGTTCACAACATCGTGATCAACGCGCGTGAAGCCATGGCCGAAGGCGGCGATTTGTATGTAAGCGCAAGAAATGAACTCGTAACGACCCAGACGCCAGGCCCGGCCCCCGGACGCCATGTGGTCATATCGATCCAGGACGGCGGTCAGGGGATCGCGCCCGAAATTCTCAGCCGCATCTTCGATCCCTATTTTACCACCAAGGAAATGGGTACCGACCGCGGGTTGGGGCTCGGCTTGTCGATTGCCAACTCGATCATCGACCAACACGGCGGCGCCATCGGCGTCGCTTCGGAAATCGGCATGGGGGCACGGTTCAGCATTTATATGCCGGCATCGGATAATCCGATTACATCCCGGCCAACAGAAGAAATCGGTCCGATGACTGGCGGCGGCCCCACTACGGGACGCATTCTCGTCATGGACGATGAAGAAATGATCCGTAACCTGGCGGGTAATATTCTCAAGCGCTTGGGCTACGAACCGGCCTTTGCCCGCCACGGTGATGAAGCGATTGATCTCTACCGCCAAGCACTTTCCGAAAGCAATCCTTTCGATGCCGTCATTCTGGATCTGACGGTTAAAGGCGGCCGCGGCGGCAAGGAGACCATCCAAGAACTCGTGACCATCGATCCGGCCGTGCGCGGCATCGTTTCCAGTGGATATGCCAATGATCCCGGGGTTACCAATTATCAAGACTACGGTTTCTGCGCCGTGGTGGCCAAGCCTTACCGTATCAAGGAAATCAGTGACCAATTGGAGCGGGTACTAGGGCGGCGGGAGGCACTTGTCGTCAAACGTTCGGAAGCATCCGAATGAAGGCTGCGGCAATGGTTTGCGGAAGGGGCGGGCTGTCGGCACGACATTGACAAGAATTGGATTATGCCGTTATAAATTAAAGAACTTCTAGGCGTCCGTACGACCCGACAATCTCGCGCGCAAGAGCTGATGCGGCCGGCGCCATGTTCACGCTGAGACGGAGAGATAAGTATGCCAGACGGTTTAGATGTAATTGTTGTCGATGACGATCCCGCGGCCTGTCAATTGATTTCCGAAAATGTAGAAGGCTTCTATAGTTGGGGCCAGGTCCGATCTTTTGAGGACACCGACGAGGCCATTCTGTATTGCTTGAGCTGCCGTCACGGTGTCGCCATTTTCATTGTGGATGTATTCCTGGGGGGCCAAAGCGGCTTCTTCTTTTTAGATGCCGTGGAAAAGAAATTCCCTTCGGCCCATGAAGACGCCATTATCGTAACCGGTAATGCCAGTGACGACGTGGTCAACATGTGCATGGCGTCCAATGTCAACCATCTTCTGGAAAAACCGTTGCGGCCGTATGCACTGCAGTTCGCCGTGCGGGCCATTGCGGAGAAATACGTCAATTTTGCCAAACGCTTGCTTGACGACCAAGATTTTGCCCGGAGCATTGCCGGATTAAATTGCTACGCCGGCTGAAATTAAAACAACATGGACGACTACGGTAAAATTTGCGGTAATCGGGTTGGCGAGGCTTTCCAGTATCTCAAGGATAAAGCGGTTCTAATCAAAATCGTCGTCAAAGCGGCCGGGTTTGAAAACGTTACGGTGTTGACCGACCTTGAGCACCAAGGCCGCAATCCGCGTTTCCGGATCGATCCCCCCGAAGAACTGCGTGAGGCCCTAAATCTCACCAAGCAAACCACGCTCTATTTTGAATTCAATGGTGAAGACCAACTGCTCTACAACTTCGAGCTGGCCATCGAAAACTGGCAGGGCGACTTCTGGTTTCCGTTGCCTCCTGAAATCAAACGCATCCAAAGGCGTCGGAATTTTCGATTGCCGGCTCCGATGGGAACTTCCCTTACCCTGCGTCAGATGGTGCCGTCTATCAAGCTGCTTGTCTTGGATTTCAGTCTGGGCGGGCTGCTGTGCATGGTCGAGACGGTCCGCTTGGACAACGACCAACGTCGGCGGCTGTTAAAAGGCCGCACCTTCAACAACCTCGATCTGACCTTCGAAACGGATGAGGGCGATATCATCATCCACATCCTGCGGGCCCGGATCGTTCGGACGGGACGCAATCCCAAGACCCATCACGACCAATATGCCTTCGAGTTCATCCTCATCGACCGGAACGAAGAAAAGAAATTGACCAATCTGCTTTACGGGATGCAGCGTAAGCTGTTGCGCCGGCGCGTGGTGTTGGAGACCTAGAGGCGGTTTCCAATTCTGGATGGACCCCATTTAGGGTTCGATGGCCGCGTTAAGGCCTTCCTTAAAAGGCGCCTCGGTCATCACCGGCTTTTAAGCCCTTTCCCCTGCCGATGCCATGACCTTACGAACATAATTGCGGGTTTCCGGATAAGGCGGCACACCGTTATAGCGCCTGACGGTGCCGGGGCCGGCATTGTAGGCCGCCAGGGCCTTGCGCAGGTCGCCGTCAAAACGATCCAGCATCTTCTTCAGGTAGCGACTCCCGCCATCGATATTTTCCGCGATGGCAAACGGATCGCACACACCCAGTTCGCGGGCCGTAGCCGGCATGAGCTGCATCAATCCCTGGGCCCCGGCGGGGGATAGGGCCCGGGGATTGAAATTGGATTCATGCCGGATGACGCTACGGATCAAATCAGCTGGAAGACCGTAGCGTTTCGAGGCCGTGGCAATGGCCTGCTCAATGGCGCGTTGGCCGGCGGCTTGGCGATCAGCGGCGCGCGTGTGGGCGGCATTGTGAGACCGAGTCCGCCTGTCAATCCGGTTGATGTCTTCAATGTCGGTCGATGGGGGGGCGGTGGGTGCCGCAGACGGGACCGCGGTTTGGGGGCGTTGGTCAATAATGGTGAACGGCGGGCCGGAGGGGACGGCCCGGCGCCGATAATCCTGGATCGTCAGACCCTGTTCGCCTTGGCCGGCTGAACGGTACCCTCGAACGTCAGCCGCCTGAACCAGTCGGCGGAAGGTTGAATCGTTTCGTGGGTGCCGTTTCACCGCACGCGGTTCTGAGCGCCCCTGCCGGTCCCAATAAGCCCGAATCGTTGTGTGGGCGGTGCGAATCAAGCGCTTCTCCTTGGTCAGCAGTAATCGCCGCGCTTAAAACGTTCCATCTCCATCCTTGCCGTGGCGAGGCCTTCCTTGAGCACGGGAAGCAGACCGTCACCGGACGGCAGATTGTGGGCCAGTTGATCCAACTGTCGGCATTGATCCTTGATGTGGTTCAATTCCCGCTCCAGCATTCGCAGGCTGAAGCGTCCGTCACCCAGATGTTTCTGGTAGGTGCTGAGGGCGCCGAGGAGATCTTCAAAGCTATTGACGGCGGCCTGATCCGGTGAAAGCGGCTCGATAGACATGGCACTTAGGGCCGGGGTCTGGGTAAGCGCGAGCGGATTCGAGATCCGGTTGCGGCCCGCGGCCGCTTGCAGGCTTTGATCGAAGATCGCACGGAAGGATTTATCCTCGGCGGGTTTCGTCTTCGGCGTGCGGGTCTTGATGAACGGGGTGGGATGATCATTTTCGATTTTCATCGGCCAAACTCCTTATTGCGTGCACTTGCCGGGTGCTTGCCATGATTGAATTCTGCAAAAACATTTAGCAATCATTATGCCAGGGCAGTCTTTCCACGCCGGATGGATGTATTCTGAATGATGCAACAAGACAGCAGGTTAAGACCTGATGGCATACGCGTTCAGCCGCGATGAAGGCATTGTGGGGCAGCAATTGCCGATTTATAAAATCCAGGCGGCAAAAAATGCCGCCGGCAACAGGCGGCCGAGCGGATATATGCGTGTGCGATCATAAAGGGCGGCAAGTAACGAAACCATATGAAGTGCGGATTGGGATTAACCATCAATTCCCGCGTCATCCGGTTACAGGGCGAATGCCCTGTTTTTGCCTTCTTGTTTGGCCTGGTAGAGAGCCTTGTCGACTCGGGCGATCAATGCTTCGGCGTCGTCGCGGCGTTCACGTGCGGTAACCCCGATACTGACCGTTAGCGAGAGGGTCGGCGGATCGTCGTCTTCCAGGGTGTAACGGGTCTGGGCAATTGTCTTACAAAGCTGATGCGCTTTCTTAACGGCATTGCGGCGCGAAGCTCCCGGAAGGAGAATCACAAATTCCTCACCGCCGTAGCGCGCCAGAAAATCATCGCTGCGGATCATCTGGCGGCACACATCAGCCAGGGCCAGGATGACCCGATCGCCGATCGGGTGTCCGTAGGTGTCGTTGATGCATTTGAAATCATCGATATCCAGCAGTAAGATCGAAAACCTGCCACGCTGAACATCGTTTGGATCCATCAGCGCCTTGATCTGTTCGTCGAAAGCCCGCCGGTTGTAAACCCCGGTCAGCCCATCCCGTATGGATTCTTCCTTGGCGCTCTGCAATTCCGCCTTCAGGGTCGCGACACGCTTGGAAAGACTGGCAATGCGAATCTGTTCGTCTGCCTGTTTGGCTTCAACGGTTGAACGCAAGCTTTGCACCTCTCTTTCGAGGGCTGATTTGATTTTGCGAATGTCATCGAGTCGCGTGATCTGTTCAATCTGTTCGCCTTTTTCCAAAATCTGGCGGTGGTAAGCGTCGTTTTCCGAATTGATCGAAGCCATGGCACGGGTCAGAAGATCGATGATATTGCGAAGTTCGCGATCGCGTTCTTCCAGATACGCTTTCTGGTGATCGATATAGGCGGCAACCGAAGATTTGTGGCGGTTGAAAGTGCGGTTAATACGCTTGGCGCTGGTTTGTTCGAAAAATTGTTCACCAAAACGATCCAGGGCGTTTCGAAACCCCTCCCCATCGATATCACTGATGTCCATCGAAAAGTCTTTGAGGTGCGTCAGAAGGGTTCGGATGACCTGGGCATAGGCGTCGAAGCGCTGCTCAAGATCCTTCAACTGCCTGACATATTCTTCGATATGATCATCGGTGGCAAGGCGTTTTCGTATACCAAACATGGGCTTTAGCTCCTCCCGCCCAGCGGTGGCAGGCTCTCGCAGGCAATCTTCGGAAAACGCAACCGAAGAGGCTGCGCGGGTGCGCGCCGCCTTGGAAATAATTGGCAATTCCGACCTATCTGGGTCTTTGCCTATTTATCGCCCGAAATAAATCCCACTTTAAGTGCGAGGCTCAGCCGGTTGCGGGATGCCGTGTCAAAGCGATGACAGCGCTGCTTGAAATTTGACAAAGCCAGGCCGATCAGGCCGCCGCCGCATTCCAGCCAGGCATCCTGACGGCGCACAGCGCAAGGCGA
>JAAUYK010184065.1_pt1 | contig 18424 bp, 18 predicted proteins | sample 7278021 | NCBI WGS metagenome assembly JAAUYK01 (sample SAMN14350223, study PRJNA611818) | marine sediment metagenome | isolation source: surface marine sediment (1.8m) | place: French Polynesia: Moorea | collected 2018-08
AGAACAGGGCTATTATAGTTCTGGTAAGGTTAATATTGGTTCTCAGGGAGATTTTTTTACAGCTTCTTCTTTGGGTTCTGATTTTGGAGAGTTATTAGCTGAACAGTTTAGAGAAATGTCAACTATTTTAGATAGTTCTGATTCATTTACTTTGGTTGAGGTTGGGGCAGGAATGGGTAGTTTAGCTGGTGATATTCTTAACTATTTTAAAAATAAATATCCTGATTTTTATAAAAATATAAATTATATTATCGTTGAGGAATCTCAAGGATTAATTGAACAGCAAAAACAGAATTTACAGGAATTTGAGCAAGTTAGTTGGAAGTCTTGGCAAGACATTTCTGATAATTCGATTGTTGGTTGTGTTTTTAGTAATGAATTGATTGATGCTTTTCCTATTCATCAAATAATTGTGGAAAATAAAACAGTAAAAGAGGTTTATGTTACTTGGGAGAATAAACTAAAAGAGGTAATTAAAGATGTATCTAATTCTAAATTATTAGATTATTTTCAATTAATTGATATTGATTTGACTACGGATGATTATCCAGAAAATTACAGAACTGAAGTTAATTTAAAAGCATTAGATTGGTTAGAAATTGTTGCCAAGAAAATCACAAAGGGTTATTTATTAACTATAGATTATGGTTATTCTGCATCAAAATATTATCATCCTCAACGCTATCAAGGTACTTTAAAGTGTTATTATAAACATCGTCATCATCACAACCCTTATGTTAATTTTGGAAAACAGGACATTACTACTCATGTTAATTTTACAGCCTTAGAAAAGCAAGGAAACTTGTTAGGATTAGAAACAGTGGGACTAACTCAACAAGGCTTATTTTTAATGGCTTTAGGACTAGGAGATAGCCTATCAGAATTATCTAATGGTAACTATACTTTACCAGAAATTCTCAAACGTAGAGATGCACTCCATCAATTAATTAATCCCACAGGTTTAGGAGGGTTTAAAGTCTTAATTCAAGGAAAACAAATTGATAAAAATCAACACTTAAAAGGATTAAAAGAAAATATTTAGTAATACAATAAAGAAATTATGACTATTATAACCTAGAATGATATGTGAGAAACGAGAATATATCAGCACAGAATACTCTTTTATCCCTACAAATGAATCCTTGTAGGGGTTTAAAACTGTTAAACCCAGAAAGCTCATTTTCTCACAACTGAAACCTGATTGCTATCGTTACTTTACTATTAACATAGTGAGCATCTTGCTCACACTCCTGTGTTTCAAACTTATTTGAAAATTGGTACTATACATTATTTTTAAATGTTTCCCAATAATTGTATAATAGAAAAAGACAAGATTGAGGATGTAAGATGAGTCAATCAAAACCAATCGTTGAAACCATTGTTAACTCTGTGATGGGAGTCAAAGAGACAACATCATCTATAAACTCTCCAAACAACAATCAAGAAATTGATGGGAAAGCAATCGTTACTTATCTATTAGGAACCTTAACACAAATTGCCTTGATGGTTTTTGCACTTTGGGCAATGTCACAAGCTTATAACCGTCTTATAACATACAATATTCCTGATTGGTTGCCAACAGCAATCGCAAGTTTATTTCTAATTTTATTAACTATTCGTTCTCGCTTATTTTCCCCCTTAGATAATACGAGAAATTCAGGAACCTATAAAGAAGTTATTCGACCTAATTGGGCCCCACCTCCCTTAGCATTTCCTATTATTTGGATGACTATCGGTGTCTTAAGGATGGTTTCTTCGCTCTTAGTTTGGCAGGAAATGGGTAAAAATTTCTTAGCTTTTCCTCTAATTATCTATGTCATTCATTTAGCTTTAGGGGATACTTGGAACACGATTTTTACAGTAGAAAGAAGATTTGGCGCAGCAGTTCCTGTTGTAATTTTTGGACCTTGGTTATCGGCAATTATTGTTACTGTAATTTATGGTCAAACAACTACCTTAGCAGGGTTTTTACTACTTCCTTCTGTTATTTGGATAACCGTTGCTTGTGTTCTTGTTTATAGTATTTGGCAATTAAATGGTCGCGAACCCTTCTATCCTACAAAACGAGAAACCATTGAATCATGATCCGTTATTTTTTGTCAGTTCTTTTAGTCACAATTTTGAGCTTTTTTTCTCTCCATTCAATTGCTAATTCAACAGAATTAAAGGAAAGCGATCGCATTATTGACGGTCATTTATTACCCTGTTCTGCTAATGTTGCTTGTGTGGTAAGTTGGCAAGAAGAAAGTCAATTTTACATTGCTCCTATTTCTTACCATATTGAGAGAAATAAAGCCAAAGAAATCTTGTTAAAAGTTTTAACTGTTGTCCCTAGAACTGAAGTGATCGAAACCAAAGATAACTATATTCTAGCCCAATCCAAAGGTAAATTTTGGGGTAGGATGGATGACTTAGAGTTTTACTTTCCTCCCAATTCATCTACGATCAAATTACGTTCAGCATCTCGTAGTAATAAATTTGATTTAGGTTTGAATCGTCGACGGTTAGAACAAATTAGATTAGCCTTAAAAGAACTGAATGTTTAATGTTTAGAGATTTTTTGTCAAAAATATGATCCCCATTATCCCCCTTACAAAGGGTGACTTTTAAAGGATTTTTTCTAACCCATAAACCAGACTTTTCAACTCAGTTACTTTGCGAATACAAAGCAAAACTCCCGCCATATAACAAGAGCGATGACTGGTATCATGACGTAAGGTATAAATCTGTCCCTGTGCGCCAAAAATTACCTCTTGATGAGCGATAAATCCTGGTAAACGTACACTATGAACCCGAATATTATCCCCCACTAAACTACCTCTAGCACCAGCTATGCTTTCTGTTTCCTGGACAGAAGGAGGATTATAGTTTTTTCCTAAATCTGATAACATTTGCGCTGTTTTAATAGCTGTTCCACTGGGTGCATCTGCTTTTTGATTATGATGAAGTTCGATAATTTCAACGTGTTCAAAATATTGAGACGCTTGGATAGCTGCTTGTTGCAATAATACCATTCCGATAGAAAAATTAGGAATAATTAAACATCCCGTACTCGCTTTATCAGCAAATTCAGCTAACTCTTGTAACTGCTTGTCCGACAATCCCGTAGTTCCCACCACCGGACGCACCCCATAAGCGATCGCACTTCTAACGTTATCATAAACACCGTCAGGGTGGGTAAAATCAACCATAACCCCCTGTACTTGTTCCTGAGTTGCTACCACTAAAATGCTTTCTAAATCATCCACTATCGGTACTTCTAACTCACCACATCCTGCTACTTCTCCCACATCTTGGCCACGGTAGTTGGGGTTTTTATCCACGGCCCCCACTAACATCATATCTTCTGCTTGAGCAACCGCTTTAATCACTTCACGACCCATTTTACCAGCAGCACCATTGACAACGACGGGGATAGGGTTTTCGACTGTCATTTGTATTTTTGATCCTTAAATATACCGAGATTTAGTTTCATTTTACCCGAAACTGTGGACTCAAGTTTAAGAAAATAATTAAGAATGAAATGATCACTTATCGCTTTATTTTGGGAATCCTAGTTATTAAAGATAGAAGTATTATCTTTTAACTGATGAGACGATGATTAGTGATGAGTAAAAAAAATCAACAACTTAATCAGATAATTCTTGATGAAATTGCACGGATTACAGAAAATAATTCTGTGAATGGTCAAGTGCTAGAAGATTTCGCTTTTTTTGTGATAAATAATCACAAAAAAGAGTTATCGAAAAAAATAAAACCCCTAAGTTTATCTAACCTCAAGAAAGCAGTTTATCAATATTTTGAGGTTAAGAATACAAAGGAACTTAAAAAGTCAGATGCTTTTAAAATGGCCACCAGTGTCTGGGATAGATTAAACCTGAGTAAACGAGAAAGCTGGGAAATAATTTATCGTAAATTTATTGGTATTCTTCCCGAAGAAGATGGAGAAAAAGGAAAAGACTGCATCAACGGAATTCATCTTTTCAAGTATTTTCGTCCCTATCAAGTGTTTGGACTTGAACCGAAAGAAGCGAGTACCCAAGATATTAAAAAAGCTTACTACCGACTTTCTAAAATTTATCATCCTGACAACCAAGAAACAGGGGATTCTCGCATTTTTGATCGCTTAACCATCATGTATAAATCAATTACAACGGAGTTTAAATAAAATGGGTAAAAAGAAAGAACGGTTTACCATAAAAGATAAAGAACTAGCAACATGGTTTTCTATTCAACTCCAAAGATTAGATGAAATTATCGATTTTTTTGATTCTGATACTAATGACGAATGGGACTTAATTGAAAAGAAAGATTATGTTTTTATCAACAAAAAGATGAAAAGTCGTAATTTTTCTCCTCAAGGTGCCTTAAAAATAGCTGCTTATTTAGAACAAAATGAAAAGAGGGGAATTATTTATAGAATCAGGGATTTTATAACTCAACATGATGCAAGAATTCGTAAATCTATAGCGCGTAAAATTATAACTGAGGAATTAATCGATCATGGTAAAATTATTGTTCATCATAATGTTGCGATGATTCATAAACAAAGTGTCCGTCGAATTTTAGAAACAAATGGTGCAAAAATGAATGCAACTTTTAACGAAATTCAAAAATCCCATTTACCTCTAGAGGTAGATAAAGATTATGCAGAAATAGAACAACAATTTTGGTTTAGTGAAAGGGGAGTTTTACTAATGTCTAAAAAAATGAGTGAAACTTTAAAAAATAAATCAAGACAACAAGCTTGTAAAATTATTTTCGGTGAATTTCCTAAACAATTTAAAACCCTTTCTCAATCATTAGTTAACGAGGTAAAAGATATACAAAAAGCAAAAAGTAAAGCAAAAAGACGAGATCAAAGCACTTGTCAAATTACAGGAAGAAAACCAGCCAATCATGATCAATTTAATCTAGCTGTTCATCATTTATACTGTTCAAAAAAATATCCCCATTTAGCAACTGTCGATGTTAATCTTATTACAATTGCAGAAGATATTCATAAAGAATTTCATGGCTCGTTAGGAGGATTTGATAAACCTTGTACCCTTGATGATTTCCTTGAATTTGTCCATTATTACTATCCTGAGCATGAACCACAATTAATAGTTAAACTACAAAAAGCAAAAAGAGTATTAGGAAACGTGTCATAATATTTTTAGAAAAGTTCTCTGTTTTTTTGAGAATTTTTCTAAAGTTAAGTATAAATTAATTGCTAAGTCATTCTATATTAATCCTTAATTAACCATTTATAGGAATCATCATGATCAGTAATTTTAGTGAGTATACAGAATAAAAACTTACGTAATTTTACTAATTGTCAAATTTATAAAAATCATTAATAATTAATATAACATGCACCATAGAACAAAATCTTATTGTTAGGACATTAATAAGATGTGGAATTTCTAAGGGATGACACTTAAATATATATAAAATGTCTTAACTGATTTATCTACTGTTATCTTTAATGTTTGAGTTTTGAATCCTATCAGTAATATTTACTCTAACCTAACAATGAGCTTTAACACAAACGATCTCGAAATGCAACCGGTAACACAAAATTATACAAAATTATATAATAGAAAACAGAGAAGAATAAAAATCAATCGAGGTAAATTAGTAAAATTAATTTTTAGTAAAGAAAAAACTTGTCCTCCTTGTAAAGCAAAGATTATTGATGATTCTTTTGATGGGTGTGGTTTACTGGTTAAAAGCGATCATAAGATATATAAGGGTCAAAGATTGTTAATGTTAATGGAACAGATTGACCCGATAAAAGCTGAAGTTATCTGGAGTCAAAAATTGAATGATACTGATTTTAGAGTTGGAATAAAATACTTAGGTTCTAAAACATTAAAAACTAAATTATTTTTCCAAAAAACTAATCCTGATAATCGTTGAATTCCTTCATAAGTTTCACCCGATCAGGTGAAGATAACAAGCTTAGATTTCTGAGATGGTAAAAAAGGTAACCAGGTAAGGAATTAGCTGATGACTATTCTAGTAAGATTTACGATTGCTGCTACGATTGTTTTTATTATTGCTGATGTTATACCTTTTCCAAACTATCCTTCAGGATATATTGCGACAACCGTTAATCAACATAATCAAAATCAGAAAACAAAATGATTGAGTAGAAACTTGTTTAATTATAGTTAATTAAAATAAAAATGAGACAAAACTTGCTTCGCTTATTTTTAGGATAGTGAGCAGGATACTCACACTACTCTGTCACAAACTTATTTTAAACAACTATATATAAAATTAATGTCTAAGTTTAGCCATTAAAACAACACAAGATCGCCCATTAGTTGTGTAATTATCGGTGTTTACTTCAACAGCAACATCTAATTCACAAATGGTTTTATCGAGGGGTAAAGAAGTATCAATAACACGATACCAATGCTCCGAATCTCCCAACCAAGGTAATTGAAATTCTAAAGGTTCCCAATAAGCATTAAACATCACATGAAGATACTCTTGTTTTTCAGGATGACGTAAACTAAAAGCCAAACAATGGGAATCATCAGACCAATCTGGTTCTCCTAATTTTACCCCATGCCAACTAATATGAGGATGGTTAGGATTATTATAAGATACCTCTAAACGTTCTTCTTGATTGAATAATTCTAACCCTTGAGTAAAGTAGATCAAACGTCGAACAAAACACCATAAATCATATTCGTTTTCTACTCCATCCCAATTAAACCAACTTAACTCATTATCCTGACAATAAACATTGTTATTACCCCGTTGAGTGCGTCGTATTTCATCACCCATTAATATCATTGGGGTTCCTTGGGAGAAAAAGAGAATGGTGAATAAATTTTTAATTTGTTGCAGTCGTAATGTGTTAATGACTGAATCATTTGTTTCCCCTTCTACCCCACAATTCCAACTATTATTATGATTGTCTCCATCGCGGTTATCTTCCCCATTTCCTTCGTTATGTTTTTCATTATAAGAAACTAAATCATTGAGGGTAAAACCATCATGACAAGTGACAAAATTAATACTGCGATTAATATCAACATCTTCGCGGTGATAAATATCAGGACTACCGAGAATACGACTCGCTAAACGGGGAACCATTCCACTATCCCCTTTAACAAAACAACGCACATCATCGCGAAAAGGTCCATTCCACTCAGCAAACCAGTCTGCTAACTCCACAAATCTTCCTACATCGTATAATCCAGCAGCATCCCAAGCTTCTGCAATCAGTTTTGTCCCTGCTAAAACGGGGTCAGATTCTATGACCCATAAAATATCTGGGGTTGTTCCTCGCAAGTCTTCTAAAGGTTTTCCTGATGAATCTCTGGATAAAATCGAAGCTAAATCAAACCGAAACCCATCCACGTGCATCTCTGTGACCCAATAATTCAAACAATCTAAAATAAAACGGCCAACAATGGGATGATTTCCGCGAAAAGTATTACCACAACCGGCATAATTTTTGTACTGAGAATGGTCTTCTTCTAGTATGTAATAAGTAGAGTTATCTATTCCCCGAAAATTCAAAGTTGGGCCTCTTTCATCTCCTTCTGCGGTGTGGTTAAATACCACATCTAAAATGACTTCTATTCCTTCTTTATGTAACGCTTTAACCATGTCCCGAAACTCATTAACAGGTCCAAGGGGACTTTGATCGGAACTATAGGAACTGTGGGGGGCAAAAAATCCGATGGTACTGTATCCCCAATAGTTTTGAAGTCCGGGTTTGACATCTTCTACATCAAAATAATGAATGGGTAATAGTTCAACGGCCGTTACTCCTAAGCTTTTTAAATAGGCTATTTTTTCCTCTTCAATTAATCCAGCAAAAGTTCCTCTTTTTTCCGAGGCAACCCCAGAGTTGGGATGACGGGTAAACCCTCCAACGTGCATCTCATAGATAACACTTTTAGAATAGGGAGTACGTAAACGGGGCCTTTGGGTCCAGTCCCCTTCCCAATCGTAGGTTTCTGTGTCTACCACCACACCACGTAAGGCTTGGGAACAGTTATCTCCTGGTTGTTTTGCTGCTTCTCGATTATAAATAGAGGACCCGACAATAGCTTTAGCGTAGGGATCTAATAATACTTTTTCCGAGTTAAAGCGATGGCCTTTACTGAGATCAAAAGGACCATGTACTCGATAGGCATAAATTTGTCCTGCCTTCAATCCCTCTACAAAAATATGCCAATAGTAATGGGTTCGATTTTTTTTAGGGTCTAAGGGGATAGTATGGGAAGGTTGAGGGTCATTTTGTCCTGCAAATAATAATAATTCGATAAAAGTTGCTTCTTTGGAGAAAATACAAAAATTTACCCCATTTTTTCCATCTTTTTCTACTGTTGCGCCGATGGGATAACTCTCGCCTGAAAAGGTTTTTAGGGTCATGAGATATGGTTAGGGATTCTTATCTAATATTATTAGCACCCTACCCCAGATTCCTTGGATTATGTTTATTTTTCAGTATGTTTTTAGATCCTTAAGGGCTTGGTTTTCCATACTGTAAGTTCACTGCATTTGCTTTACCAGTAGGGTAAACGGTAATCACGCATAAGTTGTCGTATTCTTGGGAAGAACTAAAGTCAATACTAAAACTATTCGAGCTAATATTGGGAAAAATTGATTCAACATATTGATAATCCTCTTTTTGTGCAATTAATGATGAAAGTTAGACCTATAAGTTTCCAAAACCTTTCTTTTTCTTATTTTTCTTGCCTTTTTTCTTCTTACCTCCCCCATGACCACGAAAACCTGGGGCTGCACCTTGACCAAACATTCCACCCATTCCAGGCATTCCGCCCATACCAGGCATTCCGCCACCCATTCCAGCCATATTTGGCATTCCTCCTTGTCCCATTTGCTTCATCATTGCGCGCATACGGGTAAAGTTCTTGATCAGTTTACTAATTTCTGCTTCAGGATGCCCAGAACCTTTGGCAATACGACGGCGACGATTAGGCGATTTTGCTAATAAATCGGGATTTTTCCGTTCTTCTAGGGTCATAGAACTGATCATAGCTTCTGTACGCTTCAGTTCGCTTTCTCCCTTCTCAATATCTGTGCTACTTAATTTATTCATCCCCGGAATCATTTTCAAAATGCTGCCAAAAGACCCCATATTTTTCATCAGGCGCATTTGTTTGAGGAAGTCGTTAAAGTCGAATTTTGCTTCTAAAATTTTCGACTGCATCTGTTCCACATCGGACAGATCGATCTCCTCTTGTGCCTTTTCAACTAGGGTTAAAACATCCCCCATACTTAAAATACGGGAAGCCATGCGATCGGGATAAAAGGGTTGTAATGCTTCTACTTTTTCTCCAACCCCCACAAATTTAATGGGTTGCCCCGATATTTGCCTCACAGACAGGGCGGCACCCCCTCTGGTGTCCCCGTCCATTTTGGTTAAAATAGCCCCTGTAACGCCTATTTGTTCGTGGAAGGTACGGGTTAGATTAGCTGCTTCTTGCCCGGTCATAGCATCGACCACAAGCAAAGTATCATCGGGGTTGACCGACTTTTTAACACGGGCTAATTCTAGCATCATCTCTTCGTCTATTTGCAGTCGCCCGGCGGTATCGATGATTACTGTATCAATGCCCATTTCTTTAGCTTTAGCCACCCCTTGAGTAGCGATATCAACAGGGTTGGCCTGGGTTCCAAGTTCAAATACAGGAACCTCTATTTGTTCTCCAAGGGTTTTTAATTGGTCGATCGCAGCCGGACGATAGATGTCTGTAGCTACCATCAAACAAGTTCGTTCTTGTTTACGCAAATATAGGGCTAATTTAGCGGTTGCGGTGGTTTTACCTGTTCCTTGCAACCCGGCCATTAAGATCACGGTGGGGGCGTTTTCTGCTTGCGCTAAGGGGACATTACTTTCCCCCATCACCTTGACTAATTCATCATAGACAATTTTTATCAATTGCTGACCGGGGTTAACCCCTGCAATCACTTCTGCACCGATCGCCGATTTTTCCACTTCTGCAATGAAGCTTTTAACCACTTGCAGGTTAACATCTGCTTCTAGGAGGGCGCGTCGCACCTCTTTTAAAGCTTCTTGCATATTGGCTTCGGTGATCTTATCTTGACCCCGTAATTTTTTCCAAGCATCTTCTAGGCGATCGGCGAGAGCATCAAACATAAGGCTTCAGAGTTGTTAAGTTATAATCATCGATTATTTTGCTAGTTCTTTAATTGTACTAGATCAATGTCTTTATTTTTGATAGTGGAAGCGACAGGAAATAATTGTTAATTCTTCTTCTGATCTTTCGTAAACTAGGCGATGCTCAGAATTAATACGTCTTGACCAATATCCCGATAAATTTGCTTTAAGTGGTTCAGGTTTCCCAATTCCATCCAAGGGATCTCTGATGATATCTTTAATCAGTAAATTGACCCGTTTTAAGAGCTTTTTATTATTTTCTTGTAGCCAAAGATAATCTGCCCAAGCAGCTTCGGTGAAAGTGATTTTCATGGTTCAATTAATTTTCTCACAGATTTCTGACCTGATTTAGCTTGCTTAATGGATTCCATCAAATGTTCTGCATTAGCAGGGTTTGATAATAAATATAGGGTTTCTTGCCAAGCGTTAAACTCATCTAAAGACATTAATACTGCTTGTTTTCCTTGAGAATTACAAACAATGGTTGGTTCGACATCAAGAATTACTTGCTCGATTAGTTCATCTAACTGTTCTTTGGCTTGGCTACTCGTAATAGCTTGCATTTGGATTTTATCTACATTCAATATTTTCTATAAAATAACATGATTTACTTGCTTTTTGTTCATCATCAGCAGAAGAATAGAAAAAATTTTTGTCCTAATCTAAAATAAAAAGACTATATAGCACTACGCATTTTGGTTAGGACATTGACAAAACCTGAAACCCTTTTCTGACCTACTTTTGACTTTTGCCTTTTAACTTTCGCGTAGCGGTATAGGTATTATTTAATATTTTTTTCTAAACAAATACCCTTAGCTATTAACCAAGGGTAATTAAATCTAATTTTGGAGTTGAAACTGAAGTTAATAATCAACCAATGGATTAATTATCAATTTTTTTGTGGATAAACCCCACTTAATTGCATGACATCTTCGATAGTTGTACAATAATTTTGTAAACCAAAGCTATCAGGGGTTACAGTATCTTTATAAGTGAAGTGTCGATAATTAATAGAAAAATAGTCCCAGTCTTCCATACGTAAACGAAAAGCTTTGATGAAAAAGTTAACTAAGATAATGTACAAAGTAATCTGAAAATAAATTCTTTTATTAAGATAGTTACAAATTTTTTCTATTGCTTCATTAACGGTTATTTTTTTATTTCCTAATACTAAATTTCTATTGTCTGATTCACTAGGAGTATTTTCTACTAAATATTTAATAACTTGAGCGATATCTCTAGCATGAATATAATGAAAACTACCATCAGCTTTAAACCAACGAATTAAATCAACCCATTTAATTACATCTTTAATACCTCCTGAGAGATGGGAATAGGGTTTGTTGGGTTCACCACCAAAGACTAAGGTAGGAAAAACAGTGGTAATTTTGTTATAAATAGGGAGTTTATACAACTGCGTGTAACATTGATATTTTGTCCTTATATAATTAGTCCCTAATTTTCCTGCTTCGGGTAAAGGTTGATTATTTTTATCTAAAATGCTTGCGGTAGAAAAATAAATAATTTGCTCACAAATCTCAGGATTTAATAGTTTCATTAAACCCAAAGTTTTAGTAACATTTATTTCAAAAGATTCAGTAATTCCGCCCCAACTTGTCGCTGCTAAAATGGCCACATTAACCGTCTTCAAAAAATCACTAAATTTTTCAATATTTTGTAAATCACCAATCATCATATGCACGTTAGAACGACTTTGATAATTAAATTGTAATTTATCAGGATTTCTCACCAAAAAGTAAAGTTCATGACTGGTTTCTTTAATTAAAGCTTCTGCCATATAATGACCAATACAACCACTAGAACCTGTGATAAAAATACGTTTCATTAACACAATATTGATTAAATTCCGTCATCTGATAATACTAACATTAGTCAGGGTATTTTTGATTTATTTAATTGTCCTTCGGAGGGAAAAAGGAATCTTTATAACTTCCTAACTACAATGAATAGTTTTATAGATAACGGCTTGACTATACTAATGTAGCATAATTTATATAATATCCGTTGAAAATATTGCTTTCAATTTCAACAGTGAGGAGATTATGTTAATAATTAAAATATATGAAAAACTATTAAAAGATGGTAATATATATTACTATTTTCTCATTAAGAATAAAGAGAAGAGTCAATCCAAATAGAGAAAAGATTATACAATGGATAATGATTTATATAAAATAAAAACTAATTTATTTTTGTGTTTTATCTGTAGATAAAAATAAGTATTATTAATAGTTAAATAAATCCGGAAGCCCCAACTATATTACTTGCAATTAGTTGGGGTAGGGGAGCATCCCAAAGTTACAAATTGTCCTTGATTGATAATAGTTGATCTGATTAATTTCCCCCCGTCTCCCCGTCAAACTCCAAGAATAAGTTTTTGGCAAAAATGGGATGCTCCCTGGGGTAGTTCACAAAAACCTACTCCCTTGCTATCAAATTACTCTCCTGTTACAGATAAATCTTTAACCCAAACTCTTGGACAAACACCACCTGGAGTAACCTCTGCTTCTGATTCCAGACAGACAATAGACTTCAATAAAGTGAGATAATCTCCTGCAACAGTGGCAGCATCAATACTGGTTAATTCCCCTTTATTCACCAACCAACCATCAAAGGGCAAAGAAAAGGAACCTTGTAGGGAATTTACTCCTGCATGAAGGGCTTGTAATTGGTCAATAAAAATGACATTTTCTGCTTCATCTAGGTTGTATTGAGTATTGGTTTCAGAGTTAGAAAAAACGTGATAAAAATGAGAACCTACTGTAACTTTTGCCCCAATGTTGGCGTTTCCTGTGGGTTGCGCGTTCATCCGTTTAGCTGTTCCTGAACTGTGTAATAATCCTGTTAAAATGCCATCTTTAATAAGTTCAACTCGACGGGTAGGCGTTCCTTCTCCATCAAAGGTTTCTGCCCCAATATTATCAGAATGCAGGGCATCATCAGACAAACAAAGTAAGGATGAAGCAACCTCTTTTCCAAGAGAATCTAAGTCAGAAAGACTTTGTTTATCGAGAATATTTTGAGCATTAAATAAATTAGAAAAGGAACTAATTAAACTTAAAAAGGCTTTAGGAGAAAAAACAATAGTATACTTTCCTGAAGGAATGGTTTGATAATTAATATGACTAATGGTTTTTTCGGTGACTTCTTTTAAACAACCATCAACGTCTAATGTACCTAAACCCCGACTGATTTTCATCGCACTGGCTCCTCTAGGTTTTTTACCTTCTTCTTCTGTGCGACTATAGAGATAGATAACTGCATAAGAACGAGCTTCTTGACGCAGAGAACCCTCACTGTTGAGATAAAATCTTTTTATGTCTTCTTGGGATAAACCATTGTAAGGAACCCCTTGGATAGCAGGATGAGCTTCTAAAAGGTTTTTTTCTGCTTTAATTAAGGTATCTATTAAGGTAGGAACTGGTGCAGGTTCTACTATTTCATCTCCTTTATTTTTAATGCTTTCTTTAGCTTGGGGACTAAATTCTGGAGGATTATTCGTATTACCAAAGCCACTAGCTTCTTTAGCTGTTTCTAAGGCTAACTTTATCCCTAATTCATCTAAATCTGTAGTGCTTGTAACCCCAACTGTTCCCTTTTCATTCCAGACTCGAACAATGACACTAGAACGGTTAGATGCTTGAACTTGTTTGGTTTCTCCCTTATCAACTTCGACACTGGTTTCATCAATAGAAGAACCATAAATATCGTATTTATTGATGCCGAGTTCTTTGGCACTACTTTTGGCATAATTGGCGATGATTTCCGTGTTGATCATGGCTATTTTATCAAACCTTTCAATAATATTTTGAATTATTTTCTTAGGACATTATATACTAATTAGTCCCTTTTTCTCAACCTAAATAAATTCTAATGGTAATTGTCCCCTATTTTTTGAAGCAAACTATCCAAATAATTAGGCTGGTAAATCCAATATAAGTAAAAACTGTAATCCAATCTAAAAAAGTATGAGATATCATTATCATATTTAATTAAACAATAATTTTTAATCTTATCGATGTCAAGAATTAATCATAACATAGATTACTAATCTTATATGCTATCTTACAAAATAAGTTTTTGGGTGAGTATTTAATTCTCTCGGCATAAACTTAAACTTTTCAGTTATAAAAGCTTGATTTTTTAACTTATAGTAATTAGTAATCAGTTTTCAGACAAACAGCTTTCGGGTTTCAACAGTGTTAAATCCCGACAAACATATGTTCGGAGGGACATAATACTGTTATGTCCTGATATATCATTTTTGGTTCGGTTGTCATCACCTAATAGGTAGGTATTTATTATGCTTACTTCTTTTTTTTCTTAAATAGCTTAGTTCTCATTTCTGTTTTAGCTGAAAAAATTAGATAAGCAATTAATAGTGTCACCCCAAGGAAAAAAGAAAAAAGCTCACTATCCATCTAATAACTCTCCGTTTGTTATAATAATAGTATTCTTAGTTTATCGTAATTTGATAGTATTAATCGATTACTAATAACTGGCAACTGATAATTAATACGTGATGACAGACAAATTATCTCCTTGGCGAGCAATTTTAGCTCGCGCCCTTCATCGAAATCGAAGTTTACCTAATGCTCGTTATTTTCAATTAGCAACTGTTAACTATGAAGGAAAACCAAGCAACCGAACTGTTGTTTTTAGGGGCTTTTTAAACAAAACTAATCAATTACAAATGATAACTGATACTCGTAGTGAAAAAATTAATCAGATTCATCATTATCCCTATAGTGAAATTTGTTGGTATTTTCCTAAAACTAGAGAGCAGTTTCGTCTCAGTGGAAATTTAACTATAATTGGTGAAAACCATGAAAATCAAACCCCAAGGTTAACAGTTTGGCAAGACCTTTCCGACTCAGCTAAACAACAGTTCACATGGCCATATCCAGGGCGAAGTTTAACTGAAAATAAACAAGATTTTTTACAAGAAATTCCCTTAGCAAATCAACCTGTATCTAATTTTGTTCTTCTCTTATTTAATCCTGAAAAAGTCGATCACCTAGAGTTAAAAGGTAACCCCCATCAAAGAAATTTATATTATTTAGATAATAAGAAAAACTGGATAAAACAAATAGTCAATCCTTGATCAATGATCAATAATTTTATAAATTACTATTTACTAAAGTAAAAACTGTAACAATAATCAAATCTGAACAGTATTTTTATGCTGATGTAACCCAATTGAACCCAAAATATCCATTTACTGTTTTACATACACCAAAAATATCATTCCATTTTTCAATTAACATTACACAATCTTTGGGTTCAATATCAATTATTGTATTGTCTAGTTGTTTTATCATCGAATAATGTTGCCTTAACTCATCTACGAAAAATCTTGCACAGATCGGCTTTGGACGTAATCCTTGTAGAAAAGTTCTAAATTCATTAACTCTATAGTCGTCTTCTTGTGCAAGCTGAAGAATCCGAAGTTGAAACAAAAAAAAGTTATCTACATCATCTATGTCCGCAGAATAAAAATGTATAATATCTTCACCATTTCCTACAAAATCTTGACTCCAATATTCAAGAATTTGAACTCCAAAATATGATTGTGAAGAAAATTGAGATTTATAGTCCCGACGAGCAAATTTATAAATTATATCGATATCAGCATTTATATTTGTTGTCTCAAAAACTTGTATAATTTCCATTTCTCGTTATCTTAGTAAAACTATTCCTTATCCTTATCCTTATTGGCAGAACTTAAATATTTAAGCTTATATTAAGGGGCAATCGCTCTGTTAGTATAACTTAAACTTAAGTCCAACTATTCGGGTGGCTTTTCCCCTACTGAAATTTGAATTAAAAAATCAAACTCACTTATATTTCACTATAGATCCGAAATTGGTTCTATAAGCTCGATATATGTGATAGAATGGCGAAGAGTATGAAAATAACTGCAAGATTATGGACTTAATTAATATAGCGAACTGGGGTTTAGGATTATTTCTAGGTTTAATGACCTTTTTATTCATCTTTCGTATTGTCTTGACTTGGTATCCTCAAGTTGAGTTGAACAATCTTCCTTGGAAGTTAATTGCTTTACCTACTGAACCTTTATTAATACCGGTTCGCCGTGTTATTCCGCCTCTCGGTGGGGTTGATATTAGTCCCATTATTTGGGTTGGCATTTGTAGTCTACTCAGAGAAATTTTAGTTGGTCAACAAGGGTTGATCACAATGGCTTTGCTTAAGTAACATAGGAAAACAAGATTAAGATAAAACTGATTTAATATTAAGAAAAGTAAAGATAATCCAACTTCTTAAAACTTAAGAAAATTCTTGACGGATATTAAAAAGTGATTGCACAATAAGGGTGGTTGTGAGGAAGTATTTGATACTTAATGTAATGGATTTCCTGATCAGCCTTAAGGGTTGTCAGGCTTCATACAGGCTTATGTTCAGGCTTAAGACTATGGTTAATCCCTTTGAAATAAGCTTCTGTTTAAGTTTTAATCAAAAATCAGAAGAGTTGGTTTAATCAACCGATTTCTCAGTTCATTATCTGATAATTAAATCAACTAGCTGTAAAGACAGCAAATACCTTTTTTGGGTGATATTGTTCTTTCTTCTTACAGTCATGGTGGATTTAATCTAGATACATCAACCGTTTAGGGATTTTTAAGACAGAGAATCATGCTATTTAATAAATCGCTTTTACCCTCACTCACTTATTGTTCTTTATTGTCGTTTAGTCTAATTTTCGGTTTTACTATTTCCAATAATCTACCAACCCTTGCGGCAGAAAAGGAGATAGATAAAAATCAACAAGAATTATTAGCACAAACGGTAACAAAAAATAGGTTAGCCAACGGCAGTTACTTATATGGAACTTCTCGTAAACCTGATGAAATTGGACAGGACTATATGGTGTTTACAGTCCGTCAGGGAGAGATTAAAGGGGCTGTTTATATGCCATACTCGGAGTTTAGTTGTTTTACAGGGACTTTCGAGGATAACCAGATGAAGATGTCGATTATTGACCCTTATGATGGCACTCGCTATAATTACGCTATTGATCTACAAGTTCCTTCCACAGCTTCTACTAATGTTCAATGGGCCGAGGCTGAGTTAGACGGCTATCATCGTATTAATACTATTAGTCAGAATGATCAGAGAATTCTTGAAACTTGTTCCTAAAATCATTAATTTATCTCGACCAAAACTTTCAAAATACCTCGTTTTTGAGCTATTCCAAAGGCTTTAAGTCCTTCTTCTAGGGTATAACGCCCATGTATCAAGGGTTTAACGTCAACCTTTTCTTGTTCCAATAACTTCAAAGCGGGAGCAAAAGGACCGCAACGGGAACCAATAACCGTAATTTCATCCACCACTAAAGCCGAAGCGTCTAAGGTCAATTTTCCTGCGTAGGTACTTTTTAAGACTAAAGTACCACGAGGACGGAGACAAAGACGGGCTAAATCGAACCCTTGAGGGTTCCCTGTACAATCTACGGCAATATCAAAGCTTCTCTCGTTTACATCTGCTTCTAGACCGGTTTGAATACCTCTAGCAGCAAGATTAGCTAACTTTTCCGGGTGACGACCAATTGCCCATAAATCACATCCAGTTAAAGCCAAAGTCTGGGCTACTAATTGTCCTAGCTTGCCATCCCCCACCACTAAAACTCGTTGATTTTCATCAATTCCTATCTGTTCCTGAATTTCCAAAGCAGCGGCTAAGGGCTCAGTAAAAGTAGCGACATCGGTACTGACATTATCAGGAACGGGGTGTAAATTTTGAATGGGTAGGGTTAAATAGTCTGCAAATGCCCCATTACGGTTAACGATACCTAAAACCGTGCGATTTTCGCAATGGGTAGGGCAACCCGCCAGACAAAAACGACAGTGACCACAAGCAGCATTAATTTCACCCACAACCCTTTTATTAAGCAGATGTTGGGGGCCTTTTTCCACAACGCCAACAAATTCGTGGCCAAGAATTCCCCGATAAGGATAATAACCGCGCAATAACTCCAAGTCCGTATTACAAATGCCAGCTTGTAGCACTTTAACCAATGCTTCATCCCTAGTTGGTTCAGGAATTTGAAGATCGGTTTTTAATTGTAATTTCTGCTTTTCTAGCCAAAGTCCTTTCATAATTGGATTGCTAATTTTTAATTTACATCTTTTAACCGTAAAATTAATTATAAGATACTGATAGTTACTTAATTATGTCCTCAACCCAAATTTTTGAACAAGCTATTCTCATTAAGGCCAGTGC
>JAAUYK010183031.1_pt1 | contig 18399 bp, 15 predicted proteins | sample 7278021 | NCBI WGS metagenome assembly JAAUYK01 (sample SAMN14350223, study PRJNA611818) | marine sediment metagenome | isolation source: surface marine sediment (1.8m) | place: French Polynesia: Moorea | collected 2018-08
ACCATCACCGCAGCCGCGACCCGCTTGCCCAGGCGCGTCGTGCGCGCCTCGGCCCGGGGAAGCCCGACCAGATCCTCGGCGACGATCGAGCCGAGGGAGAGCAGGACGGAATCGGCCGTCGACATGATGGCCGCGAGCGCCCCCAGGAACACCAGCACCGCCGCGAGGGCGTGGCCCATCCCGATCTCGGCCCACTCCGCGAGCAGCAGCGGCATCACGCGATCGGCCTCGACCCCGGCCAGACCGTCGAAGCGCGGGATCGCCGCCAGACCGATGAGCGTGACGACCAGGGTCGTGGTGAGGGGCATGAAGGTCATCAGAGCGAAGGAGCGGCGCAGGACGACACCGCTTCGGGCCGCGTAGACGCGTTGAATCGCCTGCGGGTACACGACGCTCGCCAGCCCCATGAGCGCGATGGTGCTCGCCCAGTTCGACTGCTCGCGAAGCCCCGGCACCGCGGCAGCCGTGGGCCGCGCCTCCGTGATCTTCTGGGTGAGGGCCCCCAGGCCGCCGGCCTCGAACAGGAGCCAGCCGAGCAGCGCCGCGAGTCCGACCAGCATCAGCACGCCCTGACCCGCGTCGGTCCAGGCGACCGCCCGCATGCCTCCGACGGTCTCGTAGAGCAGGATCATGGCGGCGAGGACCGCCACGCCGAGCTCGTAGGGAATCCGGTCCCCGGTGACCTGGGCCGCCATCACGCCCATCGCCTTGAGCTGGGCGAACAGGAAGTTGGCCAGCGCCAGGGTCATGAGCAGCGCGACCGCCGTGGCCAGCGCCCGCCCGCCCGGCTCGTCCCGGAAGCGATGCCGGACGTAATCGCCGGGGGTGACGAATGCGTAGCGCGTGGCGAGCGGCCTCAGTCGCGGCACGAGCGCGTGGAACATCACGATGATCGACATCATGAACCCGGTGGCCATGATCCAGGCGAAGCCCCTGCGGTACGCCTCGCCCGGGTAGCCGAGCAACGAGTTGCCGCTGTAGGCCGTGGCGTAGAGGGTGAGGAAGAGCACGAAGACACCGAGATCCCGACCCGCCAGAAAGTGGTCCGACGGGCTGCGGTCGCGTCGCGCGCGGCGCGCCAGCTCCGCGATGCCGACGAGCGCGAGCAGGTAGACGCCGAGGGCGAGCAGACCGAGCTGGGCGAAGCTCACGCGTCCCCTCCGTTCCGAGCCGGCGCTCGGGGCTCCGGACCCGGCTCGGCGACCTCGTCGGGCACGTCGGTCAGCAACCAGGCCAACGCGTTGAGGAGGGCCGCCGCCACGTAGCAGCCGAGCGCGATCGCCACCCAGTCCGGCAGACCCAGCACCACGCGGACGTCCTGGCTCTCGCTGCGATACCAGGGAATCGAGACCAGGTAGCAGAGCGCCACTCCTGCGAGGAGCCCGCTCCGAATCCGCCGGCGCGTCCGAGAGCTCAGAAGAGGGATCCCTGTGCCGGAGCCTCGGGAGCCGGCTCCGCGCAGGCCGGGTCGTCGAAGCGCGGGCTGTTCACGCGCGGGCTGACGGGGTGATGGGCGAGGTCGACGAAGCGCAGTGGGACGAGCAGAGCCTCGAGTCGCTCCGGCTCGTCCAGGTCCGGGTCCAGCCAGGTCCCGTATGCCTCGGGCGGGAGCACGACCGGCATGCGGGGGTGCAGGTGGCGGATGGGCTCGCAGGCCTCGGTGGTGAGGATGGTGCAGGACTCCAGCAGCTGCTCTTCGCGCCGACGGCGCTCCCACAGGCCCGCGAAGGCGAGCAGCCTGCGGTCCAGCGCGTGGATGTGATACGCCTGGCTCGTGTTGGCGTCCCGGATCCACTCGTAGAACCCGTCCGCGGGCACCAGACAGCGTCGCCTCCGGAACGCCTCCCGGAACGCGGGCTTCGAAGCAGCCGTCTCGGAGCGCGCATTGATCATCCGAACCCCGACGCCGGGATCCTCGGCCCAGGGCGGGACCAGTCCCCAGCGAACGCAGGCGGACTCGCGGGTCCGGTCGTCCTCCGCCGTCCTCACGATCAGGACCTCCTGTCCCGGGGCGATGTTGTAGCGGGCCGTGGTGGAGGGGGCTTCCGCGAGCCCGAAGCGTCGCGCGAGCTCTTCGGGAGAGGAGGTCAGGGTGAAGCGTCCGCACATCGAAGATCCGGCAGGGTCTGCGATTCCGCTGCTACCTTACCGCGTCCACGTCGAACCGGAGAGGTGTGTTGACCAGCCGAGTCGAACGAGATCACGGCGACGTCGTGCGTTCCAGCGGCGCCGACGTGCTGGCGGTGCGCGGCGCCATCGGCGGGACCCTGATGGGGCTCGCGAACCTGGTGCCCGGAATCAGCGGCGGCACCATGCTGCTGGCCGCCGGTGTGTATCCGGGATTCATCTCCGCCATCGCCCAGGTGACGACCCTCCAGTTCCGGGTACGACCCGTCGTGCTGCTCGCGACGATCGCCACATCGGCCGGCTTCGCGATCCTGATGCTCGCCGGCACCGTCAAGTGGCTGGTCGAGGAGTACCGGTGGGTGATGTACAGCCTGTTCATCGGACTGACCCTGGGCGGGCTCCCATTGATCTGGCGGATGGCCAGGCCGGCCTCGACCGGCCTCTACGCCGCGGCATTCGCCGCCTTCGGGCTCATGTGCGTGATGGCGTTCTCGGGAGACGGTCGCGTCGACGGGGACGGGAGCTACGTCGTGGTGTTCCTGGCCGGGCTGGCCGCCTCCTCGGCGATGATCCTGCCCGGCGTGAGCGGGGGATACCTGCTGCTGCTGCTCGGTCAGTACGAGACGATTCTCGGCACCATCGACCAGGTCAAGCGCGGGCTGCTGGGCGACTCGTCGACGGGGGCCCCCTCCGACTTCGGTCTGGTGCTCGACGCCCTGCACGTCGTGATTCCCCTCGGCCTGGGCGTCGCAGCGGGCATCGTCGGCGTCAGCAACCTGCTGCGCTGGCTGCTGAACCGCTACGAGAAGGCAACGCTCGGAGCCCTGCTGGGTCTGCTGCTGGGCGCCGTGGTGGGACTCTGGCCCTTCCAGCAGCCGGTGCCGCCCGAGCCGGGAGACGTGCTCAAAGGCCGCGTCGTGACTGCGGACAACCGGGCGAGCTTCCGCACCAAGGACTGGCGCCTGGAGCGCTTCGCTCCGGGCGGCGGACAGGTGGCCAGTGCGCTCGGCCTGATCGGCGTGGGGCTGCTCGCGACGATCGTGATCGGACGCAGCGGAGGCGAAGCTCCCGAAGCCGAGGAAGCACGCGAGCGCCCGCCGTCACCGCTTTCCTGAGCGCTTTCCTGAGCGCTTTCCTGAGCGCTCTCCCGAGCGCGCCGTTCTCCGGCAGCGCGGCTGCACGCAGACGGCAGCGTCCGCGCAGCTCGCGTGTTCCGCGACGTCGCCAGACTGGGCAGCGCGCTTCTCTCGATGCCTGCGTGCTGCCGGCGCAGGGCGCTGGCAAGGGATGCCGCAGTGTCGCGGTGGATCACGCAAAGCCCCTGCGCCAGCTGCGCGCGCACGCTTCTTGCAAGAGCTCTCCATCGAGCTCGACCGGCTTGGGGAAGGGGGTGCGTCGAGAGAACGAGGATTCCCCATGCCCCGACTTCGATCCGTCGCAGCCGCCGCCGCGCTCGCGTCCGCGGCCGTCCTGCTGTCCGCCTGCCCCGCCGTCCACAAGCGGACCCGGGACGTGGACCGGACCCCCGTCGTCCATACCGGCGCGGGAGCGACGATCATCATGCCCGGAGGCGGCGGCCCCGCGATGCCGACGGGCCATCCCCGCTACGGCGGTGGCCGCTACGGGGCTCCCGGCGCGCCCACGGGTCAGGCTCCGCCGCTGCCCGGCTACCCGGGCGCCCCGCCGACTCCCCCGCAGCCCTACGGCGGCTCCGCCTACGGCAACCCCGCCTACGGCGGAACGCCCTACGGCGGTGCGGGCACCGTGACCCAGCATCCCCACGGTGGGTCCGCGGGTGGCTATGGTGCGGCGCGCCCCGGCGTCCCGCCGCACGGGCCCGGTGCGGGCTACGGCGTCCCGCCGCAGAGCGCGCCGGAGAGCGGACGCTACGCGTCCTCGGGACCGCCGTCCGGGGGCCAGCACGTCACGATGATCGGCGGCAGCGAGATCGAAGAGACGAGGCACCTGGAGGTCGACGAGGAGCCGGCCTACTTCAAGTACATCGCCGCACCCTTCGTCGCGATCGGCGCTCCGTTCAAGTGGGCGGCCGACAAGATCCGGGGAGAGCCCGAGGCGGGCCCCGCCATTCCGCGTCTCGACACGCAGCCGCGCGCCGCCGCGCCGCCCTCGGGCTACGACCGCGGCGCACCGCCGCCGTCGGTGCCGGGCGCGCCGCCGGGCCACGCGCCGCCACCGCCTCAGGCCCGCGTCCGGAGCGCACCGGCTCCCAGCGACTACGAGACGGCGATGCTCCGCAACATGGAGGCGGAGCTGGCTCGTCGGCAGGGCTCCGCGCCGCCCCGCGCGAGCCAGCCGGTCCCGACCGACCCGAGCGGGGGATCCTCGTTCGCGGCCGAGCTGGCCGCCCTCCAGCGACGCGCCGGCTCCGCCGAGCCGTCGGGCGGAAGCGCCTCGCGCCGCAGCGACCGGGCTGCGCCGAACGGCCGCGCCGAGAACCGTCCCAGCCCCCATGCGACCGCGGGCCGCGCCGGCACGCCGAGTGATCCCGTCGCGGACGGCATCGTCGACCGCGATGGGGACGGGCGCGTCGACCACTGGATCTACCGGGAGGACGGCCGCGTGGCCCGAGAGAGCTTCGACGACGATTTCGACGGGCGGCCGGACCGCTCCCTGGTCTACGACGCGGACACCGACCAGGTGATCCGCATCGAAGAGGACACCGACCGGGACGGTGGCACCGACACCTGGACCTCGCTGCAGGACGGCCGCGTGGCGCGCAAGCGCCTCGATGCCAACGGAGACGGTCAGGTCGACACCTGGACCTTCTTCCGCGACGGCGAGATCACGCGCCTCGAGCGCGACACCAACGGGGACGGGTTCCGCGACCGGATCGCCCACTACGCGAATGGTGCCCTCGAGCGGGAGGAAGAGGACCGCAACGGCGATGGCAGCCCGGACAAGATCACCCGCTACGACGCCCAGGCAAGGCCCGAGCAGGTCGAAGAGGACAAGGACCGCGACGGACGCATCGACGTCGTGTCCCACTACGAAGGCGGCCGGCTCAAGCGTCGCGAGCTGCTCGAAGCCTCCGCCCTCGGCCCCGACGCAGCGGGCGCTGCGGAGCCCCGACTCTGATGCCGCGGGACCTGCGACAGGCGGTCGGCTTCCTGCTGGGCTTCTGGCTCGCGCTCTGGCTCTCTCCCCTCCGCGTCGACTACGCGAAGGCGGATACGGGGGCGGCGTTCTCGGGGCTCGAGGCGCATCTGCACGAGGAGGTGAACGCGGTGCGGGCCGAGCGCCACCTGATTGCTCTGGAGCGTCGGCCCGAGCTCGATGCGGTGGCGCGCGCCCACAGCCTCGACATGGCGCAGCGAGGCTACGTGGCCCACGAGACCCCCGATGGCCGGAACCCGGTGGACCGGCTCCAGGCGGGCGGGATCGCGGGCTTCACGCTGGCCGCGGAGAACATCGGTGCCACGAACCGCGCGGACCCGAATCGCGAGATCCTCCACGGCTGGCTGGGATCGGCCGTTCACCGTCAGAATCTGTACGCGCCGCCCTTCAACGCGACCGGGATCGGGATCGCGCGCAGGCCGGACGGCTCGCTGATCTACACCCAGGTCTACCTCACCTATCCGAGGTGAGGACGCATCGAGCAGACCCCGCCCGCAGCCAAGGATCAGCTCTCGTCGCTGCCGTCACCCGAGAGATAGAGGAGCAGTGCCGGGGCGGCGATCACCGCGGCGGGGATGAAGAGCACCTGGTGCCAGTGCAGGCCTCCGAGCGAGAACAGGGCGGCGACCACGAGCAGGATGATGCCGAAATCGTGATCGGTGAACTTGCGCCAATCCAACCGGCGTCCCCGCCCGGCGACGGACTCGCGACGGTCTGTCCACTCCCGGGGCACCAGCCATTCTAGGCACGTTGCGCGCCTCGGGGGAAGAGAATGTCACCGCGGCGTCGCGGCCCGACCCGCCCTCCGGCCTCGAGGGGGCGATCCACGCGGCCGCGCCCGAGGCGACCGGGCGGGAGCCGGCGCTACGTTCCGCCGTGAGATCATGCGGGTCCACCTGGTCGACGGCACCTACGAGCTGTTCCGACACCACTTCGCCCTGCCCGCCCACCTGAACCGCGACGGGCAGGAGGTCGCGGCGGTGCGCGGCACCCTCGGGTCGATCCTCTCGATGCTGGAGGAGGGCGCGACCCACGTCGGCGTCGCGACCGACCACGTGATCGAGTCCTTCCGGAACGAGCTCTTCGCGGGCTACAAGACGGGCGAGGGCATCGAGGAGGCGCTGAAGTCCCAGTTCCCTCTGCTCGAGGCCGCACTGGTCGCCGCAGGCGTACGGGTCTGGCCCATGCGGCGCTACGAGGCCGACGACGCGCTGGCGTCCGCGGCCGCCCTCGCGGCTGCGGACCCGCGGGTCGAGAAGGTCCTGCTGTGCACCCCCGACAAGGACCTGGCCCAGTGCGTGCGGGGCAAGCGCGTCGTCCAGGTGGATCGGCGGCGGCGACGGGAGATCGATGCGGCGGGCGTCGTGGCGAAGTTCGGCGTCGAGCCGGAATCCATTCCGGACTTCCTCGCGCTCGTGGGCGACAGCGCCGACGGCCTGCCCGGCCTGCGTGGCTGGGGAGCGCGCTCCAGCGCCACCGTGCTGGCGCGCTACCGCCACCTCGAAGCGATCCCGGACCGGGCGGAAGACTGGGACGTCGCGGTGCGCGGCGCGGCGCGCCTGGCCGAGACCCTGGAGCGGGGGCGCGAGGACGCCCTGCTCTATCGCCGCCTCGCGACGCTGGTGGACGACGTGCCGGACCTCGGCCGCGTGGACGATCTCGCCTGGCGAGGGCCTGGCGAGGCCTTCGAGGAGCTCTGCGACGATCTCGAGGCCCCGCGGCTCCCGGAGCGGGCGCGACGCCTGGCACAGCGCCGAATTCGATCGGAGCGCCGCTAGCCATCCCGGCGCTCGTCTCGAATCCAATCCGAAAATTGAATTCTGAACACACGATCGCCCGCCGGCACGCGGGGGCAGCAGGCCCCTCACTCAGGCGGTCTCCCGAGCGGGCGCGCCCGGAGACGACGCCTACGGCCTCAGCACCGCCGTCATCTGACGGTCGTTCCAATAGATGTCCATGGGACTCGTCAGGTCGACGTGGGCGGGCAACACCACGTAGCCCAGCACCGCTTCGCCCGGGGCCAGACCGCCCTGGCGACCGGCGAGCACCCCGAACTCCCCCGGATTCGCCGGATCCGGGTGGAAGGCCATGTGACCCTGGACGAAGGTCAGGTTCCCCCAGAACTCCGCCGTCTCCTCCGCGACGGCAGAGAAGAGCAGAGCCGGACCGGAGAGCGCTCCGCCGCGCTGCGAGAGCGTCTGGCGAAGCCGCGCATCGAAGGACTCGGATCGCGCGATCCGGACGACCAGGCGTCGCGGACCCCGTTCCCCGGGCACCACCACCGTGGCCGGCGCGTGGCGCTGGGAGAACTCGACGATCAGCGAGAGCTCGCGCAGCTCCTGCTCGGACAGCGCCAGCACGGGCCCCGCCGGCCCACGAGAGGGCGTCGGAGCGGGCGCTGGGGTCGAAGCCAACGCCCGGCTGGGCGCCGTGCCCGAGGCCGCCCGGATCGGGGACGGCCCGGTCGTCGCAGACGGCTGCGGGAGGCCCGTGGTCGGCAGGCCGGAGCGCCCGGTCGGACGCGGAGGGAGTCCTGCCGTCGGAATGCCCGCAACCTCCGGCGAGGGCTGCGTGACCCCCAGCTGGCGACGCGCCGCCTCGACCGCGTTGTAGGGGTTGTTGGGGTCGTTGCGCTGATTGAAGAGCTCCCAGCCGTAGGGCCGGGGCAGGAACTCCGGATTGATGGGCGGCACGTCCTCCGGCTCCACGCGCTTGGCCTGGCGACAGGGAATCGCCTCCGGACGTTGCACGATGAACACACTGCCGTCGGGACAGACGCCCGAGATGCTGGCGTCGGCCAGGGACGGAGCGATCAGCCCGAGCAGAGCGATTGCGAGCGGGAGCTTGGAGCGCGCCATGGGAGTGTCCTTTCGGACACCCCTTCCCGACTCCGAGAGTAGGCCGAAATGCAAGCAATTTCAAACAGATAGGCATCCAGACGCGATCGAATTCCGAGCTTCCTGGAAAGCCTCATGCCGCGCCCGGTTGGCGACGCGAGCTGCTCCGCGGGCGCCGACCCCCTGCCGCCTACGGACCGCAGTCTGCGGCCGCCGCCAGCCGGAGCAGGGTTCGGCGCTCGCTGGCCGAGAGGCGTCTCGCCTCTCCCGCCTGGAGCCGACCCAGGCGCAGGGGGCCCATCCGGATCCGCCGCAGCGCCAGCACGGGGTGGCCCAGTGCGTCGAGGGCCCGTCGGATCTGGCGCTTGCGTCCCTCCACCAGGATCAGGTGGAAGCGGGTGGAGGCACCGTCGCCCCGCCGTGTCACGCGCGCGACCCGCGCCGGCGCCGTGAGGCCGTCCTCGAGCTCGATGCCTTGCTCGAGCCGACGCAGGCTGCCCGTAGGGACCCGCCCCCGCGCGGTCACCACGTACTCCCGCTCGACCCCGAAGGACGGGTGGAGCAGCGCGTGGGCGAGCGGTCCGTCGTTCGTGAGCAGGACCAGGCCCTCCGTGTCCCGGTCCAGTCGCCCGACGGGAAACAGGCGACCGGCCCGATGCGGGATCAGGTCGAGCACGGTCTGCCGGCCGTGGGTGTCGCGAGCGGTGGAGAGCACTCCTCGCGGCTTGTGGACCAGCCAGTACTCGAGTACCTCCCGCGCGGTCGGTTGGCCGTCGACGCGGATCTCGTCGCGCTCCGGATCCGCGGCGTCTCCCGGCTGCGCCGTCGCCCCGTTCACCGTCACGCGGCCCGCGCGGATCAGCTCCTCGGCGCCGCGTCGCGACGCCACCCCTGCCGCGGCGAGGATCTTCTGGAGGCGCTGCCGTCCCGCGCCCGTCGCGGCCAGGCCCCGGCCTCGGTCTCAGTGGGTGGGGCCGGGCGGTCGCTCGTCCGCCTCGTGCGGCGCGGGGACGTCGACGACGTCGAGTCCCGGATCGCCGTTGCCCGACTCGACCGCTTGCGACCCGTCGGCGTCGGGCTCGAGTGCGGCGGCGGCGTTCAGCTCCTCCAGATCCCGCAGATTCGGGAGGTCTTCCAGCTTGTTGAGCCCGAACACTTCGAGAAAGCGCTTCGTGGTGGCGTAGACGATGGGCCGACCGGCCACCTCCCGGTGGCCGGCGATGCGCACCAGCTTGCGCTCGAGCAGGCTCCGCAGCACGGCGCCCGCATCGACGCCCCGGATGTGCTCCACCTCGGCACGCGTCGCCGGCTGGCGATACGCCACGATGGACAGCGTCTCGAGCGCCGCCTGGGAGAGTCGCAACGGACGCGTCTTCTGCAGCTGCCGCAGGTACGGAGCGAACTCGCCGAGCGTCCGCACCTGATACCCGCCCCCGACCTCCCAGATCTCGAAGGCGCGCCGCTGCTCCGCGTACTCGTCGTTGAGCTCGCGGACCAGCGCGCGAACCTGGGACGGATTGCATCCCGGGACGAGCGCGGCGATGCGCTGGGCTCCGATGGGCTCGGGCGAGCCGAGGATGGCCGCCTCCACGATGCGTCGTTGTCGTTCCCGTTCCACGCTACCCCTACATCAGTTCCGAGATGCGCTCGCGCCAGCCGGGCCCTCCGGGCTCCACGAGGCGACGCAGATGGATCGGCCCCCGAGGCACCGAGGCCTCGTCCACGCCCTGGTACAGCGCGAGGGCCTCGAGCCGCGTGAGCTCCAGGATCGCGAGGAAGCTCGTCACGATGATGGCGCGGCTGGGCAACGCCCCGCCGCTGCGGAGCATCACCTCGAACTCGAGCGTCTCGCGCTCCTCGAGCGCCTCCATGACCGCCTGCATGCGCTCGGCGACCGTGATGGTCTCGACCTCGACCTCGTGGGGGAGCCCGCTCGGTCCGGCGCGCTTCAGGACGTCGTGGAAGGCCTGAACCAGCTCGAAGAGCCCGACCTCGATCTCGCGCTCCGCGTCCGGGATCGTCTCGGGCTCGGGCCGTCGCGCGTCGAAGACGTCGCGACCCAGCAGGGGACGCTCCCCCAGCTCGACGCTCACCTCCTTGAAGCGCTGGTACTCGAGCAGGCGTGCGACCAGCTCGGCGCGCGGGTCTGCCGCCTCCTCGTCCAGCTCTTCGCCCTGGGGAGGGAGCAGCATGCGCGACTTGATCCACGCCAGCGTCGCCGCCATCAGCAGGTACTCGCCCGCCACGTCCAGGTTCAGCTCGCGCATCAGGTCCAGGTACGCGACGTACTGCTCGGCGATGCGCGCCACCGGGATATCGGTGATCTCCACCTCGTTCACGCGGATCAGGTGGAGCAGCAGGTCGAGCGGCCCCTCGAAGATCGGGAGCTTGACCGCGCACGCCAGGACGGAGCCGGCGTCGGCGGCCGCGTCAGCCACGGAGTCTGCCGCCTCGGAGGGAGGCGTCGCTGCCGTCATGGACGTTCCTCGAGCAGGTGGAGGCGAATCTGCCAGTTCTGCAAATTCAGCGAGCTCAGCGCGATCTGCGGAGGAAGGAGTGACCGGGGGCGTTCGCGACGCGTCGGAGTATGGGAGATTGCCCGCTCGGCAGCAACCGCCAGCGACTCGTGGGGCTCAGCGACTTCTCGCGAGGGACGGCGACCCGGCGCGCGAGCGACGCGCCACCTCCCGGGCCAGGGCGAGAGCGTCTTCTCGCGTGCTGACCGCGCCATCGAGGAAGGCCGCGCGAACACGGGCGAGCGCGCGCCCCACGGCGGGACCGCAGAGCCCGATCCCCGTCAGGTCGCCGCCGTTCAAGGGCGGCTTGCGGGTGCGGTCCTCTGCCGCGAAGCGCACGATGCGCCGCCGCACCGCCGGCTCCGCCCAGGCGTGCAGCGCATGCAGCTCCTCCTCGGGGAGATCCCGCAGCAGCGCGTCGACCGCGCCCCGGCCCCGCGCCTCGGCGATCCCGCGCAGCCAGCGATCCCGGGCCCGCGGAAGCTCGGCGATGCGCCGCGCGAGATCGCCCCGCACCCCGAAGCGCTGCAGGGCCCGACGTCGGAGCTGGGGCGGAAGCGGGGCCAGCCACACCAGCAGACCCGAGGCCCAGGGCCGCCATCGGGAGGCCTTCCAGGGCGGCCGGGCGACCGTCCGGCCGATCCGCCGCAGCGGCACCGCGGCCTCGCGAGGCCAGCTCAGGCCGGGCTCCAACGCGGCGAGCACGTGCCAATCGTCGAGCAGTCGCAGCGCGCGCACGGGATCCAGGCCCTCGCGCGCGTCCTCGAACACCTTGACGAGCTCCCGCCGCAGCCGGTCGCCACTCACCCGACCGAAGCAGCCGTCGCGCAGCGCATCCCGAAGCGCCGAGCGGGAGCTGCGGCTCAGCACGAAGCCGAGCCGGGGCGCGAGACGGCAGGCCCGCAGCGCCCGGGTGGGATCGTCGTGGAAGCTTCGGGCATGCAGGATGCGGAGCTGCTTCTGCTCCAGATCGCGCAGCGCCCCGGGAGCGCCGACGCCGTCGGGATGGCGCTCGCGCGCGACCCGGGACAGGGGCAGCGCCAGGGCGTTGATGCTGAAGTCGCGGCGCAGCAGATCCTCCTCCAGCGTTCCCGCCTGCACCGTGGGGAGCGCTCCGTCGTACGCGTACTGCTCGCTGCGCACGGTCGCGAGATCGAGTACCGCCTCGGCGGTGGCCAGCGTCACGGTGCCGAAGCGGTCGTGACCCGTCACCCGTGCCGCGGCCGGTGCCGCCGCGCGCGCGAGCGCCTCGGCGTCCATCCCTTGCTGCGGCTCCAGGATGAGATCGACGTCCCGCAGCGCTCGCCCGAGCAGCAGATCGCGGACCGGCCCCCCGACCAGGTACACCGCGAGTCCGCGCGCGTCGGCGGCATCCAGGACGGCCCGGGTGAGGACGGCGGCCGCTGCCGGCAGGGCCGCCTGTGCGGCTGCGGCAGAGGGAATCCTCACCGGCTGCGCCCCTTCCCGCGCGGGTGTCGCGACTCCACGGTGTCCCTCAACCGCGCTCGACTCACGTGCGTGTAGATCTGGGTGGTCGAGAGGTCCGAGTGCCCCAGCATCGACTGCACGGCCCGCAGGTCCGCGCCGCCCTCGAGCAGGTCCGTCGCGAAGGCGTGGCGCAGGACGTGGGGCGATACGCGCTCGGTCGGAATGCCGGCCCGGAGGGCGATCCCGCGCAGCCTCTGGAAGAAGTTCTGTCGCGTCATGGCGGAGCCCCGCTGCGACAAGAAGACCGCGTCGCTGGAGCGTCGCGCGCGGCGCTCCAGCATCGGGCGGCCCTCCTCCAGGTAGCGGTCCAAGGCCTCGAGCGCCGCGGCACCGAGGGGCACGATGCGCTCCCGGCGCCCCTTTCCGATCGCGCGCAGCCATCCCGCGCGCCGATCGACGGCGTGCAGCGGCAGCGACACCAGCTCGCTCACCCGCAGCCCCGCCCCGTAGAGCATCTCGAGCATGGCGCGGTCGCGCACGCCGAGCGGGATGGCGTCGCCGGCCGCCTCGATGAGCGCCGCGGTCTCGTCGCTCCGGATCACGCGGGGCAGCGGGCGATCCCGCCGCGGCGTGGCGACCCCCTGCATCGGATCCTCGCGGACCCGCCCCGTCGCGACACCGTGTCGGAGCAGGCGCCGCACCGCCACCAGACAGCGGGTGCGGCTTCCGGCGGCGAGCCCCGCCCGCTCCAGAGCCCGCAGGAATCCCGTCACGTGATCGCGGCGGACGAGTCCGATCCGCGTGACGCCCTCCGCCGCCAGGTGCTCCGCGAATCGATTCAGGTCGCGCGAGTAGGCCTCGATGGTTCGCGGCGACAGACCCCTCTCCACGGAGGCCTGCACGAGAAAGGCGTCGATGGCGTGGTGCAGCTCGCCTTCGCCCTCAGCCCGCACCGGCCGCCTCGGGGAGGCGCGCCACCTCCAACAGGTCGCGCCGGAGCTTCTCGACGGCGTTCTCGTCGCGCAGCTTGTTCCCGTCCGCGTCCTTGAGGTAGAAGGTGTCGGCGACCTGGTCGAGCACGCTGCCCGCCTTCGAGATGTAGATCTCGTAGCCGTGCTCCGCGATCACCCGTGTCAGGTCGTGGAGCAACCCCGGCCGGTCGTTCGCCGACACGTCGACGATCGTGTAGAAATCCGATTCGGCGTTGGTGACGTTGACGATCTCGGGCTTCAACGACGGCGGTCCCGTGGCGCCGACCCGGCGTCCGCGACGCGCCAGCAGCTCCGCGACGTCGAGCTCTCCACCCAGGACCCCCTCGAGGGACCGCTCGAAATCGGACCACAGCAGGGCCCGCTCCTCGGGGCCGCCATCGGGGGTCGCGAGCCGGTAGATCTCCAGCGCCAGCCCCGAACGCGCGGTGTAGACGTGCGCCCCGAGGATGTTCACGCCGTGCGCCGTCAGCAACCCGGCCACCTTCGAGAAGAGCCCGTGAACGTCCTGGGTACACAGGATCAGCTCCGAGAAGTCCCCGCGCATCTCGCGCACGGACATCGACAGACGCTCGCGGGGCTCGAGCTCGAGCACGACCCGCGCGTGCCGGGCGATCTGCCTCGGCCCGTGCGCCGTCAGGTAGCGATGGGGCATCATGTCGAAGAAGGCCTCGACGGATTCGATCGGTAGCCCCTGAGAGACGAGCTCCTCGCGGGCGGCATCGCGTCGGGTCTCGACCCGCTGATCCAGCAGCTCCCGCGCCACACTCGGATCGTCCGAGCCCGTCTCCAGGAGCTCCGCGCTGCGCTCGAAGAGCTCGCGCAGCAATCCGCCTTTCCAGTCCGTCCAGGCGATGCTCGACGAGGCCCTGATGTCGGCGACCGTCAGCAGATAGAGATTGCGCAGGTTGATGCGATCGCCGCAGATCCGAGCGAACTCGACGATCAGCCGCGGATCGGACAGGTCGCGGCGCTGCGCCAGGTGGAACATCAGCAGGTGGTGTCGAACCAGGAACACGACCTGGTCCACGAACTCCGACGGGAGCTGCATGCGCTCCAGGCAGGTGCGCGCCCGCTGCGCGCCTTTCTCCGAATGATCGCCACCCAGACCCTTGCCCACGTCGTGGAGCAGGCAGCCCAGATACACCGCCGTCAGGTCGTCCACCCCCCGCACCAGCTCGCTGACGAAGGGGAGCTCCTGCTTGTACTCCCCCAGGCGGATGCGACGCAGCTGCTCCACCAGAAACACCGAGTGCACGTCGACCGTGAAGGTGTGATACATGATGTGCTGCCAGCGGCAGACGATCTGCTCCCACTCGGGCAGGAAGCGCGCCAGCAGCCCGACCTCGTTCATCGCCATCAGCGTGCTCGTCACGCGGCGCTCCCCCCCGAGCACGCGGAAGAAGGCGGCGACCGCCTCCGGGCTGGCGCGGAATTCGTCGTCGATGAGCTGGAGGTTCTCGCGGATCGTCCTGCGCGCCTTGCGGGTCAGCGGAACGTCGTGATCCTGGGCGACGGCGAAGGCCTCGATCAGGAGCAATGGGCGATCGCGAAGCTGGCGGGCATGCGGGATTTCGAGCTTGCCGTCCACGACGCGCAGGTCGCCCTCGGTCTGGATCACCCGTCGACGGCGGGGGGCCTTGCGCACCCGCTGCTGACACTGCTCCAGGACCAGGGACGAGTAGTTGAGGATCGCGCGGGCGTGGATGTAGTAGTCCCGCATGAAGAGCTCCACCGGGAGCTCCTCCTCCCCGATGTCGTCCGCGTACCCGAAGCTGCGGGCCACCTGCTCCTGCAGCTCGAAGCTCAGCTGGTCGGTCTTGCGCCCGGAGAAGAGGTGGATCTCGTTGCGAACGCGCCACAGGAAGTCGAGCGCTGCGAAGTACTCCTCCGCCTCGTCCTCGGTGAGGAGCCCCAGGTAGAGGAAATCGTCCACTCCCCGAACGCTGGAGCCCGAGGCCTGCATGGCCCAGTAGGAGGCGTGGTAGTCCCGGAGGCCCCCGGCGCCCTCCTTCAGGTTCGGCTGCAGGAGGTAGAGGGTGTCGCCGTGCCCCATGTGGCGCTCGTGCATCGCCCGGATCTGGGCCTCGATGAACGGCTCCGGCTTCGAGAAGAGCTGTTCGCGCATCATCTCGTTGAACTGGTGGAAGAGCACGCCGCTGCCCACCAGGAAACGCGGCGCCATCACCGCCGTGCACACCGTCATGTCCTGGCGAGCGAGGTTCACGGTCTCCGCGATGGTGCGGGTGGCGCCTCCCACCGTCACCTGGGCGTCCCAGAGCCAGTACTGGACGCGCTCTGCCACGGCGGCCACGTGGGGAGTGAGCTTGTCCCGATACAGGAAGAGCAGGTCCACGTCCGAGTGGACGCTCATCTCGCGTCGCGCGTATCCCCCCACCGCGACGAGGCAGAGCTCGCTGGGTCGTTCCTCGTTCTCCGCGAGGTAGCTCTCCTCGGCGAGGCTGAACATGCGCCGCACCAGGCGGTCGATGAGGTCGGAGTGGGTCGCGTTCAGCTGCAGCCCGCTCACCTCCTCGGCGTGCAGCTCACGGATGTAGGCCCGCACCGCCGCGAGGTACTCCCGGACGATTGCCGCGACGTCGTGCTCGCTGCCCGCTCGCACCCGAAGATCGCGCGCCAGATAGGCGTCGATGCTCGGGCCCTTCATTCCGGCGACCTCAGGGCGACGGTGGCCCCCGCCTCCCGATAGCGCTCGAGCGCCACGGCGATCTGCTCCGCCATGGCGTCCAGGTAATCGCCCGAGCGGAGGCGCCGGGCCTCGTCGCGGTTGGTGAGGAAGCCCGTCTCGACCAGAATCGCCGGCATGTTGGACAGGAACAGCACGTAGAAGGGACCCTTCTTGACGCCCAGGTCCTGAACCGGCCGCCACGGCTTCGGCATGCCCCGCACGATCTGTTGCTGCACGAGGTTGGCCAGCCGCCGGGAGTGGGGTGAGACGGCGCCGACCCGAAGGCGGGCGAGCGTGCGCTGCAGGTGATTCAGCTCCGAGCGCGCGATGCCGTTCTCTCGGGCCGCGACCGTCAGGCTGTGACGCTCGTGCTCGTCGTCCAGGTAGTAGGTCTCGATGCCGTGGACGGAGCGACGCGGCGCCGCGTTGGCGTGGAGCGACACGAACAGGTCGCCGCGCTTCGCCTCCGCGAGCGTCGTGCGCTCCTCCAGGTCGAGGGTCCGGTCGTCCTGGCGGGTCAGCACGACGCGAAAGCCGCGTTCCTCCAGGCGCGGAGCCAGCGCCCGGGCCAGGCTGAGGGTCACGTCCTTCTCGCGCACGCCGCCCACCCCGATCGCGCCCGGGTCGCGTCCGCCGTGCCCGGGATCCAGCACCACGGTGCGGACGGGCCGCAGATCCGTGGGCAAGCGGCCCTCCGGCGTGTGCCCGGCACGCGGCGGCCAGCGGAGCTCCTCAGCCTCCGGTCGCGGCCCGTACACGTCGATCACCAGTCGCTCCGGGTGGCTCAGGGTCAGGACCCGGTGGCGCTCGTAGCGCTGCAGGTCGAGCACGATGCGGGTAGCGGTGAGGGTGTTCTGGCCGAGACGGATGTCCTGGAGGAGACCGTCGCCCACCTCGATGCCGTCCAGGTAACGACGCCCCACCCAGACACCCTCGATATCGAGATACAGCCGCTCGGGCCGCCCCGCTGCAGCGTTGGCGGGCAGGCGCTGGGGCTCCTCCTTGATCCGGAAGGGCTGGTCGACCTCCACGACCACGCGGGTGTAGTCCGGGTAGGACCAGTGGCGCACTTCGGCCACGTCGCCGAGCCCCTCCGGCCGGTCCGCGCCGAGCAGCGCCGCCGCGGTCGCGATCAGCGTCCCGAGCCGGTGGCGCGCCGGTCGACTCACCCGCGCCCCCCCGATCCGAGCCGCTCGCGCAGGCGCGCCAGCAGCGCCAGGGCCTGCATCGGCGTCGTGCGTTCCGGATCCACGTCCCGCAGTGCGTCCAGCACCTCGCTCTCCTCGGGATGGAGGGGTGCGGCGAACAGGCCCAGCTGATCCGCCTCCGCGGGCTCCGGCGCCTCGCCCGCCAGCGGCCCCGCCGCGTCCGGATGCCGACCGGGCGCCGGTCCCTCGCCGCCCTCCCCGCTGGCCCCACCCCCGGTCGTGGCCAGGCGGGGCCGACCCCGCTCGTCCAGCTCACCGCCCTCCAGATTGTGCAGGATCTCTCGCGCGCGATCGATGACCCCCCGCGGCAGGCCGGCCAGACGGGCCACCTGGATCCCGTAGGAGCGGCTGGCTCCTCCCGCCACCAGCCTGCGCAGGAACACCACTTCTTCGCCCCACTCGCGCGCTTCGAAGTGCGCGTTGGCCACCCGGGCCTTGGTGCGGGCGAGATCCGTGAGCTCGTGGTAGTGGGTGGCGAACAGGGTGCGGGCCCCGAGTCCGGGCGTGTCGTGGAGATACTCCGCCACGGCCCAGGCGATCGACAGACCGTCGAAGGTGCTGGTGCCGCGTCCGATCTCGTCCAGGATCACCAGGCTGCGACGGGATGCCTGCGCGAGGATCTCCGCGGTCTCGCGCATCTCCACCATGAAGGTGGACTCGCCGCGGGCCAGGCGATCGCTCGCTCCCACGCGGGTGAACACCCGGTCGACGGCGCCGACGCGGGCGGCCTCCGCCGGCACGAAGCTGCCCATCTGGGCCAGGAGCACGATCAGGGCCACCTGTCTCAGGTAGGTGCTCTTGCCCGACATGTTGGGACCCGTCAGCACGAGGAGCTGGGTCCGGTCGGGGTCGAGGTCGGCGTCGTTCGGCACGAACTCCTCGACGCCCCGCGCGCTCAGCAGGGGCTCCACCACGGGGTGTCGCCCCGCCCGGATCTCGAGCGCCTCGGTCTCGTCCACGACGGGCCGGACCCAGCCGTCCCGACGCGCCACCTCGGCCAGCGCCGCGATGGCGTCGATTCGGGCGACGGCTTCCGCCGCGGCGCCGATCGCCTGGCTGTGCTCGACGGCGGAGATGCGGACCGACTCGAAGAGCTCGCGCTCGAGCGCCGCCGCGCGGTCCTTCCCGCCCAGCACGTCCCGCTCGACCCGTCGCAGCTCCGGGGTGGTGAAGCGCTCCGCGTTCGCGAGCGTCTGCTTGCGCTCGTAGTCGTCGGGCACCCGGTCGAGGTTCGATCGGGTGACCTCGAGCGAGTAGCCGTGCACGGGATGGAAGCGGATCTTGAGTGTCGAGATCCCGGTCCGCTCGCGCTCCGCCGCCTCCAATCCCGCGATCCACTCCCGGCCCTTGTGCACGTCCCCGCGCAGGGCATCGAGCTCCGCGCTCCAGCCGGCGCGGATGTAGCCCGTCTCTCCCGCGCCCCGCGAGCCGCGCGCGATGGCCGGCGGATCGTCCACCAGCGCCTCGCGC
>JAAUYK010184772.1_pt1 | contig 18366 bp, 19 predicted proteins | sample 7278021 | NCBI WGS metagenome assembly JAAUYK01 (sample SAMN14350223, study PRJNA611818) | marine sediment metagenome | isolation source: surface marine sediment (1.8m) | place: French Polynesia: Moorea | collected 2018-08
CAGGAGGGTTAGAAACTAAGAAATAAGGATGCTTCGCAGTTTTATATGTTGGTCGGGCATTCATCCCTAAGTTATGGAACGTTAGGGAATTCTGCCCGACATTCGGTTAAACTAGCCAATTCTACCGCTAATATAATCTTGCGTTTTATGGTCCTCTGGATTAGAAAAAATGGCTTGTGTTTCTCCAAATTCGATCATTTCTCCTAGATACATAAAGGCAATATAATCAGAAATTCTAGCAGCTTGCTGCATACTATGGGTGACAATAATCATAGTCACCTTTTCTTGTAATTGACTGACTAATTTTTCAATACTATTAGTAGCAATAGGATCAAGTGCCGATGTGGGTTCATCTAATAAAATAACTTCTGGTTCTGTTACTAAGGCCCTAGCAATACATAAGCGTTGTTGTTGACCCCCTGATAAATCATAAGCTGATTTGTGTAAACGGTCTTTCACCTCATCCCATAAAGCAGCATTCTGTAAAGCTTTCTCTACTTTTTCATCAAGAATACTTCTATTTTTTTCGCCTCTCACCCTTAACCCATAGACCACGTTTTCGTAGATTGACTTAGGGAAAGGATTCGGTTTTTGAAACACCATACTTACCCTCATTCGGACCTCAATAGGGTCAACAGTAGGGCTTAAAATGTTCAAGGAATCTATGCGGATTTCCCCTTCATAACGGTTTCCTGGATATAGATCATGTAAACGATTAAAACACCTTAATAACGTTGTTTTACCACAGCCAGACGGACCAATTAAGGCGGTTACTTTTTCCTGAGGAACAGTAAAATTAACATTTTTAATGGCGTGAAAATCTCCATAATAGAAATTAAAGTTTTTAAGTTCTACTTTAGGATTAATCGTTTCTGAATGATGAGAATTATTAGAAAGCTGCTCTACCATTTGATACCTTGACGTAAACGATAACGTAAATAAATTGCAATACCATTGACCCCTAAAGTCATCATTAACAAAACAGTTCCGGCTGCAGCAGCATTGATTTGAAACTCTTGTTCAGGACGAGATACCCAAGTAAACATTTGAATCGGTAACACTGTAAAAGGGGAATTTAACCAGGCAAAAAATTGCTGAAAATTAAAGAAGGGAAAGGTAGTTTGCAAGGGTAAATAAGGGAACTCGCTACTAATGGGCGGATCTGGTAAAAAAGCAATAAAAGTTAATGCTCCAATGGTAACTAAAGGAGCAGTTTGACCAATTGCACGGGCTAAACCGATGATAATTCCTGTTAAAATACTACCAGAAGAATAGGGTAAAATATGATCCCAGATGGTTTGCCATTTTGTTGCACCCACAGCATAAGAAGCTTCTCTTAAACTAATAGGAATAGCCCTAATTGCTTCACGGGTAGTAACAATAACTACAGGTAAAATTAACAATGCTAAAGTTAATCCTGCGGTTAAAACACTTTGCCCTAACTGGAATTTATAAACGAATAATCCTAATGCCAATAAACCGTAAACGATGGAAGGAACACCAGCTAAATTGGTAACATTAATCTCAATAATAGCTGATAGCAAATTTTTACGGGCATATTCCTCTAAATAAATACCAGAAGCGACACCAAGCGGAATAGAAACAAAAGCGGTTACAAACATAACTAAACTTGTTCCTACCCAAGCAGAAAAAATACCCGCTTGCTCTGCTTTACGACTAGGAAATGAGACAAAAAACTGTGGCGTTAGACGGGGTAAACCTTCAATTAATATTTGTAGAACTAATCCCAATAAAATAAAAATAGCTACAAAAATAATTAATAAACCTAAAATAGCGAAGCAATTATCAATTATTTTGCGCTTAGATATATTATTAATATCGACAAAATTTTCTGATGACATAGATTCAATACTTAATAAATTTCTCGATAACGTCTGGATAGAAAGTAACCAATGATATTTAAAATTAACGTTAATATCACTAAGGTTAAACCAGCAGCAAAAATTGTTTGATATTCCACTGTTCCGTGAGGTAAATCTCCTAAACTAACCTGTGCAATATAGGCCGTAATAGTTGCACCTTGTTGCAAAGGATTGACCGTTAGATTAGGTAATAAACCCGAGGCAATAGCCACAATCATCGTCTCACCAACCGCACGGGAAGCAGCTAAAATATAGGCTGCACCAATACCAGAAATAGCAGCAGGAAATACAACTTTTAGGGACGTTTGTAAACGGGTTGCTCCCATAGCATAAGAACCCTCTTTTAACACCACAGGAACGGCTCTCATAGCATCTTCACAAATTGAACTAATCAAAGGCAGGATCATTAAACCCATAACTAAACCACCGCTTAACATATTAAATGTGGGTAATTCAGTAAATACTTTTTGTAAAAAAGGAGTGACAACTAAGAGAGCAAAATAACCATAAACAACTGTGGGAATAGCTGCTAACAATTCTAAAATAGGTTTAACCCATTCTCTTAATTTTGATGAAGCAAACTCACTCAAATAAATAGCTACAATGGTTCCTAAAGGAACAGCTACTAATAAAGCAACCGTTGAAGTAACAAAGGTTCCCGAAAGAAGAGGTAAAATCCCGTAATGTTTATCGTTAAATAGGGGAGTCCATTGAGTATCTGTCAAGAAATCGAAGATAGATACTTCTTGAAAAAATAGCCAAGATTCTGTTACCAAAATGTAGAGAATACCAAAGGTTGTACCCACCGAAGATAAAGCAGCGAGAAAAAGGGCAAACTCGATCATTTTCTCTCGAATATTACGAAAAAAACGACTCGAGATTTGCCCATTACTATTATCTTTAGATAAAATTCGTGTCATAATTAACGTAATTGAGCAACTTCTTGAGCTAATTTTCGTTTGTGTGCCTGATAATCAGTGCGAGGAATAGAACGAACCTCTTTTACTAATTTGGGGGCATTATCTAAATAATAGTTGACAAACTGTCTCACAGCAGGATTATTTTTTACTGCGTTGAGATTGACATAGATGAAAATAGGACGGGCTAGAGGTTTGTAGCTTCCATTGCTTACGGTTGCAGAAGAAGGAGCAACCCCATCAATTTTTAGAGCTTTGAGTCTATTTTTGTTTTCTTCGTAGTAAGTATAGCCAAAATAAGCTAATGCTCCTTGATCTCCAATAACCCCTTGAACCAATACGTTATCATCTTCACTGGGGGTATAATCAGTTCTACTACTTCCTGATTCACCAACAATTTCATCGGTAAAATAATCAAAAGTTCCTGAATCTGCACCTGGCCCATAAAGCTTTAATGAAGCATTAGGCCAACTGGAGTTAACTTGATTCCATCTTGTGATGTTACGAGTAGCAGCCGGTTCCCACATCTTTTTTAGTTCTGCTGTTGTCACATTTGTCAAGGGATTGTTCTTATTAACTACAACAGTAATGGCATCATAAGCAACAGGAATCTCCATATATTTCACTCCTGCTTCTGCACACATTTTCTTCTCTTTATCTTTAATGGGACGAGAAGCATTGGAAATGTGAGTTTGTACAGCATTATTGCTAGAGCAAAACTTCTTGAAACCACCACCAGTTCCAGAAATACCGACGGTTACTCGAACTCTACCCCTTTGTTCTTTCTGAAACTCCTCTGCAACCGCTTCAGTAATAGGATAAACGGTGCTAGAACCATCAACTTTGATGGTGACACGACCTTGAGAGTTAACAGGAACATTTGTCAAATTAACTAAGAGTATGCCTAATGCAAATGCACCTGCAAAAAGCCAACCATTGACTTTAATTTTCATAGCTGATTACTTCCTAATGGTTATGTTCTTTATTGTTCAAGCGTAAACCCGTCTTATTATTTCAGAAAAAATATAATTTAGGGTTAAAATATAGTAAAAAATAGATTAAAATTCTAAAAATTATTCTTTTGTTAACCTTAGCTTAGTGTAATGATAATTTTTAAGCTAAAGCTATGTTAATTATAATAAAATTAAAAAATTTATGTTTATTCTCAAATCTTAAACATAAACAATTATTAAACACTGAGGTTTAAAGAAGTTATCAGTTGTTAGTTATGACAGCAGTTTTCATTTGCATAGTCACATATTTCACAGTTGATAAAACTAGCTGTTTTAGAGAGTAAACAGGGAAAAAGGAACATAAAACAGGGTCAATTTTGCCTGTAATTGATTGATAATTAATTTACCTTGTTTTATTATTGAGTTTGTATTAACCGGTGGAAGATATCAGCATACATTAAACATTAAAGTTTCAACACTCCCTACGCTCATTTAATTGAAAACTGCTATTAGTGAAATTTACTGCTCACTCTTCACTGTTCATCTTTTGCTTGAGGACGCTGTAAAGAGATGTCTTTCAGTTGTTCTTTATATTGAACAGGGGCTTTGAGAATAGCCTCTTTAAATAAAGTTTGGGCTTCGTTTTCTTGACCTTGTTCTCTCAGTAACATGGCTTTAGCTAACAGTGGACGAAAATCATTTTCATCTCCTTTAATCGCCTGATTATAAATAACTAAAGCATTATCATATTGTTCTTGTTCGCTGTAAATTTCTCCTAAGAGTAATTGCAAAGATGTCAAATTAAAAACACTTTGATCGGCCGATTGATTAGACTCTTCTGCGATCGCTTGATTTAAGGTTTTTTGTACTAAATTAATGGCATCTTGAGAACGATTTTGTTGTAGATAAACATCCACCATTCCTTTTAAAGGTCGCATATCTCCAGGGTTAGCGACCATAATTTGTTGATAGGTATTTAACGCCTCTGGATAATTTTTTAATTGTTGTTGAGATTGGGCTAGTAAAATAGCGTAATCTGGCTGTTCGGGGTTAAGTTGAGCTAAGCGTTGTAAAGGAGCGATCGCAGCTTCTAAGTCCCCTTGTTTCAGTCTGGTTTCCAGTAGTCCTAAGAGTGCATTTTCGTTGTCTGGTTCCCTTTCTAAGACCAGTTGATACCCCAAAGCTTCGTTTTCTAATCTTGTGGTTTCAGGAGTAACTAGAGAAGCTTGCTCCCCTTGACTAGCCTGAACCATACTACTAACAATAGGTAGAATAGAAAAGGAAATTAGAGCTAAGAGCATTAATACTAAGGCAGCATAAACCCAGCGACGGTTCTTTGTTTTAGAGCTTTTCATAAGTCAAAATGCAATATTTAAAATGCTTAGGGAATTAACTTTCCAGAATACACTAATGCGATGAGGGATAGAACTGAAAATTTTGATATTCAGTTGAGTTATTAGTTGAAGAGTAATCTAGACACTGTCTTTAACACGAGTTTTCCACACTATTGGTTTCAACTTTCCATCGATTTCTCCAATTTCTAAAATGGTTGCAAACTCATGACCTTCGACTTCAAGTTGTTGACTTTGATTATCTTTTTGCCCCATTAGTTCTTGCCAAGACTCATTCAAATACCTCGCCGCAAGAGGCGTTCCTGGTGCTGTGATTCCCCCCAAAATGAAAACCGTATTATTATCATGCTTAACTTTGGTTATTAGGACACACTTATTAGTTTCTGTTTCATTATTAAAAGAATACTCATTCCTCTCAGGGTTTGAAATCTCGCAACTATAGATAATCTTGATCTTTGGGGAACGGTTTCGAGACTGATCATCATTATCAATGTTGAATATTTTGTCTGACATTTTTTTATTCTTTTCATTGATATACATTGTAAACTTATTGGAATTAAGGCCGATGGATATGAACACCTTCACTTTGTTATCATTTTTATCAAACTCACTTATAGCGTCATTAGCAAAGCTCATTTTTGGTTTCATTCCGAAATCTTCAAATTGAGTCTGAATCTGGTTCACTGCGTTTAAATCCTCAACTGTTGCAAAATCAGTGTCTTGAAGTAGGAGACTTTGGACACAACTGTGTTTGTCATTTTCTTGGAAGGCTTGAATAAGCTCGTCCTCGGAAATGGCAGCATCCCATTTTTGTAAAAGCATCACCTTAAGTAATAATAACCCAAGGGTTTCAGAACCTCTTAAAAAAGCTAACGTCCAAAATTGGTATGCTCCCTCGGAAATTGATTGGTTTTGAAGTTTTTCCTGAATCTTTTGGAGCGTAGCTTTTGGAAAAACAGGTACAACAATGTAAATATTCTCTATTTTTTCTTTTTCTAAACCAAGGAATTTAAGAAAAATTTTCTTCTGTCCTTCTTTAATCCATGATTCTTTTATGCCGACAAAGATAATAAATAGCGAACCGGCCAAGGCTGAAGTAGCAACACTATTGATGATATCCAAGCTATCAGACGGGATAAAAAACCCAGGCCATTCAAATGTCAACCCTTGATCAGTTTTGTCAATTTTTTCTAAAGTATATGGTAAAAAAATGGTAATAATATTAACACGATAGAACCGAACAGAAACCATCGTGCCATCTTCTCTGGCTCAGTTTTAAAATTAAAAAATAATGTTAAGGCTGTCTTCAACCATTGCATAGTATAACTCCGAAATCCAAATCTCAATTAATTAGATCATAATAGTACTAAAAATCTTCTGACATATAAGCAATTTTCTATTTTATCTTCAACCTCTTCGAGAGAAAAACTGGTAATTTTGGCTAATACTTCACTGATAGTCTGTAAATTATCGGTTTCATCTTGATTTTACCCAATAATTTCAGCAATATTGGCAATGATTGCAGTTTCATACACCAAACTAAGGCCAAAACCACAATAGAGAACCAGTGCCTAATAAACAGAAAATACCCATTATTCCGGCTAAGGGTTGCTGATAAATACCAATGATCCAGTCTTTACCTTTTTCTGTGTAGGAAATCATTTGAGCAGCATCTAAAGAAGCTAACCCCCATACCCAACCTGCATGAAGTCCCCCGGCTAACCAAATACTTCCTCCATCAGTCCATCTTGCTACCACCAAAACCATTCCCATTAAGCACAGTCCAGGTAACTGAGGAATAGTGGTTTGTCTTTCCCATAGTAAATGAACTAGAGCAAAAATACTACTGACTATGATAGCACTCAACCAAGGGTCATAATCTTTTTCTAAAATTGTTTGAAAAATTCCCCGAAAGACGAATTCTTCGTTTAAGGAAATCCAGATAGCTAGTCCTAAAATTGGCAAAGCAACCTTCCCTAGTTGCTTTAGGTTCTCAGACTCCCATTTTAGCCATCCTAGACCCCCTTCCACGGCAAAAACGACTCCTAACCCTCCCAAACCCAACAAAATACCTATGCCCAGGGAAATCAGGGTATTCCCTTGCCAGGATAATCCATAGTCGGATAATGAAGTGCCTTCGACAACTAGGGTTAACCAACCTAAAAAGGGAACCAATAAATATAAAGGTACTAAAAGAGGTATTTTCTGTTCTGCTTCTAAAGGTTCAAAGGGTTTCCAGTTGAGCCTTTTTCCCAAAAGTAAAGCTATGGGTAGCCAGAGGATTAACCATATTAATAGGAAAAGAGCGATTTTACTCTGACTAGGAATATCTTGGAGTGTTATTAACCAATGAGAGAGTGGGGAAGGTAAAAATACTTCCCTTATATGCGTATATTGGGCAACAGCAAAACTATTTTCAACCCTTATCAATAACATGATGATGGTGGATAAGTGGGCAAGTTCTTATCTGACCATAACACATTGCTTTTCTGGTTTCTATTTCATCATGTAATTGCCATTGATTTCATGGGAGCGATCGCTTTTACCCTTGCCTAATTAAACTCAGAAAGTACTCAAAGTTGATCTTTTCTTTTGACTTGGGTTTAGCGATTTTAGTCCCATGTTTACTGGTTACTCAATAACCTTTAGGCCGCTTCTTCTTCTTCTTCAGCACCAACCTGTTTAAGATGAATATGTTTGTAGCCTAATTTAATTTCAAATTCGTCCCCTGGTTTCAATCCCATCTGCTCAGTATAGGTTGAACCTATGACAATTTGACCATTCTTGTGAACACTGACTCGGAATGTAGGTTCACGGCCACGACCATCTTTTGTCGCTCCAGGTTGTAAGGGAACCCCTTTAGCTGCCAGAATGGCATCATAAAAATCAGTTAGGTTAACACGAACTTGTCCATCTTTTGTAACTGAGTAATAGCCACATTTTCTGGCTGTTTCTCTCCGAGGAGTATCGGTCAACTTTTTTAATTCCGTAAGTAAGTCTTTTCCGGTTTTCGGAGTGGGATTGGGATCAACGGTGTCAGCCATAATTTTATCAATCTCCTTTGATTTTCTCTCAATGATGACTTGTTTATTTAGATCATTATTGATCATATCAAAAATATACCCTTAAATTCCTAAATTAAACAAAAAAATTTTCAAGAATTATGAAGTTGATAACGGGGAGTTTAAGGGGACAAATTTGTTCGAGTCTACTCAAACCGAGATAAATTACCCTGCTATCTCCTCTGGGGTTGCGGTTGTTGAACCCGAAAATAAACGTTTAAAACTCCAGTCTAAATAAGTCTAAAAGGTTGATTATAGTTAAGTTTGCTGAGAATATTAATACTGTGGAAAAGATCCAGAGACTAACCTCAGTAGATCAAAAACTTACTTGTTTGGGCTGCAAGGGAGCAGGGAGTGGGCAGAAGGGGAGATTATTTTCAAACTTTTTCGAGTAAATAAAGTTTTTTAAGGGATATAAACCTTAGTTCTCTGACTTTAACTCGTTATTTTTGTTTTTTTGACCATGATTGCTTTCTCCCATGCTCCGGTCTTCCTACTCCCCCGCAATCCCAACTAGGATCTTTGTGATCTACTGAACCTTGGGAAGTGTGGGGAGAATTAAGATATAGTTAATGTCTTGTCTTCGGACTCTTCCCTCTCTCAACACATAATTTTCCCAGGCCGAGTAGTGTTTAGTGTGGGAAAATTTTCACCATTCAAACCCTAAGAACGAGATACCATAGAGAAAGATCCATCCACTTTATTATGCTCTGATGAAAGTATTGTTTAAAGTCTGGCGACAGAAGCCCGATCAAAGTCCTCAGCTACAGAGTTATCAACTAGAAGTTCAAGCGGGCAATACCATCTTAGAATGTTTAAATCGTATTAAATGGGAACAAGATGGTAGTTTAGCTTTCCGCAAAAATTGTCGCAATACGATCTGTGGTAGTTGTGGCATGAGAATTAATGGTCGTTCGGCTTTGGCCTGCAAGCAAAATGTAGGACAAGAGTTAGAAATGATCTCTGCTTCTGATAATGGGGATATACCAACAATTACCGTTGCACCTTTGGGCAATATGCCGGTGATCAAAGATTTAGTAGTTGATATGTCTGGTTTTTGGGATAAACTGCAAGAGGTCGATCCCTACGTCAGTACCAAAGGGCGCAATATTCCTGAACGAGAATTTTTACAGACTCCCGATGAGCGATCGCAGTTGGATCAGACGGGTAACTGTATTATGTGTGGGGCTTGTTATTCTGAATGTAATGCTTTAACGGTTAATCCTGAGTTTGTTGGCCCCCATGCTTTGGCTAAAGCACAGCGTATGGTGGCAGATTCCCGTGATACGGAGATAGAGGAGCGTTTGGAGAGCTACAATCAAACAGAACAGGGGGTTTGGGGTTGTACTCGTTGTTATTACTGTAATGCGGTTTGTCCTATGGAGGTTGCCCCTATGGATCAAATATCTCATCTCAAACAAGAAATTTTAGATCGCAACGATGCTCAAACCAGTCGCGCTATTCGTCACCGTAAAGTGTTGATCGATTTGGTGAAAGAGGGTGGTTGGATCGATGAACGAAAATTTGGTGTCTATGTAGTAGGTAATTATTTTAGAGACTTACAAGGGTTACTTTCTCTTGCACCTTTGGGGTTGAGAATGTTAAGCAGTGGCAAGTTTCCTGTTTCTTTTGAACCTTCGGAAGGAACTCAAGAGGTGCGATCGCTTATTGACGCAGTAAAAAATTATTCAACAATTGAGTGATAATTCTCTTGTTGCTGGATCTTTGTGGCGATTGCCTTAATTTTTTGAGAGATCGCTCCTTATTGGTACAGACGCTCTGGGTTCATAAACGGATAATTTACAGGTGTAGAATTTTTGTGTAGGAGTCAATTAATATTCACTCCTACTGTTTTAATAACTTAAGCTTTAAGGAATATCACGAGTATCAACCTTTTTACCTTCTGCATTGAGTAGGGTAGCAGTGTCTCCTTTATTGCTCCAAACTCCTCCCCGTTCAGAGTAGAATAAGAAACCTCCTGATTCAGCTTCATATTTATTGCTATAGACTTTAATCTTTTGTCCGGGTTCAAGTTTAATTCCTTGAGGAAAGTAATACTTTTTATCCTTAGTTGAAGAGTTAAGTGTCCAGCCTGATAAGTCTGCTGCAATAGTTCCAGTATTGGTAATTTCTACATATTGATCCGCTTTATGATCATCTGTAGATTTATAGAAAAGATCACTAATTTTTACTTCACTGAAAGGTGCAACCGTGGGAATAACATCAATAGGAAACTGCTCATCCCAAACAGCATTAACAATGGTTCCATGTTTCTTGTTAGGACTTTCATCGGTAGCGATATCTCCATATCCTTTATTCAGAGGCCAATATCCCACTAAACAGTCTTCATTTCCTGTTAAACCTTGGGACATATTGGCTTTTATTTGGTCAGCAGAAAGGGCTTTTTTCCAAACTTGTGCCTCAGCGATTTTACCATAGACAAAATAGCCAGCTTTATCATTTGAGCCAATATACATGGGGTTAGTACTTATATCAATTTTCCCACTGAAAACAGTATTATTAACCTCGACTCCATCCACATAAAGACGGATAATGTTACCGTCAAAGGTTCCTGTATAATGATGCCATTTTGTCATATCTACATCAGTTAATTTTGCTGTGCAGGAATACCATGTTCCTGAATAAATATAAAACGTAAAGCTTTTATCTCGTAGGTTATGCTCAAGAATGTAAGAGGGATGTCTGAGCAGCCGTGAAGTTTTTATGGCATTAGCAGCATTTTTTGCCCAACAAGAAACGGTAATGGCATCAGTGGGAGAAGGAGGGGTTTTCAACTTGTACATAGTCTCCACTACCATCAAATTTTAAGACATATTGCCGTGCGTTGTCGCCGCTTCCTTGCTTACCCAGTAAGGGAAGTTGTTCATCTACCACTGCCCCATAAATCTTACCGTGATTTTCATTCTCGGTTTCATCCGTGGCGGTATTATTAGCAACATCATTGAGAGGCCAATATCCTGCTAACCCGTCTTCATCACCTTTTAAGCGAGTAAACATGGTCTCTTTAATGTCAGCCTCGGAACGGACTTTATTCCAGAGACGCACCTCCGTCATTTCCCCTTTATACCAGTTTGAACCACTGCCATCTAAATTAACCCCTATCCTAATCTGAGTTTTATCCACCACTAACTCGTGTCCTATGGGTGATTCTTTTTTGAGTTCCCCATTGATATAGGTTTTAGCTGTTGTACCGTCATTGGTAATAGCCAGATGTTGCCACTTATTCCACTGTATTAGGTTAGAATCTGAAGCGATATATAAGTTTGTAGTCTCAGTTGTGTGAAAACAGTGTGCGAGAAAAGCTGCCTTATTTAGCCAGATATTAAAATTACGACCAGGTTTGCCGATGATACCTTTCCAGTCTTCATTGGGAACACCGTCGGTCTTAATCCATACTTCTACAGTGTAGTTATTCACCCGTAAAGCTTCACTATCAGCGACGGTGATGTAGTCTCCATCTCCATCAAAATACAATACGGATTCTCTATTTTGTGTCATGATTGTGAGTTCTTGATAAACTGATGACCACAATCTTGACAGCCTTATTTAGGTTTTTTATTATGAATACTCCCATTTTTATTAAACCGCTTTGAACCACAGTTAGGACAAGAATCTTCAAACTTTTCAAAAGGTAATACTATGAGTAAAAAGAAAAGGGTATTTAATAAATTTGACATTAATTAAAAAGGATAAGAATACAAGTTTTAATTTGATATAAACACATTATAACTGAATGGAACTGCTCTTCAGTATTTTTGTCTCTCAAATAATTCAAGTGAACTACTAAAGACTATTTCACTACATGGGAATCACTACCCAAAATTATTCATAAAACCATCATCGTAATACTGGTTATTGGTGGTAGATTGATTGTGTCTTGCTTTTAATCTCGCAAAACATAACCTACACCGCGAACAGTTTGAATGAGTCGTTTTTCTTGTTCTGCTTCTAATTTTAGGCGTAAATAACGGACATAAACTTCAATAATATTAGAGTCTCCCATAAAATCGTAACCCCATACTCTTTCTAATATTTGATCTCGAGTCAGAACTTGTTTTGGATGGGACATTAAATACTCAAGTAAATCAAATTCTTTGGCCGTAAGTTCGATTAAGCGATCGCCTCGAAAAACTTGACGGGTGTTACAGTTTAAGCTAAGGTCTAAAAATTCTAAACAATCAGGGTCTTCCTGTTGATTTCTTCTTAAGTTTGCCCTGACTCTAGCTAATAATTCTTCTAGATTAAAAGGTTTAACAATATAATCGTCTGCCCCTGCATCCAAACCAGTCACGCGATCGCTTATATCATCTTTAGCAGTTATGAGGATGATGGGAACTTTACTCCCAGTTTGTCGCAGTCTTTTGCAAATATCTACCCCTGACATTCCTGGTAACATCCAATCCAATAAAATGAGGTCAGGATCGCTTTCTCTGGCGTTAGATAGTCCCGACAAACCGTCATTAACCACTGTAACATCATAGCCTTCATACTTTAGTTCTAATTCGATAAATTGAGCAAGTTTTGCCTCGTCTTCAACCAGTAAAATTTTGGGGTTACTCATAGTAGTTTTCAATTGAAGGTATCAATATTTTAGTTAAGTTTTCTTCTTCGTTTTGAAGGTTTCCATAGAAAAGGTAAGAAACCACCAATAATTAAACCACCTCCTAGACAAAAGGAGAGTAAAACACCGATGGGGAGTTGAATCGATTCCCAGAACAAGAATTTTAGGGAAACTGCGGTAATATTTTGAATAGAAAAAATAGCGATCGCTCCTATCCAAAAAGCCATTATCACAGCAACTATAACATTTGTTAATCCTTTGAGCATAGGTATTATTTGTTCATTTTTATTAGAAATTAGCGATAAAATCAAGTAAAATTTCTTGATGAATATCACCCAAAGGACGAACATCATCCAGTTTCTTAGAATAACATTGTCCTTTTTTAATCTCTTCCGGGGAAACTAACCCTAAGTCCGCCCCTTCTCGTAAGATTAAATCGTCCACCGATACTGTTAATTCTGCATGAAAAATATGGCGTAAAGCCCTTTCATCATCATAACGACGGAAAAAAATTGGGTTTTCAAGTTGATAATTAATCTCTTCTATAACCTCTCTTTTAACCCCTATTTCTGGGGTTTCTCCAGGTTCGAGATGACCGCCAAAAAAACCCCAGCGATCGGGATAAATAATCGTAGGAATATTATCCCGTAACTGCATCAAAAAACGACCCTCTTGATACAAAATAGCTAAAGCGACAGAAGGAATATTATTTGGTATTGCCTTTGTGGGGGAGGAGAAACTCATTGGGATCAGTTTGAGAAACAGGTTTAACTTGGGTTTGGGTATCAACTACAGGTTGAACCGTTGAGGTACGATCAGGGGCATTAGCCTCTAGTTTTTCAACCTCTAAGATATACAACTCTCCCATATCTTGACCACCGATAGGAATTGCTTGATAAGTAACTTTTCCTGTGATCTGCACGGTTTCCCCGGTTTGGGGTAAGGGCCCGTTGGTAACTACCCAAACGGTTCCTGTTGCATCTTGTAGTTGATAAGAACCACTACCCATAAACGGGGCCTGATCGACCACTTTTCCCTCTAAAGAGATAATAGCTTCTTCTGACGTGGTTTCGGTGGAGGGTTGGGGAGAAAGTTCCCCAATGGGGGTGATAGAGTTTTGCGCTAACCCTAAATAGTTGATGGGGGTACAACCGATCAAACTTCCAACTAGAAGGGCAAAAATACCACCATGAACCCCTCGAATGTTTAAAACTTTCATGATGAGTGCGGTTAAATTGATTGTCTTGATATAGGCTAAGCTATAGGACACCATAAATTACTCCTACGTTCCACATTTATTATGTTATCTATGTCTTCTGAAACTGCTTCTTTGTTAAACGGTAAAGCATTAGCGCAAAAAATTCAGGGAGAATTGAAAATAACGGTTGAAAATTTACAAGGGAAGATTGGTCGTCCTCCTGGTTTGGCGGTTATTATGGTAGGAGATAACCCGGCTAGTGCTGTTTATGTTCGTAATAAGGAAAAGGCTTGCGCTAAGGTAGGAATTGCTTCTTTTGGTCGCCATTTACCCACGGAAACGCCACAGGAAGAGGTGGAAGCTTTAATTCATCAATTGAATGCAGATGAACGGGTGGATGGTATTTTGGTACAGTTACCTTTACCTCCCCATTTAGATACGGTGAAGTTACTCCATGCGATCGCCCCTGAAAAGGATGCTGATGGTTTGCATCCGATGAACTTGGGCCATTTAATACGGGGTGAGGATGGGTTACGCAGTTGTACACCAGCAGGGGTGATGCGTTTATTGGAAGAGTATAATCTAGATGTTGCTGGTAAACACGCTGTAGTGGTGGGACGCAGTATTTTGGTTGGTAAACCGTTATCTTTGATGTTGTTGGAAAAAAATGCAACGGTGACGATGGCCCATTCTCGTACTGCTGACTTAGGGGAAATGACCCGTCAAGGGGATATTATCATTGCTGCGGTGGGTAAACCTAATTTAATTACGGGGGAGATGGTTAAACCGGGTGCAGTGGCCATTGATGTGGGCATTAATCGTATTATGACAGAGGAGGGTAAGTCTAAGTTAGTGGGTGATTTTGAGTTTAATTCTGTTTCTCAAGTCAGCAGTTATATCACACCTGTTCCTGGGGGTGTTGGACCGATGACGGTGGCCATGTTATTACAAAATACTGTTTTGAGTTATCAAAAATTCCAGTAGTTCTATTCAACAGGTTCGAGACGAATTAATTTACCATTATTATCATCGGTTAAAACATAAATAAACCCATCGGGACTTTGTTTAATATCCCTAACCCGTTGTTCAAATTTTATGGGATATTTTTCTACAATTTCACCAGCGTCATTTAAGTCAATACGTATCACTTCTCTGGCCACTAAACCTCCTGCAAATAAGTCTCCTTTCCAGTTAATAAACTTATCCCCATCATAAAAAGTTAGTCCCGAAGGTGCGATCGCAGGAGTCCAAACCACCAAGGGATCAACCATCCCTGGAAGCGATCGCTTATCGGATATCTCACCCCCAGTATATTCCCTACTATGAGTCACCACGGGCCAACCATAGTTTTCTCCTGCTACAATCCTATTAAGTTCGTCTCCACCCCTTGAACCGTGTTCTGTTGACCATATTTGACCTGTTTTCTTATCCATGGTCAACCCTTGTATGTTACGATGACCATAACTCCAAACAGCAGGGTTAGCATTTTCCTGGTCCAAAAAGGGATTATCATCAGGGATGCTACCATCGTCGTTGATGCGTATAATTTTACCTAAATGACTGTCAAGCTTTTGCGCTTGTTTGCGAATCAACTCACCGTTGATTTTTACGGGTGGGTTTCCTCCGTCTCCAATGGACGCTAACAAGGTTCCATCATTCAACCACAATAAACGAGACCCGAAATGTTGTCCCCCTCTCTTCATGGGAGACACCTCGAAAATAACTTTAACGTCCCGTAGTTGATTCTCTTCTAAGGTAGCACGGGCGATGCGAGTTTGGTTATTGTTGCGAGTCCCCGAACTATATGTTAAATAAATATAACCATTTTCGCTAAAATCGGAGTGTACCGCTACATCCAACAACCCTCCCTGACCCACTGCAAGGACTGCTGGAACCCCTTGAATGGGTTGGGGTTCTAATTTACCATTTTTGACAATACGGAGTCTTCCAGGGCGTTCTGTAACGAGTAGATCACCATTGGGTAACCAGTCCATACCCCAAGGACGTTCTAACCCTTCTGTTACTGTAACTTGTTTAAATTTTTGTTGAGTTTGTGATAGTTGACTGGTTTGATTAGTTGTTGGTTGAATGGTGGAATTATTAGAAGAATTTGAAGCTGATAAACAGCCTCCTACTCCTAATAAAATGATAGCGTTAAATATAGTCAAATAAAATATTTTAAAGTTAATTAATTTCATAATTATTTTGTCAAATTCAAGCTATTCATTGCAGCCCTGATTATATCATAATACGGCTTTTTAGTGACATCAACTTCTTGTGCTTCTTGACGATTTATTCCTAATAGTCCTTTTCTTTGTCCTTTACGAATAGCTAAAATTTTACCTTGAGAATTTTTGATTTTTAACTCCTGTGCTTTTTCCGAATAAAAACAAATATAATCTTTTCCTTGATAACTAAAACTATTATGGGGTTTTATTATTACACCATCAGGTAAACGAACACCAACTATTTCTAATTCTATATTAACCTCCCCATTCCAACTATTTTCGTTCAATTTATAAGCAATATCCAAACGTTTTGGTAAGGGAAAATAAGAACCAAAACGCCAAGCGATCGCCTTTATTTCTTGACCATCATCTTGACCCAATACTAATTTGAGATGATTTTTTCCTACAGTTCTTTGTTCCAATATTTTCACATTAGGAGTCCAAAACACAGGAAAAGCATTTTGTATTCCCCAAGGTTGTAAACTATCGATATTCTCATATAACTGAGCATTTAACTGTTTAAAATCTGCTTGTCCATCGATTTTTACTAAAGGTTTGAGGTGATGAGGTTCCAGTAATTGATGAGCAAATTGACTCAATCTTTCCTGAAAAGCCATTAAATTATCACTCTTTAAACCGAATCCTCCTGCGGCTTTATGTCCCCCATATTTTCCTAATAAATCATCACAATATACCAAGGATTCAAAGATATTAAATTCTTCAATACCTCTAGCAGAACCCCTAATTTTACTATAATCTTCCTCTTCATAAGTACCAATAAAAACAGGAACTCCGTAACGTTCAACCAAACGAGAAGCAACAATCCCAATAACTCCGTGATGCCATTGAGGATTAATAACAACTAAAACCCTATCCTTTTTATAATCAATAGGAGTTTTTCTAATCAAATCAATCGCTTCTTGCTCAATTTCTTCACATAAACTTTTTCGTTGACCATTAATTTGTTCGCATTGCATAGCCCTTTCCAAAGCCATTCCTGGGTCATCGGTTATTAATAGTTCAATAGCAGTTTGTGGATCACCAATTCTTCCCACTGCATTAATTCTTGGACCCAATTTAAAGCCAATATCATCCGGTTTTAATTGTTTTTGTTCTTCACTAACCCCTGCTACTTGCATTAAAGCTTGAATCCCTGCTAATTGTGAATTTGGTAACTGCTTTAATCCCTTTTTTAACCAACGACGATTAACCCCAACCAAAGGAGCTAAATCAGCAATAGTTCCTAAAGTAAATAACTCTAATAACGAGTCAATAATCTCCTCACTTTTCTGTAAAGCTTCAGCAAGTTTTACCGCCAAAATATAAGCAACTCCTACACCAGCTAACCCGCGATAAGGGGATTGAATCGGTAATAATTTAGGATTTAAAATAGCATCAGCAGGAGGCAAATTTTCTGGTAAATCATGATGATCCGTAATAATAACTGTTAACCCTAATTCTACAGCTAGTTTGATCGGATTATAAGCAGAAATGCCATTATCAACGGTTAAAATGACACCTACACCTCCTTCAGCGAACTTTTCAACAATTCTTTCATTAATGCCATAACCATCTTTCATACGACTAGGAATTTCATAATAAGCGTCCCCTCCTAAATGATTAAAAGCGCGTAATAACAGAGAAGTGCTAGTCATTCCATCAGCATCATAGTCACCACAAATAGCAATTTTTTCCTCCGTTGCGATCGCTTCTTTTAATAGTTCAATACTGGGCAATAAATCAGGAAATTCTATTAAAGGATCGGGCAAACTTTCCGAGTCTGGGTTAATATAAACTTGAGCTAACTGAGGACTATCAATACCTCGATTTAAGATTACCTGAGCGAGTAAAGGAGATAGTCCCGTTTCTGCTACTAATGTTTTAACTTGATCTGCCTTAGGAGAGGCAATATACCACCTTTGATCTGGTAATTTCATGTAAATTTATACTATAATTTAAAGAGCTTATTATAACAATTATCGAGATAATAGGAATTACAACCTCAATTTTTCCAGCGAAAAGTTTTTGGACTAAGGTTTAAATTATCTCCTATTTTCAACAACTTCTGACTTCTAACTTAATTAATCATGCCCCTCATTCAATGGTATCCTGGACATATTGCCAAAGCAGAAAGACAACTCAAAGAACAACTCAACCGTGTAGATGTTATCTTTGAGGTCTTAGACGCTCG
>JAAUYK010071978.1_pt1 | contig 18363 bp, 14 predicted proteins | sample 7278021 | NCBI WGS metagenome assembly JAAUYK01 (sample SAMN14350223, study PRJNA611818) | marine sediment metagenome | isolation source: surface marine sediment (1.8m) | place: French Polynesia: Moorea | collected 2018-08
ATGCAGTGACCATTATTGCGACCATGTTACTGGGCGGTCTGGTATTTGCGAGTGTGGGTGTCGAGGCAGTGGAATTGGCTGTGACCTATCCATTGGTTTTGGGGGGTATTTCAATCATCAGTTCCGTTATTGGTACCTTCTTTGTGAAATACAAGGAAGGTGGCAAGATTATGACGGCTTTGTACAAGGCTGCGGTGGTTTCGGCGGTTCTGTCGGCCATTGGTTTCTATGTGATTACCGATGCCATGATGGCAGATAACGGTCTGTACTCGACGGATGCCTTGTTTGGTTCTGCCATGATTGGCCTGGTCTTGACCGTGGCCATGATTGTGATCACCGAATATTATACCGCTACAGAATTTAGCCCCGTACGGCATATTGCGGAGGCCTCGACGACCGGTGATGGTACCAACGTTATAGCTGGCCTCGGTGTTTCAATGCGCTCGACTGCGTTGCCCGTACTGGCGGTATGCTTATCAATCTGGGCAGCATTTAACCTGGCTGGTTTATATGGTATCGCCATTGCGGCCACTGCAATGCTATCCATGACAGGTATCGTTGTAGCTTTGGATGCTTATGGACCCATCACTGACAATGCGGGTGGTATAGCCGAAATGGCAGAGTTGCCTGAAGATATTCGCAACACTACCGATGCGCTGGATGCGGTAGGCAATACCACTAAGGCCGTAACCAAGGGTTATGCCATTGGTTCTGCAGGTCTGGCTACATTGGTTCTGTTTGCTGATTACACGAGTTCTCTGTCAAGCGCGGGCAAGGCGGTTAACTTTGAGCTCTCCAATCACATGGTCATTATCGGATTATTCATTGGAGGTTTGATACCCTATCTGTTTGGAGCATTGGCGATGGAAGCCGTAGGCCGTGCTGCTGGTGGTATTGTGAACGAGGTGCGTCGTCAGTTTCGTGAAATGCCGGGCATCATGGACCGCACTGAAAAACCGGATTATTCCAAGGCGGTAGATATGCTGACCCGAGCTGCCATCAAGGAGATGATCATACCATCCTTACTTCCAGTTCTGGTGCCTATCATAGTGGGTTTGACATTAGGCGCACAGGCCCTGGGCGGTATGCTTATCGGTACTATCGTGACGGGTTTATTCGTAGCGATTTCGATGACCACAGGTGGTGGTGCTTGGGATAATGCCAAAAAATATATAGAGGATGGTAATCATGGTGGAAAGGGTTCAGATGCCCACAAGGCTGCGGTAACCGGTGATACCGTCGGTGACCCTTACAAGGACTCTGCTGGACCCGCAATCAATCCATTAATTAAGTTTATCAATATCGTGGCACTGTTAATGGTTCCGCTGTTGTAAATAGATAAGTGCCTATAAAAGCCTGCTCCGTGCAGGCTTTTTTTTTGTCGATGAATTTTTGATGATTGATAATAAATCGAATATAGAGGGTTTGAATTTATATCGATGAGTGGTTTAATAATTCATCAAATGAAGCGTTACCTCCTTCCCGTATGTTAGATAGTTAAGGGCATCACGACCGATGGCCTACCGAGAACAGTTAAAAGATAACTACCAAGAAACCCGCTTGATCCAACGCCGTCTGATTGTATCAGCGATTATCGTATTGGTATTGATGTCCATTGTGCTGGGACGTATGTATGTTCTGCAGGTTGTTGAACATGATCATTTCTCTACCTTGTCAAATTCGAACCGGGTCAGACTGAAAGCTTTACCCCCTACTCGAGGATTAATTTATGATCGTAATGGCGTGGTTTTAGCGGACAATTTACCGGCCTATCGCCTGGAAATTGTACGTGAGCAGATGGATGATCTGGAACAGGTCTTACAGGAGTTATCCTCACTGGTTGAAATTTCAGAACAAGATGTCAAAAAATTTCGTCTCGCATCAAAACGTCGACGTCCTTTTGAAAGTGTTCCACTCCTGTTTAATCTTACCGATGATGAAGTCGCCTTGCTGGCGGTGAATTTGCATCGATTTAAGGGCGTGGAAATCAATGCACGCCTGACGCGTAACTATCCATTAGGAAAACATGCTGTTCATGCGCTGGGCTATGTGGCCCGAATCGATGAACGAGATTTAAATTCTTTGGATGAAGCCTCTTATGCGGGTACCAGCCATATAGGTAAGCTTGGGCTGGAAAAATATTATGAAAATGACCTACATGGTGATGTTGGATATCAACGAGTGGAGGTCAACGCTTCCGGTCGAACCCTACGTGTTTTAGATGAACAACCACCCTTACCGGGCAATAATCTGTACCTGACTATTGATTCAGCATTACAACAATTAGCAGAAGATTTATTTGCGGAGGAACGTGGTTCAGTCGTGGCTATTGACCCCAGTAATGGTGAGGTTCTGGCTTTAGTCAGTATGCCAAGCTTTGACCCAAATTTATTTGTAAAGGGAATTAAGTCCAAAGAATACAGTGAGTTAAGGGATTCATCGAGCCGACCCTTGTTTAATCGTGCTTTAACCGGGCAATATCCACCGGGTTCTACGACTAAGCCTTTTTTCGGGCTTGCAGGCCTTGAATACAGCATTATGGGCCATAAGCAAACGGTGTATTGTGGGGGGTATTATCTGCTGCCCAATGAAGAACGCAGATACCGCGACTGGAAAAAAGAAGGGCATGGCAAGATGAACTTGAATGATGCGATCGCCCAGTCCTGTGATGTATATTTTTATGATTTGTCTTATGGTATGGGTATCGACCGAATGTCAGTGTTCATGAAACAGTTTGGATTCGGTGAAAAAACTGGAATAGACAGTACCGGGGAGCGTCCCGGACTGATGCCTTCGAGGGAGTGGAAAAGGGGTGCCCGTGGGCAGCCATGGTTTCCCGGAGAAACCTTGATCACTGGTATCGGTCAGGGCTATATGTTGGTTACTCCGTTGCAATTGGCTAATGCAACTGCCGCACTGGCGCTTGAGGGGCAGCGTTTTAAACCTCACCTGGTAAAGACCATCGAATTTCCAACCGAGGATATGGAGTTGGAAATACTCCCTGAAATTAATGGTGTCTATAATGTCAAAAAAGCTTTGAACTGGGAGCATGTGATTAAAGCGATGGAAAATGTCGTTCATGGACTGCGCGGTACTGCCCATCGCATAGCGCAAGGCATTACCTACAGAATGGCCGGTAAAACCGGCACTGCCCAGGTCTTTGGTATCGCACAGGATGAAGAGTACGAGGAAGATAAGATCAGTAAGAAATTACGTGATCATGCCTTATTCATGGGTTTTGCTCCGCTTGAAGATCCCAAAATTGCTATTGCAGTCATCGTCGAAAACGGGGGAAGTGGTAGCAGTACCGCCGCCCCCATTGCTAGAAAAATGATGGATGCCTACCTGTTAAGACATAACGCCCAACAAGAGAGCAACAGTTGATGAATCGTGTGATTGAGAGCGATCAAATATCAATATCGAGGCGGATTTTAGATGCATTCAGGTTGGATCCGGTACTCATGTTATTGTTGTTTTTATTATCTGCCATTGGATTTTTAATTCTGTTTAGCGCAGGCGGTAGTAATACAGAGCTTATGTTTCGGCAGTTAACTCGACTCGGTGTCGCGGTTGGCTTGATGGTGCTGGTTGCCAATATATCCTTGCGCGTATTAAAAAAACTGTCCCTGGTATTTTATCTTGTGGGTGTATTGCTCCTCGTTGCCGTTATTGGATTCGGTGAAGTGGGCAAGGGTGCACAGCGTTGGCTCGATCTCGGTTTTCTCCGCTTTCAACCTTCAGAATTAATGAAACTGGCGATGCCCATGATGATTGCATCCTATCTTTCCGAGAAGGTTTTACCCGTGGGCTGGAAAGATCTATTGATATCTTCCGGCCTGGTGATTGTGCCGGTGTTATTGATTGCACGCCAACCCGACCTTGGAACAGCACTGCTGGTCGGCAGCGCAGGGTTTTTTGTGTTATTCCTGGCCGGGGTGCGTTGGAAAATTTTTATGGTTCTGGGTTTAATTGCTTCTTTGATGGCGCCACTGTTGTGGAAGTTTGCATTACACGATTATCAACGTAACCGAATCCTTACATTGCTTGATCCGGAAAGTGATCCTTTGGGCACCGGATATCACATTATTCAGTCGAAGATCGCAATAGGTTCTGGAGGGACCTATGGTAAAGGCTGGTTAAACGGGACACAGTCACAATTGGACTTTTTACCGGAACGTTCGACAGATTTCATTTTTTCTGTTTATGGTGAAGAATTTGGTTTTTTTGGGGCTGTTTTATTGGTGTTTTTATACCTGTTAATTATTTACAGAGGGCTCTATATTTCTGCGTGTTCAGGTGATAATTTTGGACGCCTGTTGGCCGGGGCGCTTAGCCTTACTTTTTTTGTTTATTTATTTGTCAATACTGGCATGGTGACCGGATTGTTGCCTGTCGTGGGTGTGCCCTTACCATTGGTGAGTTATGGCGGTACTTCGATGGTGACACTGATGGGAGGCTTTGGCATCATAATGGCTATACGATCGGCTAAACGTTTTTTAGCCTAAATAAATGGCCTGAATGATCATTCGGTGTTTTTTTGAAAAAAAGATAAAATACCCAGAGCAGGTTACTTATACTCTTAACTTCATTGTGTTACGGAATCTAACATGAAAAAAATCCTTATGGCTCTTGCCATTTTTGTGCCTTCAATTGTTCAGGCTATCGAACTTGACCGTGGTGATTATCGATATCGGGATGATGTTGTGGATTTTATAAAAGAGGTGGCGGCCCGGAGTGATTATAGCGAACAGGAACTGGTCGATTTATTTGCGCAGGTGAGACATCAACGTCATTTGTTCGAGCGTATGGATAAACCGGCGGAAAAACTGGACTGGCATCAGTATCGTAAAATTTTTATTACCGAAAAACGCATCAACAAGGGTCTTGATTTCTTTAAAAAACACCGGGAATTATTGCAACAAGTAGAACAACGCTATCAAGTGCCTGCTGAAATTATTGTCGCTATCGTTGGTGTAGAGACTTTTTATGGTGCCTACCGAGGCAAGTCACCGGTATTTGATACCCTGGTAACCTTTGCTTTTGATTACCCCAAGCGGGCCAAATTTTTTACCCGGGAATTGGAACAATTTCTGATTCTTGCCAAAGAACAGAATCTGGATCTACGCGCTGTTAAAGGGTCTTATGCAGGGGCAATGGGTGTGCCACAGTTCATTTCTTCGAGTTACCGAAATTATGCGGTTGATTTTGATGGCGATGGCCAAGCTGACCTGTTCAAAAGCCTACCGGACATTTTAGGTAGTGTGGCCAATTATTTCAGTCGGCATGGCTGGAAAAGTGGTGAAGGTATTACTTATCCTTTGATCGCACAGAATGAATCAAAAATTAGTCAACTCAAACCGGGAATGAAGCCAGCCTATACCTGGCAGCAATTAAAATCTGCGGGTTTACAAAGTTCAATTACTTTAGCTGATGATAAACCCGTCGCATTACTTAAATTACAGCAACCTAATGCTGCCGAATACTGGGCAGGACTGGACAATTTCTATGTGATTACCCGTTATAATCATAGTGAGTTGTATGCTATGGCCGTTTTTCAATTGAGTGAAAAAATAAAACAAGGTATCAGTTAAACCATGCACTGGGTTATCGTCAGCCTCTTTATTGTCATCCTGTCTTCCTGCACCTTTGGAGTGCCTATTGGTGAACAGCCAAAAACCTCTTATGCGACCAATGGTAAATCCAAATATGGCAATCCACCGTCTTACCGTGTATTCGGGAAACGCTATTATGTTATGGATTCAGCTGAAGGCTATGCAGAGAGGGGCTTGGCTTCATGGTATGGCCCAGATTTTCATGGTAAAAGAACTTCAAGCGGAGAAGTCTATAACATGCATGCTATGACGGCTGCGCATAAAACGCTGCCATTGCCCACTTTTGTCAGGGTTAAAAACCTTGAAAACGGAAAATCCATAGTAGTAAAAGTGAATGATCGAGGGCCATTTAAAGAGGGCAGGATTATTGATTTGTCATATGCTGCCGCCAAAAAGCTGAATGTGGTGGGTCCGGGCACCGCTCGGGTAGAAGTCACGGCCCTGGATGCTACGGGTAAGAGCTCCAGGCCCAAAGTACGCGTTATGCCGCTTCAATCAACCGCTTCTGTTCGAGATGAGGTGTTTATTCAGCTGGGATCTTTTGGCAGTCAGGTTAATGCCAAAAACCTGCAGAATAATTTGACGGCAAACAATGAAAAACCAATTGTGATATCGCGCGCAGATACGGATAAAGGCATTTTTTACCGTGTCCGTTTGGGTCCATTACTCGACTTGGCCGAGGCCGATTCGGTTCATCAACGCCTGAAGCGAAAAGGGTTTACCGATGCCCGCATCGTCTTCGGCGAAAACTGAGCCATACCCATATAGAACAGACTCAATTATCAAAAGTTTTATGGGGGTGTTGTGAACTATTTTTACCCTCGTGAAATAGGGGTTCATTTGCCGGCAACCTAGGGTACAATCCAAGCCTCATTTCTTAGCACTTTTTCTCTAGCAACATTCTATGATCAATATACGACTCCTGAGTTTCCTTATCTTATTTTTAGCCCATGGATCCTTATTTGCGATCGCAAAACCGATCCCCAAGGCTCCAGATTTCGACGCTGATAGTTATATTTTGATGGATTTTGACAGTGGTTTAATTCTGGCTGAAAAAAACGCGGATCAAAGGGTTGAACCTGCAAGCATTACCAAGTTGATGACTGCTTACCTGGTGGATAAGGCCCTGGCTGCAGGTGACATCAGCCTTGCAGACAAGGTTACCATCAGTGAAAAAGCCTGGCGCATGAAAGGCTCTAAGATGTTTATTGAGGTCGGCAAGCAAGTGTCAGTTGAGGAATTGATCAAAGGCATGATTATCCAGTCTGGGAATGATGCAACCGTCGCGTTGGCGGAGCATGTGGCTGGATCGGAACAAGCCTTTGCTGAGTATATGAATCACCAGGCTACTTTACTGGGCATGGACAATACCCAGTTTAAGAATTCAACCGGTTGGCCGGATACCGATCATTACAGCACGGCTCGTGATATTGCCACATTAAGCCAGGCGCTTATCAGAGACTATCCAGAAGGCTACCGTATGTACAAGGAAAAGGAATACACCTACAACGATATCCGCCAATTCAATCGTAATCGGCTGTTATGGCGTGACAATGCCGTGGATGGGCTCAAAACGGGTCATACCGAGGCTGCGGGTTATTGTCTAGCCAGTTCCGCTAAAAAGGATAATATGCGTTTGATTGCCGTGGTGCTTGGAACTCAGTCGGATAAGGCACGTACGCAGCATAGCCAGACCTTGTTGAACTATGGTTTTCGATTTTTTGATACCCAGAGACTGTATCAGTCCAATACCGCGTTAAAATCTGCGCGAGTCTGGTTTGGTGAACAAGAACAGGTCTCTCTCGGTGTGCAACGGGACGTGTTCGTGACCATTGCTCGAGGTCGTTACAAAGACCTGGATGCTTCGGTAGAAATTGATAATCGTATTTCGGCCCCCGTGGCGGTAGGCCAGGAATTGGGACGACTCAATGTTAAACTGGATGATGAAATCATCGTCTCTGAACCGCTGGTAGCCATGCAGAGCATTAATGATGGTGGCCTGGTACAGAGAGCCATGGATAGCATCAAGTTAATGTTTCAATAGCTGAGTAAGGATTAGGATGTATCAACAGGTATATTTAAATGGAGAATACCAAGCCGCCGAGCAGGCCTGCGTACCTGTAATGGATCGAGGGTTCATGTTCGGTGATGGTGTGTATGAAGTGATTCCTGTCTATGCGGGGCGACCGTTTCGGCTGCAACAACACATGCAACGCCTGCAGAATAGCCTGGATGCTATTGGTATCAATAATCCATTATCCCAATCGGACTGGGGACACATTTTTAGTACCCTCTTTGCGCACAATTGTGACACGCCTGATGCTTATATTTACCTGCAGGTAACGCGTGGGGTCATGCAAAGACGTGAACATAATTATAATGCTGATTTAATCCCGACGGTTCTGGTCATGTGCCACTCGCATCATTATGCATTAACTGATTCAAAGACTGCAGGTATTAAGGCGATCACTGTGGAAGATAATCGTTGGGCGGATTGTTATATCAAATCGATTAATCTTTTGCCCAATGTGCTGCGTAAACAACAGGCTATGAATCAGGAGGCGACGGAAGCTATTCTGATTCGTGAAGGGTATGCGGTTGAGGGCTCTGCGAGTAATCTGTTCATCGTTAAAGATGATGTTATTCGGACACCACCCAAAAGCCGTTATATGCTGGGTGGTATCACCCGCGATCTCATTATAGAGTTATGTCATGATAATAAGGTCGTGATGGGAGAAAAAGAGATTTCTGAGGATGAATTGCATGATGCTGATGAAATTTGGATGACGTCTTCAACCAAGGAAATTATGCCAGTGACCGAGTTAAACCAGCATAAAGTCGGTCGTGGTGTTCCCGGGCCTAAATGGAACCAGGTCCAGAAAATTTTTCAGGCTTATAAACAAAAACTCCAGTAATTCATCGTTAGGAATCCCAGAATGTCCGCAAAAAGCAACTCTAATGATATTGAACTGCTAGAGTTTCCTTGTGAATTTCCGCTCAAGGTATTTGGCTTGAATGATGAAGGGTTTGAAGCGGATGTATTGGAATTGGTTCGCCAACATTGTCCAACCAACACAGAATTTCAGGTAACACGCAATCAAAGCAAGCAAGGCAAATACCAGGCACTGACGATTACCTTTACCGCATATAGCCGCCAACAATTGGATGACATATATCAATCCCTGACTGATTCTGAACAAGTCGTGATGTCTTTATAGGGTCCTTATCTTTGCAGCCTATTATTAAACACCTGGGCCGGACCGACTATGAACCTATATGGCAGGCGATGAGGACTTTTACCGATCAACGCGGCCCGCAAACACCGGATCAATTCTGGATCACAGAGCATAATCCCGTTTATACCCAAGGGCTCAATGGCCGTAAACAACATTTAGTGGATACGGGTGATATCCCCGTGGTTAATGTCGATCGCGGAGGCCAGGTGACTTACCATGGTCCGGGTCAATTGGTTATTTATTGCCTGCTGGATTTAAAACGTCTGAATTTAGGTATTCGAAAGCTGGTTACGATCCTTGAAAATGCAATCATCAATGTATTGGCCAGTCTGGGTATCGACGCCGTAGCTCGGAAAGATGCACCCGGAGTTTATATTCATCAGGCCAAAATTGCAGCGCTGGGTTTACGTATTCGTAAGGGTTGCTGCTATCATGGCTTGAGCTTTAATCTGGATATGGACTTGACACCTTTTTCAGGTATCAATCCCTGTGGTTTTCAGGGGTTGGAAGTCACCCAACTGGTGGATCACATAGAGCAAGTAGACTGGATGCAGGTAGAACAAGCACTTTGTGCTCAGTTATTTCAACTGATTGGTTACGAGAAATAAGGTATGACTCAGAAAAACAAGGTAGTGCAAGGCGTTAAACTGAAGGGTGCTGACAAGGTCGCCAGGATACCCATTAAGGTGGTGCCCAGTAAAACCATGCAACGTAAACCCGAATGGATTCGGGCCAAGGCGCCGACCAGTGATCTTGTCAAACAATTGAAAAACACGTTAAGGGAAAACAACCTGTACACGGTCTGCGAAGAAGCAGCCTGCCCTAACCTGGGAGAATGTTTTTCCAAAGGCACTGCCACCTTTATGATTATGGGTGATATCTGTACACGGCGTTGCCCCTTCTGTGATGTAGGGCATGGCCGCCCCAATCCGCTGGATGCGAGCGAACCCAAAAACCTGGCGCTTACCATTCAAAACATGAATTTGAAATATGTTGTGATCACTTCGGTCGACCGAGATGATTTACGGGATGGTGGGGCCCAGCATTTCGTGGATTGCATCGAGGCCACTCGAATGCACAATCCGAACATCAAGATAGAGATTCTGACACCGGATTTCAGGGGGCGCATGGACCTGGCATTAGATATATTGGCACTGTCTCCGCCGGATGTGTTTAATCATAATCTTGAATCGGTGCCCAGCCTTTATAAAAAAATTCGACCGGGTTCAGATTATCTTTGGTCATTGCAACTGTTACAAAGATTCAAACAACAACACCCAACCGTGCCTACGAAGTCGGGCATCATGCTGGGATTAGGCGAGAGTCTGGAGGAAGTTGAACAGGTCCTGAAGGATATGCGAGAACACGAAATCAATATGCTCACGCTGGGTCAGTATTTACAGCCCAGTCGAGATCATCTTCCAGTAGAACGGTTTGTCACACCCGAAGAATTTAAACAGTTAGAGACTCTGGCTTACGAGCTTGGATTTGATCAGGTCGCGAGTGGCCCTATGGTGCGCTCATCCTATCATGCCGATTTGCAGGCCAGTGGTCAGTTCTAACCGGTTTCCATAGAGTGAGTGGATGCCTGTTGATGGGCTTCTAAAAGTATGAAAGAACAATTCCCTGTGATTGAACATCTGGCGCACATGAATCATGCTGCAGTTGGTCCCTGGCCACAGGTCACTGCCCAGGCCGTTACCGATTTCGTTAAGGAAAACGCGCAATGGGGTTCCCTGCATTATTCCAAATGGTTGCATACAGAAAAGGAGTTACGTTCCAAACTGGCGGTTTTGATTAATGCTCCAGGTCCGGAGGACATCGCCCTGGTCAAAAATACGTCTGAGGGGTTGTCATTTGTAGCCTCGGGTCTGGAATGGAGAAGGGGTGATAATGTGGTGGGTATTCGCCAGGAGTTTCCTTCTAATCGATTTCCCTGGGAAGCCTTGGCTGCAAAAGGGGTTGAGTTCAGAAAACTTGATCTGGAAAGCGCTCAAGATCCAGAACAAGCGCTGATGGAGCTGTGTGATGAGCGAACCCGGCTCCTATCAGTCAGTTCGATTCAGTACCACAACGGCTTTCGTCTTAACCTGGAGCGCATGGGTCAATTTTGTCGTGCCCAGGGAACACTCTTCTGTGTGGATGCTATCCAGCATATTGGCGCTTTGCCATTTGATGTACAGGCCATCCAGGCAGACTTTGTGGTGGCGGACGGACATAAGTGGATGTTGTCGGCCGAAGGCCTTGGCTTGCTCTATATTCGGCGTGACCTTCTTGAGTCACTGTCCTTGAATCAGTTTGGCTGGCATATGGCTGAAAATCTGGGTGATTATACACAACAGAATTTCACACCCGCTTCATCAGCCCGGCGATTTGAATGTGGCAGCCCCAATATGTTGGGTATTTATGCACTGAACAGTAGTGTTGGTTTTCTGCTGGAGCAAGGACTGGAGCAGATTGGTAGTGCCATCATAACCAACACGCGGTATCTCATGGACAGGCTTGAAGATATTCCAGGGGTGAAACTGTTAACGGATTGCCATGAGAGTCGGTTATCCGGTATCGTCACCTTTTATAAAGAGGGCCTCGCCAGTGAGCATCTTTACCAGCAATTGATGGCCAGGAAAGTATTGTGCGCGCATCGCGGAGGCGGTGTCCGCTTATCACCCCATTTTTATACTCCGAGATCCCAACTGGATCAGGTGCTCAAGTATGTACAGGAGATATCCTAGAATTTGACGGTATTAAAATGGGGATTTGGTGTGATCGCCTGCATCTGTTTGATCTGATTCAAGTTAATATTCTGGTCCTTTTGGTCTAGCCGCAGAACCAGGATTTCTTTTTTATCCTTATCGGTATAGGTCGTATGGGCTGTGCCTTCCAGATGCGTGCCATCAATCAAACTGATACATACCCGATACTGATACAGGCAGGCGATTTCTATGAAATCATGTAAATGGCAACTGATCATGGGTATTAAACTTGTTGGCGTTGACCATACAATTCCTGATATAGGCCATCACGATTGACCAGTTCATCGTGATGACCTTCATCAATTATTTCTCCACCATCAAAAACGTAAGCCCTATCAGCCTGTTTAATGGCACTCAAACGGTGGGCAATAATCAATGTGGTACGACCAGCCAGAAAACTGGCCAGGGCACGATGTAACCGCTCTTCTGTGGCGGTATCCAATGCCGATGTGGCTTCATCAAGGATGACCACCTTCGGTTCGGATAAAATCATTCGCGCAATGGCCAGGCGCTGCCTTTGGCCACCGGATAATCGAATACCATTACGTCCCACTATCGTATCGAGACCATTTTCCAGGGCTTCAATATCGGGTTTAAGCTGGGCAATCTCCAAAGCCTGCCACAGCGCAGCCTCTTGCATGTCGATACCCATCGTCAGGTTATTCCGAATACTGTCGTTAAACAGTGCCGGGTGTTGTAACACGGTTGCTATATTGTCTCGAATGGTGTGTAAACCAATCTGGCTGACTGGTTCATCATTAAAATAGATTTGACCCTCGGAAGGTGGATAGAGCCCCAGGATAACCTGGACCAAAGTGGATTTACCCCCTCCACTGGCACCCACCAATGCTATTTTTTCTCCGGCCCCTATTGCCAATGATATTCCGTTGAGGATGGGATCATCGGTTTTGTATGCAAAGTGAATGTTATCTATTGTAAGGCTTGCGGTTTGATGACCTTTAAAGGGATTGGTATTTGCTGGGAAATGTGGTTCTTTTTTTAGCTCGAGAATACGGTTGAGCCTTTTCAGAGCGGCATTGGCCGAAAAATAGCTGTATTGAATGCTGAGGATTTCCTGCACGGGAGTCATCATGAACCAGAGGTAAGCATACACCGCAAACATTTGGCCGATGGATAGGGATGAAAATACAACCATCAACATACTGACGGCACGAAATACTTCAAATCCCATCAGGAAAATAAAAAAGGACAGGCGATTGGCGGCATCGCTTTTCCAACTGAAACTGGCTGAACTTTCCTTGACGCCACGGGCACGGTCGATCACGCGTAATAGATAATGACGTTCCCGGTTACTGGCTCTGATCTGTTGAATGGCATCGAGGGTTTCAGTCAGTGATTGTTGGAATACTTCGACCGCACTGTTTTCCTGTTGCTTCAGTTGTTTGACTTTTTTTCCAAGCACGGTGGTGAAATAAATCACGATGGGATTCATGATCAGAATAAATAATGCCATTTGCCAGTGAATCCACAACAGGGTGATAGCAACGCCACTGACAATGAGTACTGCCACCAGGAATTTACTTAAGGCAGAACCGATAAAGGTATCCACGGTATCGATATCGGTGACCAGGTGGGAAGCCATCGCGCCACTACCCAAAGTTTCATACTCCGCCATGGAAATTGTCTGGAGTCGATTCAATAAGTCTTTACGCAAGCGATAGGTAATATCTTTGGAAACCAGAGTGAATTCACGGGTTTGCCAGACGGATAACAGGGTGCCCAAAAATCTCAATAGTATTGTGATGAACATGATAACGCCGATAAACAATACGGGCCCATGCCAATCTTCATAGAATACTTGCTTCAGGGTTGAGACGATAATGGCAGGCTTGTCCAGTAAGACTTCATCGACCATCAAAGGCATTAGCATGGGAACAGGAACTAAAATGATGGCAGCCACAATGGCGATTACGTGTGCCTGGATGAGAATGGGTTTATGGTTTTTGGCCAGAGAAAAAATCATAGCCCAGGTGATTTCTTCTGGCGGATGAGCTGGTTTGTTTACACTCACTGATTGAATCAAATTGTATGTGCGCTAAAGAATTAATAGTGTCAGCTTTTGACCGAGGCTACAAGGTTCGGTTCATCTATGGTTTTAATGATTCAAATAATGGCGCTTCGAATATGGGCTGATCCCCATGAGTGACGGGTATGTAAAGCAGGGTTTTCTACCGATAACTCTGGCTTTCTCTATTAGAGATCATTAATATGTCCGGTCGGCCCGTCATAATCCCAGATTGTCTATCGGGCCATAATCAGAATCCAATCCGTCATAATGACTAGATTGTCTATCTAGATTGGCAACAGGTGTATTGAATGAGAATTGTAATTCCAAAAGAGATCCAGACTGGAGAAAAACGTGTCGCGACGACTCCAGATATCACACACAAGCTGGTAGCAAAAGGTTTCCAGGTATGGGTTGAAAGCCACGCGGGTATGCCAGCCAGTTTTTCCGATGATGCCTATCGCGAGGCCGGTGCGAAAATCGTTAATGACAGTCAAGAGTTATATGCACAGGCAGATATCGTTCTCAAGGTTCGAGCACCCCAAGCCCATCCTGAAAATGGTGATCATGAATTGGATCTCATGCCCTCGGGATGCCTGTTAATTTGTTTTCTTTGGCCCGCGCAAAATGCTGAATTATTGAAAGCCCTGGCTGATAAAGGCATTAACGCCATGTCCATGGATGCCGTGCCTCGGATTTCTCGTGCGCAAAAACTTGATGCGCTGAGTTCGATGGCTAATATCGCGGGTTACCGTTCGGTCATAGAGGCATCGAATCATTTTGGGCGGTTTTTTACCGGCCAGATTACTGCGGCAGGGAAGGTCCCGCCGGCAAAAGTGATGGTTATCGGCGCAGGTGTTGCCGGACTCGCTGCAATTGGTACGGCTAAATCGCTCGGGGCCATTGTCCGAGCCTTTGATACGCGTCCTGAAGTGAAGGACCAGATTCTGAGTATGGATGCTGAATTTCTGGAATTGGATTTTGAAGAAGATGGATCTGGTGAAGGGGGTTATGCCAAACAAATGAGCCAAGCCTTTATTGATGCTGAAATGGCCTTGTTTGCCGAGCAGGCACGTGAAGTGGATATCATCATTACCACCGCGCTGATTCCCGGAAAGCCGGCACCAAAGCTGATAACCGAGGAAATGGTCAAGTCCATGAAGCAGGGTAGTGTGATTGTTGACCTGGCTGCAGAACAGGGTGGTAATTGCGAACTGACCAAACCTCATCGGGTATCGGAAAAACACGGTGTCACCATCATTGGCTTTACCGACATGCCCAGTCGTTTGCCGGCCCAGGCCAGTCAGCTTTATGGGACCAACTTGCTCAATATGCTGGATGAATTGATTGATGATGTCAGTACTGATCTTGATCTGGATTTTGAAAACGAGGTGATACGAGGATCTACAGTCGTTAAATCCGGAGAGATTACCTGGCCACCCCCGGCTATTGAGGTTGCTGCGCGACAACCGGCTTATTCCGAGCAATCGGTACCGGATGCACACGTGGCCATAGATGCCGATGAAGAACCCTCGGTCATTCTACAATTGTTTAAAAACCTGATGCCTTTACTGGTAGGAGCATTAACCCTGTTTGGTATAGGTGCTGTGGCCCCTCCTTCTTTCATGGGCCATTTCACAGTATTCATACTGTCGTGTTTTATCGGTTACATGGTTATCTGGAACGTAACACCTTCTTTGCATACACCGCTGATGAGTGTTACCAATGCCATCAGTAGCATTATTATCATAGGTGCATTGATCCAGGTTTCCTCGCAGAGTAGTTTGATCATTATTCTGTCGGCGGTAGCGATATTGATCGCGACGATTAATATCGTGGGTGGTTTTGCTGTTACCCAACGTATGCTCAAGATGTTCGGGGAATAATCATGTCTACAGAATTAATCAATGCATTTTACCTGGGGGCAGCCATCCTGTTTATCCTCGCATTGGGCGGGCTGAGCAGTAATGAAAATGCCAAGCGCGGTAATCTTTATGGTATGTTGGGTATGGCCCTGGCCGTTATCGCTACGATTTTTAGTGATGCAGTCACCAGTTATTGGATTATTGTTATCTGTATGATTCCAGGGGCCATATTGGGTTTCATTCTGGCAAAAAAAGTCAAAATGACACAGATGCCGCAATTGGTTGCTATATTGCACAGTCTGGTTGGATTGGCCGCAGTCAGTGTAGGTTATGCAACCTATTTCGACCCCAACCTACATTTCAGCGGCGTTGAGAAAACCATTCATGATCTGGAAGTGTATATCGGTATCTATATCGGGGCCCTTACCTTTTCCGGCTCTGTGATCGCTTTTGGTAAATTAAGTGCAATCATCAATAGCAAACCGGTTTTACTCCCAGCCCGGCATCTGCTCAATCTCATCATGTTTTTTGTGGTGGTGATTTATGCTGTGATCTTTGTCAATGTCGATAATATCCAGGAAGCCTACACCCCGTTGATTATCATGACCTTGATTGCTTTGATCTTTGGGGTGCATATGGTGATTGCCATAGGAGGGGCCGATATGCCAGTGGTGATCTCCATGCTCAATAGCTATTCCGGTTGGGCAGCGGCTGCGACCGGTTTCATGTTATCCAATGATTTGTTGATTGTAACCGGGGCTCTGGTGGGTAGTAGTGGTGCCATCCTCAGTTATATCATGTGTCGGGCCATGAATCGTAATTTCTTAAGTGTCATAGCCGGTGGTTTTGGTACCACCAGTCAGGCTGTTGCAAGCGGGGGTGAGACCGGTGAAGTGGTTGCTTCAAGTGTCGAAGAAGTGGCCCAAGTCCTTTCCAGTGCCAAGAAAGTAATGATTGTTCCTGGGTACGGTATGGCCATGGCCCAGGCGCAGCAAGCAGTGGCTGAAGTGACGCGTTTATTGATGGGGAAAGGAGTGCACGTCATCTTTGGCATTCATCCCGTAGCAGGCCGCATGCCCGGTCATATGAATGTTTTACTGGCCGAGGCCAAGGTACCTTACGATGTGGTTTTCGAAATGGATGAGGTGAACGATGATTTCCCTAACGTTGATGTGACCCTCGTGATTGGTGCCAATGACACGGTGAATCCAGCGGCTTTGGAAGATCCGGGTAGTCCGATTTCAGGAATGCCGGTACTGGAGGTTGGGAAAAGTAAATTGACCATAGTGTTAAAACGCAGCATGGCCACCGGTTATGCAGGTGTTGAAAATCCGCTTTTTTATAAAGACAACACCAGGATGTTATTCGGTGATGCCAAGAACAATATGGATGAACTGGTCAAAGCCCTTGCGACGTAACTCTCTTGATAGGGGGCAGAGGCTGCTTTATCCCGTTTTTTTGTAATCAGTGAGTTCCTGTTGAAGTTCGGCATAAGCCGACTCGATGTTGTTAATCAGAATTGATAAGTTATGAATATTGTTGCGCCGGGCAATCTGTTCATAGTTTGCCGCTAAATCCGCCAGTTGTTCAGCACCCAGAGTTGCAGCAGGTGATTTGATACTGTGAAACAGGCGCGTGATGTTTTGGGTATCGTTGGTTTGTTCGTGTAATTGACGAATATTCTCCTGGATACTGTTGATCACGGAATCAAAGATTTCAGTAAAAGCTTCTTCTACATCATCCTTCAACTGTTGCAAGGTAGAAAAATTGATGACCTTGAGTTCTTTAGAGGTATTATATTTTTCGCCTTCCTCATTAATGCGTTTATCGCCGAGCCATTTCATCAAGACTTTTTCCAGAGTGGACAGGTTGACGGGTTTGGTGACCAGTTCATTCATACCATTGTGGTATGCGCGTTGATGATCCTCAGAGGATACATTGGCGGTAATGGCTAAAATGGGAATGTCTTTGTTGAACTGGCGTATCTTCTGTGTAGCCGTATATCCATCCATAACCGGCATCTGACAATCCATAAATATGATGTCGTAATGATTATCTTGTGCCATATGGATCGCCTGTTCACCATTGTCTGCAAAGTCGCAGTCCAGATTAAATTTTGACAGCATTTTCTGGATGAGTATTTGGTTGGGGATAACGTCCTCAGCGACCAGGATGTGGGCTGCGAAACGGGGGAACTGACGTGCTTGTGGTACTTCCATAGAACTGTAAAGGGATTGCTCCTGGCTGGTGATCAGTTTATAAGTGGTGGGCAGATAAATGGTGAAACAACTGCCAATACCCACTCGCGATGTGACTTTAATTTCGCCCCCAAGCAAGTCTATCAATTTTTTCGTGATGGTTAGACCCAGACCCGTTCCACCGTATTTACGGGTAGTTGATTGTTCGGCCTGGGTAAATGAATCAAACAAATGATCGATAACCTGTTCATCGATGCCAATGCCAGTATCTGAAACCTTGATAACCAGTGTGGTTTCATGATCAAGGGTTTGCTGCCGATCGAGATGGATGGTGACAGAGCCACTTTCCGTAAATTTAATGGCATTAACGATTAGATTGGTCAAAATTTGACGAATCTTTGTGGGATCACTCAGAATCGAAATATCCATGCCTGCGGATTTATCAATGATCAGTTGAAGATTCTTTTCACTGGCATTGGGTTTGAGGGTGGCCACGACTTCCTGTACCAGAGCATCAATTGGAAAAGATACTTTTTCAACCGTCATTTTTTCAGCTTCCAGCTTGGAAAAATCAAGAATATCATTGATGATGGCAATCAAAGCTTTGCCAGAACTGCGAACGATGTTCAGCATATTCCTCTGTTCTTGATTGAGTGGAGTATCGTCAAGCAAT
>JAAUYK010189949.1_pt1 | contig 18342 bp, 12 predicted proteins | sample 7278021 | NCBI WGS metagenome assembly JAAUYK01 (sample SAMN14350223, study PRJNA611818) | marine sediment metagenome | isolation source: surface marine sediment (1.8m) | place: French Polynesia: Moorea | collected 2018-08
ATCGGCAGTCAGCCGGCCGATCGACCCACGAAGCTCCCAAAGGCCACCCGCGTTTCATTGGCCGGACAAAGAAAGTGAGCGATCGAAGGAGAAATAAGTGCACCGACACACGTAAGTCTCTTACATTCATAACATAAACCAGTGAGATATCTTCGAACTCTAGCTTGTTGAGTGAATGGAAATGGGACGGAACATATTATAGAATTGTGAGACCAAGTATAATTACACAATTATGGCCTTTTGCCCTGCCCGCCTGACCCTAACGAATTGAGACGGAGTCGCGTTTTTCAGGCCGCTTTAATGAATCAAGCAAAAACCCTTAGAAAGCTTCAATCGCGCACGTAGGCCAACCGACGAAGCCAGCCGGCATCGGCGTGACGAGCGGCCATCACTCAGAAATGATGCCTAATTGCTCTCTGACACACACAATGCCGTGATCAAGCACATATCTAAAGTAGAAAATGTTTCTACGTATCAGGTTCTTGCATTGCAGTACAGGTGTGGTTCTTACTGACTCTCAAGTACCTGGCAAAACGTTCTCGGGTCGACTAATTATCTCCGAGATCTGCATGTTTCCCCATGGACGCCGGCCGTTGCAGGATGCTGTAGCCGGCGGCGTTAAGTCCGTCCCATCCGACGATGCGTTCCAGACATGACAAGTCATGTTTCAAACTTGGCCGAGAGCGCACAGCACACGGACGGTACGCGGCTATGGAATTGACACAGAGTCGGATGGAGGTTCCCATTATTGCCAGCTCTTATTACCAGCCCCCACAGTTTCAGCTGGAAAAGTTATTATTGGCAGCCTGAGGGTCTCCTGACTCAATGTTGGAGAGGTCAGCGGAGGTGAGGTTCCAGGGCCAATGGGGAGGGAATGCACAGGCTCCAAGGGATTTGGTTGGGAGGGTTGGAGGGCGGTGGTAGTTCCGGGTGGGTGGGGAGTGGGGGAAAACCCAATACCGTAAGCACATGAATTCCCTTCCCAATGGCCCGGAGCCTCAATTCCGCTGGCCTCTATAACATTGAGTCAGGCTGCCAATAATAACTTTGTAGGCTGGAAACTGTAGAAAAGTTGTAAATAATTGCTGGTAATAAGATGCGCCTCAGATGGAGCAACTGACAACTAGATTCATGCCCAAATTGGTTAAAGCATTATGTCAGTTTAAGAACTTATGCCTAGAATTTGATGGCCCTTGCGTGTCAAAATAGAATTCACCAATCAATTGGAGGAATGAGATCGGATCGATCGCTGTATATATATCTTTAGCTCCTATGCTGTCCATCTTACAAGACCGCCTCGATCTCTTCGCTCTCTCTTATATATTCATGTGCGATAGGGGTCGGTTGGTCGTTGGCGAATAATCTCCCCTTGTTAAAATGTGATTACCCCGAACCGCCGGTCTTCTCTCTCTCTCTTTCGTTACTTTCCTACCTTCCCTGTCGACGCGAGTATAGTGTAATAACGCGACACGCATTTTACGCGCGCCATGCAGGGTGTACGGATAAAAGTACATACCATGCCTATGTTGGCGCACATACGTACATGACGCTGGTCTTCGTAAATACAATACGTATAGACTGTGTAAACTGGGCCCTCGAGTCTCCTTCCCCTGATCTTAGTCCTGCACGCACGCGTTTCCTGGCTGCATGGCTCGTGTGTTGCAATTATGTAAATGCGGTCGAGAAAATATGCACGTAAGGAGGGCCAGATGGCGTGTGCGTTGGGTACATGGTGCGAACATGTCCGTCCCTGAAGTGGAATTTCGCATGGGCATCCTGTGCAAAGTTAAGTTGAGTGGTCTCCTAGTTAATAAGCGCCCTCTCGTCTCGCAAGCATGCTACGCATACGCGCACATGGATACGTACGTCTGACCCATTTTGAAGATGTATTGCTGCATGCTTGGGACTCGGCTGAAAGCGAGTTTTCCTAGCTCAATTAGGTGAACGAATTCTCCTGCCGAATCTGATATTCCTTCCATATTTGTCTCCGCGCTCTTATTGCTGACAAATAGCCACTCTCGGTCTCCTTTCGATCGGTTCGATCCGGCCATCATCGAAATGAGAATGCAATCAGAATACGGAACAAGTTTCCTTTGCCGCAGCGACAATCTCGACGGTATTAAAGCGAAGGAGTTCACTTCATGAATGTTGATTGCACTCACTCGGAGCTCCACCCAAATATCGCTTTCCAATTACGCCGATCGGAATGGCAATTAGCCTCGATCGTACGTACACATTAGATTATCTCCGACGGGGAGAGAATACTCGCCCGACTGAGACCGATTGGCTGAAGCCGCTCTGTCTATCTACTATACACATATCTACTGTACTATGCTGCCTCAATCCTCCCCGGAGCCATTGCCCATGCCGACGTATGACCGCCACAATTAATGACCACGTAGCCCTCTCATGTCACGCCTCCTTTTCTCTCCCTCCGAACCAGGCTCCCCATTTGCAATATAGATATTTTTGCTATTTATAGCAATCTCTTTCAGTGGTCTGCTATTCAAGTTCTGTTGGAGGGGTTCCCCTAAAGATCGGGGCATCGGCATCAACGCCGTCGTCGTCTCAGATACCAAATGGCTGCAATTTGTCCCTGTCGACCAGTCTGTAACCAACCCTTCCTTTCGCTCTTTCTTTCGCCATTACGCCGTCGGTCGGTCTGTCGGTCGGCGACTCCTTTGTGCACTGCATACATGGATCGCTAGCTCCCTCGCTCGCTGACCCCTACCCACCATTCCATTGGGGATGACGAGGGCCCTTTTTTATTTCCCATTCTTTTCTCGTTATGTTTGGCTTATGTCGCGACCATCTGACTGGCTGCATGGCTGTGGTCGGTCGGTCGACTGTCCGCCGTAAAACGAACGGGTATTGTAGTGTCACCAGCGGGAGAGAGAACGGACGGGCATACAGAGATTAGCTGAAGAGTTGCCTCGCCATGCAATACTTGCGTATGCCAGTAGTGTGGCTGAATCGGATATGTACGTAATATAAAGGCACCCAACGGAAATGTTTAAGAATATTGTATTGACACCCTTGACGGTTGCATCAACAATGATTGCTTTAAATGGCCTTCCTCGCGTCATCCCTCTTGCCCAGGTACCCGAATCAGCCTCGCTTTTTATCCCTCGGCGGGAGACGTATTTGACCCGACCGGCCATCAGCATTTCTTGGTGGCGAGGCAATATTTTCACCATTGTCAATAGGGAGGGCTCTCTGCATAGCAATTCCGGTGGGCACACAAATTAAGCGAGTGATTCGGCAAGTTTCTCGCAACATAAGAAACAACTAAAGGGGAAGGGATAGAAAATATTTTAGCCAATCAATTTCGCCTCCTAAAGGGTTGTACATGTTGTTTCTTCCAAGTAAGCCTCCTCCCTCCCTACTTTTCCCTACTATAGGCTCCGTTTAACCAGTGTCATCTTCTTAATCCACCGTGCTCCTGGCACATTAAATATGCCTCTTCATCCTGGCTGACTGACTGTCCAACCAACCACCGTCTAAACAGAATGAGTGACGGACGGACGGACAGAGTCTCTCTTCCGTCCGTCCTCGAGTCGATCTCCGGTTCTCCACTGGCTTCTGCTCCGTCATCCCGGTCGGCGCCCATCAATAACTTGAGTGGATGGAAGGCGCAGCGGGTGGGGACGAAGGAGGGGGAGCCGGGCGGCATTGGAAATCGCATAGTTTAGTCAAAAAGTAGGGTTAAACTGTTGCAATGGATCCGTGTTTATGCTTGACCACAAAATCCAAAAAGGTATTTTAGATCCCTCCCGTCGAATCAATCACCCGCGGCGTACGGAATTTTCACAATTGGCAAATGAGCAAGAAGTGACGGGAGGCAGAATGAAAACGGAGAATTCACATCCATCGATGGAACTAAGCGTCGTTCGCTTTGAATGCGAATGAAGTCCGTCCGTTCGATTGCGGCCGCGGCGGCAGATGATCGATTCTGACGTATTTTGACAGAGCGGCGTCTTGCGTGCGTGCATGACTATAGAGAGGACTGTTAACGACGCCGATTTCTCTAATGGCTGAATTATCTTTCTTTCTTTCTTTCTTTCTTTCTTAGACTGGCCACACGTCGTTGCAGCGCGCCGCCGCCGAGGGTCACCTCGAAGTAGTCAAGCACCTCGTGCAGAGAGGCGCAGCCGTGGATCATCAGGATGAAGTGGTAAGAATAAGAAAAACTACGTTTATCGTCTAATAGCGCATGGAAAATCCGCTTTCGTTCCCGTTCATTGTCCGTGATGTAATAGAGCAGTCCAGCGGCTTTTCCCTCTCTTACTTCTAACGATCTTTGCTATGAGCGAGAGAACGAACGAACGCGCGCGGCAGAGCATGCACGCACGCACGCAGTCCGGCCAGGACTAATTATAGACTTGTCTTCTTCCTCCTAGCCCTCTGCCGTCCGTTATAAGGATGCCAGGCAGCTCCTCTTCTCTCGCTTGTACTCAGATTTTGGTGCCGCCGCCTGGCAGTAATGATAGCTAGCGGCCGGTAGCCGAAAATGTTTACGGCGCAAGGCAAGCAGCCGGGAACGATAATAGCTTAATACCGTATACATATACCCGGGGTAAAGCCCAATAAACTGTTTACCTTTGACAAAGATAGACCGTTTTCCCTATTATGTGTGTTATTTGTTCAGGTTTGCGATCACAGCTACATTTAATTTGCTATCACTACGTAGACAGAGTACTGATTTTCTAACTGAGCGTTTCGTATCCTTTCCGGCTTCCCCACTTGAGAAAGTAAGCCAGCTCGACGATGTCGATGACTGTGAAAAGGCAGTAGAGAGCGAAAAACCTGCAAAGAAAGCTGGAATAACGAGTCCGACTATCGAGTAAAATTAAGTTTGGTGCGTGCCCGATGGCGGTCCATGGAAATCCGAACTCCTCCACCAGAAATCCGCTGACTGTCGAGCCTAGGAAGTTGCCAAAGTAGAATGTGGACGACCACATTCCGGCGACGAGCAAGTAGGTCTTCATGTCGGCGGCGAACCCCAGTCGCATCGCCGCCGAGTTTGCCCTCGCGAACGTCGACACCATGGTCTGCGAGTAGCCGAAGCCGATGATGGCAGCGCAACCGTACAGGAGGCCCTTCGTGACGCCGAGTCCGATGAAGGGAGCGGGTCCGACGAGGAGCAGTGCAACGGCCATAAACACGTTGCCTCCGATGGAGATGACCACCTGGTAGGGAATGCGGTCGCACAGCCAACCGGCCGCCAACATGGAGAAGAAGTAGACGGCGCCGACGATGACGAACACGGTGCTGATCTCGGAGGCGGTGAGTCCGCCGGCCTCGCGCGCGTGAGGCTCTAGCATGGACTCGATGAAGCCGAAGCCGCAAAAGTTGACTACGTTGTCCAAGTAGGGCACGAAAATCGTCGGACTCTGTGGATAATCACAAGTTGAAGATTGATTCTTTCATCTGTCATAACTAGGTCTGTTTACCATCGCTATGTCTTTCATTGTCAGTGACGGCTGCTTCGGAGGTCCGTCTGTTCCATCACCATCAACATTGTCCTGACGGATGTCTTTAAAATGAAACGCAAATTAGTATTACCGCACTAGCTTGCGTCGTATAGAATGTTGGTGTCGTACCTGGAATGAGAAAGATTAGGCAAACGGCGAAGAAAAGCGCGACCACGCCAACAACTATAAAGGGAAGTTTGAAGCCTCCGGCGACGTAGAGGACGCCGCCCATAGCAGGTCCTGAAACGCTAGTGTTACATGATTGATCTTTCCAATAATTTTCATGGGCTTTCAAAGCACCAATAGTGTATCCGAAACCAAACGCCATCTCTGTCCACGACATAATGGTGGAGACCTTGTCCGGATAGAGCTTCATCATGATGCTCACAATGGACCCCCAGGCTGCGGCAACGCCGACGCCGTCCAAAAATCTAAGTAACTTTTGTTCGTGGCTTGATTGAAACCATGCATAAAAGCGATGCTTTTACCGACCTACATATGTAGGAGAGTGCGAGGAAAGGCGCGGTGCGGCTGACGTACTCGAGGAGGCCGAACGCGATGCCGACCACGCCCTGAAGAAGGCCTCCAAAATTCACGAGACGCTTCGGGCTAGAACACACCAATCAGACATTTTATATATGTATCCGTTTATGCTGCGTCATTGCACAGGCGAGTTTACCCGATTTGAGGCCCAAAGTGTGCAAACACCGGAGCGAAGAGGAAGGCCGCCAGGTGGACGCAGCCGAACACAAAACCGTACTAGAATTCCAGTCTAATGAAAAATGCCACCTGCGAATTGTTTTATTTAGTCTCACTTGTGAAGGAGTTGCCCCTTTGATTTCCGCCTCTTTCGGATAGAATGGTGGCTGGATGGAGAACATGAGACCCCAGACGAGGTAGGCTTTAATATAGCCCTCTTTACTAAGCAGCATCCGCTTAATTATATTATCCTTTGCTCTTACCTCCTCCTATGGAGAGCGCCATCATAACCGTTCGAGCCTGAGACAATCGAATTTGGTCCATGATCGATGCTTAGGTATAATTGGCTTTGAATATATTTTCAGGCAGCTTCGCACTGACCTTGAAGTGTATGTCGCGTTAACGTAATGTGTACTATGCTGCATAGGTGAGGGCAAGCGCGTCGCTCAAACGTTGCATCATTTTCCTGGATATTGGCGTTTATCTCCGTACAGTTTGTGGCTACATAGTATGCGCAAGGAACACACTTTACATGTACACGTAGCGTTATTACTTGTGCGCATTCCTGAGATATATTCAAGTTGGCCTGTATCGTAAGCATACACTAAGGCTAAGACTGAAAACCAGCATATCGACAGATGTTTAACGTCACCTCGATGGCCAATTAGCGAGCAAAAAATGCGGCGCCGGGGCCGGCCGGGCGGGCGTGACCGTTGGGCATTTGATTGGGCAGCCGCCCGACGCACGTAAAGGCATCCCCGCATGCGAGCTCGTATACGGCCGAGACGACAGCTACCTCGAGATCTTTATTTCGGCGAAACACCTCAATCAGGCCGTGGACACCGTAAGCCATATGTCGATCGCTGCTAACTACCGCGTTTGGCCCAAATAACAGCCCCTGCTGTCTGAAGCTAGGCGCGGTTTGCTTGCATGGCGATGGCGGCCATGGGTTTCAATCACACGAGAAAAGATGGAGGAATTTGATTCAGAAACGTCAAAGCTAGGCGCCCTTTGAACATGTAAAATGAGGCAAATCTTCTTAGGACTGCTTACTACTCGTATATGTGAAGTACGCGTCGCTAGCTGTATTCGATAACCCTGATTGTTTCGTCAACCCTCCCCAAACTTTGATCGATCTGTAATAACGCAAATATGCCCGAGGCGGAAGATTGAGAGGTCCGTTCTCAATCTGACCATGCAGGGCTTGAGTGAAACGTCGACAGCTTCGTAGAAATATTTTCAATCGTTGGCGTCCGTCTGCATGGTTGGTCCGCCCCAGTGAACCCATTCAAATGAGTCTCGATACACCTCGCCGCGCCATCTCTTTCTTCCTTTGTGGCCGCGGACGTCGTTAATGCCAGGTAACCAGGTCGACTTGTGGCATGCCGCGCCGCTTTGTTCAGTCGAGGGAAAATCGCCTTCTTGATAGCATCCTGCTTCGATTTACGCACGTACTGTCTGGCGGGTACGTGTGATAAAGACGTTCAATTAATGAATTCCAGATAGTTTAGACTCTACCTAACTTTTTCTTGCTGACTCGATCGACTGTTTTATCGGCCACTGGCGGGTTTCCTCACTCAATCGGCTAGCTGCGGCCATTCCTTTGTCCCTGAAAGGATCGAATGGAAGGATGGAGGAAAGGATCGGACGTGGACGGAGGAACAAATTATAGTCCGAACGTGAGAGTGGGTTACCTTTTTGCACGTGACTGACTTCATCGGCTCAAAAAAAGCGGCATCCTTTCCTCTTTCGTCTTTCGCTTTTCGCCGCTCGCTCGCTCGCATCCAGCGGGCTGTCCGTTCGTTCCTTCTGTCGGCCTCTCTTTTGTCTTAAAGCTGCTTAAGATGAACGTACGCGGCCGGGGTGGACACATAGCCAACTAAAAGACTTGCCGCATATCTACCACCGGTCGACTATCACTAAGATGGCGTGCATGATCAATCAAAATCACTATTAGGGAGCAACCCTGGCAGGCTCGGCATACTTGTTACGTGACGGGATAGCTAAATTGGTGGATAGCTAGGCTAGAAGGAGGGAGGGCTTCCACCGAAAAAGAAACAATTTAAACTAGGAAGCGAGGGAGAGACATTTTATGTTCGAAAACGCTTTGATCGAGAACCTAACGATTACGGGTACGCTTTTATTCGCAAATCCCGGAATTATTGTTTGTTTTTCCTCTTGGGCGATTTCTCGTATGAGCATTTTCTCCCCCATTAGCCGCCATTATTTACGCAGCCGCTCATTTGATCTCATCCAACTGCATGCAAGCCCGACCGACCGAGATGCTCGCCAAATTTACATTGAAAATCCGACCAAGCTGCGTCGCCGCCCGGTATGTAAACTGCCCACCAGGCAGACCAGCAGCGGTGGCCCGTTGATTGCAATTTATAGCCCGACCGTCATGAATGTATGGCAGAACGAAGGAATACTTTTGGAGTAGTAACATAAATGGAATACAGAGCAGATGCTTTTTACTTCAGTGTTTGGCCTCTATAAAATTAGAATCTACTATGTTGGACACCCTGGTTTCACTGTCTGCGTTATCGAGCTCGTTTATTCATTCGTTCATCCTCTCGCATAACGGCGATTTGTTTAATACGTACCGCCGCTGCCGCCATGGTTTGAACGGCGATTTAGGAGATTCGAGTTGGCAAAGGCCGCGAGTGAGTCGGTCGACCACAGGGGCAGATGACGGTTCAACTATGAGACTTGACTATCCGTATGCCAAAATAACTAGCTTGGAGCAGAAAATGTTAGGCTCGCAACAACGTCGTACGCTTGGATAGAACGGCCGCCCGCCTACGTTTAAACGTTAATGTCGTGCATGACTCATGCGCAGCTAGGTCTAATATAGCCAAAGTTGCGTCATGCCTTCATGATGTCTAATAGAGGGCGACACTGGCTTTTTCAAGCCAGTTTTTCAAATAATGCAACGAATATGATGGGGATTTAAATAGCAAAGTATATCATGTTGCTTTTATAAAACTGGCCAATGCTAAAGTCAAACCTGCGACTTTCTGATGTTATGTCGGGCGGCGAGCCCTGTGGCGCAGATACTTCGTTGAAACACAGAAACTTTCAATTCCTAAGCCCTACCTCTCCAAGAAGGGTCCAAGGATGGACGGATGGTGGTGTCTGATGCATGGCGAATGAACGTTCGGTGATGACCGAATCTTTCCCAGGTTCAGAACCCCTGAAACAATCTGCCCGCGCATTCTCGCACTGCCTTTTTAAGGCGATCGAAATTGATCGAGATATGCTAGGTCGCCAGTTCGAATCACATCTTGGATGAAGCATTCGAAAATGTACGTATGTCAACAGAGCCTCTAGACAACGAGCGCACTGCAGCGCAATACTGTATTTGGCATGATTATTTCTAGTTCGTGCCCTTAATTTTAAAGCTCATACTGAATACGCCAGGTATTTCTTTCCCAGTGAACGTAATTAATTTGGTCTTTTAGTCTTCGCTATGACATTATTGTTAATATACGAAGGCATCCTAACACATCTACTAGGAAAAACCAGTGGGAAATTTAGTGGGGCTTATAGGGCTGGAATTCGCCTTTACTCCCGGGGAGCGAGCCCTGTGGCGCAGATACTTCGAACTTTGTTTGCGAGAGCTGAGAACAACTGCCGCCTTCGACGCTACCGGCGCCTTCCCTACAGAAGGCTCTCGGAAGCAGCCGCGTGGTTAATTGTCGAGTGGTGTAACTGGCATGTCTGGTGTTCGCCGGATGTTTGGTGACAATACAACCGCGAGCACAGCACTGCTGCAATAGTCTGCCCGCGCTGCCTCGCTTCTCATTTTTCATACTGGTCGCGTGCTTTCGACAGCGTCTGGGGAGCGAGCCCTGTGGCGCAGATACTTCGTGCATACACTGGAAACGTATCTCACAGCGTGAATCAAAGGGTCTGATTCGCACCTCCGGCCCCGTTCCTTAAGCGGGCCGCCCGGGGGACGACTGGATGGTGGTGACTGATGTTCGTCGGACGATTGGAGTCTATGGAAGCCTCTGAATGCCGTGAATACAGCACTCCTCAAACAATCTGCCCGCGCTGCCTCGCATTCCCCATTTTGGTCGAGTTCGTATCCGACCGTAGCTAGAGCAACTTTGGATATGACGATTTATGCGTAGAAAAATGCGTCACCGTCTGGACGCCGGCCCTGTGGCTCAGATCCTTCGTACGAACATTCTGCCTTTTGGCTCAATGCCTGGGTTTGGCGTTCGCGTCGATCCAGGGCCAGAAAATCTGACCACGCAGTCCGGACGGGCTTTTTCGTACAATCGATCCAGGTATTGTTTGCTTTCTCGATTTTGGGACAATATGAGCGTTATAATCTGGTCTGCTTTTGGGGCCCGGCCCAGCGGCTCAGATACTTCGATTGTATGGTACAGACCTCTCATCCCCTAGACACACAGTGGCCGAAAGGTTGCTAAATCTGGCCGCGCAGACCGGAAGCCCCTTTTATAGCTAAAACTATGTAAACAGCCTACTTTATACCTAGAATTAAAGTTCGATCTTAGAAATATACTATGCGTTGTTGCAAGCAAGGCGGGCATAAAACGTTTTCGTCTCTTACATAGTAGTTGCGCGTTAGATGGCGCAACGTACTAATTCTAATTCTGATACCTGTCGGCTCTCTCTGCTTATCAATCCTTCTGGGCCTACAAGGCACACATACGTAAATGATTGCAAGGTAACGTTTCTTTGACGGCGGCCCAGCGGCGTAGATACTTCGATTTCAAATGAATTTTGTGCTCCGTCTGTGCTTCACGGTTCGACTCCGATGTCTCCTATGCGACCGGCCTCCAGCTTCTCTTTCAGCCGTCGGCGTCGTCCGTTGAGGTCTGAGGCGAAAATTGCCCAGGCGGAGGACGTCGCCGGCACCAACGCCTAGCTGCCCGCGCAATCCGCCGAACATTTTTATTCACATGATAGATGTCGCCCCATCCAATTGCACAATGCCTAGCTTCGATTCGAGCTGTCTTATCGGAGGCGGCCCAGTGGCGCAGATACTTCGAATATACTTACCTTGCACTCGAGTTATGACTCCCTACAGAGAGATGTTTGTGCAGTACAGCGCCGCTGCACCCCAGAAACCGCCGTCCTCCTCCCGTCGATTGTCCGCGGACGGCGCGAATGTCCCGGCATGAGGGGGGAGGCCGGCGTCAAAATCTGGCCGCGCAGCCCGCCATTCCCAATTTTTTCTGTATTAAATTACTAGTAAGCATACATTTGTTTTTTTAGCACGGTAACACAGCGCTGCACGAGGCCTCTTGGAAGGGCTTCAGCCGCACGGTGGACTTGCTCTGCAAGACGGGTCGGTGCAACTACTACCTCCGCAACCGCGGCGGCTTCTCCTCGCTCCACCTCTGCTGCCAGAACGGGCACAACGAGAGCTGCAGGGTCCTCCTCAGGGCTGGATGCAAGCCGAACATCAAGAACAACGTGAGTTATACATTCATAGCTTTTTAATTATGCGAATAGAGTAGTTCTGTCGCTCGCTCTCTATCAATCCTCGTCTATCTGATAGGAGGGACTTTTTAGGCTATCCGCAACTGAGATCTGATGCAGCACACAGACAGCTAGATTCAAGATGCGCAGCCTACGCAATGCGCGAAATAAGTTTATTTCGATTTTCGCAATTAATGTAGGGTTTTTTACTTTGCAAGTCCATTTGCCAACCGATGCAACCATTTCCATCTAGGAGCATTAAAGCAAACAAATTTCTACTAAATTGGCTGTCGTCAAAATAAAACGCTGAATCATCTCGGGCATTCCAATTTCGAATCGCCAACGCTGCTTGTCAAGAGTTGGTTGTGCATGGACTGGATCTGATGCTAGCTGCATGTGACGCGGAGAGGAAGACATACCTTTCTCTTGTTTCAAGTCGAGCGTAAAATCGCTAAGATTGTCCGTGAATTTGACCACACGACACGTGACATTCACCTGTATGTCGTATGTAGTGTATAATGCGAATGATGCCTTACAGCCCCACTAACTGAAACTTTGCCTGTCAGTACGTATGTTCCAGAAAATGCACGAACTGGGAGTATAGATTCAATTCTCATTCAATTTCCCGCTATGAGGCTAGCTGTATTCTTCTCGAGAAAGAACGAGCGAGCGAGCGAGAAAGATAGAGAGTCTAAAGATAGCAGCGGGGGTGCCTGGCTAATTGCTGTCTGCACTCTGTTTAATGTACGTTCTCTGCTAGCTGAGATCGCCGTTCGCTTTAAACCAGAGTTGCTGCTTGGATCCTTTGGATGACGAAATCGCTTGTGCAAAAAGCACCTATACGTACGTACATAAATATAATAGAGGACGGCTATGTGGACCTGTAGATATGCATTGTACGTAATTTGAGTCCTTGACTCCGCACCTTTCCGAGCTAGGTCTGCGTACGTATTCTGACTTAAAGAGCCTCTTCGTCAGCCTTTCGTTTTCCCCGCCGAGGAATGAAGAGAAGGGAGCAGAGTAAACCATTCCATGCAGACACGGCAGTTGGTTACGAAGTGAAGGAACCCGCAACCCGATGCCCAACCGCAAACAGGCCGTCGATCTTTCTTCGAACGGAGGAACCCATGCAATCAAGCCCATCTTTTTCTTCTTTTTTGCTCGCTCACTCACAGCTAGAATGATCAATTGAGACAAAACCTTATTAAACAGAGACTCAGGAGGAGGAGGAAGCTAGCACATTATACCGGCCACCGTCGAGTTATATCAGATTTTGGCTGCACCGCCGAAGCGCGATTGGCAGCAACGGACTCCATCTAACCTTTCTCTATTCTCTGTTTCCTTGTAGTACGGCGACACCCCGCTGCACACCGCGGCGCGCTACGGACACGCCGGAGTCGCCAGAATCCTCATCTCGGCGCTCTGCAACCCCAACCTGCAGAACAAGGTAAGGAAGAAGAACTGTTCGCCTGCCTACGCGCGCGCGTCGACGTAGTCAGCAATTAAGATTAAAACAAAGGGAAAAAACCAGGCAAAAAACGCGTCCTGCTCCATCTATAATTGTTGCCCATCACAGCATTACTAATTTCGCCTACGCCCAAGAATATCTTCCTAGAGCAATGAGGAGAGAATTCAAGTACGTACAATTTTACCGCTGAAACTATACGCAAGTCTCAAAACCGAGCGTACTCCGATCGATCCATCCGTCAGAGCCGCTTCTTGAATACAGGATGGTCTTGAGCTGCTATAGCACTGCATAGACGAGCAGCCAGAAGTTCTATTTAAATTCGCGCCACGTTCGAGATTTTGGCACCTTTTCCCACTGCTAGTTAACGCGATATCGCCAGCTGGGGCGGGTCGTGTCGATTAGGCAAAATTTCTTAAGAAGCGTGGAAAGACAATATGAGAACCCTGGCAGGTTCGCATTGGCAGCCCCAACCAGCCGAGCCGATGAGCACCGGAGAAGGGGTTTCAGGCCTCCTCCTCCACCTCGATCGTCCATTTGTTCGGCTTACGAACCGCGCCAATCGGATAATGGGAAAGGCATCGAATAAAAGCTATAGGTGACAAAGTTTCCATTTTCGAACAGGTTTTCGTGGCTAGTTTGGGGCTTCGTCTAGAATGAAATAAATTTTCGCCTCTCTTGCTTAATGGGCCGTGTTGTCCGGCTGTCCGCGGCTAGCTGCCGGCTTCGTCACTTAGTCAAGGCGTTCCATCAACCAGGGTGGAAATATTGAAGATAGATACGTTAATTCTCCTTAAATACAACAGTCCGCACATTTTATGGCAACAATTTAGAATTGCAGCCATTTAGATTTCTACGTACGTATATATTGACTATCTAGCGACCTCTGACCGACCATAGGTTTGAGTCTCTTTTAACCATTAGTGCCGGCGTCCTTCCTTCCTTCCTTCCTTCGTTTCTTCGGCTGACCGACGGCGCGGCGGCCGGCCGATCGAGGCGTAGCTCGGAAATGGAAAGAAAGAAAGATGATAGCGATAAAAGCCACTTTGGCCACGAAAAGAAGAGAAAAGGACGGACGGACGGACGGACGAACGGACAGGTGTGTGTAATGAATAGATGCGGTGGAAAATGCCGCCCGCCGGCATACGGGAGGGAGAATAATTCAACATTAATTTTATACATTTGATATATTGTTTAAGGGCAAATTGGGTAATTTATGATTATACCTCGACCCTGACTGGTCGGATGCTTCCTGCCGAAGATTAGCCTGGGATGCAGGTAATTTGAGCGACTAATGGAATAATTCGCTCTTGGAGAAGAGAGGAGAGAAATCAGAGTCGAGCCTCTAATAGATCGATCGATGCTGTAGGCGAACAGTCTCCTGCCAATAGTTGATAACTCATATGGATTGACAAATGGGAGTTGGTTGAGTGTCGAGGCGAGGCAATGCGATGCGTCGAATATGCTCATTTCATTCACACTCCATCAAAGTGTTCTGTTTTCCCTTCCACTTAAGCGCGTTCGATCTTCGCCTGACATCCACCTAGTAGATTCGATTCGGAGGGCCCGGTCAGTTCATGTTCGTTGGTCTCCATCGCCACGTATAGAGTATAGAGCAGCTAATTTTGCTTTTCAACCCCGCAACCGAGTGGTAAGGCTTTTCAAAGGATTTTTTTCCAGCCTGTCGTTGCCCCCTTTTTTCTCGATCTCCATCCATCACAACGGCGACGTCTCTAAAGCAAGAACGATAGCCGACCAACGTACACCAAGTAAAATTCCTTCCTTCAATACGCGAGAACACGCAGTCCGTATTTTCCCATGTCGTAATTTCAAATAAGAGGCGTTTGACTAAGCCGCCTACAAATCCTTATCTTGATCAGCCGGCCGCGGCCGGTCGCTACCGCATTTGTCCGATCTTGGTCTGGCTATACAGTGTATATTCAGAATATTTCAGCTGACTTTGTTTTCTTCGGAATGAACGCAGTACACAATGATATTTTACGCATGTTTAATTGAAGATTGCGGATTCTCTATCTTAACAATGGACAGTGCCCACGCATGCAGATACATGTTATCGGTGTAAGAGATCGCTTGGGCAACCGCCATCGATAGACGGACCTACGCAGAGTAGGAGTGATTTAGATCAGGATCGGAATCGACAACGCGCTTTCCTCGGTTCTCTGAAAAAGCTCGATGGTCGTTATTGGCCGGGTAGGTAGAGAGATAGAACTAATTGGGTGTTATGCGCTCTCAGACATGGAACCAATTTCCCCGGCTACCTACCACGAAAGCTAACCGACATCCTCGCTCGGGCCGACCATTTTTCAACTCGTCGATCGCTCCACGAGGAGTCTAAAATCAAATCGAGTACGTCCACTGGATGCTTCTTCGAACTTGGCAACGCTGTAACCGAAGCTGATTTATCACTCAGGAGAGCGAGCAACGTTCAACTCAGGTGCGATTATCAATCTGACATTCCTGCTGTCGACATATTTGGGGCTCCGGCGCGGCACTGGATGATCGTTTGGGATTTAATTTTCTCTCGCCATGCAGCCCGGCCAGCTTTCAAGATAAACGCCTCATTCCGTCCAGCTGAAAATTATTGCCCCTTCCCTCCCCACAGACGGAGGTAGTGAGAGAGGGTGATAAAGCCACAAATCTTCTATTCAACGCCGAATCTCGCCCAGATATCTTTCCCAGATGTGTTGCCCTGAAACGAATATTTACTGCAGCGGGCGGTGCTAAAGTTCCGAGTATCGCAGAACTTATGTCCCGCAGCCTTTCTCTTTCTCAAGCATTTGTGTGGTGCATTCATTGGAAGTTGGCCGCCATCGAAGGAACTCTAGCACTTTGCATATATCAGGCCTCAGGCAACCTCGATCCAGAGTGAATAACACTCTTTCGTCCGACCGTCCACCCGTCGGTCTGACAATTAGCGCCGGCCAAAAGGGCCATTAGCGAAAGGAGGTTAGCTGCCCGGAGGAGATAAGAAGTGGGGGTATACTGGCGAGGCGTTAGCATAAGATATTGTAGTGAATTCATTCTAATATTTGTAACGTATGCATTGTACTCAGGTTTGAGAGCGAGATCACATTTTGCCGCCTTGGCATTTTTCTGTAAAAAAAGCTGCGTGTACGGCTTTAGACGGGCAGGAAAGGAAGACACGCCCCGAAAAATTAGGGTTGTTCCGAGATATTTATTGCGCGAGCCGGACGCTTGGCCATGGACTACGTACTTGTTGGGTCTTGGCAGATTTCTGATTTGGAAACTGGGCTCATCTGCGTACAAAAAGTTGTTCGCGCAGTTAATTATACTTTAAGCGAGCGTCAAGTACTAAAATTATTACTACAATTTACAATTTCAGAACGGCGACACTCCGCTGCACATCGCCTCTGCCATGGGAAGGCGAAAACTGGTGCGCATCATCCTCGAGGCCGGCCCCGACCTCACAATCGCCAACCAGCAAAAGGAGACCGCGTCAGACATCGCGGCCCGAAAGGGACACAAAGAGATCGAGGAGCTACTCAAGAATCCTCCCGAGGTGAAACAGTTCTCCAAGAACGTCAACGACGACGACATCGCTGGAACCGTGATGGGCGACGGGGTCGACAACGACGAAGACGACGCCGGACCTGGCCAAAACAGAAAGAACCGTCGGAGGTCCAAGGATAGGGGAAAGCGTTTGAAGTCGGGTGGCAAGTACCCCAACTGGTCCCCCTACGGCTGCCACTACTACCCTGACCCGTCCGAGTTCCCCGACCCGAACCCGTCCTCGCTGCCTGAGGAGCCGCTCGGCAAGGGTGAGCAGTACTTCCTCGACCTGGCTGGCAACATCAAGAAGGGGCCGATCTCGAACGGCTACACGTGTTACTGCGCTCCGGTCATCGACAGATTCGAGAAGCGAATGGAGAAAAACAAGCGGGAGATCGCGCGGCACCTGGACACGACGCACGGCCGGCTCGCGAACAGGATCACGCATTTGGAGAGGCGGACAAAAGACCAGCTGTCCAACATGTCGAACAACATGAAGGAGAACTTCGCTCAGGTACCCCATATACGTACATCCGATGGTTGCCGAATTCTGTGTTTAATTATCCCCATTTCCAGGAGCGCGTTGAATGCCAGGACCGCATGGAGCGGCGCGCAATCCGTGACCGCGTTGCCGTCGACCGTCAAGCCGCCCTCCGAGACATGATGCTCCGCGGAGACCTCTTTCGATGGCTGGAGGACCGCGTCGGCGAGCTGGAGAAGAGCGACGCACTCAGGGACAGCGAAGACGCCGCCTTCATGCGCACCGTGCTGCGCAGCTCCCGCAGGAGGAAGAACACGGCCGGCCTGCTGTCCGAGCTGAGGAACGGCACGCTGCGTCGAGCGACCAGCCAAGAGGACCTGCACAAGGCGGACGCGGCCGTCGTCGCCGCCGCAGCGGAGTCGAGCAGCATCCTCGTGGATGAGATCACCATGAGCACGGCGAACGCTGCGGCGGCGGCCCAGGAACTGACCGTTTCCGACCACCCCGTTCTGACCCCCGGCCAGACGTCGACCCGGGTTCGGCGCAACAGCGCCGGGGACTACGAAAACGGTCTGGCTCACTACGAGAACCACGAGGCGCTCATGCTGCGCGGCGATCCCACCCCGCCCCCGGTTGACCCCACGTACGAGAACGGAGAAGCCCTGCAGCAGCACACGACGTCGCCAGCTCCAGCACGTGACGTGATTTCGCACAGCACGGCGAGCGAGTCCCAGTCCCACGTGAGCTCCTCCACCCATTCGCCGGTGCTGAACGCGTGGCCGTTGTTACCGCGGCAGCAACAGGGGCGCCCTCAGGTCCCAGCCAAGCCGAAGAAGCCCCTGCCACCGCCGGTATCCCATCTCCAGGAGCAGCAGATCTACCAGAACTTTAGCAGCATTCAGCGTCCTATTCCAGTGCAGCCTCCGCCGGTATTGCCTCCTCGGCACCACCAACCGCCTCCGTACCGTCCGGCGCCGACCATTTTCCACCCGGCGTCTCCCGTCCAGATGCCGCCGATTGCGGAGAACAACGTTTTCGGCGTCGCGCCCGCGTTTCAGTTGGGCCCCGCGGGTTCCACGGTTGCGCCGCCGGGAACAGTTATATCGGGGAAGCTGTTCGTGACTCCGACGGGCACGTGCTCCTCTGAGGGATCGCACGACTCGCACAATGACTCCGGATACGGAGTGAGACCGGGAGGAGGCAGCATTAGCGGAGGGCCATCGCCAAGTCTGTCG
>JAAUYK010073386.1_pt1 | contig 18326 bp, 14 predicted proteins | sample 7278021 | NCBI WGS metagenome assembly JAAUYK01 (sample SAMN14350223, study PRJNA611818) | marine sediment metagenome | isolation source: surface marine sediment (1.8m) | place: French Polynesia: Moorea | collected 2018-08
CGGTGGCCTAACTAACTCCTTCTCAGCTGGACACTGCCCGGCCGCTGTCCTGGAATTTAGGCTAGCTACGTCTCTCTCTTCCTGTCTCCGCAGATATTCCGGCCGCCGACTGACTTTCGTGACGTATTTTAATCTGTTTTGCTTTCTATCATTGTTGTCGGCTTTTTTCCCACACCGACCTCTCAAACTATCGACCTGATTCTCCTCCTCTTGTGTACTGTACAGGCTTTGTTCTTTCTGCATCGACAATGGGCGCCGGATTGCCGGCCGCGGTTGCGGCGCAGATAAAGAGGAAGGAGTAAGACAATTGCGCAGCAGCAGCATTACTCTTAATGTCCCAGGCAGGCCTAGCTAAGCTGCGTGTGGAGCCAGCGGCGACACGGCGCGACGTAAGAGCTGTCTTATAAAGACCGTTGGGCAAGATGAGCTCGAATTAAATCTCCTCATTAGGCGGCCAACGCTTTTTCCTGTGTTTGTAGTACACGTTGCACGTTTAATATGATAAAACTGTCTTGCCATACGATTGCAATTTGTGCTTCTTAATGCCAGTCACTGCAGATACAAGGCAGACACGAAAAAATCATGCATTTCAAATCTTCGTCGCAAGCTGTGCTTCGCCGTACAGTAAATCAGAATTTGGGTAACGTAATTCACGTCCCGTCCTCGAGCACGCAGGAGGAGAAATGGTCTGAATGCAGCCGGCATGAGATCCTCCTTGCGGTTCGTTTCTGCGTCCTGCTATCTCTCATATATGGTACACGCGACATACATGCGTGTATGTGCAACATGTTGCTACCTGACGTACACAAGGCTACAGATCCATTAATTGCGGTGTCGCATATATCATTCGCATGTTCACTGATAAAAGACTTTGGAAAGCAATATATATTGCAGGTAGGACCTATTGCTTTATCCGACCCGAGCGAAACTTTCAACGACCCAGGTCAACTCGTCTTAATCTGCTTTTAACAGCCCGGTCACACGTACTCGTATACCGGTTGTGGGGCTTTGTCATTTAGGCGAAGGTGACTGCCGGCGATCCGCTTGGTCGCTCCCCCTTCGCTTGTCCACGGGCCAATCTGTCCGGCCGAGTTGAGCCAAGCGAGCGGTTTCTTTCGGTTCCTGGTGCTCCCAATAGCGGTGACGTAAAACGAGTTTGGGGCGGAAAAAAGAGCTCGTCGACTGCTGGCGTCCCGATGGCGCCATGGGGGCGACGAAGGAGGAGATCGAAGGAGCAAGCTAAAAAAGAGCGAGCGAGCGCGAGGAAAAATACAAGACTTGAGCGACGGCGATCGGTCGGATGGACGGAGAAAGAATGCCTACTGGGACTGGGAGGCGGCGAGCGGGCGGCGTCCGTGTCCGCGTCCGCGTCCGGGCAGTTGGATATCAGCTGCACTGCGTCGCGCGTACGTCGGTCGGTCGGTCGCACGATACTATGATTCGACCGACCGCTGCTCTCTCGCTCTCTGCGCAGTACTAAAAGTGTGTGCATTCAGCGACTACGATACTACGTAGCCAGATCGTAACGTTCCGATGATCCCCGCCGACCGAAGAGTTGCAGTTGTAATCCTAGCAGGCAGTGGATGGAGAAGAGGCGAAGTGGCGACGTAAACTTGCGGAGGTGTGACGAGTGCTGAATAAATTAGGAAGCGAGCGATCGAAGCTGGATCGAAGGATTGAGTGAAACGGAGCATTTTCTTCCCGCCCAGTCAAGGTAGGCCCCGCCGCCGCCGCCGCTTGGAAACAGTAACGTATACGTACGCGTACGTACATGTGTATGATCGTCTAGCGAGCGACCCTCTCAAACCAGTCACCGCGAATTGGCTCCAAGCATTCAAACATGTAACAGGCCGTCGCCGCGTTGCGTAATATGTATGTAACGTGATGCCGATCGACGAACAATAACATTGGTTGACGACTGACGGGCGGGCGGACGGGTGGGAAAAACGAAAGGAGTGTTGGCGTGTCACACCTACGTCAAAAAAGTATGAATCGCGCGGCCTATCAACGTAGGCACTATACTACGCCGGAAGCGGAGGTGACTTGGCTATACGGCTGACTTTCCTGCCAAATTCGATTATTGCTCAAAGTTAGAGCGACGACGTACGTATGGGGCTAGATGATCGAGGGCCGCCCCTTGTAGTGCGTAGTATAAGTATCGGTCTCTCTCGCTTCTTGGAAGATGTGCGTCGACGTCCGTTCGCGTCCGTCCTTCCTACTTCGCATCGGTTGAAGATAGACACTCGAATCGAAGGATGGATGGATGCAGCTAGGACACACTGCCTGGTCTGTCCCGAGGGATGATCGAGCACAGCTGAAAGAAATCAGGAATGAAATTGGAAAAAAAACTGTACGATAGGCAAAAGTTTTAAAGAGCGGTCTGCTCGAAAACATGTGAAATCTGTCAATTCATGTTGTTGCCCTTGGCCTTAACATAGGCCACGTCGAAACGTACTTGTCCTTAAAACAGTCTGTGTTCAATGACAGCACAAGTTGGGGCACCGATCGCATGCGTAAAGTGCACCACTCTTTATCTACGTATTACTATTTTTCGCCAAATGCAATCTTGATTGGTTTGTCAGGATTGTTATTGCACTATTTCGACACTCTCGCCCGCCTGCCGGAAATGCAATAATTCTTTTCCCACCCATTTGCAATTGCTCTTAATATAATTTCAATGTCTCCTCCACCCCTCTCCATCAGCGCTTAAGCCAGATAATGAATGAGAATCGGCGGCGGAGAGCCAGAGAAAGCTCGGAAAGAATCCACACACGTCACGTCCTTCTGTCCGACGTACCACACTTTCACTGTCACGGCCACGGGTAATTAGATTGGAGATACGCCGCCCTCGCGCGCTAATCTTATGCGGCTTATTACTGATTACCTATGCTCTCCTATAGCCACTAATCCATTAATAATGCCCCATACGTAACGACTCTCTAATTAGCCACGATGAACTCGGCATTCAAGGTCATGGTCTCGCGTTCGTGCGTATATCACGTGCCGAGGGTAATCAAGCTTTCGCTCACTGTACCTAGGAATATACGTACGTATAGCTGGCTGGATGGCTGAGGAAACAAACAGTACTAGGGATGGAGGGAGCGCTGCCGGCTGTGGATTAGCGGTAATAAGCGCGCACAAAACCAACGGATTATTCCCGCGGTGCTGACTTAACGCGCCGCGTAACCTAGACATTGGTGTCTCAAGGCCCTCTTCGTACCTTCTTCATGTCTATGGGAAGTGGGCATGCAAGATGCATCTACGTAAGTGGCGCACTCCGCATGATGTATGATGTTTACCGACCGAGCAAGACATTGGCCGGCCGTCCAAGAGCGTACAAAAATTCAGCGTCGCCATCGGATCTTATCAGCAGAGTGCTTCCTTCCTACGTTAAGCGTGTGGGTGGGCGGATGGGAGGGAGGGGAGGCACCCACGCGCGCTCGAAGAAAGGGAGGAAGGGAGGCCCGTCAGACAGACAACGAGGGAGCGGCGCGCGATTCGGCCAGCCGCGCCCCGTTTGAGTGAAGAGCGAGGGAGAGAGCGCTAGCCGGCCGGTGCGAGGTGGTTTTTCCCTCGCCGACGCCGGAGTTAGGATTGGAAAGGCCGCCGACTCGAGTGAGCGCTTCTCCAGTTACGAGTTGGCAGCGCTCGGGGGGCATTTTATAATCCGTGTTAGGGAGTCACATACTACGTAGTGCTCGCAGTGACGTTATACACTCGACGATTTGTTTTTAGACGGCCATGAGAAGTTAATCAAGGTATATTTTCCGATAATGCGTTCCAGCATATCGGTACGTAATTTATGTACGCAATAGTCTGGAGGCGGCTTTTCCGATACAATCAAATAATTGGAGGCCACTTTACTCCGCATTTTCCAGGTACGTTTCCACAATTGTGTAGTGCGCGGCGAGTACTTCAAAGACGTCGGCCTCGAGGGGGCTTTGACGTTTGATGGAATCGGACCAGAGACTGCAATCTGCCTTCTCCTCCAGCCCGCGTATATCGGAGAAAAGGGTCGATCGGCCGACCGACGAAGCGACCGCATGAATGAGACTTTAGAGGCCATGAAAGGCCAGCGGCGGCAGCGGCATCAGAGGCGGGAGAAGTGGCGGCCGGAGAAGGCCGAAGACGCGGCTGCGAGATCGAAAGTGCGAGTGAGGAGGCGGCAGTCAAGTGTAAAGTGTTGGCAAGCGGTCGACGTCTAAAGTTCGCGATGGGACCCGTGTTCAACGTCGCTCTGCTGACGTCCCTCCTCCTGCTATGCATCGTCACCTGCAGCAACAGCGAGAGGTAAGAATGATGAAACACCGTTTAACCGAACAATTATATTACGTCTGTTTAATAATAGCGGTCTTCTGCCCGGCGGCCGTTGCATCGCGGAGACGCCGGCCGAGCCGAAGTACTTTTACTACGGCGACGAGGCCATCTCGGTGGGCATCTTCACGACGGACCGGCTCACCCACCGGATCTCGTCGACCGTGCTGCAGATCGTCGCCGAGGAGGTGCTCGGCTACCACAACATCAGCCTCGTCTACCTGGACGACCCGAAGGGGGGCTTCGATCCGGACACGCAGTTCAAGTACATCTCGTCTTGCACCGACTTCAGGTAGGAGCGGGCATGACATAGCATTCTGGTGACAAGAAAGGCAGGCTCGATTGGCATTCATCGGCTATACTCGCGGCGTCGACAATCGATTCCAATTTCAGTCGGCCCATGCGCCACCTGCGTCCTTGTTGGCCGTGAAAAATGTGAGCGAAGCCAAAGGCCCAAAAAGTCGAGCATCAGATGTCTGGAGAGCTTGCGAAACAAAATTTAATCCTGAGCTAGATCCTTCATGTTTTTACATTGGCGGGTCAATTCTCTGATACCTGAAGGGGACAGCTGGCCGTGAAAGCCAATTAGCTCCCGGGGCAAAAAAATTGACAGGGCCAAACTCTAGACCAAATGTTGATTATGTTCCCGGAATGAATTAGTGACAGGTGGTTGACGTCACTGCATTAAAGAGTAAAGCTGAATTTGTAATTCATCCTCGCAGAGTTTGCCACCCCTGTTCTTCATCTTGTCTTCCGGACTGGTACTACAGCCACGACGCAAAACTTTGCTAAAACTTTCTCTGGACTCCTTTAGCCTAGCTCCTCTCTCCAGGGATGCCATCAAAGCAGAAATGTCTAATGAGCCAGTTCTAGTACACAATTCGTTGAATACTGACACAGCGACTTTAAGCCTAGCGTAAATCCTCTTAGTACGCATCCTATCCGAAAGCCCCCTGCATTTTGCCGAATTAGGTTCGTATCCAGGACCTTTCCTTCTTGCACACATCCATCTCTTATCCGTACGTCTGTCGGTGAAGAGAGCTCGATCGACTTACGCAGTTGACCCAATCAGAAAAGTTACTAACCCCCTTCTGCCAGCCAGGATCGACCTCGGCCGGCCCCCCTACATACCTGTAGCACGTGAGTTGACTCAGGCTCGCGAAGAAAGCGAGTGCATTGGGCGCATTATTACGTGCAGTTAGGTATGTTCGATGGCACATATCGACAAATCAATTTCTAGCGTTGTCGATATTCCGCTCATTCATTCGGAAGGAAGAAGAGACTTAATATTCTGCAGAGGCCAGAGTAGTATGTGTTGCACAGTGAATGCGTCTGGCCCATACGTCCGGGATCCGGGTGCCTTTAGAACAATGACAAAGTGCCCCGGGATGAGAGTATCGCTCGGAGAAGAAGAGGGAGGGAGAGGAAGAGAGAGAGAGAGAGAAAGAGGCAGCCAGAACTATTCTTTCCTTGCTTTCTTTGTCTTTCGGCGCCTGCCTAGATAGCTTAATAGACCGTCAGGGTCGGATCTCCGAAGGGCACGCACGCGCTGCTCGTGCACTAAGAAAGCCTTTCGCTCTTCCTTTTGAAGCCACGTGCAAACGGGGGAAGACAGTACGGACATCCGATTGATCGCGTTTTCCGCATCGCCTGATGAAACATCCGCGGGCCGCTTCCTTCCTGCCGCGCTTTGGGCCCGCGGCACTGTGGCTGCACTTCTGCAAACTAATCTCCGCTTTCGGGCGGCTTTTTTTCTCCGACGATCGAACAGAGAGAGGGCACTGTACGGACCAAGGAAGTATCATCGCGCTGTCGTCAGCCGCCAGAGGCTCGCAAAAGCTTTCTTTATGCACTGAAGTACGATTCGGCGGAGGAGCTGACCGCCAATGTCAACAGGAAACTTTTTTCCGGCATCTTTGCGACTGTTGTACCATTTCTGAGATACTGTTGCCCATAATAGTTTTAAATTTGTAGTTTTTGCCTGCCAAGAAATCTGTCGTAAAGCCTGCGAACCATGCTCCCAAGTTGCGAACGAGCTTTTTCCCTCGTCGCGCTATACGTATAGCAAAAAGACGACCGTCCGTCCGCGTCCGGCCGCGTCGTCCGTCCGCCTCCCTCAAAGGCATCTCCGCCGCTGCTTGCGTGCCGAGCGTACGAGAAAATGAGTGCCGGTCGGGGGCTCCCCTAACGGCGCAGTTCTCCCGAAACAACGGCGCAAAAAATACGGCGCACTAACTATACTCGTTTTGAGTTCGTAGTACGTACGCGTACGTACTACGAAACAGCATGGCCCAATGGTTCTCTAATTCTTTCGTTCATTCTCTTGCAGCTGCCAGAACTTGGACACACTGCGCGCGTTCGCGCCGCCTCCCAGGGCCATGGTCAACCTCGAGACTTGGCTGCCGACAAACTTTCAGGGAGGCAGAAGACGAAGCAGGCCACGGTCGCGAATTTGTAAAAAGCTGGCAAAAGTTTTTTTGGGGGCTGCAATGCATTTCAGCAGCCATGGGACGGGAATTTCCGCCGGAGCTGGAGAGTGAGCGAGGCCCTAATTTAGAGATTAAAAGCGCTCGGCCGAGTGAAAGCAGAAAGGGAGAAAAATCTCATAATTCTTGTTCTTGCTGCTTCGTGACCTTGGCGACTAGAAATCTGTAATGGCCGCTGCGATTAGGTCAACGATTGGAAAGTCCTCGACGTGGGCCGGCTCGGACCAGGAGGAAGGTAGGAAGGGAAACTTTTCCAATGGAGAAAGTTGTCGGCGCTACAAACGTATTCCCTTTTCAGGTTCGGGTGGTTTCTCCCTGAGCGTTTCGCACGGTCGACGCCCCCCATCAAGGACCACTGGCGGGCGCTCACCTCGGAGTCTGTGGCGGCGCTGTTCGCCCCCTCCGACGCCGACAGGAAGTTCATCGAGGAGCGAATGAGGGGCAGGAACGGCAGGTGAGAATTAGATCCTTGTTCTTCGTCTAGCCTCCTCGCCTCCTCCTCCTCCTCCTCTTGTCGCGTTCTCGTCGCCGTGGGCTATTGCCCAGGCTAAAAACTTTTTCCCTCTGGTCGGTCGCGTGCCGGGAATTTTGGCCATTTCTTGCCGGTCACGCAAATGGTGTAGGCGAGGCCGACTGACTGGCAAGGTTAAGACGGCGGGCGGTGGTCATTGAACTCGACAAGTCGTATACAATTACTCGAGCGCAATTTACGTAAAGAACAATGACATGAACAGCCATCTTGTAGCGTGTGCGTACGCGTACATTTATTGCGACTAAACTTGAACTTGGACGGAAAGTACGAATGACGTAGCAAATCTGAGAACCTCCATCATTTAATGAAATTTTATATTTACCGTCTGTCCCATTACCAAATTGCGAAAATGTGTTCGTACTTCTTACCGAGCACTTGTGTTCACATTTTTGCCAGTTTCTTTATTAAAGCGGCCGTCTCAGTGTCGAGTTCGTAGATATATTGCACTAAAAGGACCCCTCGCTACGCAAACGTACTTTGTACGTAAATGCTTTCTCTTTCTCTCCTCGAATGGAAATAAGATCTGTCGCCCTTTTCGGCTAAGTAACCCCACTTGAGACGCCAGCTAGTATAAGGGAGTGAGCCCCCGGCAGACACTTGACTGCTGGAGGACAGATCGCAGGCCGAGGGGAGCGACAGCAGCGACCCTGACCATGTCTGTCTCGAAGCGCTGTGTGTCTGTGTATGCCGCGGGCCCTCTCCTAGTCTGTGACATACGTACGCTTACATGCGTAGTTGACTAGTTGTAGTTCGTTCACCTCCCCTCGCCGTCGGCCGGCGGACCGACCGACCGACTGCCGACTATAGAACAGCTGTATCGTGTAATTAGGAGTGCTGCGCTTGGCCTATACAGCTACACTTAGATAATCGTATTTCTGCCGCATTAACTCCATTTCATCGGATCACGGAAGCCGTTATAGCGAAAAAGAAACCTTGGTCGAATTCATGTTCTAGGGAGAATAAGCGCAGAGATACGCGCATACGTTATGCATAATAATTACGCTCATCCATTTCCTCTCTTCCTTTCAGCTTCATCTGCCAGGAGTCCTTTTGTAGCGAGACAGGGATGTACGAGTCGAGCCGGTGTCGCCAGCAGGGAAAGCGCTCGGAATGCGCCCTTCTCCTCACAGACTTTCCCGGTACGTAGTAGGTGTAAGCTAAGACCATCAAGATCGAATGGTCCCGTATTTTCGTCGTCTGATTCCCGCTGCGGCGTGGTTATATATTGCGGCAGACGAGATCGACGCCGCCGCTAAGAAAAGAGCCCGGTAGCCCATTCCGCAGAGTCACTCCGATCAGAGAGGGAGTGGTTCATTCATGCGCACCGCGCGTGTTCACCGACCTCCGTTTCTCGATCGATCCGACCGCCGTCTATAAGTAGCCGGAGATCCCGCTAGCAACAGGCCTCAGGCATTTCCTCTTCCTACTGCTTGTACGTACTGCTAGCACTACACAAGATCCTCGCTCGGCTGGTGACAGACGCGAGCACGTACAATTAATTAATTGGCTCTCGACGGGTCTGGAGGGATACCGTAGCTAGGCGGCCGCCGGCGCGACAGTCTCAGGTAGCGAAGAGACGACTGATCGCGAGCGCGTACCAGCCAAAGTCTCGATGCTTTGCAAAGGCTTCGGCCTAGAACTTTTGCACTAAATTACGAAATGAGGCGATGCAGCTACGGGCGAAGCCAGCAGTGGAGGCGCTGTTAAATTTTCCGAGACGGACTGGTTTTGCATTGTAAATTTAATTGGATGGCCGTTCGTGCATAGCAGGCCCGCGCTCATTATGACTGTGATGACGTTATATTATTCATTCTAGTGCACTCTTCGCTCTTCTCGACGTCGCTGATCGTGAGCCAGATCGAGCAGCTCGGCCTGCTCGTCAACGTGGCCTTCGTGGGCGACCGCCTGCTCGAGACCGTCGCCTACTTGGACGGCACGTCGGAGGCGGTGGCGTCGGGAGAGAGGTCCTACCTCGTCTTCCACTACTCGCCATCCAGGCTGACGAACACGTTCAACCTGACCACCGTCAAGTTCGAGCCGTGCGACCAGCGGTGGGGTGAGCCGTCGATGGGCGCGGCGGCCGGCATGGGCGGGCAGGCAGGACTTTTCTATGGTGACGAGGATGCGGCCAATGGGGACGGGCAGAACGGGACCCTAGCGGCCACCGTCACGGGATCCACCTGCTTCTACAACCTGAACCGATTCGCCAATGTACAACATCTCACTTACGCACATGCTAGATCTCATTCTGAACTATAATGCACTTCAAGGTCATCTGGCCGCATCTGCGCGAGGGGGCGCAGGCGCTCTACGCCACCATCAAGAAGATGGAGTTCACTTTCAGCCAGTACGAGGAACTGCTCGATCTCTACGGCGAGCTGTCGTCCGCCAACAGCGTCTCTGACGGCCTCGGCGACGGCGCCGGCGACAGCCTCCTCATTAGGGAGACAGCGTGCACTTGGCTGAAGCGCCGATCCATCATGCGCAACGGACAGGAGATGTTCAACTACCAGCGCTGGTACATGACGAGAAACGCGAAGCAGAAGCTCAGAATAGGAGGGATCTTCCCGATAATGGGAGAGAAGTTCAGCGCTCCCGAGCTGTTGCCAGGTGCAGTCGATATGACTCGACATTTTTATGATGGTCACGAAATACGTAATCCTTTTGCTTAATTCTTTCAGTGGCCCTGCTCGCGAAACAGCATGTGAACGCCAACGACACCATCCTGTCCAACTACGAGCTGGACCTTCACATCTCCGACGGCCAGTGCACCGCCTCCGTAGTCATGAAGAGGTTCATCGAGATCATCACCAACAGGGACTACAAGTCCTTCGTGGGGATTCTAGGTGAGTTTAAGGCACCCTGGCAGTACATTAGGCCACATGCATTGTTGTCCCCTGTCCGTCCGCGTCCGTCCCCCGCGTCACAGTGATACTGCTGACTCATCACGGCGCCCAACTTACGATGGTTATAAACTGCCCCGTCAGGCTCAAGGCCACAATTTCTCCTCCGATCCGATCCCGCGATACGCAGTGGCTCTCTCCAACGTCATTTATGGTGTCGGGGCTTTAGTTGGCCTTCCCCAGTAGGTAATTCTCTTACCACCCGCCCCTCCCGACCCCACCTCCGCCCTTTTGATGGCTTTGCGGACGTGGCCAAAATTAGTGAAAGCCTGAAAGCCCATTCGACTAGCTATGTAGCCGCAGCAATTCAAGCGTGACCTTGGTGCATTCTCTTGCTCGTTCTCTCTCAGGCCCCGCCTGCACAGACACCGTCGAGCCGATCGCCGGCGTCTCGAAGCACTTCCGGACGGTCGTGGTGACTTACAGCGCGGAGGGCTCCATCGCGGCGGACGACGGCAGCGAGAGCCAGTATCCATACTTTTTCAGAACGATCGCCGAAAACAAGCAGTACAAGTAAGTCTCTTCTTCAACGCATATATCTACTATAAATCAGTAACTACTCTCCATTCCAGATACGTCTACCTGGAGGTGCTGAAAAAGTTCAAGTGGTCCAAAGTGGCGAGCCTGGCGCTGGACGGACACAAGTATTCAGAGTACATCTCCCACCTGCAGGACGTGCTCCAGACGCACGGCATCAACTTCATCATGAACAGAAAGTTTCCGATGGAGTCTCCCAACATGAGCATGGTATGTGCTGTGCGTGTGCATGAAAGTGGAAGGAAGCAGCCTTTGCGTTGGTCGTACGTCGCTTTCATCTTTTCAATATTAAGATACGTTGCTTGGCTGGCTGGCTGGCTATCTGCTGCGTAGGCTCCTGCTGCCTCTTTATTAGATTGGTCGCCGATCGATCGGTCGATGAGCAAGGTAGCCAGGCCGTACAGACACAGCAATATTTCCGATTGGGCAGCAGCATATCAGAATTGCATACGATTGATATTTAATCTGAAGGTCGTCGATGGCGCGGCGGAATAAATACGGCACTACTGGCTGCCACAGTGCGAAATGATGATATAGCTTGGCACAACTTTCCCTACTGCTAGCCTCACACCTGCGGTCCCGACCGACAAGGACGTGCGCGAGAGGAAGTCATGCCCAACGAGCATTTGGTATTCATGCCATCCGCCGTCCCGGCCCCGCAGACTCTTTATGCGTAGATGGCCTTTTGATCCGGCGCAGATGGCAGCGGGGGCGAACGACGCATCTCTCCGCCTGCCGTTCGTTCTGTCCTTGACTGTCGATTGCGCGCCAGGAGAGAAAATACGGCGGAGAGAGCGAGGCGAGATCGTCACCCGACGGTCTTGGAGAAAATCAATATTTTTCTTTCGGAGCCAATCAACTGGCTGATGGCGGCGGCCCACGACTACTAATTGCGTTTAGCGCCCCCTCTTCAGCTTGGTACGCCTTCAATGCCCATGTATGTATGTGGTGTACTTTCGCAAGTAATCGGTTTCTTTCTTTCCCCATATATAAGTGGTCGGTAGACGTACCCATGGCACACTAACGAAAGAAACCATGCTATCAGATCCCGTACGCGTACGTTCAATAACGTTACGTGCGAGCAGCCGACGACCTCGAAAAACTTTTTACCGCCCTTTGAAAGTATTTGGACTGACGTGTAACCAAACTGACTGGCCGGCTGCGTAGGTGGTAATTGCTCGGTACGTCACGACACTTTTCTAGCTCCTTCACGATTCTTTCCTTGCGTGCGTGCGTGTTTGTTATCGTTTCATTTTCCTTCCTTCCCTCCCTCCGTCCCTCCGCAGTACTTGCGCGACCTGAAGCGTCGCGGCGCGAGGATCATCATCGGCGACTTCTTCGAGCGCGCCGCCCGCGTCATCATGTGCGAGGCGTACAAGCAGGATATGACGCAGAAGCACGGATACGTGTGGTAAGTGCAGAACGACAGACAGACACGTACTTACCTGGAAAGGGACAGTAGTGCTTTTATCCCCTGCATTGGTGAACTAGATCAAACGCTGAAAAGCTAATCAAATTATCCCTGCCCGCCTGCCGCTCTCAATTTCCGCCTGTCTCTGTCCCCGATCGATCGATGTAGGTTCCTGCCCGGGTGGTACCGCCCCAACTGGTACGACGTCGACATTCTCAGGGACAAAAACAAGGAGGACGAGTTCATGCCCAACTGCACCACCAGCCAGATGATAGAGGTGAGTGTAGGTCTGCTTACTTGTTTGGTTGATGACGCCACGCCCCAGATCACTCGGGAAAATTAAGTTACGGAGCGGGGCCGACGAGCAACAGTCTGCTGCGTACGGAATGCTGAATTGTCTCCTCCAATGGTCGGTCGTTCGATCCAACGAGAGGAGTATACGTAGAACGTTCCTGCAAGTCCTGAGCAAACAAGATGTACAGCACGGAACGCGTATGCTCTCTCGATCCTTCAATTTTATACGTACGGATCCGGGATCGAGAGAAAGTTTGTGCACAGCGAAGCGGATTATTCGGCCGTAATGAAGTTGGGTTGCAAAAGTACCTTTGTTCACGAAGGAAGGTGCTGAATTAGAAATGCATTAAGAGATTTTCTTCTTCCGGCTTAGGCCATCGACGGCCATCTGTCGCTGATCCACTCGACCTTCGCCAACGACGACGACCTGATGCAGACGGGAAAGACAGTCAAAGATTGGAAAGACACCGTCCGTCAGCAGCTGGACAGCAAGGGCTTCGCGCAGATCCCTGTGAACAAGTACAGCGGCTACGTGTACGACGCCGTCTGGCTGTACGCGCAGGCTCTCGACCGACTGATCAAGCAGAACAAGTCCTACATCCAGGACATCCACTCCGAGCGGAGCGTCAACGAGTTCGTCAAGATAATCGGCGAGTCGGACTTCCACGGTGTCACCGGCCGCATCAACTTCGCCAACGGCCACTCGAGGCTCTCGAACATCAAGATCATCCAGTGGTACGACAACGAAACGCACGAGATCGGCATCTACGAGCCGGACTACAACGCCGCGCCGATCTCCGACGCCGCCATCTTCCCCACCAAGGACCCGGCCGCCGTGGCGGACATCCTGGCCGGGCAGGGCCGGCTGCTGGAGTGGAACAAGCACAACATCCGGTGGAAGACGCCTGACGGCGTGCGTCCGAACGACCACTCCAAGGACTGCAGCATCCTCTCCGACCTGGCGACGGCGCTCAACATCGAGTGTGAGCACGCCATCATCTTCGCCTTCGTGCTCGGGTTCGGACTCCTGCTCTGCTGCGTCCTCTGCGTATGTTTCGTCTTTAAGCGAAGGTCAGTCAACTTATTTACCTCACGTCGCGTGCATTAATTGCGTATGTTATGGAGGTGTCATTTTACCGGGGGAAAAGTAATCATTTTCATACCCTCGTCGCGCTGGCGTGGGCGTGTGCCTGCAACTGCCGTCTCGTGGCAACCGTTCTGGACGGACGACAGACCCAACCAGAGATTGAATAGCGCGGCGGCGGTCGCCATTAGCGAGATTTTGTTGCCGGGCTCGTCCTGCCACTTAGCGTCGAGTGAGTATCTCTCGTCCATGCTCTGGTTTGCTATATCGAGAATCATTCATGAGATGGCGGGCGGCATACGAATAGACTAAACCACTAAAAGCTATTGGGTACTTCGGGTCTCATGAGGCGGCAGATACATACGTATAGTACTACGTACTTCCGCCTTAGCGACCGTCGCTATGTCTGGTTTACTGACCTTGATCTTGGGCATACACCCAGCCCTCGTGGAGGGTCCGCCTGGCAGACTGGCTGCCACTTGACTGGCTTTGATCCATCCATCGGACCTTTCTAGAAAGCTTTTATATATTGCTGCGTCAGTTATACCGCTTGTGAGGAGTGAACGAACGGACAGAAAGCGTACCATAAAAGCGAGAACTAAAGCGGGAAAAGGCCTTGATAGTACCGACGTAACATGAAACTTCATACCTTTGACTGGGAATATCCCTACCTAGCTCTTTTTCGCCCACAGGAAAAAATCAAGAATGCGCATATTCCTAACTTGATTCTGTCTAGCTAGCCTCTTTCCTCCTAGCTCCTTTCTCCCTGCCGAAGTGGAATGCTGAATGCTTAGTAGCTACTAGCTATCTCCACAAACTAGCTACAATGAACTTCCGGAGCGGGCGGCCGGAGACTGTGGAGCTCTATTCCATCCTCTTTCCTTTATGTCTTTCAGGTACGAGCTGAAGATGCGCCAGACTGAGGAGCGAATGCGAGCGCTCGGCCTCCTCCCGCCCACCTCGTTCCTCACGCTCGACGAGTGGGAGATCCCCAGGGACAGGGTGGTCATCAACAGGAAGCTGGGCGAGGGCGCGTTCGGGACAGTCTTCGGCGGGGAGGCCTTCTTCGACGAGAAGGGCTGGGTATGTAATCATCAAATCGACCCTCAAAACTCACACTCTCCGTAAATCCTTCCTTCCATAAAATGTCGACGACTGCGTACATCTGAGAGATCTTTATACCTTCTTACACCGATTCGGACGGGACTAGCTAAGAGTCGGTAGCGGGGCAGTTTATGGTCGATTGGAGCCGCGCGCTAGCTAGCCTCGAAGGAAAGGGAAAGAGACGTTTTCTATAGTCGTTCTAAAGATAGGGCGTTGAGAGATGAGAGCGCTTTGATTGCTCACGTCTTATCAGAGCTTGGCTGCCTGTCAGATTCGAAGGCTGAGTAGTGCAATAACGAGCGGGAAAGGGAGCCGTGACATTGGAAAAGGAGACTGGAGACAGCACACAGTGTTTTCATTTCCCTAGGCAGAATAAGCATCCGAGTGTCTGACACTCACTTTTCCTCGTATAGCGAAGGTCGAATTAATTGTAGTTCCGGCTGCAAGTTCTCTATTTTGAGCACTTTACGCTGCAAACTATTTTTCCGCACGAGTGATAATTCCATTTACCACAATTGTGGCCTCTCTGGCTTCATCCACAATGCCGCGCAGCCTTTCGCCTGACTCACATCCGGTGCTGCCGGAGCGTCTCGCTGCGCTTCGTTTCCGCTGCGGCCTCCTCCGGCCGGTCTCTGAAGTGCAACTCGACGGGTGGCCGGTCGGCAATCTCTCACCTCGCCTCGCGGTTGCCGTCCTCTTGAGGAGGCCGAAAGAATGCAGCTTGCCCGCGGCCGGCCATCCACTTCTCGAGAGGGTCAGTCAGCGGGGGACGCAGAGCGTAAAAGTCAAAGAAGAAAACTTTTTGCCATCTTAAGTCAGTCCTAAAGTTTTCATAAGCACATTCGCCGTGCAGTGCAGCGGGAGCATTGAACCACGTACATCTCTAGTAGTTCGACCATTTACATAAAAAGTAACCACTCGTTCCTTTCTTTCTCCTCTTCACTTTCTTCTCTTTCTCTCCTCTCCTCTGCCTTTTTCCTCCTTCTTCCCAAATATATATAGTCGGCGCTGGAACGCCTCTGGTCAGTCCCGTCTTTCAAGGACATTGCCATGAGAACGGACCGCCTTGACTCCAACTATATCCACAAAGACGGAGTCCTCAGAGTACGTAAGGCCGTTGGATGGACGGATGGATGAGGCGCTATGCCAGCTGTTGTCACTCAAAATATCCCCGACGTGACGATGCCCAATCCCCATTGTCTGACCGACCAGCCGGCAACGAAAGCCGACATCGCCGTCCGCTTCACACTAGCGTAGTAGATCCTCTTGATGTCGTAGCTGAGAGACGGCGGGGCGGGGGTATTTTACTCACCTCTCCCTCCAGTCACACACGATGTACATTACAACCTCCCCCGTCTGTCAAAGTATTACTTTGAGCTCATATAAGTGGGACTCTGTACGAACCGACGCGCAACTAGACTCCAATCGGCCCCAAACTGCTGTCGCGAGACGCTCGATCACCTCGACCGGTCGGGGAACTTCCACGTGACGAAGATAGTACATGCTAGTTGTAGATACCCTAGGCACTTTCTTACCCTTGCATGGTCGGTGTTCTATGTGTACTACGAAGTGCGGCTTAGTGACCCCGTGTACATGTACATAAAAGCACTGAGTTTCCTTTGTACATAGTAAATGATGTGGCCGCCGCTGCGCGCTCATTGCATCGCCGCCAGACCGGAGCTTGGAGGTAAATTGTATGAGTGAGCAAGCGCGGAGGAAGGGCAGAGATGGGCTGCTGTTCTGGTGCTTAATCTTCGTGGACGTACTCGTAGCTAGCTACACAAACCAGAGCCAGAAAGTACGAATGCCCAACAACCCCACCGCCGGTGCGCTGGGAAACATGGGACGAGCTAGATGAAGGAGGAAGGAAGTCGGTCGTCGGCTCGCTTTTGTCCTGTTGCCATGGCATCGGACAACGCGAACCAGATCTCGGCTCCGTGTAACCGAACCACGCGGCGATGAAGGGTCCTGCACGCTCATTGCGGAAGTCCTGTCAGTCAGTTAGTGGCGCAACATTATTAGCGTGTCAAAAGTGTGTGCTTCGTGTCAACATTTGATTTCGGTTGGCAGGTACACTGTGATTGCGCTGTACGTGCTCGCCCCAAATTGCCATTTGTATAGTACGGTACATCCGTGTCCCCCTCCCCTTCCTTCCCAATTGACATCCGACAGACAGCTTGCCCAGATCGTGTTTCTGGCAAAAATCTCATGTTTTCAATCTATCACTCAGGTTGCCGTCGCCGTAAAGACACTGAAGACGGGATCTTCGGTGGAGGAGAAGATCGACTTCCTCAGCGAAGCGGACATGATGAAGCGCTTCGACCACAGGAACGTCGTCAAGCTGCTCGGCGTCTGCACCAGGAACGAGCCCGTCTACACCGTTATGGAGTTCATGCTCTACGGCGACCTGAAGACCTACCTCTTAGCAAGGTGCGTACACCGTACACCGCAGTTATGACGTGCTACAAAAGATCATGCGGCTTTAACTACTTTGCTTTTTCAGGCGGCACCTCGTCAACGAGCGCGACCGCGAGGACCAGGACGAAGTCTCCAACCGCCGCCTCACCTCGATGGCGCTGGACGTGGCGCGCGGCCTCAGCTACCTGGCCGAGCTCAAGTACGTGCACCGCGACGTCGCCTGCAGGAACTGCCTCGTCAACTCCTCCCGGATGGTGAAGCTGGCGGACTTCGGCATGACGAGACCCATGTACGAGCACGACTACTACAGGTTCAACAAAAAAGGTACGGCGTGCATCGACTTTGTGAACATACGGCTGCACCGTCTTCAAAGGGATCTCTTTTGCGCAGTAGCTAGGTAGAAAGAGGCCGCGCAAAGTAACTTTAAAGCCAGCTTGTCGGTTGGTAGCTGCCTAACTGCCAAGAACAGCTTTTCCACTGTCTCGACTGCGGTGGCCTTGGCATTGGCGGAGACAGCAGCAGCAGTCGTCGGATTATATGGAGCGAAGCGAAAAAAATTCCCTTTGTGACCATAAAACGCATGCAGATGAAAGCGCAGGACTGTAAGCCAAAACAAACACCGATTCTTCGGACGTTTTCACGTTATCATCATTGAATAGCTCCGTCGGTTGGTTCGATCCGAGCTCCAATTCTGCACTGAGGAGAGGGGTTTTCAAGTGGGCGTTGCACTGCAAAGTAATTCGATACGGAGCCCACCTACACTGAAGTGGAGAGGGAAACTGAGACTGCACTTCCGCACTTTATTGTCACTTCCCATGAGTTGTGTACTTTCAAAATAACTTTAACATCTGCAATCGTTTGATTTCTTTCAGGCATGCTTCCCGTCCGATGGATGGCACCCGAGAGCCTCTCCGACGGGCTCTTCACTCCGATGTCCGACGTGTGGTCCTACGGTGTGCTCCTCTACGAGATGATCACCTTCGGCAGCTTCCCCTTCCAGGGGCTGAGCAACAACCAGGTGCTGGAGTACGTCAAGTCGGGAAACACGCTCTCCATACCCGCGGGAATCAAGAGCCAACTGTGAGTAGAGAGCGAGCGAGACGAGAATAACTTCTCAGTAGCTGCATCGTCGAAGGCCTACCTTCATCGCCAAGTCGAGTCCGTACCCTGTGGCAGACGCAGTGTCTGTGGTTTAAGCCATGATTATAAGACAGAGCACAAGATAATAAGCTCGAGCTCGCAG
>JAAUYK010020623.1_pt1 | contig 18325 bp, 25 predicted proteins | sample 7278021 | NCBI WGS metagenome assembly JAAUYK01 (sample SAMN14350223, study PRJNA611818) | marine sediment metagenome | isolation source: surface marine sediment (1.8m) | place: French Polynesia: Moorea | collected 2018-08
ATATTGTAAGTTTCTTTCGGATGAAGTTCAAGGTAGGGTAGTCGAACAAGGTGAATATGATGACAAAGTTTGGTTGATGCCAATTGGTGCTGATCTGATGGATCAAGAAGAAGCAAGCGCTGATGTGATGGACGCCTGTGAGAAATACAAGTTCAATTTCTCGGGTCGACTTCACATTATGTATAATTTTATATGAGAAGGGGGGTGTGAGAAATCAAAGTCATGAATTATTACAATAGGAAAGAGAAGGGAATCTGTGTCGTTAAGCGAAAAAACGAATCAGATGAGGCGTTGCTACGTAGATTCCGTAAAAAATTCTCTAAGAGTGGGATCATGAAGGAATACAAAGAGAAAATGTATTTCGAAAAGCCCAGCGATAAGAAGCGTCGAAAGCGAGCTCAGGCTGCACAGATTCGTCGTCAAGAGGAACAGAAGCGTGAAAAGTTTCAGAAGAAACAGGAAAAATATTACCGTAAAATGAAAAAGAACGAGAGGAGAACGAAACATGATAAAAGCAATCGTAGATAAAATCGTCGTACAAGAGATGAAACGAGAAAGGTCTAAGGGTGGTCTGATCATCCCCGATTCAGTTCAAGAGCCACAATCTTTTGGTAGGGTCGTTTCGATTGGTGAGGGCGTTCAAGCACCCATCGAATTGGATCAAGTTTTGGTTTTTCACACCAATGGTGGAATGACCATGATGATCGAAGGCAAGTTCTATCGCGTCCTGATGGAAGGCGAGGTTTATGGAATCGTCGAGAGTGACGAGATCATTGAACAGCTCTCTCTGCTGGAGATGAGTCAGAGCGATCTGAAAAAGGTCGACGATGCTTACAAAAAAGCATCACAAGCACAAGAACCCAGTCGTATAGTTCAAGTTTAAGGGGGAACTCATGAACCAGTACATTTTTAAGACCGAGGGTAAGACCATACCCGATGCGTGGTTCCAGTTAGTTTACGGAGTCTTAGAACATGGTCGTAAGTTTAAGATCGATGAAGGATCGTATGCTGGTTCTCATCGCTACGAGTTTGATTTTATCGTAGCACATATTGAGCAGCCTTGGCAGAGGGACGCAGATGGACTTCCAATACTTCCCGTTATGCCAGAAGGTTCGAATTTACCAGCTCCAGTTGCTGACGATTACATGGCCCAATATGCACCTTATATAATGTTGGACCATCGAGAGGAAGGTGAATCGTATACATATGGTCAGCGAATGAGGGCTGCTCAAATACCTCTATACCTGATGGAAGAGATGATGGCGGATATGAACAATGAAATCTTCAAACAGAAGGGGGATTTCCTGTATTCAGAAGCATCAGCAGAAAGCGGTGCGTATGATGCTGTCGATCAGATTGACACCATCATCAAAACCTACAAGCAGAGAGGTCATCGAAACAATCAGATGTGCATCGAAATTGCACAACCGAATGATATCATGTTGAAAGATCCACCTTGTCTCCGAAGCATTGATACAAGGATTCAAGACAACATGCTTCATTTTTATATCTATTTCAGATCGTGGGATCTGTGGGGAGGCTTTCCTGCCAACCTCGCAGCAATCTCACTGCTTCAAGAATATATGGCAACAGAGATTGGAGTTGATCCTGGCGAGTTCATTTGTACATCAAAAGGGCTTCACCTATACGATCATGCTCTGGATATTGCTGAAATACGATGCCAAAAAGGATGGTCTAAAGATGAGTGATTTTGTAAAAGAGCTTTCAGCAGTTATCAATAAACATTCTAAAGAGAATGAAACAGGTACTCCAGATTTCATTCTGGCGGAATATATGAATGACTGCCTAGAAGCTTACACCAAGCTAGATAAAAAAAGAACGGATTGGTATGCAAATAGTGCCATTCCAGAAGGAGCAAAAGAATGACTGTTTTAGTAGGCGTTATTCAAGATGGGCAGACTTATATCGGGACGGATGGATACGCCACTACCGAGGACTGCGAAAGGAAACATATTATCTGCCGTAAGCTATTTGTTAACGGACCATATGTTATTGCTTTTGCAGGACATATACGAACTGGTCAACTGCTGTATCCAGAAAGTGGATTCGAAATGCCAGATGACATATACATGATACCGAATACAATGTACCTATGGTTGCGAGAGTTCGAGGTTATCGGAAAAGATGAATCTCAGATGGGTATGATTGCTAGCAATTTCCTCATATTACGTGAGGATAAAATGTATTCGATTTTGATGGATATGCAAATCTCGGAAATTGATCCAGAATTGGGGTACACAGCAATCGGTGGAGGATGTCCGTTTGCATTGGGAAGTTTATACACGTCAACCAATTATAAAGATCCGAAAAAGAGGATTCTAACTGCACTGGATGCAGCAAGCGAATTCCATAAAGGCTGTGGAAGACCTTACAGCATTTATAGTTACGCGGAGGCTATTGCAGAGTTTTCAGTCCAAAAACCCAAGAAGAAAAGGAAAACGAGAACAAAAAAGGCAAAGTCATAACAAAAGAAAAAATCACTGGAGAATTGTTGTATGACGAAAAGCTCTTTTATCTTGGCAGGGTTTGAAGCCTTCGGTAGAATAGTTACAAACTTCATGTTGGGAAAGAAACCTGAACGTTGGAATAAGAATTTCACGTATCCCGATCTTTCCCAATATTTTAATTCTACCATAACTGGTTTTCTTCATAGCTACGGTGAGGACTACGCCATTCGCAAGAACCTAAAGACCTACGGGAAATCTCAGATGAGAATGATCAAGAGATTTCTCGATACAGGTCTGTTCAAAGATACCAATGTTTATCTGGATTCAGGTGGATACCAGATCAGTACAGGTAAGCTTGATCGTTATTACTCCGAAGCTTTGCTTGACAATTATTATGATTTCGTTGTTGAGGCAAACGATCTATTCGACCACTCATTTATCTTAGATGTTTCTCCAGGTCAAAAATGTGTTTTATTTGAATGTTTTGAAGACGTTTACGAGAAGAATCTACAATCATATCAGGAAGCAACCCAACTTCCAGATGATGTACGAAGTAAGATGATTTATGTACATCATTTCAGAACACCCAAACTTTCACAGATATACAATCGACTACTCTACGAAAATGAATTCTATCAATACTTTAACCACTTTGCCTGTGGTGGTATTGTCTCAAATATGGCAAGTGATCTAAAGATTCCTTGCCTCGTTTACATTCTGCCGCTTATACCTTTATTAAAGGAAACGATTCGACACGGCAGAGATTATTTGAATTTTCACATTCTCGGTGGGGCTTCCTATCGAGACGTTTTATTCTACGAACTGTTTAAAGAAGTTGTGAGAAGGTATCACAATATCGAGCTGAAGATTACTTACGATTCATCTGGTATATTTAGACAGATATTTGTTGCCAGATATATTCATGCCATCGACGATTTAGGAAATATCAAAAAGATGAATATCAAGTCAGATAATCTTCATAGAAAATTTTATGGCAACGTCACGATTCAAGATGTGTTAGATCGAAATCTGAATGAGATGGCAAGGAAATTTAATTTCCGAGAAATCGATATTATGAATGGTATCTATGACGAGAAAACTATGCACGAGGATGTGAAGGTATACACCATGTTGTATATTTTTTCGCTTTATTCAGAACTGACAACAAACTTTCGTAGATGGGCCAGCGAAGTGCTGGATATTTATGAGTCGGGAGATCAAGAAGCATTTACCGACAGATGTCTTGAGCAAACAGTAAGAGCTGCTCAGGGGCGTTATTCGTCTAAAGTTCGCTACAAAACATATAGCATTGGTCGATCCATAGACATTCTAAGGGATTTAGATGAGAACCAATGTGACCACCTAATAAAAAAATACTTAGCGCCAGACGAATTTACGTATTTAGACAAATCGTGTCATGTTATGACAATTTAATGGAGGATTCTAAATGATTACAGAAAGTTTTTTAAACAGCTGTTACACGCTGGTGCTGAACAAGCATTGCAAAATAAAGAAGACGCCAGGATTTTATCGGGATGTCACAGACGTTTTGAACTTCTACGAGAATAAAGAGTCTGGTGATATCCCTTTAGCATTACAGAATAAGGTGAAGCTACTTCGGAAAATTATTGAGATGAAGCTAGGCGGAAAGAAAACGGCAACTGTGATCGATAGTTTATTTGGACTGTCAAAGAAATACTCTGATTACCAATCATTCGTCGAGTCCGTAGTCGAGGACAAAATAGATCCTGAAACGTTTTTGGACATTATTCATCAAGTAAGAATGAGGAAAAAGATCAAAGCCTTATTTGAAAACTACGATGATCTGGCTGATGTTCTGAACGTAATTCGAGATGGATCATTTGAATCACTTGATGATCTGGTTGGAACGTATGAAACAACCATTAAGATGTTGTATCAGAATCTTATGGATAATCAAAGACAGATGACAATGGAAAGCACAACATCATTGGATTTTGTAAATGATGACTATGCAGCCGCTGTCGATCAGATCAAAAAGAAATATTTGGATGGTTCAAGAACCAGCACAGGCTTCAAAAGCTTGGACGCTTTCTTTAATGGTGGTTGGACTCCATCGAGGTTACATATCTTGGCTGGTACATCGGGTGCTGGAAAGTCGACCTTGATGACAAACTGTATTGCCAAATCTGCACAGGCTAAGAACGGGCCTCCGAGAAGAAACGTAAAAGACCTACACAACAAAACTGACATTCAGCATGTGTATGTTTATATCACAATGGAAAATACAGCGGATGAAACCTTGATGAGAATTTATCAGGATGTCATGAGTATGACTGAGGATGATCTACTTGATAAGCTAAGGGCTGGAGAATTGAACGCAGAGATTATGAAACAGCACATCAATGAAAAGATCACGCCTCATGCTGCAACACTTGTAATGAAATATTTTCCAGGAATGAGCATTTCTCCTGTGGATATCATGGGTGTAATAGATGAAATTGAGGCAGAGTTCGGTAAAGGAACAATCGCTGGTGTATTTGTCGACTATCTCGACCTGCTTATAGCAGATTCTCAATATGATTTATATCGATTGGAATTGGCCAAGATTACACTGTCTTTGAAATCAATCGCCATCCAATACAATATTCCAATTATCACGGCTACACAGTTGAATCGACCTGCGTATCGAGTTGAGAATGCAAAAGAGCTTGGTGCAGATAATATGGGTGAATCTATTAAAAAGGTAGAGCACTCAGATGTAATCGTTGTAATGCACAAGATCCACCAGAACGGAAAGGATAAGGTTATAGGAAAGATTGTTAAATTTCGATCAGGTCGAAGTGGATATTCAATTGAGGCTCCAGTTGAATTTGATAAATATCAATTCCATGAATTCTCTGAGGTTAGAAATGAAGATAAAAAGGATGATGTGATGCCTAGAGAATCTTCCAGAGGTGTAATGTCAATGGATGGGTGTCAGGATATGGCCAATACACCAGAAGGAGTTGATGAACAAATGGAGAAAGTCCTTGGTAAAACTGGAGGATCGTTTACATAACGAGAACAATTCTCGGTTTTTCATATTGGAAAACATAGAACAAATAAATGACATAAACATTAATTTGCTATCAGTACGCAAATCATTAGCATTGGAGGTATATAGAGATGCCAAAGAAAAAAACATATCAAGAAATCTTGAAAGAAAACCTAGCGGAATTTGATACAACTAAAACAGTTGACGTCAAAGGCCCAATGTTGGACCCAATCCTAGGATACGAAGGGGATGGTGAGCTTCCAACATACAAAGACGCGGCTTCTGTTTTGGAAAGGTACTACTTTGGTGAGAAACGCAAAGAGCATGAGATCAGTGAAGTTGACCATGCACAAGACCTGGACGCAGAGCAAAAAGACTACGGCGATTCCAAAACAAAAGAAATGAAGCATACTGAAGGACCAGAAGGCGAAGAGCAAGCTGGAACTTCTGCTGCTGGAAACACTGTTGGATCAGCCAAGGAAAAAGAAAAGGACATCGCCAAAGAGGGTGTCGAAGTTTCTGAGAAGGAAATGAACAAGCCTGATCTGAAATCTGGCAACATGAAAGATACCGAGGGTCCAGAAGAGGAAGAGCAAGCTGGAACTGGTAACACATATGTCGATTTCAAGAAAAGGGTAGTTGAGTCCATCGAAGAGATCGTCGACGCATCCGAGCCTGTTTCCGAGCAAGAAGAGGAAGAGAAAGAGGAAAAAGAGGACGAGAAAGAGGAAAAAGACGAGGATAAAGGCGAGAAAGAGGAAATGGAAGAGGGTAAGATGATCAAAGGTATCACTCCTGGCCCACAAACCAAGGAAGGAAAACCAACCCCTGGACCAGACAAAGGCTACCACAAAGACAGCTCCAAAATCGGACAAACCAAAGAAGTTCAAGCTGGTGCATTCGATGAGGCTGAAAGTGCAGTTCCTGGTGGACCATCTCCAAAGAAACGCGGTGAAGATTGGGAAGACGACGAGCACAACTATTCGAAGACCAATGAGTCTGACGAAATTGAGCTGGACGTCGAAGAAGACATCACCGAGGCTCTGGAAAATGAAATCATTGAAAAGCTGATTTCTGAAATGGAAGACGAGGAAACTGAGGGTATCACCGAGCAGGACGAAGAGAAAGAAGAAAAACCTGCTGAGGAAGGTGCTGAAGGTGAGGAAGATGAAGGATTGGACGTTGACAAGAAAATGGAAGAAATGGTCACTCGTCTGACTGCTGGTGAGGACGTCACCGAAGCTGATACCATGAAGCATACCGAGGGTCCTGAAGGTGAGGAGCAAGCTGGAACTGGAAGTATGGAAAAAGCTGTTCCACCACGCAAGGATCGTTCCAATGAAGGCAGTAAGGAAAAAGGAACCAAACCTATGGAGGATGGCGAACTCGCTGACGCCTAATCCACGTAAGGTTCTCATATATTAAAGGCCAATCGGGTTCGCGCTCGATTGGCCTTTTTTTACATAATTTTGGAAGGGAGAATTGCAAATGTATACAGTAAAAATTAGTGGACCTGGAACAATTACATTCAAAGGTAGAACCGCGAGACTTCCAGCCACATTTAATAAGATCTCTGAAAAAGACTTGAAACTCCTCAAAGTTATGTGCCTCGCTCAAAATTTCGAATATGAAGTAATGGAAGAGGAAAGCGAAAGGTTGACACGAGTTGCTGAAAAGGCAAAAGCTGAGGATATAATGTCGAATGATCCAGACTTAATCGAAGCTACAGAGGTCGAGGTTCTATTTGAAAGTGACGATACTTTGGGAGATTTACTGAAATTAGGAAAGGAATAATATGCGAACAATAAGAATTGTCTCCGATGGAATTCCTGTCGAAGTGTATGATGATATTGATAAATCTTTGGAGGAAGCAACCAAAGAGCTTACAACAATGATGAAGAATGAAACCGTCATGCTTTTGCTCGGTAAAAATTCGTCTGCAATTGTAAGGCCTAGTTCAGTATCAGCTATAAATATAATCGACACACCAGATCAGGGTCCACAAGAGCTACAAAAAATAGAAGAAATCGAGAAAAATGAAGAACAAAATATTGACATGATAGTCGATAGTGAAGATTAAGGAGAATCGTGATGCAGGAATTAATTTCACCATTTGTGAATGTACTTTATTTTCTTTTGACAGCCCTATTTTTATCATTGGCATTCAAAAGGGTTATGGCACATTTGGATAAGAAAGAAGATAGAAAGCTTTCTGAAAATAACCAAAAGCTCATTGAAAATTTTGATCACATTCATGCAATATTATCGTTTCATATGGAAGGTGCATATGAGACGGTGCATAAGGATAACATTTTGACCTACTCTTTGGATGGAACCAAGCCAGATGAAAAAGAGATCGACAAGATCAGCAAAGAGTTTATAAAGCTGACAATGAGGTTGGCAGGTCCGAATATGTTGGGTGTCTTTGTTGATCTTTACGGAGATGAAGACGCACTATTTTTCGTTATGTTAGACTATTTTAATCGTCGTTTTGAGGATGATGAAGTTCGAGCTCAAGCGATGGACGACATACAAAATCAAGAGGATATATAAATGGATACAGACCTTTTAACAGACATGATCTTGGATGAATTAAACGAGGGAGATCAAGTTCACAAAAGGCCTACGAGATCAACTGATTCTCGTAACACAAAAATTAAACGTGCAGCTGGCCAAATGGCCACTTACGAAGGTCGCAGAAAACATGATATTCTATACCAGAAAATGATAAAGTATAGAGATCTTTACTATAAATATCGTGATCTACTCAAAAAGAAATATCGAGACAAAAATGTAAATAAGGCGCGAACATAAGGAGCTTCATATGTCAAGAAAGATTAATGATTTGTACAACGATCTAAAATCAACGATTGTTGGTACACAGACTCAGAAGATTGATGATAAACTCGATAAGATCACATCCGATATTATCAAATTTAAATCACATAGTGGTCGATTGGGTTATATCGATTTAGTGAGAAGCGTAATAGCGAAATCAACTGTACAAGGGACGATATCATCTACTTCAAGTGATTTATTCGGTGCAACACAGGGACCAGCAGCTTTCGGTCAAGGAAAGCGAATGTCCAGATACCGAATGTACGAAGCCATCGTTTCAAACATCAATTATGCTTTTCGTGCTTTGAATATTTTGACAGATAACATTCTATCTCCAGACGATATCACCAAACAATCTCTGGAAGTTTCGCCTCTAACTTTTGTTGAAGGTGACAGTGATTCAAGTGGTGTAAAAGAGATGGGTGTACCGACCATGAATCAGGTTATAAAGAAAATGAAGCTGGAAGCAAACCTGTATACTCTGATCAGAAGTACCCTTCTATATGGAGATTATTTTGTTGAGCTGGCAAACGCTGCTACAGCTCTGACGAGTAACACGATCTTAACCGAACATGAAAATTATCTTTCTCAGATCCAAGAGGATATTAAAGACGGTTTCAGACATAAAGTTACCTGTGAAGGAGCTGAAGACTACAATATCTCCCTGAACCTGACAGCTCTAAGAGAAGATACGGTCACCGAGGGGTCACCTGGAGAACACAATAAGGATAATTCGATTCAGAATATCGAATATCTATATCACAAACCTTATTATGTGATGAAACTCCAGAGCTCATTGTACCCTCTATGTCTTGGATACTTAGTATTTCCAGACACTTCTCTGAATGCAAATGCATCATCAGCTGGATATTCAACTGGAAATATTGAAGACCAGCTTGTGAATGGAATCTGTAAAGACATTCTGAAACAGATTGAGGATAGATTTCCTCAGATGGCAGAGTTTCAAAACCATGAGGAGGTCAAAGACCTAATTCATCACATGCTGATGAACAATGCTGACAAATCCAAGGCTCTTGAAATTCGCTATGTTCCACCTAACAGAATGCAACATTTTAGGGTGGCTGGAAGCGACAAATTTTATCCCTATGGCGAGTCCATTTTTGATCATGCACAGTTCACCGCTAAAGTTATCGTTGCTTTGGAAACTGCGTTGGCTATCGCAAGACTGTCTAGATCGACAGAAAAGAGAAAGATCGCCGTAGAAATTGGTATCCCACGAGATGCCAAGAAAATCATCGAGAAGATGAAGGAAGAATTCCGTAAGCGGAAAATCAGCTTGGATAACTTTGGAACAGTCGATACAATTCCAAGCATGATTACAACCTTTGAGGATGTGTATATTCCACAGAAGGATGGTAAACCATTTGTGGATATCAGCACATTCACCGAAGGTAATATCGACGTTCGTGGAAAAACTGATGAAATTAAATTACTTAGAGATCAGCTTGTATCAGGTTTGGGCGTTCCACCAAGCTTTTTGGCCATTGAGGAAAACCTATCCAACAAAGCTGCTCTGAGTGAAGAGAATATAATCTTTGCTAGGACCGTCATTGGATATCAAAAGTTTATGAATCACGATATTACAAATTTATTACAATTGACCTTTGATATAATTGATTCAGAAAAAGCGCTGACCATTTTTGATAATGTCCTAGTTGCATTACCTACTCCGAAATCGTTGCAATATGAACGAGAAGCCCGTTACACCAACGAAATTGTCAATTTAATCGAATCTCTAGAAAGAATCGGAGTTCCGAAAGAGTACAGTAAGAAGAAATACCTGACAGCTTTCGATTGGGATGCTGTCAAGAAATACGAAATTGACACTAACGTTGAAAAGGCACTTGACCCAACCAAGAAGGATGAAGACGAACAGTTTGGTGCAGGTGGTATGGGTGGCCAATTTTAGGAGGTTATAGATAAAATGATAGCGAAAAAAGATATAGATAACGTTCGCACAATCATGCTAAAAACTAAACAAAGTGCTTCATCTGAACAGGAAAGGATGAAGTTTGATACCCTTATTAAAGACCTAGATAGTGCTGCGGAACGATATCTAAAAGAGGTAAATAATAATGCCAGACTACAGCTCAGTTATTAATAACCTAAACAGGAAACTTTTCTTTAAACTGAATAAGATCAAAGTTGTTCCTGATGAAGGTGGTAAGGAAAAGACCATTGAGGAATTCATGGGTGGTTATGTCGGTGGTATGGGATTTTCGCAGCACTATGGTGGACTATCATACACCCAAGGAACCGACCCACGAGATGCCAAAACATTTGATCACACCTACAAAACCCACACCCCATTTTACGGAAGAAAAGATCACGAAGTCAAAGGTCGAAGACAATCCAAGCGAGAAGACGAGGATGAAAAGAAGAAACATTTTGTCGACCTGAGCGGCGAATCTGGTGAAGAAGATTACGAAGACCAGATGCAAGAGCAAGACGAAGATCTTGGAGTTCCCGAGGCTGCACCCGAAGAAGCTGGAGCCGAAGAAGCTGGAGCAGAGGAAATGCCAGGAGCCGATTTTGCACCAGACGATCCTGGAATGGGTGCTGGTGGTGATGTAACTGATCCTGGAATGGGAGATCCAATGGCTGGAATGCCAGGACAGGAAGAACCAAAAGATCCAAATGAATTGGGTCGAACATATGAAATGAAAAAAATATATTCTAGATTGGTTTCCATGAATCAGTATTTATCTGATGAACATGATAGAAGAATCATGAAAACCAAACAGAATATTTCCAAAGCAATTGATTTGTTCTCTGTCATCGGAGCAAATCCAGAAAGTTACAAGGATAGAATTGATGAAATCATCATTAGTTACTACAAATTTCTAGAGGCAGCTTATAAAAGGGTAAGATCATTTTATAGAACAGAAGCTTCAAGAGTCGGAGGCCTTCCTTTAGAAAAAAATGCAGAACAAAAAGATGAGAAGACCACGGAGGTAACGATATGACTTCCTTAATTATAGAATCAAGCCTATTTGCTGAGGCTGATGTTGTTAGACAATCAGAGGGGAAGGCCATCTTTAGATGTCCCATTCAGACATTCGATGAGATCAATTCGAATAAACGTATGTATCCCCGCCAAGTTCTGTCAGATTCATTCAAAGCTTGTGAAGAAAGAATGAACAAGCGAGCTTTCTACGGTGAGCTAGATCACCCACTTCCAACTGGAAACGCTCAAATCGATGGTGTTCGTCAGACCACAGTTCTTTACAAAGAAACATCCCATATTATTCGTGATTATGAATTTGGTGCCAACAATACCATCATGGCCGAACTTGAAACCTTATCAACTGCAAATGGTAAAAATCTGCTAGCCCTCCTGAGAGATAAAACTGGTGTTGGATTTAGCATGAGGGGATTGGGCGAACTGGTTAAGATGGAAGATCATAACTTAGTAAAAGGTCCATTGCAGATCGTTACCTATGATGCAGTTTCAATGCCATCTCATAAAGCCGCTGTTGTAAACTTCGGTGACATGAGATTTGAACAACATGCATTGATGGAGTGTGCCAATGGTGTTGTTTGTGTTGGACATAAATGCTTTATGCCAGATTATTTTGACAAACTTGTTGAGTCAAAAATGATTGAATTTTATGATCGTTGGGTATAAAAATGGAATTAAATGATCTTAAATTATTTGCTCTGTTTTATATAATGGAGCAAGACCTGTCGAAAAAGGATCAGATTCATCTGATGAACTTTATCGAGGGTGCAGGTTCAGATGAGATCATATTTCTCTTGGCCACTGGTCAGGTCCCCTTAGAAGAAAATTTTATGATCAGAGAAGTTGATGGTCAAGCATATAGATTAGAATCATTTAGTCACAAGAGATTACAAGCAGCTGGAGATGTAGGACATAAGCTATCAAAGGCTCATATGTATTTTGGGACTGCGATAAGTGGGATGGCAACGTCCATCGCATTTAAAATTAACAAAGAAAAAATGGCACAACTAGCTGGAAAATGTGAGAATGAAAAGGGGACAGCTAGAAAAGCCTGTTATAATATGATTCGACGTGATGCTATTAGGGCGGAAATACTTGCTCTCAGTTCTATGAAATCAAAATGTCATAAATCTAAGACTGCTGAGACATGTATAAAAAATATAGATAACAGAATGAAAAAATTACAACAACGAATGGATGCCATAAAGGTGTCCACATAACGGAGGTTATACACATGGACGCAAAAGATATCCTGAAAACTTACGCAGTATTCTTTGTATCTGAGAATGATGAGTTCGATACGAAGAAAAAACTTGACATGCTGAATTTCATCGAGAACGCCGATGAGAGCATGATCCAAGATCTTTTTGAAAATGGCGAGATTGAATATCCACCTACGGACTTGAGAGAAGATCTCGTCGATCAAAAGAGTGAGACTGAACTTATCGGTGAAGCTACAATCCTGATGAGCGATGTTGATTCTCTGTTGGAGAGAGAAAGCCTTCTTGAACTTGATCTCAAAAACCGTTTGAAAGACATGCTTGGAATGGAAACCGACCTGAAATACAAGATCACTAAGGCTGCTGGTTCAGCTAAAGATGCTCTTGAGAAACAGTTGGCAAACGTCCAAGACAAAATCCAAGACTTGAGAGGCGCTATTTCCAAGGGTGCTGAGAAAGTCGCAAAAGGCGCTGGAGAGGCCCTTGAGAAAGGTAAAGAAATGGCTGGTGATGTTGGAACGGCCATATCCAAGGGTGCTGGAAAAGCCGTCGATACTGCCAAAGATGTGGCTGGCGATGTTGGAACAGCTGTATCCAAGGGTGTTGGTAAAGCCGCTGAGTTCGCTCAAGCACAACCTGGAGTCGTTGGTGGTGCTGCCGCTGCTGCTGCTGCATTGACAGCTGGTGTCATGGCTTACCGCAAGTTTTTCTCCAAGGCCGCTAAAGCATGTGCTAGTGCTCCAGATAAGAAAGCATGTATGGCTCAGTACAAAGTGAAAGCCAAACAAGCTCAGATTTCCGCTCTTAACGCTGGAAAAGCTAAATGTGCTAAATCCAAGAAACCTGATGCATGTAAAGCTAAGATCGACGCCAAGGTCAGAGATTTACAGGCTAAAATGAGGGGATAAAAAGATGGACGCTATTGAAGTTCTTAGGACTTATGCGTCAGTTTGTGTGTCTGAAAACGATGATATTGGGCAATCTATGAAAACTGGGTTGCTCAATATCATTGAGAATGCAGATGATGAAGTGCTCAGTGACTTGGTTGAAAGTGGTGTGATAACGATGCCTTCTTATTTGATTGAGGACACAAGAAGTGACGCTGCTATCATTGGTGAATCTGTCATTCTTCTGAATGAAGTTGAAGGCATTTTGGGTCAAGAAAATCTTCTTGAACTTGACATCAACTATGCGAAAAACAGGCTGAAAGACATGCTTGGAATGGAAACTGACCTTAAATATAAGATCGGTAAAGCCGTTGGAAAAGCCAAAGAAGCTCTTCAAAAACAGCTCGACGCTATTCAAGATAAAATCCCAGCCCTGAAAGACTCTATTGCAAAAGCTGCTGAGAAAGTTGGAAAAGGAGCTGGAGAAGCTATTGAGAAAGGTAAAGATATCGTCGCTGCTGCACCAGGAGCAATCAAGAAAGCTGGTGAGACTGTCGTGAAGAAGGCTGGCGAGACAGCATCGGATATAAAGCAAGCTGGTGGGGAATTTTATCGCACTGACCTGGAAAATCTGGGAAAAGTCGGAAAGGCTGTCAAAGGTGGTATTAAAGCGGTTAGTGATTTTAGCAAGGACAAAATGGGTTCTCTTGGTATGGACCCTGGAACTGTCACAGCGGGTGGTGGTATCGCCGCCGCTGCTGCTGCTATAACCGCTGGTATCATGGCCTATCGTCGTTTCTGGTCGAAAGCTGCCAGAGCATGTAAGGGATCAGCAGATCGTAAGAACTGTCTAAACAATTATAAAAACAGGGCAATACTGGCTCAAATTGCAGCCACAAAAGCTGGAAAAGCCAAATGTGCCAAATCCAAGAATCCCAAGGCATGTAATGCTAAGATCGATGCTAAGATCGAAAAGCTTAAGGTTAAGACTCGGGAGTCCACGGCAACGGAAAAGGGTACATAAGGAGGTAACAAAATGTCGTATTTAGATGACCTTAAACAGAATCAGCTATTGAATGAATCATTTTATTATGTCCCTGGACCTGATAATTTGGCTTCTGAAGAGAGTGTGGATGACATTTTTGAAGGCGAGGAGCTTTCAGAGGAGGAGTGGAAAAATGAACTTCTCGATGTATTTACTGAAGAGGAACTTTCAGAAGTTGAAATTGATTGGGGAACTTGGCCAGATGTTGGTAGGCTGATATTTCAAAATAAAGGATTCACGGCAGGTCAACAGACTGGCACTCTCAAGGGACTCGCGGCTGCTGCATTAGCTGCTGCTGCCATCGCCGCTTCAGCAAAAATATACAAGCGTTTCTTTTCACAGTCAGCTAAAGCGTGTGCTGGTAAGAGTGGAGCTGATAAAACCAACTGCATGAATCAATTTAAGGCAAAGGCACAACAAGCTAAAGTCAAAGCGCTGTCTCAGTCAATTGCACATTGTTCAAAAACTAAAAATCCTACGAAGTGTAAAAATAAGATAGAGACAAAGCTTAAAGCAGAAAAAGCAAAACTTGGAGCATAAGAAAGGAACCGTATGCAAATAATTAGTGAAAGTAACGCACAAGTGAACTATGATATGAGAGATGTCATCAAAAAGATTCTACAGGTTTTACGCGAGGACAAAAACTTAGATTTTGGTCCTCGTTTAAAGTCTTCTGTTGTCACCAAAAAATCCATCCAAGAGACCATTGCTAGCAAAAACCAACTCTTAAAAAAATCTAAAGAAACCTATGCGGAATTAACACAGCGACTCGAATTATTAAAGAAATCCAATGATTCTCTACGAGAGGAATTGTTAGAAAGTTTAGGAAGCGAATTATGAAGATCATAAAAACTGATATTTTCGACATCAACGAATCTAATATAGATGAACAGAAGGTAGCCATTGCGGATAATATATTGAATCTAGTTGGACCTATGTTCGAGTCTGAGATAGAAGATGGCAAACAAAACCTCACCGAATTCATACAAAAGAAATCTGCGGTAGAAGAGAAACTTCAAGAAGTCAAGGGTGACCTCGAAAAAATCCAGGTTGAATTCGGTAGGGAGACTAAGAGGAAAAAACTATTAAATAGGATCAGACAGCTGATCGAAGCCAACCTTACAAGCTCCGATCCTAACTTAAAGAGTGAGGTTATAATTCTGCTGAAAGTCATTGATAAGTTGGAAGATAATCTGTTGGATGAGCATATTGAACGAATGATCAAAACGATAAGTCAGCGATTTTCAAAGAAAATTTAGACCAGAATACCGAGAATAGTTCTCAGTATTCTCGTAAATTTATTTAAAAAACCATAATTGTTCTCATTTTTAAAATAGAAAGAACAAAAAACAAATCTGATTTAGTAGCTACGACTACACTTTACACCCAAAATATATCAAACCTATAGGGAGGTACAAAAGATGAAAGAACTGTTAACAGAAGTTTATCGCACAACCAAGAAAGTTTCTGGTGTTGATCCATCAAAACCAGGAAACATGAAACAAATCTTGGTCGATGACGCCGCTTTCTCTGCCTACGTAACTGGACTTGCTGAGTCCATCGAAGACAAGAAAGATCGTGAGAACTTCATGACGTTGGCTGAAAACACTCGAATCAATCTGCTTGAAAATTCGATGTTCCAGATCAACCCTTACGAGTCACTGACCATGCCTATTCTTCGTGTGTTCTATCCAAAACTGATCGCCAAAGAATTGGTAACCGTTTCACCAATGGACAAACCTGAGAGTGTAAAAGCGTTCATTCGCGCCACATTTTCACCGTCCAATCAACCAAATCAGCAATATGCAGCTCCTTCGATCAATCAGGACATTTCGCAGGGTGCTCCAATTGGTACACCTGTTGCCGCAGCTGTTCCTGTTCCATCGGAAAGTTTCGACGTGCTAGCTGTTGCTGGATTGACATCTACCCAAGCTCATCTAGAAAGAGACTTCGTAATTACCGCTGTTTCTTCGGATGGTACGGCTTGGACAGAAGTCGCCATCGTCCCAGCTGTTGAAGGACATTTCTCTTCCAGCGTAACCATTAATGGAGCAACTGACGTTGTTTCTGGTTTCGTCGACTACCTGAACGGTACAATGTCGATTTCCAGTGCTACTGGTGTTGTTACACAAGCTCGCTTCACTGTAACCACATCGCTAGAGGAAAACCGCATCAACCCAACGGTAACGTTGAACGTGGAGAAGATTCGTCTATACGCAAGGGACCGTCAGATCTCCGCTAACTGGACGATCAACATGGAACAAGACATGAGAGCTCTGTTTGACGTCTCAATGCAAGCAGAAATCGTAAATGTCTTGGGTCAACAGATCGCTCTGGATATTGACCGTGAGATCATCAACGCTCTGATCACCGCCAATACTCGTTTGAATGCCGCTAACCACCAAGGCACATTCAACCGTACACCACCTGCTGCTTACACATGGGGTGTCAAGTACTGGCATGAAAACATCATCCCTGAACTGAATACCCTGTCGGGTCAGATCTATCAGGACACAAACATCGAGGCGGCTAACACAATCGCTGTTAACCCACTTGATGCAGCTATCCTGGAAGACTTGCAGACCTTCAATTACACGGGTACTTCCAACCTGGATGGTGACTTAGGCTACCGTTCTGCTACGGTTGCTGGTGGAAAATGGAGAGTATTGACATCTGCTGTCGTAACGCAGGGTACAATGCTGTTGATCTACAAGCCTGTTGAAGAACTGAAGGCTATCTATTTCTACAGCCCATACGTACCAGCCGTCTTGCATCCATACCCACTAGGACATACTCCTAGCTTGACGATCCTGAGCCGTTATGCAACTGCTCTGGTCCGTTCAAACGGTATCGCAACGCTGACCATCGGCGCGTAATCTTCGCTGATTGCCGCTCCAAGGCTCCGAGGCTAACCCCTCGGAGCCTTTTTTTTCGAGATAATGGAGGAAGGTGTCATGATGATGTTCAGATGGGATTTCAAACAACGCATTAAAGACTTCTTCGTACCGAAAAATCCTTGGGCCAAATTCGGAATGCTGCTTCTGATCGCGGGATTATGTGGAGCTTTCTATCTGATACTGCAATAAGGCCAAAAAAAGGGGGCGGATGTGCCGCCCCCTCGCTCTGAAACTTATTCTGCTGGTGGATACCAAATCTGTCGTTCCACCTTAACGTCAATTGTGTAAACTTCGGATGTAACCCCATTTGTATCCTCTAACCATACATCGATAGTAACTGACCTACCTACGTAATTATATGGCAAACGATCAAACAGCATTATCCTGGCGGTGTTTGATTTGTGCTTCGTGATTGTGAAGTCCTCTCCAGATGATGATGTTCTCTTTCCATCAACGAATACCTCAAAGGCTATCCATCGGGTATTATCTTGATCGTTGTAAAATTCAACTTCAAGAAGATACTTTTGGCCTGGACGAAGAATCTCTACATCTTCAGAAGGTCTTCCTTCAACCAATTCTTCCTGGTGTTCTGCCATGGGTTGATCCAGTGACCAACACGGCATAAACAGTGCGTAGACTTTGTGGTTCTCAATGTAAAAGTCCCTTGGCTCCACATTAACATCACTGGAACTTCCACCGTCCCCACCAGGACACCCTAGACAAAACAGACTGATAGCGAATACGAGAATTAGATTTTTAAACATAACCTTTATCCTTTTCTATATTAGCCCGTGGTTACACTGCTATCCCAAAAACTCGGCTTCTACTATCAGTTATTAATATATATAGTTATGTGAGCATTAAAACTGCTGCTGTGGAGAATATGATTATTGCGATTATCATACAACCCCAGCTCCAGAACTGAAACCAGATTCGTCATAAATTACGGTGGTTTCCTCGGAATCTTCCTC
>JAAUYK010072331.1_pt1 | contig 18323 bp, 16 predicted proteins | sample 7278021 | NCBI WGS metagenome assembly JAAUYK01 (sample SAMN14350223, study PRJNA611818) | marine sediment metagenome | isolation source: surface marine sediment (1.8m) | place: French Polynesia: Moorea | collected 2018-08
ACGCAGTCCTTCTTCCTTCTCCTTCCGTGGTAGCTTGGCCTTTAACCGCTCGTCTTCATCCTCGCGCTCGTGCACGTCTTGACGCAGTCCTTCTTCCTTCTCCTTCCGTGCTTGCTTGGCCTTTAACCGGTCGTCTTCCTCCTCGCGCTCGTGCAGGTCCTGACGCAGTCTTGCTTCCTTTTTCTTCCGTGCTCGCTTGGCCTTTAAACGGTCGGCTTCATCCTCGCGCTCCTGCAGGTCCTCACGCAGTCTTGCTTCCTTCTCCTTCCTTGCTCGCTTGGCCTTTAAACGCTCGGCCTTATCCTCACGTGCGTGCATCTCTTCACGCAGTCGTTGAACTTCTTTCTTTGACAACATATTTATTTGTTCTTGGTGCGAACTATCACCTGCGCTGCGTATTGGTTGACTGCTGACAGCATACTGGCAAAAATTATTAACTTTTGGTTACGCAACTCTTCCGAGAAAATTGTGTTTCACTTGCGGCGTAACTAGTAGTCAATTTCGAAATATCTTATACTTTTAAATGTCGGAAACATTAACCTCACGTAGCATCCAATTGGCGTCAACATTCGCAGAATACACGTAACTCCAGTTTACAATTCAAACTCAACAAGGTCTGCAATGTTCTCCCGTGTCTCCTTCGAGATCGTGAAGAGGGCTTCCTTCCACGAGCCTGCCCTCATGGCCTTGATCATGGGCCCTGCCGACTACAACGACATCCGCGGCGAAGTGAAGGTCGCCAGCTCCAATCGTTATAGGATCGTCGTGGAAGCCCCGAGGGACAACGTGCTCGAGTTCATGTCCTATCTGGAGTACGGGTCTGTGGCATTCGGCGAGCTCGTTGGCATCCACATAACGCACCACCACGAGTGCAGAGCCTTCTCACGCGGCTTTCGCATGGTCTTCCCTGAGTGATTGATCCGTGCCCATATTTCATTTTACCAAATCTCCTATGTACCTCCAGATCGGTATGTATAAACACCCGTTTACGTGTATGGTTGACTTTGAAACGTGTAGCTCCTTAGTTAGTTAGTCCTGCAATTGCTGTCTAAATTACCGTGTATGTCTGTCTGTCTTTACACTGTCCTAGTTGAAATTAACGTGAGGAATAAAGAATGGTTGCAAACGGTATATCAATATCTTGCCAGACGCATATTTTTTATTACTTAGTTCTAGTACGCTTCAATGCACGTTCGATATCACTAAACGTTGGAACTCTGGCAGTGTTTAGTGTCGTTGGGTCCGAAATTACTACAAAACCGGGAATTTCATAATATCCAACGCGTATTTGTTCCTCGTAGAATGCAGCGTAGTGAATGCGTCGCGAATTTCTCTTCTTCTGACAATGCTTCTTCAATTTCTCGACTTTACTCGGGGCACCTTCTACGTACCCGAAAACTTGTGTTTCCGATAGCCGACTAATCCAACCTCTGACATTACAGGATTTTGCAGCCGCGACAAATTCCTTAACGTATTCTTCTTCAACGTATTTAGCGTGTACCACAAAGTGGGCTGAATGTACTTGACAGTTTCTTTCCGCGGGTGGCCGACTTTTTATACGGACCAACGTGTACGACAATCGACTTGCGGTAGGCATATCAGACACGAAAAAGTTTTGACATCAACTTTATGTGTGGTGGGTTACTTTCCAATTCAACTTCTTCGCGTTTCTAAGTGAAGTGAGTGACGGGGCGGCCTCTTATTCTTTCTTCCTTGTTCACGCTTCAATTTAGTAGTAGTAGACGACGTTGAAGAAGGGGAGGGACTCGGAGTTGTGTGCCCATGTTTCGTTGCTGAACTCAATCTTCGTGATGTGAATGCCGGGCGGCGTGTGTCGCTTGAGCCAGTGCTTGAAGAGGTGTACCGTGTCTGGATTGCCCTCGACGTGGCCCATCACCTTCCTCGTGGATGTGTTGGCCACCCACCCGTAAAGTCCGAGCTCGTCAGCCTTCTCCTTGATGTGGCTGCGGAAGCCCTTGTGAGTCACATCTCCGGCGATGAGAAAGTCGATGCGCAGCACGATGTCGTCACTCTCCGTGTGGAGCGCGAAGAAGGTTTCGGAGGACGGGGAGGAACGGTGCTGCTGCATGGTTCTGGGTTGTAATCTGAGGTATGAGTTGTTGATTCATTAGCATTTACGTGTAGGTAAGTCGCCAAAGGAACATATAACTACGTGACCGTAGTACCATATATTTCGTTGTAATTATTTTCGTAACGACAGTGCCACTGTATCAATTTTACATTTGCCAAACCGCTCAACCTAAACAATGTGGAATCCATCACATTCACATGAAATTTAGTAGAGGATTGCTCCCTTTCAAAGGGCCGCCTCGTCAATGGCGGTCATTTAGTAATGTTGTCCATTCTATGCAAGTCTCTTCACAGGCGTCACTTTCATTCCTCTGATTTTCGCCCGTTTCGATCAGTGTCCAGACATCTTGGCTGGCGTGTCGCCCCCCCCGGGGAGGCCCTTCTTGAACCCGTCCTTCACGTCGTCTACCAGCATCGCGGGTGCCTTTCCAACAGAAGACTGAAGAGAAGGAGGCAAGGAAGTAGCATCAGGCCTGCTAGAACCGTTGTTGCCATCAACTCCGTGATTGTCGGGTCCCACGTGATTTGGCAAATTTCCGGGTAGAATATCCGTGTCGGGTTCGGAGGACGTGAGGTCGCGGGTAGTAGCATTCCCGACGTCACGGTCGTCGTGACATTCATCACTCCTGTCCTCCTTGTCGGAGGGAGGCTTCTGCTTCTCCTCGGCGTCGCGTTCTTTGTCCTCGTTATCGTCGTCGTGCGCCGCGATCGCCAAGTCATGTACGTCCAAGTTCCCCTCGTCGGACAATGTAGAGGCTTGCTGCGACACGCTGTCTTCGGGGACAATATCGTCGACCAAGTCCTCAAAATGCCCCTGGTAGTAGCCCAAGGCCGAGGTGTCGCCCGCAGCTGCCGCAGTCTCGGCCATGCCAACCACGAACTGAAGCTGATCAGGCGTGGACGGAAACCAGGCGTCGCCCCACGAGAAGTCCGTGTCTGAGTCCTCCCCGTTGTTTGTCTCTGAATCCGAGCTGCAAGTGTCGCTGTGGTGGGCCTCGTCCATTTGACTCTTGCGTTGGGTCTTACCACGACCTTCTCCAGTCTTGGTTTGGGTCTTGGAGGTTGTACGTGAGCGCGTACTTGTACCTGACCTGGTGGATCCCCTCGGAGCCCTTGCTGGGGTCTGTCTTGAAGCTCCGCTTGGCCCTGCTCCACCGGATGGCGGCTCATAGTCATCGTCCCTGTCGCGCCTAGACTTCTTCGACGGAGTGGCAGTGCTTGTTCCCTCCGATTCTTCCTCCTCTTCGTCGTCGGTGCCCGTCTCGGTGTAGGCGGTGTCAGAGGACCTTGAGGTCTTGCGCAGCCTGCGCTTCGAGCCCGGCGTCTTCTTCGGTGTTCTGGGGTTTGAATCGCGGTCCGCGTGAAACAACCTCTGCATTGACCTCGAGATTGACTCCGACGTCAGCTCCATTTTGGGCGCATCTCTCGCAGCCAATTGCTTCATGATCATGTAGGTGAATAACTCGAAGACTTCGGGCAAGTACTCGGTGTGAACGGACGTCTTCCTGCACGTCAGTTAGAACTAGTTGTTATGCTACAGTTTCACAATCGCGCTTATACATACCCCTGGAAGTAAGTAGGCCAATACACGGTCGTCTTGTACTCGTCGGTGAGGATCATGGCGATGAACTCGCGAGGGAAGCTGCGGTGGTATCTGAAGCGCTCCATAACCCACTCCCCGAGACGGTCAGCGTTGCCTTCGACGCTGAAGAACCTTTCAATCTCCTCTCCAGATCCAAAGGGAACTGGAATGGGGTCGTCCTCTTGTTGCCTGGCGGCGAGCATGGACTGGTTTAGCTCCGACACCTTTGCCTCGATGTTTGTCAGCCTCTTTTCGTACCTTTGCACAGCCTCCGTGTTCTTCTTGAGTGCTCCGGCCACGCCCTTGCTGGTTTCCGCTACAGTTTTGGCGGCTTCCCCGGCGGACTTTGCCACTTCTGAAAATAGATTATGGACACGTTAACAGTTATAATTAGCTAACATCCTTTATTTATGTGTACTTACTGCAAGTTTCCTCCCATAGGGTCCTTGCAGGGAGATTGGACGCGTAGCTGGACTCGGATTTCAGGATGGACTTGGGGCGTTTCGTTGGGGTTTTGAACTCATTCATGACTGAGGAGACACGTTCTGCATTTCGGCGATCCCTGGCTTCCTGCTTTACTTCAAGTTCCTTCCTCATTTTAAAGGCTAGATCGCTTTCCCTCTTAGCCTTCGCCGTCCACGTGGACTCCACCTGTGCAAGGCCGGCCTTCAGCTGACTTGCGGTAATGGTCGGTCTCGGCTTCTCCTTCAGCCTTTTCTTCTCCGAGCTGCTCTTAGGTTTGTCCTTGGACGGGCTCGGCTTCGAGAGAAGGATTTCTCCGCTCTCTCCGGATGCTGACTTTGTCCTGGATCTTGTCTTTGGTGGTGAAGCCCTCGGCGCCGTTGCCCTGCGCTGGGTCAGCCTTGACTGAGGTAGTGCCCCCTCCACTGATTTGGTGGTGGTAGTGTCCGATGTCGAGGGAGCCTTGGTCGATGTTGTGGATGTCGCTGTAGTCGGAGGGTTTGCAAGGCTTTGCCCAGACTTGTCGGTCACCCTATCCGATGTAGGATCGTATCCACGTTTGGACAGTGTGAGCTCCTTCAGCCTCTTGGCAAAGTCCGCCCTCAGTTGCGCGACTGCTTCTTCGTATTCGGCTTTCTCTCTGTCGCGTCTCTCAGCGAAGTATTCGTCGAAGCTAAGCTTCTTTCTAGCTTTCGCAGTCGCTTCGTCTGTCCTTGTCTCCGTTTTCCTCGGTGTCTCCGATGCGCCCGACAAAGCCGATGCCATGGACGAGGCCCCGGACTTTGACTCGGCTTCCCTGGCCTTCTCCTGCTGACGCAGACGCATGTACTCTTCACGCATCGCTCGGCGGCGATCCTGTAGCTGCTGTTCCGGAGTTTTGTCCATGACTTTAGCAAGTCGGCGTTTCATTTCGTCCAAGTCAGTTTCTTTGCTGTTGCCCTTACTCAACTTTGCCTTGGACTTGGGGGTTAACCTCTGTTCCTGTGCGCGCGGCCTACTCAACGCAGCCTCAATCGCGCGTGCACGGCGAACGTCGGAATCAGCCTCTGGACGGCTTTCTGCCTTGCTTGAGGTTTCCTCAATCGGTACGGTCTTTGGTCTGGCTCCCTTCGTCGACGTGCTTGTGGTAGTTTGCCTATCCTCGATGGTGACACTCTCCGCCTTCCTGTACTTGGCTCGTCTAGCCCTGAGTTCGGCGGCCGCGAGGTCGTAGCCATCGGCGCAGGCGTGCATGTGTTCGCGAAGTTCATCGTCGTCCGCTTCCTTCAGGTTCAGGATGGTCTTCCGACGCCTAGTATCATCCCTTGCCTCTAAAATAATAAGGACACGTTCTTTCATTGTCATTGATTCATCCCAAATCGTCAAGGCTGGAAACTTACCTTCTTTCTTCTCCTTTGGGGCCGCAATGGATGACATTCCCTCCTGGGCCCTCGAAGCAGCTTCGTCGGTCGGGTCGCGGATGAAGCGGATCCTCTGCTGATCGGCAAACAAGCGCGACATGTACTTGACCTTCCTCTCGAAATGAGCGTACAGGCTCCGTTCGCCACGCATGCCACCGGGGGCGGACTCGGTGGAAACAACCATCCGGGTTGTTCCAGTGGCGATGACGGCGGGAGTGGTCATGCCGCCACCCGGCTTCGGTCTGGCGATGGTCACCGTACTGAGGGGGGGGAGAGACTTCCCGGACGCGTATGCAATCTTTGCGTCGTCCGCAATTCGACGAGCCATGACGGCGTCGTTCAGTGCGGCGAGGGCTAAGTCTTCCATGTGTTGGAGCTCTGACTGTCTTACGCGTTCCTCCTGTCTGTCGGCCTCCCTGATGTTGGCCTCCGCTGCCTCCTCGGCCGTCATGGGCTGCGGAGTCAGGCCACGCAGTTTCAGAGTGGCCGATGTAGTGGGCCCGGCGTCAGACTTCTTCTCCGTGAACGCTTCCGGGTTCTCCCTCAGACTCTTCTTGCCTGACGCAATGTAGGCAATGAACTCATCCGCAGTCATCTCGTAGTGCTCCAAAAACTCCTCGAACTTGGGGTGAGCCATGAAGCGATCCAACTCGTACTCGGTCAGGTTGAAGGGGAAAGTGGGATCCCTCGTCTTGTCGTCCGATTCCGTCGGCGAATGGGCCCGCCTTGCGGATGTTCCTCCTCCGGTATCCGAAGGCTTCGGCTTCTCCTTGGACATGGTGTAGATGTCAAAGTTTTCGAGCTTCAATCCCGTCGACCTTTCACTTTGGGGGATTACGATCGACTGACTGAATGACTGAATGATTTCCAGAGGAACGTCACAACGACAAATGAACAAAGTTCGATATCGATTCCCCGTTACGCCGAACTATGAAACCACTTAGTCCTCCAGTTTATAACTTATCAGGACTCCTCGCTACGCCACGGATCTCACATTGATTTACTGCCAAGAGTGCGTACTAAAATAATTTTCATAAATGGGTGTTAAATGATAGGAGAGAGAAACTGCGTGATGTAAAAGCCTGTACCTGTATTGATTTACAATTTAGGGACATTACATAACCGACATACAGATTACATACTAGGAGTGTAACGACGCCAGTGCATGTAGTTGTACCTTTTTAATTAGTATGTTTAACGCGCAATACGTACATGAGCGAATAGGCTTCCGACTATTCCCCTGCATTAGGTGTACGACATTCCTGATCCGAAAGGTGAATTTGCCAAAGATTACTTGCTACGAAGCTGCCTTACACTTTGAAGGCAATTTAGAATTTTGGGGAGAAACAGGCGATAGGACAGATTACACGTAAATATAGGACTGTTGCAGTAACTTCAACAATGATTACCATACAGTCGGCGCACTGACATATTCCAAGACTATAAAAGACACTCAATGAATGCGTACTTGCCCATTCCCATTACTCCCGCTCGTCAACGCCGGGTTTACGCATACAGAATTCCACATTGCTTCGGTCTTGCTCTAATTATTCTCCTCACCGATGTTCTTGTTTCCGAACCGGGTATTCAGCAGTGTCTGCACAGCGTTGGCGTCCTCCCGCAGCTTCTTCGTCACGTACTTCTGGTCTGGGACGACCTTGCTACTTGACATGGCCTTGCGAACAGACTGCACATCCTCTTCACTGGCCTGGATGGATTCCGGGTCTGGAGGAGCAGGAATTGACATGGAAGCCGGCCTCATATGAGAAAGGCCAACTGCGTTATTTGTAGTCGTCGAACTCGCTTTGACGACGACTTTGCCGTTGTTCTGGATCCGCCCCGCGGGCGGCGCAGCATTGTTGGCTGCCATGGAGTCCGACAGTGTCCTGGTGGAAAAGGTGACGCCCGAGGTGAAAGTCGGCTCTTGTGGAACCGTGGTTATGTAGAAAGTGTCGCTTCCGTCATGGAGGAACTCTGGTGAAAGAACGACTGTCTGATCACCGCTTGTGGACGAAGATTGCGTTGACCCCATTTCGTTTGGCGTGCTGGAGGCTGTAACCAAATTAATTCTCATGACGCCTTCATAGCATGAGGTACATCACACCTCTATAGTTAACTTACCGATGACGGTTGAATTCGGAGACTGACATCCGACATTGCCCTCCGACGCGACGTAGATCTGCGCTGGGCTTCCCATCGTCAGCCCACCGCTTCTTGGATGGACAATGTTAACACGGGTCGATGGCTGAGGCGGTTGACTGTCGGATGGGGTTAACCATCCCTGACCGGCCTCCATGGAGACCGGATTCACCACGATCGCGTTGCTGTTGTATACGTCTGGCGAACTTACAGTCGCACCTTGCTGATAGACGGGAGTGCCGACGACGACCGAACCGTTGTCCGGTGCTCGGCCGACAGCCGCACTAATGACGTGATGTTCCTTTGGAGGCTGCACAACCACACTCTGGTATTGCTGACCACTTGAAAATACTTGTTGGGTGGCATTGTCGTGTGCATAGCGCACATTCTTCTGCGCATGGACAGTAGCGACACGCGGAGCGGTGATTTGCTTTCCGGACCCATTGTGTCCGGCCCCCGAGACGGAGACGATGTGGTTCACGACCGGGGACTGGCCAGCTTGCATTGGCGAGGAGTGGACGGACCCGTCAGGGTGTACATACAGGGTTTGCATGTCGGGCATCACCAAGGAAGCGGTACCTGAATTGGTAGGCGCAGGGTGCGATTGGCGTACGAGATTTGGCCTCGCCGGCGCACTCATAATAGTGTTCGGTGTTCCAGTCGTGTGTCCGTAAGCAACGCCCTCGCCTTCAACCGATCTGACGAACAGGGGCCCCACCGTCGACGGTCGCAATTGTTGAGAACGCTGCTGAAGATTCACCTGCGTGGTGGACACGGCAGCTACTTGCCTATGTGAGGGCGATGCTGCAGTCGGAAGCAAGTTTTGCGCCAAATTGGCAGCAGGTGTGAGATGTTTAACGGGCTCATGGCCAGGGTTGGCCGAGCTGCCGATCACAGTGCCGCAGCTCGTGACTTCAATTGGCCCCTTTGACATGATCATGGATGGATGCGCGACGCCCGACCCTCCTTGCCTAACTTGCTGTTCTGCTGGACGTTGTGAGTACAACGGAAGACGTACACTGTCCTGTCTCTGAAATATGGTTCATTATTAAGAATATATTGACAAGAAAAATGTAATGGTTCACGCAATCACGCCTACCTGACTGCAATTCCCCTCAGCCTCAACGGAATCTGGGGTCTCGGCGTGCTCGGTCATCCCCGGCGCTGATAATTCATCGTTCGTGTCGCCGACATGTTTAGTAACAACTGCCGGTAACGTCTCGGGTTCCTTCGTGTAGTTGTCTGTTTCATTAGAATCCCGATTTCGTGTGTTGAAAGACGCGTCCTTGGAGACTTCTTCTTCGTGATGTGGAGTGCCCTCGTTTCGGTCTCCGCTAACGTCCTCACCATGTACGTCGCTTTCATTACGCGCCAGTCGCTCCGGATGAGCCCGGTACAGAGAGTGTCTCTGAGAAGGGTCTTTTGCGGCCTCGTTGGCAGCCGCTTCCACCTTCTCCTGTCCTCGACGGAGTAGCTCATTTAGGTCTTCGTCATCGTCCTCCTTAAATAATGTGATATCTGGCCGGTTAACAATTGCCTGAATAAGAAAGACAAAGACTGCGGTTCATTACCTCGTCGCTGAGCTCGATGACCGCTCCGTTAGCCTTGGGATCCTTCGTGTTAACGCCGGGCCCGAACTTGTCGTCCTCGAATAGGAGCCCAGCTGCATCCTGCGAGTACTGAGATTTCAGCTTGTCCGTGTCGACCTTCTTCCAGCGTTCCTTCCCGTCATGGCGTTTGCGCGGCTCCGTGAAGAAAAGGCGCTTCAGTTGACGGATGGTTCCCTCACGTGAGTAAGCGTCTTTCCCCTTCCCGGCCTCCAATACCAGGTGAATGAGGAACCACTTGAGGCGGTCGGGCACTCTGTGTTCGTCGTCGTGGACGCTGTAAAAGAAATGTAATGCGTGTCGCATGGTCTCCAATTCCTAAGCTTGGTCTCGAAATACACACGTTGGTTTTCCGCGCCCCCAGAAAGCAGTCGCGGTGTAACTGGGGTGGAGTAAGATGTCGCGGACTTGGTACGGGAAGTGTGACTTGTCCCAGGTGACGTAGGCCAGCAAGAGCGTCGTCAACTTTTGCACGTGTCGCCTGGTCCGGAGGACGTGATTAATCTCTACATTTGTTCTCATTGGAATTCCTGGTACGACGAGCCCGGTCCTCAGACGCTCGCAAATCATAATCCGGTTGACCAATTTCTTGGCCTCGTCCTCGAAGGCATCGGCTGCGAGTAGCGATTGCAGGAGACCAATTTTCTCCGTCGCTATTATTTGCGACAGGGCTAAGCCGTCAACCTTCTCCTGCAGAATCCGGATCCCCTCGGCGTTGTACACCGAGTTCTTGTGCACGGAGATTAGGCACTTCAGCGTGGCCGGGTCCAACGTGCTCTGTTTCCTCAACTCGGCGTAGTTCATCGACTCCCCCTTAGCCGGCATGGTGTGGTTCAGCTCCAGTCGTCCGTTGTAGCACCTTTTGACAACGTCTTCGTGCGTCCATTTCTCCTCTTCGTTGTCGATCTCCTGAAATGTAAATATTCCCGTGCCACTTTTTTCCGCCCAAAGTAATTTCTTGTTATGTTTCGCTCACCTCGAGTAAGGCCACTGGGTTGAAGTTATCGTCGCTTGGCGTTGAACTCAGTTCAACTTTGTTGGCGACGTTGTCGACGACGTTGCCTACCCTCGCCCTGAAGTCGGCGTCATCCACTTTGGGCGTCAGGTACGCGCGTACCTCCCTACGGGTAACTCCTCCGCTACTTTTCTTAACCGTCCCCTTGTGCTCCTCCTTGTTGCTGTCGTCGTCACTGTCGTAGTCGTCCCCGTCCATGTGCTCCTTCTTGATCGATTTCCCCTCCTTGCTCTTGGCCTGAGAACGATCTCCTCTGGGCTTGCCATCCTGCCGGCCGCTTTTCATGTCTTTCTTCCAAGGCTTGCACGTGGAGGAGTCCGGAGGTTTCCGTTTCTTGGATGGGGGCGAGTTCCCCCCGTCCAGCTGCAGGATCTCGCTGATCTCGGACGAAGGCGACTCCATTTCGGAACTCTGGGACTGGGCCATGTCATCCGTCACTTCGACGGCCTTGTCTGGGTCGAAGTCCACGTCGAACTCCAGGAGTGCGTGAGCGGCCCCCTGCAGAATGGGGAGACTGAGCTTTAGGGCCCGCTCCATCATACCTCGCTGGTATTTCTTGTCGCTGCGCCTCCTTGCGGGAGTCGCGTCATCGGAAGCCGACGCACGTGCAGATATTGCGCTTCTAACCTTATCGTTGAGGCCGTTGATCTTCGTGAACTCGCTCTCCATGCACTCCTGGATCAACCGTGGCACCGTGTTGTTTTGACTTAGGGCGGCTGAGTGAAACAAAACAACAACATTGATTATTCAGGGTTGCCATTTTCGATCAATATTTATGGATTCTGTTTACCTGGGTGGAAAGCGTTGAAAAGATCGGTTGGACGAGCGATACGGTATCGTGACTCAGACCTTTCACATTCGTCGTCTTGGCCAGGTACAGGGAGAGGTTCCTTCAGAGGTAGATGAGAAGGCGAGTTTGGGGGGGCACGTGTGACGAATTGGTCAAAGTCCACGCAGTCACTAGCACCAGACTGAATCACGTTCCTGTCCATTGCAGACTCGTCAATGTTGTCGAAGTAACGGCGGAGCAGGCAACATGTCCTCCGTCGCCATGAGTGCAGCCACTAGTGAAGCGTTGAGCAACCTTTCCATGTAAAGCGTTCTCGACTGACTGACGGCTCAAGGAATAGGTGGTGGCAGAGCAAGAGGAAAGGAGCAGTACCGTGGTAACTAAGAGTTTCGCCCAGGCAGTCACGGCAGTTATGCTTATGCTAGGCTGGACGGGCAGTGCCCCTTTAGGACGATAGGACGGCCCATTCTTACCCTTGGCTTCGGCGTAAAAAAAAGTGATGGAGTTTCCCGGCGTAACGACTAATCAATGTTCTCCGGCGTAATGAAATGCCAAAGGCTGTCCACATTTGCCGACGAAGCCGTGCGCTAATGCCAATGAATTACTAAGGGGAATCAGCGTTCGCGTAAAAAATCTAATGTTAATAGGCTGACATGATTCCTGACTAGCACGCCTTTGCCTACAATTTCCGACATACCGAAGACTATTCGGCGAGTTCTATCAATTGGCTGAGGGTTTTGTAACCTGTATGCGCCAACTGTCTTAAAATCAAGGTTCATTAGCTGAAAGTTGGTGGGTTCGACCTTCAATTCGTAGCCTTCGAATTGGGTTTCAGATATCACTCGCGTAACGCGTAACAGACGACCATTATTTAGGAATACTAGACCGTCGTCCGTTTTACCACCAGCATAAGGCCCGATGCTGATTTTCCGGCGACAAGTATGGCTTCCAAGTTGCCGTACAGCGCAATCATGTATGGCTTGCATTCCCACCGACGAAGTACCAGGCTTGAAATGTCTTTTCATATCGTGGTAATGACACTCATGAGGAACTGCGCTTGTCGACGTGAGCGGACCAAGGGCGCGTAATTCGCCTACATGTAGGAAAGCGTGAATGTTATACGAACTGGCATGTTTATGGAACACCTTGCAAAATTTTGCATGCCACGAAGGCAGGAGGTGAGCATGGTCCTGTATGAAGTTAGGCTCGCACACAAAAAGACCACGCATGATGAATACAAACAATAACCAGACCTCACGAACAGCAGGCTTCAGGCATTCAGCGACGAGCGGCCAAAGAAACATGTACAGATTTCTGAATTCTTCCGACTTCCAATACCCGTATCGAAATGGACGCATACGGCGAGAGGCTTCGGAAAAGGTGCGCACGTTGCGCAGACCGCGATTCAGGGGGGCCACAGACACGGGTCGCTCGCGTACCGGGAATCTGTTCGTCATACCTGGGCAGACGAACATTAGTTTGCATAGCCGGCGACACACACCTAAATCGATGAGATGCATGCGCTCCTGCGGTAAACACGTGAGGCAGTTGAAATGAGGTATGGCCGATAACAAGGAGGGACCCTTAATTCCCTTACGATGACCCCCATCAGGATTATCAGTAGCCTGTAGGGCATTGATAGCTGCATTTAATGTTTGGACAGTGCGACGGGGAGGCAGCGGCTCACCATGTGTGATTGGTGGAAAGAAAACTGATCTGGAACCATATTGACCTTTAACTTCACAATACTGGCAGGAGTAATACCCTGAATGACTTTGAAGGGACATTACTTTCGCACGTTTTGGCGCGTCGCATATGACATAACGCAAACGCACACTTTGGTAACTAACCAGGTTTCCATCAATGAGCTGCTTGTATTCCGCGATAAACGATTTCAATAGAACGGAATCAGCATGTCCGTACCCACTTGAGGCCGGACGAAAAACCCCTAACGTATACACGGAGCGGCAGTGACAAAAGCGAATTGTTAAAACGTCGAGGGATCTTCCACCTGAAGCAGACTCAGGTACCCCATCTAGACCCAGATCGAATTGCAGGAACTGGTTAGGATCGCAGGAATACTCATGCAACCGACAGTGAAAGGCAATAATGTCAACAAGGCGACTTTCGTAGAGGTCGTATATCACCTTCAGTTTCCGACGGGCTATCTCTGTTTTAGGATAGGACTTTCGCGGACCAAGAGAAATATTATCCCCCTCACTGTTACGACACAAGACAGTAATATGACAGGGCGGAGTTAATTTAACCACGTGTTTACGGGCGGTTTTAAACGAACGGTCCCACTGTCGTAGGTGCAACGACAATACAGCGGCGTTGCGTTGCAGAATCGTGAATATGCGATCGCAAGCTACTTTAGATATGTCATTTTGCGTTTGCATTAGCACTATCTCACGCTCGAAATCATCCATGGAATGTATGAGAGGGGCAAATTCCGAACGGGACCTAGTGATATCCATCCCTGCGAGGTAATCAGTAACAGGTGAATCGCGTGACTGACTATTAGATGCAATACTGTGAGTAGGTGGCGAGTTAGAACCCTGGCTTTCGGATGAACTTGAATGGGAGGAGTCGACAACCAATGCGAAACTGTCAGAGTGAGAGGCGTGGCCATAATTGGTTGGAGAATCGGTAATTGAAGATGAAAACGCGGGTGGACTTAACTGAGCCGGAGATTGCTCAGGGGCGTCAACTCCAACAACGAACGACACAACCGAATCCGACGACGACGACGAAGAATTATCATCGACTGGTCTTGCGTTGGAATTGGACCGTGATGGCGATCTGGCACTTTCATTGCTGCTCGATGACGATACACCTGGACAGTATCGTTGAAAGCGTTTTGCTCGATGTGCGCGAAAGTCTGTGCGCCTTTTACGCGCGTTCTCCATCGCGTTCGCCGGCGACACATAGCCAGTGTCATTAAGTCAGTCTTGGCGGAGGACACACAGCACACAAACACGTAGTTGATTAGTGTGACTATCTCTATTTGGTCGCACTGTCTCACACTGGCGTCAGTGCATGGACACTGAATCCCCAAAGCCGACACGAATTCAGTAGCATTGAGTAAGAATTGGTCCTGTAGGCCGCCAGCACGGTCTCGCGGGCCTGCCGTCGTTCACAGCTAAATGCTGCTTCCTCAATGCAATTCTGACACTACACACTAGTCGAGTGTGAAGGTTGGTGGAGTGCAGACGTGCGTTCTCCTTACCCGTTCAGTAGGCACTAAGTGCCGGCCAACGAGACTGTCCGCCTATAGCCGCCTTGACGCCAAGTTACGCCGAGCAAGAAGAGGAACTGCCCTCGGTTACGCCGAAGTTTATTTAATCCTGGTTACGCCAAGCGTCATATAGGCCGTGACCCTAGGGCTGCACGAAAGCCTTGAAACTGGGGAACGTGGTCAATTTTCTGAGGAGGCAAGTGTGATGACGCAAGACGCAGACTTTCACTAGTCATGTATTCTTCAAACTTAAACGCAGAGTTCCAATTACTTCGACCTTGAATAAGTGAATTCAAACAGCATAGAAAGGCAGTACATATTACATGACTAGTATTAACTCGGGAAAACAATATGAAATGAAGATACGACAAAATGGATCACGACTCCGATGATGACGACTTCATGTCGTTGCAAGGAACGTCGCGACTCAGCGCGTTCTCAGGAAACGCGTACGGCCCGCAGTCGGCGTCTCGAACTGTCCACGATACCTACATCGGATTGAAGAACGGGACGGAAGACTTGATGGAATCACAGTCCCTATTGTTCCCGTCAAAGCCAACCACTGGTGCGTAGCCTTCGGCGTGCGTAACTCTGACAAGGCTGTTGGAACTCCGAATCCCATGGTTGAGGCGGAAGCCAACGCTAAGTCGACCAGCACAAGGGCAAAGACAACAAAGGAGACCCAAGACAGGACCGGACGGACAGCTACGTTGATGGGGGGTAAGAACGTCGAGCGCAACGAAGAAAAACAACAAACCTCATCGGCATCGCTACCTACACATGGCAAGGATAGAATCACCTACAACAGAGTGGTTTTGCACGATGTATCGCCAAACGTTCCCGCCAACCGCGTCTTCTTCACGTCCATCAAGAAATCGGGATTCAATCAGCAGCAGGTGGACGACATGAACATGTCGGCTGCAAAGCGGAAGAAGCAGCGACTCCTTCCCATCTACGAGCCACCACGGCACTTTCAGGTCTTGGCCAAGGTGGAGACTACGTGCAGCAACCAGGAGGCGATGGGGGCGGTCAAGGTTTTGAGGAACAAAATCGTGGGGCTCGTCAAGTCCGGGCTCGCAGTCGAAGACGCAGTCGCCTGGGTCGTCGCTAACTATCCGGGGCATGTGCGACATGGACTCGCGTACCAACTGAAAAGCTTGCCTCCAAGGAAGACCATATTTCGGCTCGATCGCACACGCTTTGCGTGGTCTGAGTCTGACGAGCAAATGCTATCTTCCCTAGACAAGGCACGCGAAGAAATGGAGGTTGGTACAGCATTGTCTGTCTTTGTCCGGCTTACGTACCGTTAATTAAACTCAATTATCATTTCAGTGTCGGCAAAAGACGGACGACAGCCTGCAGGTTACCGAAGACTTTTTTGCGGAGGCGACCAAGACGCAGCCGGAAACGCAAGAGACAGCACACAACATATCCAATCCGAGGGTCTCGCCAAATGCCAACTCGCGGACGGGCAGAGAGGCCGTCGCTGGACCGTCTAAAAATTCTACCGGCTGCCGGGGCGCAAGAAAGGCTAACAACTCTGAGAAAAAGGACGATGACAACGCTGATGGAGACAGTGACGAGCTGCCACTACCTGCACCTACAAAGGACAACGATGCTTCGAAGGTAGTTGTTTAAAGTAAGAAATGGTCCCTTGACCTCATTTACTGACCTATTTTAAAGGACAATTCTGGACGCAAGGCAAGACCGAGGAATACCGTCAACTCTAAGGATTCAGCATCCACAGTCCAGGGAATTCTGAGCCATCGACCTCGGTCCGCTCAAGCGACAAGAAGGGGGGGTTCGCCAATAAAGACCAAGAGGACATCGAGTGTTGGATATGAACGGGACAACATTGCTTCCATCATGATGGCTCTGAAAGATGTCAAGGCCACTCTGAGGAGGTTTGAAGCGAGGCAGGGTGAGGATCAAAAAATTTAATACCTTTGGGAAGCCTAAGTTAAGAGTGCATCCATCTTCATTTAGACGCCTCGCTGGTCATATGTCGAAAGGCATACAACGAGACGCGCGCCATTTCAACCCACTACGCCAAGCACGACACCCAAATCGAGGAGCTACATAAGACCATTAGCCTCATCCACGCTGGAACTATCAACATGAAAACCGCCGCCACGGCCTGCTTCCCTCTAAGGAATATGGATGAGGTGACACGGTTTGCCAAGGTGGGGGACATGGTTCCGCTCAGACTGAAGATGGCTTCCGTCCCGTTTCGCGACCTCAGGCACTACGCTACAGACCTGCTCGTGGCTATCTTCAGCAGGTCCTTGATTGCCTACGAGCTGACATGGCCGAGCCCACAGTAAGTCGCATTCATTTGATTTTGGATACAATGAAGACAGACAGGCATTTTATTTCCCAAACAGCAACAACTCGAAAAGGAAGAAGCGTGTGCCGCTAATCATTGCCAGGGAGATCGAGGCTTTCGTCGCGGACGTAATGCAGCAACGAGGACACGACTTCGCCTACTTCATGCGGAAAATTCGTAGCCGATTCAACAATCCACACAATTACTTCAACGTAAGTAAATAAATGTAATGCCACAATGATGATTTCGTCGAGCTCTCTCTTCAAGAAAATCAACCTCGAGGACGTGAACACGACCGGCAAGGAGGCAACCTCCGACAGAGAACTGCAGTGGGAGGACCTCAACGGCGACGCGGAAGAACGAGACGGGAGCGACAACGAGAAGGAATACGCAGACGTGGAAACTGACACGGACGAATTCGGACAAGACGACAGTGACACCACCAATCTGAAGAAGAACCCAATGTTCGTCTATGGCAGCGACGTCGAGAATAACGACATATACGAGTACAGAGAGGAGCCGAGAAAGCCCGCATCCACATTCAGCTACCTAGCAGCGTCTGGGAAGGACAAGAAAACCTCAACGGCGAGGAAGAAATCAAACCCCAAAGAAAGTACGCACAGGGTAAGTGTTAAAGTCAGGTGTAAAGTTATCATTTTATACATATGCTTTGTTCCTTAACTAGTCCTCCATCTATGGGAAGTCCGCCACAACCAAGGCCCAGCAAAGCATTCGCAAGGCCTACAAGGTCAATGGACAGGCGCCGAAAGATAGGGCCACGCGCACACAAGACGGCAAGAAGCCTATGAGGAAAGGCGCGACGACGGACCACATTTCTGCCGGAGAGTTGAAGGAACTGTTAGCCGCCGCAAAGTCTGTCGCCAAGGATACGGAAAGCAACAAGGAGAACGTCCCACCCAACAGAAGGAAGAGGAAGGTCGCAAACCGAATGGTAAAAGGAAATGAAGATGAATACATGGAATACACCACCTGCGACGAAGAGATTGACCTGTCGTCGGACGAATCTGAAATCAGTCTCTTCGAACCGTCGCCACCCAAGCAGAAGTGGAGTCTCAACGACGAAGATGACATATCAATTACATTCTAACGGCGCGACGCCGAACACACCCGATGTTAATGCATTTCTGTAAGGTAAATCATTGTCAATGGATGTAACGTTTGAGGCATTTTTTACCAGCTATTTCTTTCGGCATCTAAATTTTGGTAGAAAACCAACATTCAAAAAGATAAAACACACAAAAGTATGGTAATTTGCAACATGTATATGTTTATTACCCTTATTCGCAATACGTATGTAAACTCCAACCTATTTTGGCACCAACGAAATTACTACATGCAATCATGTATGCGCTGGATTGATAATATAATGCCTCACCCAAGGACGCTAAAGTGACTCCGTGGTATTGAAGACCGACAAACTCTTTTAAAAGTGACTGACTCCGTTACACAAATATGCAGGAAGCTAAATTCATATGTGCCTGTTTGTATTTCCTAACGCTAATGTGTGCGACACGTTTATCATATTTTGACTTGCGTTAATTAGGACGATAGTTCCAATAATGCCCTTCGATTGGCCCGTTACGCCGATTGTTTGAAAAAGAGCTTTCGATTATGCCTTCCGTTACGCCAATGTGTCGGACCCGGGCTTCCGA
>JAAUYK010130828.1_pt1 | contig 18291 bp, 14 predicted proteins | sample 7278021 | NCBI WGS metagenome assembly JAAUYK01 (sample SAMN14350223, study PRJNA611818) | marine sediment metagenome | isolation source: surface marine sediment (1.8m) | place: French Polynesia: Moorea | collected 2018-08
ATTTTTAAATGCGATCTATGGCATTCACGATGCCCGGGGCAATATCAACCTTAATGCCACCCTGGCGGATTTGCATATCGCCGACATCCCGCCGGGTCTGACCCATGCTGAAAAACAAGCCAGAGTGGAGCATCTATTGATGTCGCGCTCGGGAGTTTACCATAAAGCCGCAGATGAAGACCCAGCGATGGTCGATTATAGGCCTGATAGAGGAAGCCATGCCCCGAATTCGTTCTTTTATCATAACCAATGGGACGTTAATACGCTGGGAACCATTTTTGAGCAGGAGACCGGTGAAGCTATATGTATGGCTTTTAAAACGGAAATCGCCAATGGCGTGGAAATGGTGGATTATGACTTCAACAACTGTTCTTACCAATATCAATGGAATAAATCCTTGCATCCGGCATATCATTTCAAGATGAGTCCCAGAGACCTGGCCAAATTCGGTGTGCTATACCAGAAAAATGGTCGTTGGAATGGCTCGCGGATCATTCAAGAATATTGGATAGATGATAGCACCATGGCGTATTCGACGATTCCGGATACAGACGGTCTGGGCTATGGGTATTTGTGGAAGATTATTCCAAAGGATTCGGATCTAGGGCAGATGATCGGCTATTCAGGTTACTATCATATCGGAGCGGATGACTATGTCTTGGTGGTTATACCGGATTTAAAACTCGTCATCGTGCAGCGTTACAATAAGAATCACAACTGGGAAGATCCCGAAGATGATTCATTTGAGATGACAATGCGGATTATTGAAGCCAAGATATAACAATGGGGATAGCCGGTCGGCCCGGCCGTTCATTGTTATTGATATCACTCAAGCACGGAACTGTATCAGATTGATATTGACTTTTCTGCTTGTAAGTTGGTTTTGTCAGGAAAACAATTCAGCATGGTTAAGATTTGTTCGATCGCAACCAGAGGATATGAAATGACAGCATACCACCCTTTTCGATCAAAGGCCGCTAAAAAAGAGTATCTTGCGTTATATGATGAGAGGGTTAAGAAGTGGCCGGTCGATTCGCGGACCCAGTTCGTGGATACGGCTTACGGCCAGACATTTGTGCGCCTGAGCGGACCAGCCGGCGCCTCACCACTGGTGCTCTTGCATGGCGCCGGTGGCGATTCGTTACAATGGATTCCCAACATTGAGGCGCTATCCAGACGGTATAGCGTCTTCGCAGTAGATAATATTTATGACTACAGTCGCAGTATATACACCCAAGTCATAAAGAACCCGGATGACTATGTGCAATGGCTTGATGAGTTGTTCAGTGCGCTGGGGCTGGGAAACCATATCAAACTTATGGGCCTGTCTTACGGTGGCTGGTTGACGAGCCAGTACGCACTCCGCTTTCCCGGGCGACTCGCTAAAATGGTGTTGGTGGCGCCGGCCGGCACTGTGTTACCCATACGGTTAGAGTGGATCTTGCGGGCTGTACTTTGCTTTTTGCCCCATCGCTACTTCACCAAACGTTTTTTATTCTGGCTGCTGGAAGATTTAGTGAAAAAAGATGAAGATAGCCGCATCATGTTAGAAGAAGAGGTGGACGCAATAGTTGTGCGTATGCGGTGCTTTAAAACCATCCGGTTGATTCGTCCGACGGTTTTAGACGATGCGGATCTAATGAACATCAACGTACCCACACTTTATTTGGTCGGTGAGCACGAAAAAATCTATTCTGCCGGCAAAGCCATCCAGCGCCTTCATAAGATGGCACCCCAGATAAAAACAGAGGTTATTCCCGATGCCGGTCACGACCTCACATTTGTGCATCCGGAAATGGTGAATAAAAAAATTCTCGAGTTCTTGAGAGAACGGTGACACATAATAACCAACCGTTTCTGCTTTTCCAAAAAAAGAACCACATGCAATTGCACGTCTCGTAGAGGCTGAAGATGGTTTTTATGTCGGCCGGACGTGAGGTAAACCAGGCTTTATATACGGAGGTCAGAGTGAAACTAAAAAAAGCGTTAATGCCATTGCCAGCTAGCGGAACTGTTTTTTCCGCCGATGGTTTATCGATCAAACAATTTCAAGCGGAAGTATCGACCGCTAGAAAACGAATTTTAGAAGAAAGCCAGGTGGTTGAGACCGCGCGAGGACGCATCGAATATTCAACCACCGGGGAGGGTCTGCCGGTGCTATTTGTCCATGGTGCCGGCGGCGGGCATGATATGGGCCTGTTATTTGCCCGACTCATCGGTGATGATTTTTTCTGGATATGTCCATCACGTTTCGGATATCTGCGAACGCCGATACCGCCGGATGCATCCTTTGAAGCCCAGGCAGATGCTTATGCAGCCCTGCTGGAGTATCTGCAGATTGAAAAAGCCGCCATTATTGGGTTATCTATCGGGGGCCCTTCAGCGCTGTTGTTTACTTTGCGCCACCCAGACCGCTGCGCTGCGTTGGTACTCCAGTCGGCCATAAGTAAAACAACACCAAAACGTCCCATATCGGATTGGTTTTATAATAGCCTTTTTCGGTTCGATTTCATTTATTGGGCTGTATCTCATACCGTTAAAAATTTTCTCATTAAAAAATTTGGGGTCGATCCAGCTGTTCTCAAAACCTTAAACCATGATGAAAAGAAATGGGTAGAAGAAGTGCTGCAGATATTTCATCCCGCCAGCCAAAGATACCCGGGAATAAGAAATGATCAAAAAGCAACGATTTCGAACAAGCAATATGATCTTGATAGAATCAATCTTCCAACATTGATTTTACATGCATTGGATGACCGCCTGAATGATTATGATTTTGCAACCTACGCGCATGCGCGCATACACGATTCCGAGCTGATCACATTCCCAAGCGGCGGGCATTTTGTAATTGGAATTCACCAACAATGTCGAGACGCTATTGCCGGCTTTTTAAAAAAACATTTATGAAAAGGATTCGGTGCGACGATGAAAAGTAAACTACCTATTTTTTCAACTGTGGAGGGTCGCGAACAATATCTGGCGGCCTACGAGGCCATGTTTTCGCTGTGGAAAGTGCCCCATGATGCCATTGACGTCAAAACAAGCTATGGCTCGACCCATATCAATGCCAGTGGTTCTGAGGATGGGTATCCGCTGGTGCTGTTGCATGCCGCCGGTTTGAGCTCAACCGTCTGGTTCGCCAACATTGCTCAGTTAAGCGCCCATCATCGGGTTTACGCGGTCGATATGATCGGGGACGCCGGCAAAAGCGTGGCGGAGCGACTGCTGGATAAGCGGGCAGATTATGCAATATGGCTAAAAGAGGTGTTTGACGCGTTAAGCATTGAAAGAGGAGATCTGCTGGGGCATTCCTTTGGGGGGTGGTTAACACTCAATATGGCGCTGGCGTATCCGGAGCGGTTGCGTAAAATCGTCTTACTGGCGCCGGCGGCATCCTTCCGCCCCCTGGGTTTTATAACGAAACTCGTATTTTTTCTGGGTGAGTTCAGAATTCATCCCCCGGCAAGATCGATGTTAAAGGCAGCGGCCGCCAAACAAACTGTGCTGGAAGAGACCTTTGTTCATCTGATGGAGGAAGTCACGCGCTATTGTCGCCCGGTCATGATATATCCGACCGTGTATACAGATCAGGAACTCAAGCAGATCGATCTGCCCGCTCTATTGTTAATCGGTGATGCCGAAAAGATATACAATCCCCGCAAGGCTATCGAACGCGCGCAACGATTAATGCCCGATCTAACATTTGAAATCATTGCAGACGCCGGTCATCTCCTGATCTTGGATCAGCCGGAGAGCATTAACGCCCATATTCTGAAATTCTTAAGCAAATAAGCCTTTCAGGTAGTCGATACACCCAACCACCAACCTATTGTTTCAGATCCGCAATGAGTGTCTCGGCGGCCTGGCGGCCGGACACCAGGGCCCACTGAATTGACGGTGTGCTTCGATACTCCCCGCAAACATAAATGCCCCGCTTGATCTGGCCGACAGGTAACATCGGATTGTGCATCGGCGGCCCTTCAGCTGACAATGCATGCTGGATTCGATACATTTTAATCAAGCGCCAGCCATCAACCGCTGCCCCGTACCAGCCGGAGAGCTGCTTTCTGACCTGCCCTTCTAAAACAGCGTCCGCCACATCTAAATTGCCGAGCACCACAACCGATATTAGCGCCTGCCCCGGCGGCGCATAGGTCGGCGCCACCAAACTGGGCACACTCAGGCTGTGGACCGGACCGGGGCCGTCAGCGTTAAGCACCAGAAAAGGTTCTTTGATCGGCGGTTTGTCGGCAGCATAATACACACAGCTCACCGGGCGGGAGGCAATCGTCTCACCGGCTACTAACAAGCGCGCCGTTTCAGGACCGTCAGTGGCGAGAACCAAAGCGCGTGTCTTCAACTCCTCGCCGGACTCAAGACGGATCCGGTTCTCGCCTACCGATGTCACCCGTTGACCGAATCTGATCGAATCGTCCGGAATTCCCGCGGCCAGTTGCCGGGGGATAGCAGCCATGCCTTCAGCCGGCAAGGTGGCGTCTCCTTTGACAAACATGCGAAAGACAAATTGAAAGAAGTTGTTGGACACGCGAATGTGCGGATCCAGGCACACCCCGCTAAAAAACGGTTTGAAGAATCGTTGGATCATGGTTTCTGTAAAGCCGTTGGTTCGCAGAAAATCGTCCGTCAGCATATCCGACTGCTGGAAAAGATCCGCCAATGACCCGTGACTGACCCGACGACTTAATTGTACCAGTTTTAGACGATCCATAAAGGTGCCAATCGGCGCCCGCAGGGTCTCCTTTACATATTGCGGCATGCGTCGAGGGTCGGCCAGGCGATAAAATCGGCCGTTGGCCCGGAAAATGGCACCCGGTGCATAAGCACGCAAATTAAGGGCCTCATAATCCAACTGCTGCCTGGCTTCGGGGTAGGCATCCTGCAAGACCTGAAAGCCGTGGTCCAGCAAAAAGCCGTCGATTTGATCGGTCTTCACACGACCGCCAATACGGTCCGAAGCCTCGATAATTTGAAAAGGGATTCCGGCCTTTTGCAGTCGCCGCGCACAGCTCAGGCCGGCTATGCCGGCTCCCACGATGATCACCATTTCAGTAGTGGTTCCCATTTTAAGTTCTTAGCCCATTTCTAACTCATTAGCAAAATATGGTTTCAGGTGTCAGGTGTCAGCCCTTGTAATCGGCCCTGAAACCTGACACCTGACACCTGAAATCAAATGTATTACTTTTCTTTGTATATTGTTTGCATGCAAAAGATTGGTTCCCCGTACCCCTACGATAGATTGACATATTGCAAAGACCTCATGGGTAATTATGTTAACGATTGGTCAAAAATCAACGTGAAGGTGATCGGTCCATGCCTAAAAATGAGCTTCTCGAAATAACTGCGGCCGGCATTTACTGCCAGCCGGGCAATTTTTACATCGATCCCTGGCAGGCGGTCGACCGCGCGGTCATCACCCACGCACATGCCGATCATGCCCGGCCGGATTGCCGGCATTACCTGGCTGCATCGGACGGTGAAGGAATTTTGCGGCTGCGACTGGGAGATGATATCCGGTTGCAATCAGTAGGCTACGGGGAAAAAGTGGCGCTCAACGGTGTGAGTGTATCATTGCATCCGGCCGGACATGTGCTCGGATCCGCTCAGGTCAGAATCGAACACAAAGGCGAAGTCTGGGTGGTTTCCGGCGATTACAAAATCGAGTCGGATACGACCTGCGCTGCTTTCGAGCAGCTTAAATGCGATACATTTGTGACCGAATCGACGTTTGGCCTGCCTGTTTTTAAATGGCGACCGCAAACAGACGTCTTTGCAGACATTAATGGCTGGTGGCGGTCCAACCAGGCTGCTGAAAAAACCAGTGTGTTGTTTGCATATTCGCTGGGTAAGGCTCAGCGGGTCATTGCCGGACTGGACGCAACTCTCGGCCCAATTTTCACGCATGGTGCGGTTGAAAATGTTAACAAATGCTATCTGCAGGCGGGTATTTCACTGCCGGAAACCCGCCACGTAGCCAGTGTGGAAAAAAAGAATGCCTTTGTCGGCGGAATGGTGGTCGTACCGCCTTCAGCCGATACGCCGGCCTACACCAAAAGATTTACCAACGTCAGCAAAGCGTTTACCTCCGGCTGGATGCAGATCCGCGGTATGCGCCGACGGCGGTCCGTCGATCGTGGATTTGTGCTCTCAGACCATTCCGATTGGAGCGGATTGATCAAAACGATTATGGCCAGCGGAGCTGAAAACATCTGGGTAACACACGGCTACACAGCCGAAGTGGTTCAGTACCTGCAGGAGCAAGGCTTAAACGCCCGTCAGGTCGACACCCGGTTCAGCAGCGGAATCGATCGCACCGAGGCATAGGTGATTTAGCGATCTAAAATATCCTCGATCATTATTATGAAATTATTTGCGCAACTCTATACGGCTCTGGATGAAACCACCCGGACCAATGTCAAGATCCAGGCCCTGGTGGATTATTTTCAGCAAGCGCCTCCGAAGGATGCCGTCTGGGCCATTCATTTTCTGATTGGCCGCAAGCCGCGTCAGGTGGTCCCGACACGCAAGCTCAGAGAATGGGCCGCCCAGCTTGCCGGTATACCCAATTGGTTGTTTGATGCTTCCTATGACGTGGTCGGCGATCTGGCGGAAACCATTACCCTGGTATTGCCCCTGAGCACTCGGTTGCAAAACCGGCCGTTGCACGTCTGGATCGAAGACATCCTTTTACCCCTGCGCGGAAAAGACGAAACGGACCAGCAAAAAACCATCCTGGATACGTGGCAGCAGCTGGACAGCCCGCAGCGATTTGTGTGCAACAAACTGATCACCGGTGCCTTTCGGGTCGGGGTATCGCAACGTTTGGTGACCCGGGCGCTTTCGCAGCTGAGCGGCATCGATGCCGCTGTGATCGCACATCGCTTGATGGGAGACTGGACGCCCGACGCACAAACCTATCATCAGATTCTGTCAACCGACACAAGCGATAGTGACATCAGTCGGCCCTATCCGTTTTATCTGGCTTACCCGCTCGATCAGAAAACCACCGACCTGGGAGACATCAATGACTGGCAGGCTGAATGGAAATGGGACGGTATTCGCGCCCAGGTGATCAAACGGCAGGATCAGGTGTTTATCTGGTCTCGGGGGGAAGAATTGGTGACCGATAAATTTCCGGAGATATCGCAGGCCGCTGAAAGGTTACCCAACGGAACCGTGCTCGATGGTGAGATTTTAGCCTGGGATAACGAGCGGCCATTAAATTTTTCCGAACTTCAGCGCCGCATCGGCCGTAAAAACGTCGGCCCCAAACTGCTAAAAGAGGTGCCAGTGATCCTGATGGCCTATGATATCCTGGAAGTTGACGGAAAAGATGTACGCGACCACACCCTCACGCAACGTTTTGAGGCCCTGACACAAATCTCAGCCACACTGCCGGACGATAAGATCTTGAAAATATCACCGGTCACCGCCGGCAGTTGGCAACAGCTGGCCGGGGCCAGAGAGCAGGCCCGCAGCCGGGGTGTCGAGGGTTTGATGTTAAAGCGCTTGTCTTCACCTTACCGTGTGGGACGCCGCCGGGGTGATTGGTGGAAGTGGAAAGTGGATCCGCTGATGATCGATGCCGTGCTGCTTTACGCCCAGCGCGGCCATGGACGGCGCTCCGGACTTTATACGGATTACACCTTTGCGGTCTGGGATGCGGACAAACTGGTGCCCTTTGCCAAAGCCTATTCAGGATTAACAGATGCAGAAATTCGTCAGGTGGACCGCTTCGTTCGCACCCATACGCTGGAGCGCTTCGGGCCGGTGCGCTCTGTCGAACCGCAGCTGGTATTTGAAATCGCCTTTGAAGACATTCGCCAATCCTCCCGTCACAAATCCGGTATCGCCGTCCGATTCCCGCGCATATCGCGCTGGCGAACTGATAAAAAAATACAGGATGCCGATTCGCTGCAGACGTTAAAATCCCTGCTGACAGCTGCCTGACCAAAGAGAATTCATGACCCGACAACCGCCAACATTTAGCAAACGATATCGGCCCGCTTTCAAGCAGGTGACCCGCTGGTTTCAATCGAAAAAGTGGCGGCCGTTCGATTTTCAGAAACAGGCATGGCATGCTTACCTGCAGGGCCGCAGCGGTTTGATTCATGCGCCCACCGGTATTGGAAAAACCTATGCAGCTTTTATGGGCCCTCTGATGGCGGAGCTTACCGATACGCACAACCGCCATTCAGGCGAAGGTCCATCTGCAGACCCGGGCGCAAAATTGCCAGCCTTAAAGGTCTTGTGGTTAACACCCCTGCGTGCCCTGGCAGAGGACATCTGCCAGGCATTGCGCGAACCTTTATCGACTGTTGAGCTGGACTGGACAGTGGAAACACGCACCGGGGACACGCCCGCTTCGGTGCGCTCCCGGCAGCAAAAACAATTGCCCGCTGTTTTGATTACCACCCCTGAAAGTCTTTCGCTCCTGTTGTCATATCCCGGCTCAAAGCGTAAGTTCAGCTCCCTGGCTGCAATTATCGCCGATGAATGGCATGAACTGATGGGCAGCAAGCGCGGGGTTTTGGCGCAACTGGCCATGGCCCGCCTGCACAGCTGGTGCCCAGACTTGCGAATTTGGGGGCTTTCAGCAACACTGGGCAACACCGATACCGCCATGCAGGTGTTGTTGGGAGCCCGGGCAGCCGGCGGATTGAAAATACAGGGGCTGATGCCCAAAGAAATTACGGTTGAAAGTGTCGTGCCTGAGCACATCGAGCGCTTCCCATGGGCCGGGCATCTGGGGCTCACCTTGTTGCCACAGGTCATTGAAACCATTGCAGCTGCCCGCAGCACCCTGGTGTTTACCAATACGCGCTCGCAAACTGAAATCTGGTATCAAGCCATTCTGGAAGCGCAGCCTGCTTGGGCAGGTCGCATGGCTTTACACCATGGCTCGCTGGATAAAAAAAAGCGCCAATTTGTCGAAAGCCAATTGCAGCAGGGGCAGCTCAAATGTGTCGTTTGCACCTCAAGCCTTGATCTGGGAGTAGATTTTTTACCGGTCGACCACGTCATCCAGATTGGCAGCCCCAAAGGCATTGCCCGCTTGATGCAGCGCGCCGGCCGCAGCGGGCACCAGCCGGGTGAACGCAGTCGCATCACCTGTGTGCCCACCAATTCGCTGGAGCTAATTGAAATCGCGGCGGCCAGACAGGCGATAGTTAAGAGCAACATCGAGCTGCGCCAACCGGTGATCAACCCCCTGGATGTCTTATCCCAGCATTTGATTACCATCGCGTCCGGCGGCGGCTTTTCAGCCGATGATATTTACCGCGAAGCCAAGAACACCCATGCCTTCGGTCAGTTAACCTACGCTGAATTCAAACGCGTCCTGGAATTTGTCACAAGCGGCGGGCCGACATTGCAGGCCTATCCTGAATATGCTCGCCTCGTCCGCAAAAACGGCAGCTACCACGTTCGCAACAAGGAGATCCTTAAACGACATCGTATGAACATCGGCACCATCACCAGTGATGCCGCCATGGCCGTCAAGTACCGCAATGGACGACGGTTGGGAACCATTGAAGAAAGCTTTGCCGCCAGGCTCAATAAAGGTGACCGCTTTGTTTTTGCCGGCCATAAGCTGGAATTTGTCAAGATCAAGGACATGACGCTACTGGTCAAAAAAGCGGGGCCGCACAAAGGCCCTGTGCCGCAATGGATGGGAGGCAGAATGCCGCTGTCTAGCCAGCTGGCATATTCGGTTCGTCTGCAAATGAAGCACGCCGGGCAAAATCGATTTGACAGCACAGAATTGACGGCCGTCAAACCGTTGCTTGAACTGCAGACCCAATGGTCAATGCTGCCGGATGAAAATACGCTGTTGATAGAGCGCCTCACATCCCGTGATGGTTTTCATCTTTTCGTTTATCCCTTCGAGGGTCATCTGACGCATGAGGGGTTGGCAGCGCTGCTCGCTTTTCGTTTGGCTAAACTAAAGCCGCTGACCATTTCCATGGCTGTTAATGACTACGGTTTCGAACTGCTGTCAGATGCCAATATTCCGTTGCAACGATCGAATGTAAAACAACTGATGGCAACTGAAAACCTGCTCGATGATATTTTGCAAAGTGTTAATGTGTCTGAAATGGCACGGCGGCAATTTCGCGAAATTGCCAGAATTGCCGGTCTCGTATTTCAAGGATACCCTGGAAGGCCGAAGAAAAACAGCCAGATTCAGGCATCGAGCAGCCTGATTTTTAATGTTTTCAAGCGCTATGAACCGGACAATTTTCTTGTAGCGCAGGCCGACCGCGAGGTTTTGGAAAACCAACTGGAGCATCAACGCTTAACGGCCACCTTGAACAAGATGTCTGCAAGCCGGATACACATCGTCGATGTCCAGCACCCCACACCGCTGGCGTTTCCCATTATGGTCAATCGCCTACGGGCCAAAATCAGCTCGGAAAAACTGACGGACCGCGTCCGCAAAATGCAATTGCGGCTTGAAGCAGCTGCGGATAAGGTGTCGTGAGCAAGGCGAAGACTGAAAGGGCCGTCATGTGATTGGGGGTGGTATCAATACAGCATATACTTTAAGATTGCAAAATGAAATCGACCTGGCACACCATACAGCAAAATCATTTCCTTCTGATGGCGCAACGTGCTGCATTCTGGAAGGAACAAGGGATACTGCTCATTGCCGATCCGCATTTCGGCAAAGCAGCAAGTTTTCGCTCGCAGGGTATTGCCATCCCCAGGGGAACGACCCGCCATGATCTGGACCGCCTGGCAGATTTGATCAGTTTGCTTCGGCCGCGCCAACTGGTCATCCTGGGCGATTTGATTCATTCTGCCAGCAGCAAAAGCCGCTATGTTTTGAGCGAATTGCGTCAGTGGCGTCAAAATTTTTCAGATCTTCGCATCAGACTGATTCAGGGAAATCACGACCGCAGGTCCGGCGATCCGCCATCGGAATTAAGAATTGATCACGTTCAGAAGGATTACAGCCTCGGACCCATCATTTTCGCGCATCAACCCTGTCAGCAGGCCCGCGGATACACGATCGCCGGCCATGTTCATCCGGCCGTTATGCTAAAGGGAAAAGGGCGGCATAAGGAACGCTTTGCCTGTTTCTATTTTTCTGCCGATTATGCTATCTTACCGGCATTTGGCAGTTTCACCGGGCATCACCTCATACGCCCCTCTGCCGGGGATCGTGTGTATATTGTCGCCGAAGATCAGATTATGCCAGCTCCAACCCGGCCAACAACGGAGAAAAGCAAGGTATCACGTCGTGATTAAAAAACAGCTTCCGGCTGAATCCTTAAAAGAACGCTTAGTGGCCAGCGCCAAGGATCGCCTGTATAATTTTTTACTGGCCGATGGTGCGGTTCGGGGTGCAGTTTTGCATGGCACGCGCATGGTCAATGAAATGCGCGCCAACCATGAGCTGGGCATCTTGGAGACCCTGGTGCTGGGGCGGGCCTATCTGGGCGTTGCCTTGATGTCTGCTAATATAAAAGGCATCGAGAGTGTCAGTTTAAAGATCGAATGCTCGGGGCCCATCAAGGGCCTTACAGTGGAGGCCAACACTTTCGGTGAGGTGCGCGGGTTTTTGAAAAATGTGCCGATTCCGATTGACAAGCCCATGGAAAATTTTGATCTCTCCCCTTTTTTTGGTGCCGGGTTTCTCTCGGTGATTCGCAACATGGCAGATGCCAAACAGCCGTTTACCAGCAAAATCGCCTTGGAATACGGCAACATCGCTCAGGATTTGGCCAATTATTATCTGACATCCGAGCAAATCCCGACCGCATTCAACCTCAGTATTAAGTACGATAAGGACGGACAGGTAACCGGTGCCGGTGGGCTGTTCTTGCAGGCCATGCCCGGTGCTGATGATACACTGGCCGCGGAGCTTGAGGATTTGGTGATTGAATTTCCGTCGTTAGGTGAAGCCTTTGCCGATGGGCAGGAACCTCAGGATTTGGTGCAGAAGGTATTCATAAAATACACGCCCCACTTTCTGGCCGATAAGCGCATTGAGTTTATGTGCCATTGCAGCCCTGAACGCCTGCGACGTGTTCTAAAGATGCTGCCTATTGATCAATTGCAGGATATCCGCGATCAGGGGCCGTTTCCGCTTGAGATGCGCTGTCATTTTTGCAATACAAGCTATCGATTTTCAAAAGAAGAGATCCAGCAAGTTTACAGTTCCAAAGTGCATTTGCGCTAAGGCTTTTGTCCCGCCTGCTGCTTTTTGAGCTGCGTGACCATCTGATCAATTGAAATGCCGTTGGGTGCCACGGCAATCGGATTCACCTCCAGCAGCCCTTCCCAGGCTTTGATGGCGCCATCGGCGTCATTGAGATCATGCAGCATCACAATGCCTTTATTCATGCGGGATACTTCGTGTTTGGGATCTACGGAAATGGCCTGGTCAAAGGCTTTGATAGCTTCTTCAGGTTTGCCGCTGCGCCGGTACATGACACCCATGTCGGTCCAAACATTGGGATTATGGGGGTCCAGATCCAGTGCTTTGCGATAGGCGGAAATGGATGCTTGGTGCTGATCGGAATCGAAATAGGCATTTCCCAATTCTGTCCAGACTTTAACATTTCCGGGCTCAGCCTCGGTCTGGCGTTTGAGGGCTGCAATCCGATCAGCGCTTACCGATGAGGGTGCTCCCATTTGGGCTGGTGGAGAAGTGACCGGTGCACGCGAATCGGACTTAAAAACCGCAAAGACAACCCCACCGAAAAACCCCACTGCCAGGCACAGCAGCGAGACCATTAAAAATATTTCCTTGCGGACATACTGACCCTGTTCCAGTTTTTGTTTTTTTGCCATTTCCCCCCCTAGACTGTCAAATTTGCCTAAATATAAACACGAAAACGGCCGGGTAAATCTATTTAACCGTTTATCTTTGAGCCGGACAGGAATTCAGCCAGGTCAACCAATCGCCGGAAGACAGACAGCGTTTGAGTTTGTTACAAATCAAACGGTCGGTGGGAAAGGCCAGCGCTGATGGCAGATCATCAAGCGCAAAAAATCGGACCTCAGCCGCATCAGAGCCAGCTTGCAGTTTACCCCCGGTGACTGTCCCCCAGAACCAGATCCCGACAGTTTGCCGTTCCTTATCGTGGAAGTTGGAATGCACATCAAACACAGGGCCTACCGCTACTTGCAAACCAGTTTCCTCTTTAAACTCCCGTACCGCAGCCATTCGGATATCCTCGTTCCATTCCACGTGGCCACAGGGAATACACCACTGATGGGCATACGAACCCAATCTTTTGACCAGCAGCAGATCATTTTCCTCAACCACAATAACGGCAACACCTACGGTAGGATTGCGGTAGTGGGTCCAGCGACAATGGTCACAAAAGAGATGCGTCATTTGGGCGCTCTCTGACTGCTTGAGCGTCTGGCCACAAAAAGGGCAAAATTGGAAATCCATATGAACCCCTTCCTAACAGATGAACCGCTTTGCTTTGATTCTGACTGTTTGGGCTTAAGCTGTAATTTACAAACAACTATGTCAGAAAAAAGCCCGGTAACATCGCCGGGCTTTAGGTTTAAAGGATGATATGTTGTGGTTTTATTTTGTTAATTTTGAAAAAACGATGGGGAGCGCTTAAGGCATCTGGATAATGGCTGTTTATCAGCCGTTAATACAGGCTCGTGACCGCTTTCCGCTTTCGCGAGCTGCCTTGCGATAACAGTTGTGAAATTCCTCATAATTTTCTGAACAAAAATCACAGCGTTCAAGGTCATCCATCAACCTTCTTTTTTCCATTGAACAGCAAATCTTTGCATTTTCATGATTGGCCATGTGGCACCTCCCTTGTGAACCGTTAGCGGGTGTAGTTAGAACTGATTCAATTAGGCTCAGGAGTGTGCGTACTCCTTATTAAGAAATTAAGGGTAATGACGCGAAAGTCAACTCGAGCATTAGAGCTGTGAGGGAAATTGAATACCGGATCGATTTTGACATATTCTGCAGAATACTTAGTTTGTTTGAGCATTTTAGAGAAAAAAAACGCAGCTTATCAAATCATAGGTGTGTGCATGAAAGGTTTAGAAGATTGGCTCAAAAAGTCACAATTTTAAAGTGTATATCTTTTCCAGAGAGATTAAACGGCCTGATGATGAATGGTGCCACCGCTATCATACTGTTGATCATTCTTGCCCTGACGACACCTGTTGCTCAGGGGTCGCAGAACACCGCTCGGCATCACCTTCAGGTCGAATTGTTTCCAGGGCAACAGCGTCTGCAAGTGCTGGATCAGATAACTTTTGAGAACAGCTTGAATGGTACAGCGACATTTAAACTTTCACCTCGGGCGAAAAGGCTCGAGGTTTCTCAAAACGGCAGCTCACTTGAATTTGATTTTGAGGGCGGTCTGCTGCTGGTCAGATTGCCGCAAGACCACAGCAGCTCAAAAAGCCAGATAACTATTGGTTATACGGCCGTTTTTGATGATCCGGCCCCCATACGCCCGGCAAATGCCGACAATCCCGGATACGGTGTCAGTGCCACGATCTCCGAACGTGGCAGTTTTTTGCTGGCCGGCTCCGGCTGGTACCCCCAGTGGGTTGAGGGGCATTCGGCCTATACGTTGAGGGTGATTGCACCCAAGGGCATGCTGGCCGTAACTGCCGGTCAATCCAAAGGGCATAGAACCCAGGACGGTAAAAGCGTATCTACATGGCTGATCAAAGATCCCATCCGGGGACTCAGTTTATCGGTTGGTCCATACGTCGTGCGCCAAAAAAAGGCAGGCCAAATTACTGCTGCGACTTATTTCTTTCCGGAAACCGATCACCTGTCAGATGCTTACCTGGATGCTACGGTTAGATATCTGACGCTGTATCAGGATCTTTTCGGTCCTTATCCGTTCGATAAATTTGCGGTCGTTGAGAATTTCTTTCCAACCGGATATGGTTTCCCCTCTTACACCCTGATCGGCGGGCGGGTCCTGAGATTGCCGTTTATCATCCATACCAGTCTAGGGCATGAAATTGCCCATTGCTGGTGGGGCAACGGCGTACTGGTCGATTATGAGGCGGGCAACTGGAGCGAAGCATTAACCACTTATGTAGCTGACTATTTATACAAAGAAATGAAATCCAAAGACGACGGCCGCGCATATCGACAACAGATTTTGAGAAACTACGCCACCCTGGTCAAACCGGGTCAGGATTTTGCGCTGCATCGTTTTCAAAGCCGATATAATCCGATTACCAAAACCATCGGTTATGACAAAGGGGCCATGGTATTTCATATGCTGCGACAACAGCTGGGCGATGATGCGTTCTGGGGAGCCCTCAAAGACATTTACCGGGAGCGACTGTTTAAGGAAACCTCTTGGCACGATATGCAAAAGGTTTTTGAATCCCGTGCCGATCGATCACTGGAAGGCTTCTTTAAACAATGGGTATTTCGCAAAGGGGCCCCCCAAATTTACCTGGATGACGTTCAAGCACGACAGACCGGTAAGACCTGGACCATTGAAGGGCGTGTCGTGCAGAAGAATCCAACCTTCAGCTTTGAGATGAATTTGGTGCTGCAAAATCGCGGCAAGACGATCTCCCAGACCATCCAGGTGGCTCATAAAGAAACGCGATTTAAAATGGTCAGTGATTCCATGCCGCTCAAACTGAGTGCGGACCCCGATGTTGATCTATTCAGGTTACTGTTTGCTGACGAAATTCCCCCGGCGATTAATTCTCTCAAAAGCACTGAAGCGCTGCTGGTTTTACTGGCAGATAACCTTGAGCCGGATATCAAAAGCGCGACGCGAATGCTGCTGCGCTCTTTGGGCGTCAAGAACTACACATTTGCACAGGAAAGCGCCTTTGATCAACAAGAGTTTAGCGAAAATGACATATTGATGGTTGGTTATCCAAAACAAAAGGAACTGCTTTCAAAAATGCCACAGCAGGTGGTTATCAACCCAAAATCCTTTATCCTAAACAAAAAATCCTATGACCATGCAACGGACATATTTTTTGGGGTATTTGTCCACCCGCAGCGCAAAGACCGTGTGACGGCGTTGTTTTTGCCGCTGTCGTCGGCGCATGCGGAAGAAGTCGCCCGCAAGGTAACGCATTACGGTAAATATAGTTATCTGGCATTTCAAAAGGGATCAAACCGCGATAAGGGCTTCTGGTTGACCGAGCAATCACCCCTTGAATACCAGTGGTTGCAGAGCGGCAGCACTCGCTCGCCAAATATTAGCCGCCGGTCCCCATACGGTGCTTTTGAGATATCAGACAGGATGCCGCATAATACTAAGCTAAGCAAGAAATGAGGAATACGATTATGAGCAAAAGTACCGTTGTGATCTTTATTGCTGTTTTGGTGATTGGTATGACTTTTGGAGCCGGCTCCGCGCATGAAGCCTATCGTCTACACGATTTTAATCGTGGAATGGATTTGACGCTTGCTGAGGCGGTCGCCGATTTGAAAAAAAACCGGATCGTGCTGGTGGGCGAGCATCACAGTAAGGTTCAGCATCACAGAGCCCAACTTGCAGTAATTCGCGCCCTTAAGGAAGCCGGCGTTGAAGTTGCCATTGGCCTGGAGATGTTTCGCCATGAAAGCCAGCTTGAGCTTGACCGGTGGGTATCCGGTAAAATCGACACCAAGAGCTTCGAGAAAATATACTATGACAATTGGAATTTTCCCTGGCAAGCCTATAGCATGATCTTTGAGTATGCCCGTGAAAATCAAATACCGATGATCGGGTTAAATGTCCCGCGGGAAATTACCCGCAAAGTATCCCGCGACGGTTTTAAATCGCTGACACCTGAGCAGAAAGGACAGTTGGCTGAAGTCAGCTGTGTGGTCGACCAGCAGTATATGAACTACATCAGGCAGGCCTTTGGCGGCCACGGTCATGGTCAGCTTAATTTTATCTACTTCTGCGAAGCCCAGATGGTATGGGATACGGCTTTCGCTGTTTATTCACTAAACTATCTGGAAAAAAATCCAAATGCCGTCGTTGTGCTCCTGACCGGTGTCGGTCATGCCCAAAAAGGTGCGGTGCCGAGGCAAATCCAATTGCGATCAAAACTGCCCCATACGGTTATTTTACCGGAGGTCGCCGGGGGCATCGACAAGCAAACCATCAGCTCAAATGAGGCCGATTATATCATCCTCGGTCTACAAAAATAGCTGGTGTCAAAAACCGTAGTCACCTAAACCGATCAAGCAAAGCAGCTTTTTTGGAATTGTGGAATAATGGAATGCTGAAATATTGGGCCTTGGAATTCAGAATGATAAAAATCGGACATTCTGTATTTCATATCAATAGTCCAATATTCCAACATTCCAATCTTCCGGTACCCAGATTTGATTTATCGATTTCTGATTGGACATTGATTGATAACGCCAAGCCTAAAGGCATTTGACGATGAACTACTGTAGTAACTGCGGACACAAAGTGGAATTGGGTACACCCCCGGGTGATGATCGACCACGCCACTTGTGCGCATCCTGCGGCACCATCCATTACGAAAATCCCAAGGTGGTAGTGGGCTGCATACCGGAAATGGGTGAAAAGCTTTTGCTGTGCCGGCGGGCGATCGAACCGCGCTCCGGTATGTGGACGCTGCCGGCCGGCTACCTGGAAAACGGTGAAACTGTTGCGCAGGGTGCTCAGCGTGAAACACTGGAAGAGGCCGGAGCCCGCATTGAAATTATCGCCCCGTATGCGCTGTTTAACATCAGCTATGTCAGCCAGATTTATGTGATGTTCCGCGCGCGGATGCTCGACGATCATTTTGCAGCCGGCCACGAAAGCAGCGACGTACGATTGTTTGCGGAAAGCGAAATCCCCTGGGATGAAATTGCTTTCACCGTAATAGAAGCGACATTGCGACAATACTTCAAAGACAAACCCACTGGTTCATTTCCCTTCCACATGGGAGACATTTTACCGCAAACAAGAGAAATCGCAGGCGAGTATTGACGGATGATGTACACATTTTATATTATGATACCTGTATTTTGCATGAAAATAGATGAGAATCTTTTCACCATTTAGTTACAGCAGACTTGCATATGGGTGACAAACAAACTATTTTAATTAAAATGAAAAAAGATAAGGATTTTGTTTATTTCTCATCTATTTTCACCCTTAGAACAGCGCGGCGAGCCGGAGGCTCCCATAGGTCCGCCTCAGGTGGATTATTAAGGGCGAAGCATAGTCGACTATAGCCTCGCCCTTAAGTGCCTTGCCTATGGAAGCTTCCAATTCGTGCTATAATAAGGTTATTCATAAATAGTCAGCTGAGTTCACATGACACCAGAAC